>Ga0187784_10000422_pt1 | contig 30882 bp, 33 predicted proteins | sample 1015_SJ02_MP15_2_FD_132964 | JGI IMG/M metagenome (GOLD analysis project Ga0187784, IMG submission 132964) | Tropical peat soil microbial communities from peatlands in Department of Meta, Colombia - 1015_SJ02_MP15_20_MG | ecosystem: Environmental > Terrestrial > Soil > Wetlands > Peat | place... | reverse complement strand
AGGATACGCGAAAGCGTGCGCCGATTGTACTCGCCGTTGACGGAATCAAAAGCCAGCCCGATTGCGATCACCGGCACCAGCAATGACAGCCAAAAGAGAAACGCCGGCAGCGGATCGCGGGATGTCGTGAACAATTTCAACAAAAGGAACGGGTCTTCCGCCGTCGTGTCCTTAATCTGCTGCGCCGCTGCGTACACCGTAACCAGCGCGATGAGCAGGACAAGCATCTCCAGTACGAAAAACCGGATGCTGGCGAGGTGGTCCGACAGCTCCTTGAGCATGACCACGCCGAGGCCCGCAAAGGCCGAGCCCTCACGCCGCATGGAGCGCTCCTTCCTTCATTGCCATTTCTTCATCGGGCCTGGTCGCGAAATAGCGGGTGTAGATGGCATCGAGGCTTGGCTCCTGAACCCCGAGATATTTGAGGCGGCCCTGCATCGCGACGACCTCGGCCGCCGCTTCCGGACGAACGTCACGGTCGGCGTGCAGACGCAGCTTGCCGATGCCGATCTGCTCGACGCCGCTCACGCCGGGAATGAGCGCAAGCCGCTCCGCCAATCCCGCGCCATCCGCCTCGATGTCGACGACGTAGCCGCCGCCGAGCACCTGGCGACCGAGATCGGCCACCGAGCCCATCAGCGCGATGCGCCCGCCGCTGAACAGCGCGACGCGGTCGCACACGCTTTGCACCCGATCGAGTAAATGCGACGAAAGCAGCACCGACACGCCCTCAGCCTTAAAGCCGCGGATGATAGCCAGTAATTCCGCGGTGGCATGCGGATCGAGCCCCGACGTCGGCTCATCGAGAATGGCGATCTGCGCGCCCTTCATGAGGATTTCGGCAAGTCCGAGACGCTGGCGCATGCCGCGGGAAAACGTGCCGACGCGCTTGTCGGCAAATTCGGCAAGCCCTACCCGGTCGAGCGCGTTCGCGATTTTCTTCCCGCGTTCGGCTTTGTTGAAGCCGATGAGACGGGCGGTGTAACGCAGATTGTCGGCGGCGGTGAGCTGATCGTAGAAGCCGACGGTGTCGGGCAGGTAACCGACGCGACGCTTGACCGAAAGCGGCTGCCGCGCCGGATCGAACCCGAGCACGCTCACTTCGCCGGCCGAGATCTCGGTGAGACCGAGCAGCATCAGAATGGTCGTCGTTTTGCCCGCACCGTTGGGACCGAGCAGGCCGAAAATCTCCCCGTGCCCGACGGCGAACGAGATGTGATCGACGGCGACCATGCGACCGTAGGTCTTGGTGAGGCCTTTCGCCTCGATGACAATCTCCTCATTCATCGCCGGCCGAACCTCGCCACCGCTCCGACCATAACGAGCAGCGCCACGGCGATAATGCCGACGCCGGTGATGCCCCACATTGTCGAAGTCGTCACCGTGACGCGGAAGGTCGTCGACGCCGATTCGCCGCGCGTGGAGGCGCGGATCGCCGTCACATAATCGCCGGCGATCGCTTTCTCCGTCGGCGTAATCAGCGCCTGTACTTCCTTGTTGGCATTCGGTGCGATGTGGTCGATCGTCTTCGGATCGAAGGTGATCTTCCAGCCGCCGGGCGCGGAGCCGAAAAGTTCGACATCGTCGGCCGGCGCAGTGCCGGTATTGGTGATGACGATGGGGACGGAGGTCTCCCTGCCGGCGGAAGCGCGCGTCGAAACCAGGCCTTCGCGGCCGCTGACGTCGAGCTTTGGTTGACCGGTGATATCGAGCGTAAGATCGGTCGTGGCGGAGGCGTCTTCGGCAGCCACGCGCGCCTCCACCTTGTAGCTTCCGGCCGCGGCCGTATTCGGCGGCGTGACCTTGAGCTTCACGCTTTTAGTCTGGCCTGCATCAACCGGAACCGCATTGAGTTCTTGGCTGCCATATTGCTCGGTGAACGAAGCGTCGAAATTTTGCGGCGTCTGAGCGGCAAGACTGACGGTGAGCTTTTTGCCGCTGTCGTTTTTGATCGCGAGCTGATAATCGAAACTCGATTTCGACGTGCCGCGCAGTTCGGGAAGCTGCGGCGTGAGCGTGAGCTTTGCCGGCAGGTCCTTGGCCAGCGTGATTGCGATCGGCAACTGCGCGTTGGTCGAGCCGCCCGTCGCCGCGACGGTGAGCGTTTGCGTGCCGACGGCGGCATTCTTCGGCACGTCGAGCCGTAATTCGAGTGAGACGCTGGAATTGGTTGCCGGCATTGCGGCAGCGACGGGTTGCCCGCCGCCCATCAGCGTCGCCGTCCAGCCGGAAGGAACGCCGGAAACCGATAGCGCCAGCCGCTCGGGCGGCAAGTCGTAATTCTGCAACCGTAAACTAATCGAAGACGCCTCGCCCGGCCGCAGCGTAACTGCGGGATAGTCGCTCATGAGATAGAGGCCCTTGACGTCCTTGGGAGCGTCTTCAGCCCCGGCAGTGGGCGCAAATAGAACCGCGAACGCGGCAACGGCGGCGATAAATTGATATCGCATTGGCATTGGCTCCCATGCAAAACGTTTGGACGCGCACCCCCTCCCACGAAGCGCTAAGGAGCGCTGGCGAGGGAGCCGGCATTGTGAGTGTAATCGTGACAAAATCATGCAGACAACGGCCGTTTTGGCAAGACTTGTTCGGAAGCGACCTGCGGTAGGAAGCCGCAGCTAATCGGGATGACGCGGATGCGCGGCAGAGTGGAGGTCAGCGCCGGCCTGCTGGCGTTCAGGCGCACAAAGGCGCTCGAGGTCCTGCTTGGGCATCCGGGCGGGCCGTTCTGGGCGAAGAAAGACGACGGAGCGTGGACCATCCCCAAAGGCATCGCCGAACCCGGCGCCGATCTTTTCGGCACGGCGCTGCGGGAATTTACGGAAGAAACCAACCTCACCGCGACCGGAAACTTTATGCCGCTCGCTGCGGTCCGACAGCAGAGCGGCAAGGTCGTGCATGTCTGGGCATTTGAAGCCGACCTCGATCTGACCCGCTTCGCCAGCAACACCTTCGAGATCGAATGGCCGCCGAAATCGGGACGGCGGCGGCAATTTCCGGAAATCGACCGTGTCGCCTATTTCGCAATGCCGGTCGCTTTGCTCAAAATCATCGCGTATCAGCGTCCGCTGCTTCGTGAGCTCGAACGACGCGCTGGATAGATTTTCGGTCAGCGCATGACTTTCACTGAAGCTGCTTTTCATTTTTCGATCGTGCCCCTGGCGTCTCACTCTCGCGGCGCATCCGGCCAATCGACCTCATCTTGTGGAAGCACCCAGGGCTCATGTTGCGCAGCTTCGCGCCATTCGCGCCACGCCGGCAGCGCCATGAGTGCGCGCATGTAGTCGCGCGCCACGGCGCTCACTTCGACTGCGTAGGTGTGGAAGCGCGAAACGACCGGAGCATACATTGCGTCGGCTGCGCCGAATGCGCCGTAAAGAAACGGCCCCCCTGCCCCGAACCGCGCGCGGCACTCGCGCCAGATCGTATCGATACGCGCTACGTCTGCGCTTGCGCCCGCTTCCAGCGGGCGCGGTCTTACCGGCCGCCGCACGTTCATCGGCAAGTCACGCCGCAACGACTGAAATCCGGCATGCATCTCGGTTGCGATCGCGCGCGCATGAGCACGCACCTGCGGTTCGCGCGGCCATAATCCGGCCATGGGAAATTTCTCGGCCAGGTATTCGAGGATCGCCAGCGATTCCCATATGCAGGTATCGCCATCGATCAGCACCGGCACCTTGCCGGCGCCGCCGATCGCCGCCAGCCGCGATTTGAAGTCGGGCGCATCGAGCGAAAGCAGCATTTCCTCGAACGCGATCCCGGCCACCTTGATCGCCAACCACGGCCGCAACGACCAGGAAGAGTAATTCTTATTGCCGATGATCAGACGGAGTGCCATGCGCTGTCAGCTCGCGGTTTCGCTGCGAGACATGAACACAGGCCTTGCGCCCGAGCAAGACGCGCCTGAGCGCGGATAGCGGGGCGCAGTGCCGTCGCCAAAAGCACCCTAGTCAAGGAGCGGGAAAGAGGCTGAACGTCTTGCCGGCAAGCCGATAGCCGAGAAGGCCGACCCACTCATGCACGGCGGTGTCGGTTCGCCGCAGACCCTCGCTCAGCGAAGCAAACGGCCGCACCAGATCGGCCGCACCGCGCGTGCGCCAATCGACCGGAAAGGCTTCGACGGAAAAACCAGCCGCCCGAAACGCCGCCATCGCGCGCGGCATATGATAGGCCGAAGTCACCAGCAGCCAATGCTCGCCGGGTTGGGGGTTGGCAATGAGCCGCGAGAACACGGCGTTCTCGATCGTATTGCGCGACTGCTCTTCGGCGATGATGCGGTCATGCGCAACGCCGAGCGCCTCCAACTGCCGGACGGCAAAGGGAGCCTCGGGGCGGTCGTCAAAAATCAGCGCGTTGCTGCCGCCGGAGAAAATAATGCGCGCATTCGGATAACGGCGCGCCAGCTCGGCCGTAACCGTAATGCGCTCCGCCGCCTCATCGAGCGCAATTGTATCACGGGCGGCCGACACGTCCGGCGAAATCGCTCCGCCGAGCACCACGATGCCGTCGGGCGGTCCGCGCGAAGCGGACCATGGTGGAAAGCGTTGCTCCAACGGCAAGATCAGCGCATTGCCCAGCGGCGATAAGCCGGCAACGGCAATGAGCACGAGACTGGTCACAATGAGCCAGCTGGCAAGGCGCGTGAGGCGGGTGCACAACAGAACGAGCCCGATGAGCCCGATAGCGATCAGGAAGTTCGACGGCACGGCGAAGAAGCCGAGAATCTTGGACAGCGAAAAGAACATCCTGCTCGCAATGCCGAGTTAAACGCCTATGATCGCGACTTCCGCCACGCTGCGTAACGCGCCTTGGCCTCATCGTTCGGCGGATAGAGGCCCGGCAGTTTCATCCCGCTTTCGACTTCGCCGAACACCCAGCTTTCGTACAATTCGTGCTCGGCACCCTCCTGGGCCACGAACTCCGTCATCGCCTGCGGAATGACGACGGCGCCGTCGTCATCGGCAACGATCACGTCGCTGGGAAATATCGCGCATCCGCCGCAGCCGATCGGCTGCTGCCAACCCACGAAAGTCAATCCGTTGACGGAAGCAGGCGCCGCGACGCCGGCACACCACACCGGCAGCGCGCTCATCAACACGCCGGCACGATCGCGCACGACGCCGTCGGTCACCAGTGCCGCGACGTTGCGTTTCCTCATGCGGGCGCAAAGAAGGTCGCCGAATATGCCGGCGCTCGACACACCCATGGCGTCGGCGACGGCGATCGCGCCTTCCGGCATCTCCTCGATGGCCGCACGCGTCGATATCGGGTTGCCCCAGCTTTCCGGCGTCGCCAGATCTTCGCGCACGGGGACGAAGCGCAACGTGAATGCACGCCCGACGACGCGCGTACCTTTGGCAACGAGCGGTTTCGGCCCGTTCATCCAGCAGCGTCGGATGCCCTTTTTCAACAGCATCGTGGTGATCGTCGCGGTTGTCACCTTGCGCAGAATCTCAAACAGCGCGTCGCTCATCGCCCGCCTCGCGTTAAATCCGGCCTTTTTTGAGCCAGTCGCCGATGCGTTCTATCGCCTCTTGCATCTCCTCGCGCGCTCCAGCGTAACACAGGCGCACGAAATTCCCTCCACGCAGCGGATCGAAATCGATTCCGGGCGTCACCGCCACACCGGCCTCTTCCAGCAGGCGCGTCGCAAATGCGAAGCTGTCGGTCGAGTACCGTGAAATGTCCGCGTAGAGGTAGAAAGCGCCGTCCGCGGGGAGGAACGAATCGAGGCCGACGCGCGGCAAACCTTCCAGCAGCGTGCGGCGGTTTTCTTCGTAGCCGCGCCGCACGGCTTCCAGCTCGGCGCGGCCGTCAAAGGCGGCTTCGGCCGCCATTTGCGAAAGGGTAGGCACCGAGATCGCCAGGTTTTGCTGCAACCGTTCGACCGCCCGCACCAGGGGCGGCGGCACCACCATCCAGCCGACCCGCCATCCGGTCATGCAGAAATATTTGGAGAAGGAGTTGACGATGATGACGTCAGACGAAATGCGCGCCGCGCACTCTGCGGTGAAGGCATAGTCGAGGCCGTGATAGATCTCATCGGAAATGACGATGATGCCGGCGTCCTCGGCGCAGCGGATCAGTTCGGCGAGAGCCGACGTCGTCATCATCGTGCCGCTCGGATTGGCGGGCGACGCCACCACCACGCCTTTGAGCGGATTCGCGCGATGATGCGCAAGCAGACTGCCGCCGTCGATCGCCCAACGCGTCGACGCGCTCGTCTCGATTCCTACGGGCTCGCAACCGAGCGCGGCGAGGATATGGCGGTAGGGCGGGTAGCCCGGCAGTGCGACAGCCACGCGATCTCCCGGCTCGAAGGCGGCGAGAAACGATAGAGTGAAGCCGGCCGAAGAACCCGTGGTGACGACGATACGGGCCGGGTCGACGTCGATGCCGCGCCACTCCGCGTAGGCGCGCGCGATACGTTGGCGCAGCGACATCATGCCGAGGGTTTCCGTATAGCCGAGCCGCGCCGAGGATAATGCTGCGCGCGCGGCGGCGATTGCGGTGGCCGGCGCGCCGGAAGCTGGCTGGCCGACTTCCATATGAGTGATGCGGCGACCTTGTGCCTCGAGTCGCGAAGCGGCGGCCATCACGTCCATCGCCATGAATGGCGGCACGGCGCTGCGCGCCGACGGCTGCAAGAGATGTTTGGCCTTCTCAAGCATCGTTGTGACCCGGCGGATCGCCGATCTTTAAAGCCGCCCCGGTGCTGCCGTATTCACCGGGTTTTGTCGCCTCGGGCTTGGCCCTGGCAACGTGCCGGCCTTGCGTTGCCGGCCTTGTGTTGACCGTGAGCGGTTCCATCCATAGCCTGCGTCCCCGAACCGAGGGACCGGCACTTGTCCCAGATGATCGTCACCCAACCTCCTAGCAAGACGCACCCGATGAAGCCAGCGTCACGCGCCGTCGCGTTCATTACCGCCGCCGCAGTCGTGCTCGCCAGCCTTCCGGCGCGGCCGCAGACCGGGTCCTCCGCCGGCATCCCGATGATTCGTGACGCCGAGATCGAGCAGCTGTTGCGCGACTACACGACGCCGATCCTGCGCGTGGCTGGTCTCAGCCAGCAAAACATCCAGGTCGTGATCATCAACGATAAATCGTTCAACGCTTTCGTCATGGACGCGCATCGTATCTTCGTGAATTCAGGCGCGCTGATGCAGGCAACCACGCCCAATCAGATCATCGGCGTGCTCGCGCACGAAACCGGACACATCGTCGGCGGCCACCTCTCCAAGATGCGCCAGGAGCTCGCCAATGCGCAGACCGCCGCGATCGTCGCGATGCTGCTTGGCGTCGGCGCCATGGTCGCGGGCGCACGATCGAGTAGCGTCGATATGGGCAATGTCGGTGCGGCCGCCGCCAGCGCACCGCAATCCTATTTGCTGCACACGCTTCTCGCCTACCAGCGCGCCCAAGAGGAACAAGCCGACCGCGCCGGGGTGCGTTTTCTGACCATGACGGGCCAGTCGGCCAAGGGCATGTACGACACGTTCAAGCGCTTCGCCGACGAGATGATGTTCTCAGCGGCTTACATCGACCCATATGTGCAGAACCACCCGATGCCGGCAGAGCGCATGGCCGCGCTGGCGGAACTGGTCAAAACGCCATATTGGGACAAAAAGGACCCGCCCGAACTGCAATTCCGCCACGACATGATGCGCGCGAAACTTTACGGCTTCATCGAGCGAGCGGACGCGGTGCTGCGGCGATATCCGTCATCCGATACCAGCATACCGGCCCGCTACGCGCGCGCCATCGCCACGTACCGCTTCGGCGACATACGCTCCGCGCTGTCGCAGATCGACGGCTTGATCGAGGCGATGCCCAGCTATCCGTATTTCTACGAACTCAAGGGCCAGGCGCTGCTCGAGAGCGGCCACGCGGCGGAAGCAATCGCGCCGTTGCGTCGCGCCGTTGAGCTTGCGCCCACCCCCGCCCTTATTCAGATCATGTTGGCGCAAGCGCTTATCGGTACCAACAACCCGAAAATGGCGGCCGAAGCGATTCCGCTACTGCGCGCGGCCATTAGCAAAGAGCCCGAATCCGGCGATGCTTATGAGCAACTCGCCATGGCCTATGGCCATAACGGCGATTTCGCCGACGCCGATCTTGCCTCGGCGCAGGCCGCTTTTGCGCGCGGCGACAACAAGACCGCGCGCGAACTTGCGGCGCGGGCCAAGATGCGGTTTCCCGTCGGATCGCCGGGTTGGGTGCGAGCCGACGATATCGTCGCGTTCAACAAGGGAAAACAAAGCCCGCTTCGAACCGGTCAATGATCGCAAAAGGACAGCCGAAAATGACGTCGAACCCGCGGACGACAATTCTGGTCGCAGCCACGCTGTTTCTGGCCTCGCCGGCCGCGACACCGGCGCAAGCGCAAACGTTTTCCTCCGACCAGCGGCAAGAAATCGAAAGCATCGTGAAATCCTACCTGCTTTCACACCCCGAGGTGATGCAGGACGTCATGACGGAGCTGGAGAAGCGCCAGCAGGCGGCGGAAGCTGAGAAACATCGCGCGTCCGTAGTGGAGAACAAAGCGACGCTTTTCAGCTCGCCGCACCAGGTTGTGCTCGGCAATCCGCAGGGCAACGTAACCATGGTTGAGTTCTTCGACTACAATTGCGGCTTCTGCAAACGCGCGCTTTCCGACATGCTCGACTTGTTGAAGTCGGACACCAATCTCAAATTCGTCCTCAAGGAATTCCCGGTGCTGGGCGAAGGATCGGTTGAGGCCGCCCGCGTTGCGGTCGCCGTGCGCATGCAGGATACGACCGGCAAAAAATATCTTGAGTTTCATCAGAAGCTGCTGGGCGGCCGCGGTCCGGCCGACAAGGCGCGCGCGCTTGCGGCCGCCAAGGATGTCGGCTTCGACATGGCGCGGATCGAGAAGGACATGGCAAGCGACGAGGTCAAGAAGACGATCGACGAAAACCTGAAGCTCGCCGACGCGATCGGCGTCAACGGCACGCCGAGCTATGTGGTCGGCGAAGAGGTCGTGGTCGGGGCCGTCGGCATCGATGCGCTGCGTGAAAAAATCAACGCCGAACGAAAGTAGCACCTCGGTCGCGTTAACGAACTCCGTTCGCGAAACCCAACGCGAAGGGTAAAGACGCCGGCTGACGCCATCCAGGCTTCCCCTTTGCCAGTGGCTTCCCTATAAACGGACCCAACGCAGCAGGCGGCACCGCCCGCCTGCGATCCTGGCCGAACGCAGCGCGCGAAATGTCGCAGACCGTCTATGTCCTAAACGGACCCAATCTTAATCTCCTCGGCACGCGCGAGCCGGAAATCTACGGTCGCGCCGCGCTCGCCGACGTCGAGAAGTTGTGCCGCGCGACGGCGCAGCGTCACGGGTTTACGGTGGAATTCCGCCAGTCCAACCACGAGGGCGAGATCATCGATTGGATCCAGCAAGCCCGCGCCGGGAAGGCCGTGGGGCTTATTATTAATCCCGGCGGATATTCGCACACCTCGATCGCGATCCTTGACGCTCTCGCTGCCATGCAAGCGCCCGTTATCGAAGTGCACATCAGCAATATTTACGCGCGCGAGCCGTTCCGTCGTCACTCCTACGTGTCGCAGGCCGCGCGCGCCGTGGTCTGCGGCTTCGGCATCAACGGCTATGCGCTCGCGATCGCCGGCCTCGCCGCCATGATCGACTCCAAGGCTTGATCGTGGCGCGCAAGTCCGGAAACCCATCGATGCCGAAAACACCCGCGATCGATCACGATGCGATCCGCGATCTGGCCAAGCTACTGGATGAAACGGGCCTGTCCGAGATCGAGATCCAACGGGAAGGTACCTCGATTCGCGTCGCCCGCAATTCGACCAACGCGGTGGCGCGGGCGCACCCGCCGGAAGCGGCCATCGAGACTGCCGCCGCGTCCGTCGCCGCACCGGCTGCCGTTCTGACGGAACCCGCGCAGCACCCGGGCCTCGTCACCTCGCCGATGGTGGGCACCGCCTATCGCGGTCCGGCGCCCGGCGCTCGACCCTTCGTCGAGGTTGGCAGCCAGGTGAAAACCGGCGACACGCTCATCATCATCGAAGCAATGAAGACGATGAATCAAATTCCCGCGCCGCGCTCCGGCACGGTGACCCAGATCCTGGTCGATGACGGTCGGCCGGTCGAATACGGCGAGCCGTTAATGATCATCGAGTGAAGATGGCGAATAGGCGGTAGCGATTGGGACTATCCTAAGCTTTCTTCCGTTTGCCACTTCGTTTTTAAGGCCCAGATGTTCGACAAAATCCTCATCGCCAACCGAGGAGAGATCGCGCTTCGCGTGTTGCGGGCGTGCAAGGAACTCGGCATTCCGACCGTCGCGGTGCATTCCACCGCCGACGCGGACGCCATGCATGTGCGGCTTGCCGACGAGAGCGTCTGCATCGGTCCGCCGCCGGCCAAGGATAGCTACCTTAACGTGCCGGCTCTGCTCGCCGCCTGCGAAATCACCGGCGCGGACGCGGTGCATCCGGGCTACGGCTTTCTCGCCGAAAACGCCCGCTTTGCGGAAATTCTCGCCGATCACAACGTGCAATTCATCGGTCCGCGCCCCAAGCATATCCGCCTTATGGGCGACAAGATCGCCGCCAAGCGCGCCGCCAAGGAGCTTGGCATCCCCACCGTGCCCGGCTCCGACGGCGGTATCGGCTCCGACGAGGAGGCCTACCGGCTAGCGCGCGAGATCGGTTTTCCGGTGATGCTCAAGGCCGCAGCCGGGGGCGGCGGCCGGGGCATGAAAGTGGTCCGCGCGGAGAGCGAACTTGCCTCGGCGCTTACTACGGCGCGTGCGGAATCGAAGGCCGCGTTCGGCGACGATACCCTTTATCTGGAAAAATATCTGGAACGCCCGCGCCACATCGAAATTCAGATTCTCGGCGACGGCAAGGGCCGCGCCATCCATCTCGGCGAGCGCGATTGCTCGCTGCAGCGCCGCCATCAAAAGGTCTGGGAAGAAGGCCCCTCGCCCGCCCTCAACGCGGCCACGCGCGATCAGATTTGCGAAACCGTCGCCAAAGCCATGCGCGACATCGAGTACCTCGGCGCCGGCACCGTCGAATTTCTCCATGAGGATGGCAAGTTCAACTTCATCGAGATGAACACCCGCATCCAAGTGGAACATCCGGTGACGGAAATGATTACCGATATCGACCTCGTCGTGGAGCAAATCCGCGTTGCCGGCGGCAACGACCTTGCGCTGGCGCAGAGCGACGTAAAGTTCCACGGCCACGCCATCGAGTGTCGCGTCAACGCCGAAAATCCAGTGTCGTTCCGCCCTTCCCCCGGCAGAATCATCCACTTCCATCCGCCCGGCGGATTGGGGGTGAGGATCGACTCCGCCGTCTACCATGGCTACGCAATTCCAACCTTCTACGATTCGCTGGTCGGAAAGCTCATCGTCCACGGCAAGACGCGCGCTGAATGTCTGATGCGGTTAAAGCGCGCGCTCGATGAAATGGTGGTCGACGGAATAGAAACCACGTTGCCGCTGTTCCGCGCCTTGGCTCGCGAAGCGGCTATCATCGACGGTGATTACCACATCCACTGGCTTGAGGAGTTTCTCGCGCGCGGCGCGCTCGAGCAATAGCCGGTTACGCGGAGACGCGCTCGACAGCTGCGCCCAGCGTTTCGGCAAGAAGCCGCGCGATTTGTGCCGGCGCGTAAGGCTTGGGAACGAAAATCGAGCCCGGTACGCGCTGCTGTGAGTCGAGCAAATTCACGCGTCCCGAGGCATAGACGATCGGCAGATCCGGCAATAGCTCGCGGGCGCGCCGCGCCAGCGCCGTGCCGTCCATGCCGCCGGGCAGATTGATGTCGGTGAATAGCACGTCAACCGGCGCTACGGCGAGGTAACGTAACGCATCCGCTGCATTGGTCACGGTACGCACCGCGAAGCCGCATTCCGACAGTGATTCCGCGACCCATTCGCCGATAAGAAATTCATCCTCAACGAGCAGGACCTGGATCGGACGATTTTTATTGTCGATGACCTTCATGGCGGCAGTTTCTGTTGTTGCCCGCCGAGCTAACGCAACCGGAGCAAATGCGTTCAAGCTGGCGAAAATCTTATCGAAATTATAGTTTACGGTTGGTTAAGAACGTCCTTGCTGCGTCGCCGAATAAGACGACCGCTGAAAACACGTTGGGCGGTCAAGACTGGGGGAGGGCATTGGACTTGCCCTTGAAGGGACCGCCGCCCGGCGGCTAAACGAGGTCCATGGCAAGCCGCGAATCCGCACTCGTCGATATTACGCCGGAAGTGCTGCTGAAGGCCTATGCCTGCGGCATCTTCCCTATGGCGGAAAGCGCCGACGACCCCGCCCTTTATTGGATCGAGCCGGAACGGCGCGGCATCATTCCGCTGGAAGGCTTCCACGTCCCCAACCGTCTTGCGCGCACCGTCCGTTCCGATCGGTTTACGGTCGTTGTCGACCGCGATTTCGACGCCGTGATCGAAGGCTGCTCGCAGCCGACGCCGGGACGCAACCGCACCTGGATCAACGCCCGTATCCGCAACCTCTACCGCAAGCTTTACGAGCGCGGCGACTGTCACACGGTCGAGGTCTACGAGGGCGGGGAGCTGGTCGGCGGTCTCTACGGCGTGAGTCTCGGACGCGCCTTCTTCGGAGAGAGCATGTTCCATCGTACCCGCGATGCCTCCAAGGTCGCCTTGGTGCATCTGGTCGCGCGGCTCAAGGCAGGCCATTACTGTCTGCTCGACACCCAATTCGTCACCGAGCATTTGCGAACTTTCGGCGCCGTGGAGGTGTCGCGGCCCGCCTATCACAAATTGCTTGATGCGGCGCTGGTCGGCGAGGGAGACTTCGACGCGCTGCCGCTCAATCAACCGGTCGCCGGCGGCGTGGCGCTGGCGCGCCTTGCGGCAACGTAAAGGCCGTCAGTGCGGCTGCACCTGGACCGCAGGCGCAACGGGCGGCGCCGGTTGCTGGCGCGCAGGCGCCGCTTGGCGTGGACGGGGCGACGCCGGCGGCCGTGAGGCCGTGGTGGCGGCCGACGTCGGTTGCGGGGCGGGTTGCGCGACCTGCGTCGCCAACGGCGAAGCGCAATCGGTCAGCCAGACATCGTAGATCGGATGCTCGACCGCGTGCAGGCCGGGACTGGAAGCGAACATCCAGCCACTGAAGATGCGCTTGATCTCGCCCTGCAATGTCACCTCGTCGACCTCGACGAAAGCGTCGGTGTTGGTCGCCTCGGTCGGCGGGCGCGTGTAGCACACCCGGGCGGTGACCCGCAGTGCGCCAAATTGCACCGTTTCGCCGATCGCCGCGTCGAAGGAGATGATGCGGCCGGTGATCTTGTCGAGCCCCGAAAATACCGCGTGGGCATTTTCGATCTTTTGTGACGGCATCTCGGTGACGACGGTGTCGTCGGGCTGCACTGGCGGCGTACCGGCAGGTTGCGACGGCGGACTGCCAGGTTGCGGCGGTAGGGCAGCCTGCGGCGGTCCGACGCGCGCACGCTGCGCGGAGGGGTTCAATGGGGGTCCAACGGCCTGGCCGGGCGCCGGAGGTGGGGCCAGCGTTGCGCCGGGCGGTGGCGGCAACGGTTGCGTCTGGATCGTGGACGGAGGTGGCGCCAGGGGGTGCGCCGGCGGCGAAGCCTGCCCGGGATACTGCACCGGCGGCGGTTGCGGGGGGAACGACCCGTTGGGAACCTCAGCCGGCGGCCGTGGCGGCGAATCGCCGCCGAAAATCGAGCCCAATTGCGCCTGGGCCGGCGCCGCTACGAGCGTTCCACCGAGCATGGCCATGAGAGCGGCAATACGGAGCATGGACCCTGGGGGGCGCGATCGGGTTACGTGTCATCGCGCTCCGCCCGTTAACATGCGGAATGCGGCGAAACCAGGGTTTATCAGCTGCCCGGCGTCCAGGCCTTGTAGTCGCCCGTCGCTCTTGGGCGGCGGCCCTGTGCCAGCGTCGAGCCGCTCGGCCGGTGGGCGCTCGGCGTGCCGGTGAGATTGGGCCGATGCGGCTTTTCCCAGGCGTGCGGCTTGGCCTTGTCCTGCGTCGGCGGCACATCCACGACCTGATGCAGCCACCCGTGCCAGCTCGGCGGCACGGTCGAGGGCTCCGCGAGCCCGGCATAAATCACCCAGCGCCGCTCGATGCCGAGCGTCGGATCGATCCGGCCGTTCCTGGTGCGATAATAGCGGTTGCCGAATTCGTCCTGACCGACGAACTCGCCATAAAGTGCCGTCCACAACTGTGTTCCGAAGGTTTGGCCGTTCCACCATGTGAAAAAACGCAGCAAAAAGGTTTTCATGTTCAATATCGCCGATCGCGCGTTGGCCGCCGCCCGTCCGAGACGCGTTGATGCCATTTCGCGCCGAGGCTGTCCAGGGAATAGGGCCAACAACCGACGGGTCGCGTTGCGCAGCGACAGAACGGCTAATTTGCGATTCGTGTTATCTTTTCCGCCATGTGGCAAAATGCGGTCCAACGCACTCAGGACGAGTTGGGTAAAGCGCTGCCGGCTGCCGCGGATTGGGCGATTTCAGCGCTGCTTCTCGTCGGCGCCGCGACGACGGCATTGCTCCTGCATGCTGCCGGCCTCGCGCTCGTCCAGCGCATGCTCGGCGAGCGGCGGCTTTTCCTGCGAACGGCTCTCGGCGCAACGAGAGGGCCGACGCGGCTTGCGCTATTGCTCGTTGCACTCGCCATCGCCCTGCCGACGGCGCCGCTCGCAGCCGACACCAAGGAGGTGCTGGCGCGATTGCTGGGACTGGCGACTATTTGCCTCTTGGGCTGGATGGCGGTGACGGCGCTGCACATTGCGGCCGACCTTTACCTCGCGCGCTTTCGGATCGACGTCGCAGACAATCTGCTTGCGCGCAAACACGTCACCCAAGTGCGCGTTCTCCAGCGCGTCCTCGAAGTCGTGATCGTCCTCATCACGATTGGGTTTGCGCTCATGACGTTCGATGCCGTGCGGCAGTTTGGCGTCACCTTGTTCGCCTCGGCCGGCGTTGCCGGCATTATCGCCGGCCTTGCGGCCCGTCCGGTGCTGACCAACTTCCTCGCCGGCGTGCAACTCGCGGTCGCGCAGCCGATCCGCATCGACGACACCGTCATTGTCGAAAACGAAACGGGCAACATCGAAGAAATCACGTTCAGTTACGTCGTCGTTCGGCTGGGGGACTGGCGGCGGATGATCGTCCCGCTGAGCTATTTCATCGAAAAGCCGTTTCAGAACTTGACCAGGATCGGCGGCGAGCTGATCGGCAGCGTCTTTCTCTACGTCGACCACGCTGCGCCGATCGAACCCATCCGCAAAAAGCTGGCGGAAATAGCTTCACAATCCAAGTTGTGGAACGGCAAAGTTGTCAGCCTGCAAGTCAGCGACTGCAAGGAAACGACGATCGAGTTGCGCGCGCTGGTGAGCGCAAACAACGCCGCGGCGGCCTGGGACCTGCGCTGCGAAGTCCGCGAGAAACTCATCGAGTTCCTGCAGCGCGAACATCCCTACGCGTTGCCGCGCCGCCGTTACGAGGCGGTGGGAAAAGTTGGACTGCTGCCGGAGGACGCAAAAGACGGCCGTGCCGTAGGCGGACGCTGACGCCCTACCACCATCGCTCCGGAGCGAATTTCCCCGCCGCCTGTTCGATGACCGCACCGAGCGCGAACAACGTCTGTTCTTGAAACGGCCGTCCAACGAGCTGCAAGCCGAGCGGCAGGCCTTGGCCGTCGAGACCGCTCGGCACCGAAATTCCCGGTAGCCCGGCCATGTTCACCGTCACCGTGAACACGTCATTGAGATACATCTCGACCGGATCGACGCGGCCTTTTTCGCCGATAGCGAAGGCGGCGGACGGCGTCGTCGGCGTCAGTACGGCATCGACGCCCGCGGCAAAACAGTTCTCGAAGTCACGCTTGATCAGCGTTCGCACCTTCTGCGCTCGCAGATAATACGCATCATAATAGCCGGCGGACAGCACGTAGGTGCCGATCATGATGCGCCGACGCACTTCCCTGCCGAAGCCGGCCGCGCGCGTGTTCTCGTACATATCGACGATATCGCGGCCGGGCATGCGCAGCCCGTAGCGCACACCGTCATAGCGCGCGAGATTGGACGAGGCCTCCGCCGGCGCGACGATGTAATAGGCCGGCAGCGCATATTTGGTGAACGGCAGCGAGATTTCGACGGTTTCGGCGCCGGCATCTTTGAGCCATTGAGCGCCTTGCTGCCAGAGCGCCTCGATCTCGGAAGCCATCCCCGGCAGCCGGTATTCCTTCGGAATGCCGATGCGCATGCCTTTGACCGATGCGCCGGCGGCTTTCTCATAATCGGGCACCGGGATATCCGCACAAGTCGTATCCTTCGGATCATGGCCGGCCATCGAGCCCAATAAAATCGCGCAGTCGCGCACGGTGCGGGCGAATGGACCCGCCTGATCGAGCGAAGATGCAAAGGCCACGATGCCCCAACGCGAGCAGCGGCCGTAGGTCGGCTTCAAACCGACGACGCCGCAAAAAGCCGCCGGCTGGCGGATCGAACCGCCGGTATCGGTGCCAGTCGCGCCAACGCAGAGACGCGCCGCAACAGCCGCCGCCGAACCGCCGGACGAGCCGCCGGGCACGAGCTTGGCGTCCGAGCCGCGGCGGCGCCAGGGTGAGACGACCGGGCCGAAATACGAAGTTTCGTTCGACGAGCCCATCGCAAACTCGTCGTTGTTGAGCTTACCGAGCAGCACGGCGCCGTCGCGCCAAAGATTGGCGGTTACGCTCGATTCGTAGGTGGGAACGAAGCTTTCCAAAATATGCGAGCAGGCCGTCGTGCGCACGCCGGCCGTACAGAACAAGTCCTTGACGCCAAGCGGCAGCCCTTCAAGTGGTCCGCCCTCTCCGTGCGCCAGTCGCCGGTCGGCCGCCCGTGCCCCGTCCCGGGCGCGGTCCGGCGTTTCCAACACAAAGGCGTTGAGCGCACGTGCCCGCTCGATCGCCGCCAGATACGCTTCGACGAGCTCGACTGCGGAAAATTCCTTCTTGCGCAGCGCATCGCGCGCCTGCGCCAGCGAGAGCGACGTGAGATCGGTCATTGCGTATCCCAATTCCGACGTTCGCGAATGCGGGTGGAATTGCCTACTGCGAACCTTGGAATGAGGGCAAACACCGGCGAACTGAAATTCTTATTCGCGTTCACTGGGGTGAGCGAACGTCACATCCGTCGCGCCAGCCGCGGGATCGTCGCAGGAGAACTCGCCTTTATTTGCGGACTCGGGCGTGGTTTCTTTGTTTCCTGCTGCTTGCGCCGGCGGCGGCTCGCGGGAGCCGGCGACAAACGGCGGCGGCTCGACGGGCAGGCCTTCCGGCGTGATAAGACCGCGTCGTTGCAGATAGGCAAACCAGAGCGCATCCTGTTCACAAGCGATGCACATCATTCCACCACTTTCGGCACAAGAAAGAAGTGATCCTCCCGCGCCGGCGCGTTCGCCATGACCGCTTCGACGATGTTGCCGTCGGTCACCTCGTCCGTGCGCATCTTCATTGCCATGGGCGTTACCGAGGTCATCGGCTCGACGCCCGCAACCTCGACTTCCGCAAGCTGCTCGACGAAGGCCAACATGGCATTGAGCTCGCCTTTCAGGTGCTCAACTTCGTCTTCGGCGACCGCGATGCGCGCGAGATGGGCGACGCGACGGACGGTTTCGGCATCAACGGACATGACGACGCTTTAAGTCTCGATTTGGCACGTATGCAGCATCTCGCCTATAGCAGAGCGCCCAATTCCAGCCAACCCGCCTTCGGTTTGCCCCGGTCCGGTTGTTGCATTGTGCCGTCGGCGCGATGCGCCTAACTTTGACGCATGATCCGCGTTTCGACACCGCTTCGGCTCAAGCCGGTTCATATCGTCGGCGGCGGTCTTTCGGGTTCCGAGGCCGCATGGCAGGTCGCGCGCCGCGGCGTCCCGGTGGTGCTGCACGAGATGCGTCCGGTCCGCCCGACCGCCGTCCATAAGACGGGACAATTCGCCGAGCTGGTCTGCTCCAACTCGTTTCGCTCCGACGACGCGCAGGCAAGCGCCGTCGGCCTCCTGCACGCAGAGATGCGTCGGCTCGGGTCGCTGGTCATGCACACGGCCGACGTCCACAAATTGCCGGCTGGCGGCGCGCTTGCGGTCGATCGCGACGGCTTTGCGGCGGCGATGACCGAGGCGCTCGAGAGCGAGCCCCTCATCGACATCTGCCGCGAGGAGGTCGCCGCGCTCCCGCCCGAGTGGGACAACGTCATCGTCGCCACCGGCCCCCTCACCTCGCCCAGCCTTGCCGATACGATCCGCAGCCTGACCGGCGAAACCACGCTTGCCTTCTTCGATGCGATCGCGCCGATCGTGCATCGCGAGACGATCGATTTCGGCATCGCCTGGTTTCAGTCGCGCTATGACAAGACGGGACCCGCGGGCTCGGGCGCCGACTACATCAACTGCCCGCTCACCCGCGCGCAATACGACGCCTTCGTCGATGCGCTGCTCGCCGGTGAAAAAGTCGCGTTCCACGATTTTGAGACGCCAACGCCGTACTTCGACGGTTGCCTGCCGATCGAGGTCATGGCCGAGCGCGGGCGCGAAACGTTGCGCCACGGACCGATGAAGCCGTTCGGCCTGACTGATGCGCATCGACCGGACGTGAAGCCCTACGCCGTCGTGCAACTGCGCCAAGACAACAAGCTCGGCACATTGTTCAACATGGTCGGGTTCCAGACCAAGCTGAAGCATGGGGAGCAGCTACGGATTTTCCGCACCATACCCAGCCTCGCCAAGGCCGAGTTCGCGCGCCTCGGCGGCCTGCACCGTAATACGTTCCTCAACGCGCCGAAGCTTCTTGACGAGACGCTGCGGCTCGAAGTGCAGCCGCGGCTGCGCTTTGCCGGACAGATCACCGGCTGCGAGGGTTATGTCGAATCGGCAGCGATCGGGCTCCTCGCCGGCCGCTTCGCCGCCGCCGAGCGTCTCGGCGAAAAGCCCAATCCGCCGCCGCCGACCACCGCGCATGGAGCGCTGCTCGGTCACATCACCGGCGGCCATATGGAGACGATCGACGGCGGTCCGCCATCGTTTCAGCCGATGAACGTCAATTTCGGGCTATTCCCGCCCCTCAAAAGCGCGGTGGCGCGCAAAAGCAGAAAGCCGGCACTGTGTGCGCGCGCACTCGCTGACCTCGAAACCTGGATCGGCGCGGCCGTACAGCACGCCGCCGAGTGAGATGTCGGTCACCTGGCAATGCGCCGCGGATCTCGCGCCGCCCGCCAGATCAGCCATTGCCGCCGCCACGGCGGGATTTCGACGGGAATGAACGGATCGCTGCGTTCGAGACGATCAAGCCAGGGCCGCACGAGCGCAACCGGCAGCAAAGCCGGCACCGCGCGCGGAGGCAGCGTTGTCATGCGCTCACGAGCCGCGGCCAGGTGACGGCGGCCAAGCCCGCGCAAGTCGGCGAGCGCCGCCTTCAGACCGGCGGAGGAGCGGCCGGCAAACAAGTCGTGCAAGTGGACCTCATGGCGATCGAGGAGCTCTACCGGCACATAAAGCTGACGCCGCGCGAGGTGAAGAGGAAAGGCGCGCAAGAGGCCGGCGATGGCATAGGCGATACCCGCAGGCTGGACCACATCCGCAACTTCCACGCCGGCAAGAATGTGCGCCGCAAGAGCCATGAGGTTTGCAGATGTTTTCGTCGCATAGGCTTCAAGATCGGCAATTCGCGCCATCGGGTCGTCGTAAAGATCGAAACGGCGCGCCTCGATGAGATCGATCAGCTTCTCCGGCGCGAGGCGATAGCGCTCGATCGTGGCGAGAAGCGCTGAGGCAACCGGATTGGCCTGCGCTTCATCATCCCGTTGGCGGTTGACGACGTCGCTCCACCATTGCAGGCGTATTTCGCCGGGTAGCGCCGCATGCGCCACCTCGCGCACGCGCGCCAGTTCGGCGTTGAAGGCGTAGAGCGCGTGCAGCGCGCTCCGCTGCTCCGCCGGCGCAAATAACGACGCGATGAAGCGGTCCCGGTCGGCCGCCCTGACCAGCGCGGCACAGTAGGCGAACGTATCCTGCATGACACCGAGCCTAACACCTCACGCCGCCGCGATCAGACCCGCGCCGACGCGACGGCTCTCCATCAGCATCACGTTATAGGTGCGTACGGCGGCGCCGGTCGTCATGGCGTCGAACGAGAGATGCGACTCGCGAAATCGCGCGCGTAACGGTTCCGGCACGGTCCACGGCTCGGACCCGGTCCCGAGAATAAAGAAATCGAGGGCGTCGGCGCGGGCAAAGACCGCCGCCAGCCGCTCTTCCGTCACCGCGGCGGCGTCCGCCACCGGCCACGCCCAAATGCCGTCGGGCAGACACAACAGCGAGCCGCGGTGCGACATGCCGCCGAAACGGAACCCGCCGTCGCCGTGGGCGTCGATCAGAACTTGCCGCGGCAGATGCGGTTCGAGCACTAGCGCCGCGCACGCCGCGGAGCCGGCGACGCCGCCGGCGGTGCTGCCCGCACTTGCGTATCGGGTTCGGGCCCCTCCGCTTCGCCGAGCCGCGTCCTGCCCACGCCAAGATAGATCAGGATCGGCGAGGCGATGAATACCGACGTGTAGGTGCCGACAAGCACGACGCCAAACATCATCGTCGCCGTGAAACTGCGGATCGCCTGACCGCCGAACAGAAGCAGCGCCAGCAGCGACAGCGACACCGTGAGGTGGGTGACGATCGAGCGCGACAGCGTCGCGTTGATCGACGCATTGAGCAAATCAGGCATCGACATGCGCTTGTAGCGGCGCAGCATCTCGCGGATGCGGTCGTAGATCACCACGGTGTCGTTGAGCGAATAGCCGAGAATGGTCAGCAGCGCCGCGATGCTGGTGAGGTCGAAATCGACCCGCGTCAGCGACATGAAGCCGACCGTGAGCACGAGGTCGTGCACGTTGGCGATCATGGCGCCAAGCGCGAACTGCCATTCGAAGCGGAACCAGAGATAGATCAGGATCGCGGCGATGGCGAGGACGAGCCCGATGGTCCCGTAAGAGAGAAGCTCGGTCGAGACGCTCGGACCGACCACCTCGACGCGGCGGTAGTCGACCTCGTCGCCCAGCGCTTTGCGAACTTTTTGCACAGCTTCCTGTTGCGCCGCATCGCCGCCCGGTTGCTCGGAAATGCGGATCAGCACGTCGTTCGGCGCGCCGAACTGCTGGAGCTGGAAATCGCCGAGCTGAAGTCCGGCGATAGTCCCGCGCATCTTGGCGAGATCGGCCGGGCCGGCTTTCGTCTGCACCTCCATCAGGGTGCCGCCGACGAAGTCGATGCCGAAATTCAGTCCGTGAAAGAAGTAGAGCAGGATCGCCGCGATCGACAACAACGCCGAGATAGGAAAGCTGATGCGCCGGAAGCGCATGAAGTCGAAGGCGGTGTTGTCGGGAACGATGCGAAGCAGGTGCACGCGGGATTCTTTCAATTTAGATTCTTAGTTTTCGCATGATCTTATCCGAAAACCGGTGTCCACTTTTCGGGATCATGCGCTAGATCGGCACGGTGCGCGGCCGCCACAAGCGCACCCAATAGGCCACGATCAGCCGGGTCAATGTGAACGCAGTGAATAGACTGGTGAGGATGCCGATGCCGAGCGTCACCGCAAAGCCGCGCACCGGGCCGGTGCCGATGTAGAACAGCACCGCGGCGGCGATGAAGGTGGTGATATTGGAGTCAAGGATGGTGGCAAGCGCGCGCGAAAAGCCGGCGTCGATGGCGTTGATGGCGCTGCGCCCGGCGCGAACCTCCTCGCGGATGCGCTCGTAAATGAGCACGTTGGAGTCCACGGCGATGCCGACCGTGAGCACGATTCCGGCGATGCCGGGCAGCGTCAGCGTCGCGCCGAGCATCGAGAGGACGCCGAAGATCATGGCGACGTTGACGGCGACCGCGATGTTGGCGAACAGCCCGAACAGGCCGTAGGTCACCAGCATGAAGATGACCACCAGCGCCGCGCCCACATAGGATGCGTGCTCGCCGGCGTTGATCGAGTCCTGACCGAGGCCGGGGCCGACCGTGCGTTCCTCGATGACGGTCAGCGGCGCCGGCAAAGCGCCGGCGCGCAGAAGGACGGCAAGGTCGTTCGCCGATTGCACGGTGAAATTGCCGGAAATCTGCCCGGAACCGCCGAGGATCGGCTCGCGGATGACCGGCGCCGAGATCACCTTGTTGTCGAGGACGATGGCGAATGGCTTGCCGACGTTCTGCTGCGTCGCCTCGGCGAACTTGCGCGCGCCGCTCGAATTAAAGCGGAAGCTGACGATCGGCTCGCTGGAGTGCTGGTCGAAGCCGGGCTGCGCGTCGATCAGATCAGCGCCGGATACGAGCACCCGTTTCTCGATAAGATATTTCTGGCCACCCTCGCCGTCGAGAATTTCCGAGTCCGGCGGGGCATGCGTTGCGCTCGCCTGCTCCGGCGTCATCGACAGGTCGACCATGCGAAAATCGAGCTTCGCCGTCTTGCCGATAATGCCTTTCAAGTGCGTCGGATCCTGCAATCCGGGAACCTGGACCAGAATGCGATCGGCGCCCTCACGCTGGATCGTCGGTTCGACGAGGCCAAGCTCATTGACGCGGCGCTCGACGATCTGGATCGACTGATCGACGGTTTGGCGAACGCGTTCGACGACCGCCGCATCCGATGGCGTGAGCGTGATCAGCCCACCGGTTTGGGAGATATCGATGCTGCGCTGTCCGGAGGAGCCGAGAATGCCGGACAGCGGCTGCGACAGCTCGCGCAGCTTGCTGACGGCGTTATCGATGTCGCTTTCACGCGTGATGCGAACCTCCACGCTGTTGCCGTGGATCGTTCGCCCGGTGAAGAGAATGCGATTCTGCCGCAGAATGCGCAGGACATCGTCCGCCATGCCTTGCAGGCGGTCCTTGCGCACGGCGTTGGTATCGACCTCGAGCAGGAGGCTCGAGCCGCCTTGCAGGTCGAGGCCGAGAACGATGTGGCGCTGCGCCCAGGACGGCCACGCCCGCACCGTGTTCTCGGAGAAGAAATTGGGTACGGCAAACAGGCACACGATGAGCGCCGTGAGCAGGATACCCGCCGCCTTCCACCGCGTGAAAAACAACATCGATACGTCAGTCCTCGTTACGAGAGCATGATCCGGAAAAAAGCCTGCCCCCGCACTTGATCCGGGGGTGGAAACCGGTTTTCCGAAAAGATCATGCTCCACCAGAATGGTTAGGGCGACAGTCGGTTCAATCTGAAACGACTGTGCTCTAGCCGGCGCTCTCGTCTTTCACCGGCTCGCCTTTGGCCCGCACCTCCGACACCATCGAGCGCATCTGCCGTACGCGCACGCCGTCGGCAATCTCAACCTCGATCTGCTCGTCGTCGACGACCTTGGTGACTTTGCCGACGAGGCCGCCGTTGGTCACCACGCTATCGCCGCGGCGCAGCGCCTTGACCATGGCCTGATGCTGTTTCACCCGTTGCTGCTGCGGGCGCAAGACCAGGAAATACATGATCACGACGATCAAAATCAGCGGCAGCAGCGACGTGATCATACCGCCGCTGTCGCCGCCGAAGCCAAACGGCGAATTTTGTGCAAACGCAGGCGTGATCAGCATTGCTCCTCCGGGTCCGCTTTGGGACGCGCCGGCCTCACCGCCGAGGGGCCGATTTTGCGCGGGAAAACGGCGCGGACTATAGCTGCCGTTCACCCAATTGCAACGTCACGGCGTCCCTCACGGTGTGCTTGCGAGGCCGCCGGAGCCCCGCTACAGCAAGATGCGGAACAGCGGCGGCGATTTTCCAAAAGATCATGCTCCAATAGACGTTTAGATGGACGCACCCCGGTAAACGCATGGGCAGACCTCCCCGACGCATCGTCAAGACATCAGCGGCCAAACGCGCCAATCGCAAGCCAAAGGCGCGACCTTCCGGTGACAACGGCACCGAGAACGTTCTGCATCGGATTGCGGCGGCGCTGGAACGCCTTGCGCCGCCGGCGCGGCCGGAGTTCGATTTTTCCGCCGAGGCGTTCGTCTGGCACCCGGAGGAGCGGCGGCTCGCCGCCGTCGGCCGCGTCAACCGGGTCGAGATGTCGCTGCTCAAAGGCATCGATCGGGTGCGCGATCTCTTGGTGGAGAACACTGAGCGTTTTGCGCGCGGCTTGCCGGCCAACAACGCCCTGTTGTGGGGTGCGCGCGGCATGGGGAAATCCTCGCTGGTCAAGGCCGCCCACGCCGCGGTCGGCGCCGCGCACCCTGCCGCCGGGCTCAAGCTCATCGAGATCCACCGCGAGGACATCGAGTCGCTACCGGAGCTGATGGGCCTTTTGCGCAACGCGTCGCAGCGTTTCATCGTGTTCTGCGACGACCTTTCGTTCGATGCCGAAGATACCTCGTACAAATCGCTCAAAACGATGCTCGAGGGCGGCATCGAAGGGCGGCCCGACAACGTGATCTTCTATGCCACCTCGAACCGGCGCCACCTGCTGGCGCGCGACATGGTCGAGAACGAGCGCTCAACCGCGATCAATCCCGGCGAGGCGGTCGAGGAAAAAGTCTCGCTGTCGGACCGCTTCGGCTTGTGGCTCGGATTTCACCGTTGCAGCCAGGATGAATACCTCGCGATGGTCGAAGGCTATGTCGTTCGCTACTGCATCCCGCTGGCGGGCGCCGAGTTGCGCCGTGAAGCGCTCGAATGGGCGACAACGCGCGGCGCCCGCTCCGGCCGTGTGGCGTGGCAATACGTGCAGGATCTAGCTGGGCGGCTTGGCGTCAAGATCAACGAGGCGGAACGCACGACAAAGAAGCGATAAGACGACGCGCGCGGTCCGTTTCGCGTCGCCTGCGCTAGGCTCCGCTGAGGTATTGCGCCGGATCGACCGGCGTTGAGCCTTTGCGAATCTCAAAATGCAATTGCGGCGAGGTGACGTTTCCAGTCTGGCCGGAGCGGGCGATCACCTGGCCGCGTTTGACCGTATCGCCGCGCTTGACCAGGATTTCGGCCGCGTGCGCGTAGGCCGTCACGAACCCGTTGCCGTGACGCACCAGCACCAGATTGCCGTAGCCCTTCAGCTCGTTGCCGGCATAGGCGACGACGCCGTCTTCGGCGGCTTTAATCGGCGTTCCTTCGGGCACGGCGAGGTTGATGCCGTCGTTCTGTAAGCCGTTGGGCTTTGGTCCAAAGCCGGCGATGACGCGGCCGCGCACCGGCCAGCGGAACGACGGTCCGCCGGCAGAGTCCGCTGTATTGGCCGCATTGTCTTCGCCAACCGGCACCGTTGGCGCGGCAAGCCGCGCGCTGTGAGGAGACTCCGCAGTCGCAAGATTTTGGCCGCCGAGCGACGCCGCCGGAGCTTCCGGGCGGGACGGCGCGGCCGTCGCCGCCGAAATCGGCCGCGCGTCGGGAATGACGATGCGGTCGCCGATCTTCACCATCGTGTCCGGCGGGATATTGTTGGCCTTGGCAAGCGCCATCACGGGCTTGCCATAGAGTCTTGCGATGCTGTGGAGCGTTTCGCCGGGCACAACGACATGCACCGTCGCGCCCGGCGCGAGCGCGGTCTGTGGCGGGCCAACCGGCGCCGCGGAGGACAAGGCGGGCGCGCTCGAGGCGATGCGCGTCTGCGGCGCCGAAAGAGCGGCGGCGGCAGGGGGGCCGTGACGGCGCGGGATCACCAGATGCTGGCCTGGATGCACCAGCGCCGGATTGTTGATGCTGTTGGCTTCCATGATCGCAGCGACCGGAACACCATACCGCCGCGAGATCGTTTCCAGCGTGTCACCACGCCCGACCGTGATCGGCGTGCCGCCTTCCCAGGTCCAGGTCGGCGGCGGCGGCGCCGGCGGCAGCGAGCCGGTGACATCGCTGCTGCCCGGCTGGTAGGAGCCCATACCCCGGCCACCGCCTGAGGTGCCATCGGAGGCGTTGCCCGCCAGACGCGGCAGCGGCCGGATGTCGACGTGATTAGCGCTCTGCGGAATCGAGCCGGTCACCTCACCGCGTGAAGAATTGTCGGAGCCGAAATCCGCGAAGCGACCGGAATCGCCACTGCAACCGGCTACACCCAATCCCATTAACGCAATGGCAACCATTCGCGGCCAGACGGCCGGACCCCGCGACGCGCCCATGACTACTCGCCCGCACGCAACCATACCTGCCAACGAATAAACATCGTTGCGGTAAACAGGGCTTTAAGTAGCGCGCAAGGAGTCGAAGAACGCCGTAAGTATCTTAATATGGTTACAATTCTCGTGCCTGCCCGCGCAGCAGCGGCACGAACCGCACGGCGATCAGATCTCGGCGGGTCGGTTTACCGTCCGCGGTTTTGACGAGCTTGACGATATGCTGCAGGCCGTCGCGCGGACCGAGCGGCAAGACCATTTTGCCGCCCGCGGCAACCTGATCGAGAAGGGTATCGGGAATCTCCTCGGCAGCCGCAGTGATGATGATGCGGTCGAAAGGCGCCCGCTCCGGCGCGCCGGCAAATCCGTCGCCGACAATAACCGTCACATTCGCGTACCCGAGCGTCTTGAGGCGTTCGCGGGCGGATCGGGCGAGCGTCCGATAGCGCTCGATACTCGTCACTTCGCGTGCCAGCCGCGAAAGAATGGCGGCCTGGTAACCTGAGCCGGTGCCGATCTCAAGCACGCGATCCTGCGGCTCGACTTCGAGCTGCTCGGTCATATAGGCGACGACGTAAGGCTGGCTGATCGTTTGTCCACAAGCAATCGGCAGCGCCTGGTCGGCATAGGCGCAGTCGGTAAACTCGGACGTGACGAAGTATCCGCGCGGCACCTCGTCCATGGCGCGCAGCACCGCCTGGTCGCTGATACCGCGGCGGCGCAGCGACAGCTGGAATTCCATGCGTTCTACGTCGGCAGCTTTAATCTCAGCCACAATGATTTCGCCCCCATGAATCCGCCAGGCCACGTTCTACCACCACGATGCCGTGTGTCGTAACCTTGTTGGCTCCCGATCCGATCGCAGGGCGCAACCGACCGTGCGTCGCCGGCGTTGATGGCTCTTCATGCGATTCGGTTCCTCATCGTCGGCGCACGGCGGTCGTTGCAGCACTATAGAGCGCCGACGTATTCTCGATCGCGATCAGGGGGCACGGCGTCCCGCGTGAGGTCCGGAGAAAATTCCATGGCGGGCAAACGCATCCTTCTGGTCGAGGACGAGTTGATGATCCGCATGTTGCTCCAGGACATGCTGACTGATCTCGGCCATGCGCTGGCCGGCGAAGCGGGCACGATCGAAGAAGCTTTGGCGTTGGCAAGGCAAAGCGATTTCGACGTGGCTATCCTCGACGTCGATCTCAACGGCCAGCCGATCTCGCCCGTCGTCGAGATTCTGGTCGAACGCGGCCTGCCCTTCGTGTTCACGACGGGTTACGGCGACGTGCCGGAACCATATCGCGAAAGACCGACGCTGCAGAAGCCATTTCAAATGGATGCGCTGGCGCAAGCGATTGAAGGCGCCGCACCTGCCGCGCGTGATTAGTTCCCTCGGTCGAACAATTCTGCGAGCCGCGTCATGTAGGGTTCGTCAGTCATGTCAAGTTTGAGCGGCGTGACCGCGATACAGCGTTCGTCGAGCGCGGCGAGATCGGTGCCTTCCTCCGCCTTGACGAAAGCTTGGCGCACATAGGCGATCCAGTAATAGGGAATGCCGCGGCCGTCCTTGCGCTGGTCGATTTGAAGCCGCTCCTGACGGCGGCGCCCTTGCGCGGTAACGGCAATGCGTTTGACCTCGTCCGGCGGACAATCCGGAAAATTGACGTTGATCAGCACGTCGTGCGGGATGCCCTCGGCGATGACGCGGCGAATGATTTCGGGTGCGTAGCGCAGGCTCGTCTCCCAATGGGGCTCGCGGCCGCCGCGCGACGCATAGGCTTGCGACAACGCAAGCGAGGGAACGCCGATCACGGTGCCTTCCACCGCGCCGGCGACCGTGCCTGAATAAATCACGTCTTCGCCGGCATTGCGGCCGCGATTGACGCCGGAGAGAATGAGATCGGGGCCCTTGCCGTTGAGCAGATGGCGCGCGCCCATGATGACGCAATCGGTCGGCGTGCCGCGCACCGCGAAGCGACGCTCGGCGACTTGGCGTAGCCGCAGGGGATCGTTGAGCGACAGCGAGTGCGCGACGCCCGATTGGTCGTATTCCGGCGCGATCACCCAGACGTCGTCGGACAGCTGGCGTGCGATCTTCTCGCACACGTCGAGCCCTTCCGCGTGGATGCCGTCATCATTGGTGACCAGGATGCGCATCGGGCTCACTGTTTCTCGATCTTTTTCATGCCGCCCATATATGGGGCGAGCACGTCCGGCACCGCAATCGAGCCGTCTTCCTGCTGATAGGTTTCCATTACCGCAATCAACGCGCGGCCGACGGCGACGCCGGAACCGTTGAGCGTATGCACGTGGCGCACCTGGCGGCCTTCCTTTGTACGATAGCGCGCGTTCATGCGCCGTGCCTGGAATTCGCCGCACACCGAGCAGGATGAGATTTCGCGGTACATGTTCTGCCCGGGCAACCAGACCTCGATGTCGTAGGTCTTCTGTGAGGCAAACCCCATGTCGCCGGTGCACAGCGTCACTACACGATAATGCAGGTCGAGGCGGCGCAGAATTTCCTCGGCGCAGGAGAGCATGCGCTCGTGCTCGTCCTTCGATTGCTCAGGCGTGGTGATGGAGACGAGTTCGACCTTGGTGAACTGATGTTGGCGGATCATGCCGCGCGTATCCTTGCCAGCGGCACCCGCTTCGGCGCGAAAGCACGGCGTACAGGCGGTCAACCGCATCGGCAACTGCGCTTCGTCGATGATGGATTCGCGTACGAGATTGGTCAGCGGCACTTCGGCAGTGGGGATGAGCCAAAGGCGCTTTAAAACTTGGCCCATCCGATAATCGATGCGCTCGTTCCCTAATTCGCCTCGATTGAGCTCATCGGCTGCTAGGTCAAGCGCTTCTTTGTACATCTCAGTGCTGGTTGCAACAAATTGATCATCTTTAAACTTCGGCAATTGCGCCGTTCCGAACATGACGTGATCGCGCACCAGCAGCGGCGGCGCGACCTCGGTATAGCCGTGTTCGCCCGTGTGCACATCGAGCATGAATTGGCCGAGAGCGCGCTCGAGCCGCGCCAAACTTTTCTTCAACACCACAAACCGCGCACCGGAGAGTTTGGCCGCCGTCTCGAAATCCATCTGGCCGAGCGCTTCGCCGAGATCGAAGTGCTGCTTCGGCGGAAAAGCATAGTCGCGTTTGGCCCCGAAGTGATGACGCTCGACGTTATCGCCGGCATCCTTGCCGTCCGGCACGTCGTCAGCCGGCAGATTGGGAATTTCCGCGAGCGCATCGTCCAGCTCTTTGGAAGCTGTGCGCTCCTGCGCCTCCATCGCCGGGATCGACTCCTTGAGCCCTGCAACCTCGCTCAGCAAGGTTTTCGCTTTTGCCTCGTTCTTGTTCTTCTTGGCTTCGCCGATTTCCTTCGACGCGGCGTTACGGCGCGCCTGCGCGGTTTCAAGCGCAAGGATTTTTTCCCGGCGCTTCTCGTCGAGCGCGATCAGCCGCGTCGCTTCGCCCGGAAGTCCACGCCGCCTAAGTGCGCGATCGAAGGCATCAGGGTTGTCGCGAATGAAACGGATGTCGTGCATGCAAGACACTCTGTTCCGCGCCATGGCCGGACATAGCCGTTCGAAGAACGGCGTCGCTTCGCTCGCCTATGTTCCGGCCATCCACGTCTTCGGCGCTCAAGACGTGGATGCCCGGGACGAGCCCGGGCATGACGAATCAAAAACGCGTCTCATTAACACTATACGCGCCAATCACTCTGCGGGCTTGGCCTGAGCGGCGGCCGCGGCAGCGGCCCGCTCGGCGGCCGCCCGCTTCTCCACCAAGCGCACCGACCAGACCGAGCCCTCGTAGAGGGCGATCAGCGGCAGCGCAAGCGACATTTGGCTGAGCACGTCGGGCGGGGTGAGCACGGCCGCGATGACGAACGCGATGACGATGAAATAGCGGCGCTTCGCTTTGAGCTGGTCGGAGGTGATGATGCCGACGCGGCCGAGCAGCGTCAGGATCACCGGCAGCTGGAAGGCGATGCCGAAAGCGAGAATAAGCTTCATCATCAGCGAGAGGTAGTCTTCGACCTTCGGCAGCAGCTCGATGGCCGCCTGGCCGGGGCCGCCCAGTTGCTGCATGCTGAGTGAGAAGCGCGCGAGCATCGGCCAGACCACGGCATAGACGACCAGCGCGCCCAGCACGAAGAAGACCGGCGTGGCGATAAGATACGGCAGGAACGCCTGCCGCTCGTTGCGGTAAAGGCCCGGCGCGACGAACATGTAAATCTGGGTCGCGATCACCGGAAAGGCGATGAAGGCCGCGCCGAACAGCGACAGCTTGAGTTGCACGACAAAATATTCGAGCAACCCGGTGTAGACGAATTTGGAGTCCGCGCCCGCGACCCAGAGATAGGGCCAAGTCAAGATATTGAAGATGTGCTTGGCAAAGAAGAAACACACGACGGCCGCAAGGAAGAAGGCGACGAGCGCCTTGATCAGTCGCGCACGCAGCTCGATCAGATGATCCATCAGCGGCGCTTTGGTGGCCTCGATGGCCTTCTCTTCGTCTTCGCGGGTCATGCGCCGCGCCCTGTGAGGTCAGGCTGCGTGACGGAGGGACTTTCCTCGGCCGCGGCCGGTGCCGCCACGGTGGCGTGTGGGGCCTCTTCGGCCGTGGACGTCATCAGCGCCGGCTTTTGCTCAAGCGACGACTGGATGTCCTTTCCCGTCGCCTCGACCTCGGTGCGCACGTCCTTGAGCGGATCGTAGCTCTTGAAGTCGCGCGCCATATCGTCGACCTGCTTT
>Ga0187784_10000421_pt1 | contig 30952 bp, 31 predicted proteins | sample 1015_SJ02_MP15_2_FD_132964 | JGI IMG/M metagenome (GOLD analysis project Ga0187784, IMG submission 132964) | Tropical peat soil microbial communities from peatlands in Department of Meta, Colombia - 1015_SJ02_MP15_20_MG | ecosystem: Environmental > Terrestrial > Soil > Wetlands > Peat | place... | reverse complement strand
GTCAACAACCCATACTACCGGAAGTGGCCCCGCGCAGAACAGTCGTCCTCGCGGACCGACCTCCCGCTCCGAAGGAAACGCGGACTTCAAGCAAGCATCGTGTCCGAAACGAAATGATGCTACCGGACAGAGCGACGGCGCACCCGGACGCTGCCAGTCCTGCATTGGCTGGGTCGCCCGGGAGCGATTGCAGGAACCACCATGGCAGCTCAGCCCACCCCCGATCTCGCGGTCACGCTCCTCGACAAAGCCAGGAAGGTGCTGCCAGGCGGCAGCTTCGGCAACATGCCGGCCGAGGTGATCCTGCGCGAAGGCAAGGGCGGGCGCATCTGGGACGAGAGCGGCAAGGAGTATGTCGATTTCCTCCTCGGCTCGGGGCCGATGTTCATCGGCCATGCGCACCCGGAGGTGACGGCGGCGATCGAGAATCAAGTGCCGCTCGGTACGACCTTCTTCGCCAACAACCGCCACGGCATCGCGCTCGCCGAGGCGATCGTCGATGCCGTGCCCTGCGCCGAGCAGGTGCGCTTCGTCTGCACCGGCACCGAGGCCGATCTCTACGCCATGCGCGCCGTCCGCGCTTTCCGCAGGCGCGACAAGATCCTGAAGTTCGAGGGTGGCTACCACGGCATGAGCGACTACGCGCTGATGTCGATGGCGCCAAAGAACCCCGGCAATTTCCCGCGCGCGATCCCGGACTCGGCCGGCATTCCCAAAAGCGTGGCCGACGAGATGCTGGTGTCGGCGTTCAACGACGTCGAGATGGTCGAGGGCCTGATCAAGGAGCATAAGGACGAGCTCGCGGGCGTCATCGTCGAGCCGTTCCAGCGCCTGCTGCCGCCACAGCCGGGCTTTCTGCAGGCGCTGAGGAAAGTGACCGCCGAGCACGGCATTCCGCTGATCTTCGACGAGGTCGTCACCGGCTTTCGGTTCGCCTATGGCGGTGCGCAGGAGTACTACGGCGTCACGCCGGATCTCTGCACCTTGGGGAAAATCGTGGGTGGCGGCTTTGCGCTGGCGGCCATCGCCGGCCGCGCCGACATTATGAAGCATTTCGACAAGCTGGCGGTGGCCGATGAGGATTTCCTGTTCCAGGTCGGCACGCTCTCGGGCAATCCGGTGGCCTCGGTGGCGGGTCTCGCCACGCTCGAGGTGCTTAAGCGCCCCGGCACGTACGAAGGCGTGTTCAAGACCGGCCGCACGTTGATGACCGCGCTATCCGACCTTTTGAAACAGGCCGGAATCAAGGCCACGGTGCTCGGCGAGCCGCCGCTGTTCGACGTTGTCTTCACCGACCAGCCGGTTCGCAACTATCGCGACACGTTGAAGGGCGACAAGACGATCGCCGCCAAGTTCAACAAGCTCCTGCGCGAGCGCGGCATCATGAAGGGCGAGAGCAAGTACTATGTGAGCGTCGCCCACACCCAGGCCGATATCGATCACACAGTCGCGGCGTGGAGTGATGCGGTTGTCGAATTGAAGAAGGGTTGAACGCGGCGCGGGAGTTGTCGGCAAGTTGCCGGCGATGGAGCCACGCGTTGAGACACATCAGCTGCCAAAGAGTGGCCAGCTCGTTTGGGGGGCCCAGCCCAGCACGTCCTTGGCTCGGGAGCAGTCGATGACGCTGGCATGCGGATTCACTGCGTAAATGTCAGGACGCCGCAAAGGCGGCAGTGTGCCGTACAGGCGGGTAAGGTATTCCAGCGTCGGCATCGCTTCGAATGTATCCGCTGCACTCGCCCAAAACAGATCGTATCCTTCCGATTCATATTCTAACGCGAGGCGATAGCATCGCGCGAGATCACCCGGTTCGACGTACGTGCGCAGGAGCGGCAAGGGCTCGCGGAAAGCTGCCGGCATTTCTTCTCCCGGCCTGATGCGCGTGCCACGCAAATGCAGAATCAGCTCCGGGAACGCGATGTAGGTTGGCCGGATGCACACCACATGGCACCGGCCTCTTCTGGCGAAGCTGGCGCCGGTGATCTCGTTGACCTGCTTGCTCAGGCCGTAGGCTCCGCAAGGCATCAGCGGGTGCTCCTCGTCGATCGGAAGATAGCGAGGAATTGTCAAAGGATCGGCAGCATTCAAGCCGGTCGCCGACGAGCTCGAGGTGATGATCACCTTGCAGATGCCTAACTCTGCGGCGGCCTGGAGTACGTTCCACGTGCCGACTAGGTTCACGCCGATAAAAACCTCGGGCGCGGCTTCCACGTGTCCATCAACGCCGGCGACGTGCACGACCGCTTCAACGCCCTTGAGCGCCTGACGAAGGTCGTCAAGCACAGTAATGTCGACGATCTTCGTCGATCCGCTCGAGGCCACCGGGCTCCGATCGAGCACCAGCACCTCGTGACGAGCGTTGAGCTCATTGACGACGTATCGTCCGAGACGGCCGGCGCCGCCAATCACCGCGACGCGTTGCGACCTCATCGAGTTTTCTTGCTCCGCCCATCTTCTTTTTGATGGCCACGCACGCATACCCGCTACGGAAGCTTGTCTGTCTTCCCCTCGTCCTCGAGGTACCAGGGGCAGACAGCTCGTTCGATTGCCTCGACCATATAGAACAAGACGATGCCAAGAAGCGAAAGGACAAGCAGGACAAAGAAGACCGCCGACGTCTTCATCGCGCCGGAATTCGTCAATATCAGATAGCCAAGTCCGGTATCTGCACCGATGAATTCCGCAACGATGGCGCCGATGACCGCGAGCGTAATTGCGACCTTGAGACCACTGAAGATGTGCGGCATTGCCCATGGCACGCGCACCTTGGAAAAGACTTTGAAGCGACCCGCGTCCAGCGAGCGCGTCAGCTCGAGCAATTCCGCGTCGATCGACTGAAGACCGGCAGCTGTCGAAATGACAATGGGGAAGAACGCGACGGTCGCAGCCACGACAATGCCCGACTTCAGGCCATAACCGACCCACAACAGGAGAATCGGCGCGATCGCGACTTTCGGCACGGATTGCAACATCAGGATCAGCGGATAGATGATTCGCCGCAGTAGCGGCGAATGAACGATGATCACGGCAAGTGGCACGCCGACGACGATCGAGAGCGCGAAACCGCCGAGCACGGCGGCCAAGGTCGCTGCCAGATGCTTGGGCAGGATCGGCAATATCTCGTAGCCCTCGACGAACACTCTGCTCGGCGGCGGCAGCAGCCAGGCCGGGACATTGAAAAGCCTGCAGGCGCCTTCCCACAGACCAATCACCAGGAGCGCACCAAACACGGCTTGAGCATGCCGGATCAGGGCGTTCTTGAACGAACGGCTCATCCGACACCTTTTCGCTGACTGTAAATCGCTTCACGAATGGTATGAACCATATCCTGGAATTCCGGTGCCCGCTCCGTAGCCAAACTACGCGGCCTCGGAAGGTTGACCGGAAGATCCATGAGCACCCGTCCCGGTCGGGCAGCCATGATGACCACGCGATCGGCGAGCAGCACAGCCTCCGGAATGCTATGAGTGACGAAGACCACCGTCTTCTTGCGCTCCGTCCAGATCCGGAGGAGCTCCACGCTAAGATCTTCCCGCGTCATCGCGTCGAGCGCGCCGAAGGGCTCGTCCATCATGAGCATTTGCGGGTCGTAGATCAGCGCGCGGCAGATGGCGACGCGCTGCTGCATGCCTCCGGACAATTCGTTAGGTAGTGCTCGCTCGAAACCGCCGAGCCCGACCGACTCGATCAGGCGCATCGCTTCGTCGCGATATCTCGTGACATCCCAACCCAGCATCTCGATCGGGAAGAGCACGTTTCCGATCACGGACCGCCATGGCAACAGCACAGGGCGCTGGAATACCATCCCGATCTGCCGCGACGACTTCTTGAGCGGCTTTCCGTCGAACTGGACAGCGCCGTCGGTGGGAGGAATGATCCCGCTTATGATCTTCAGCAGCGTGCTTTTGCCGCAACCGCTCGGACCGACAATCGTAATGAACTGGTTGCGCTGGATGTCCAGGCGGATCTTGTCCAGGGCAAGCACGGAATCGTCCGCGCGGGTGATGAACCTCTTTGTCACGCCGACGAGGGACACGATGGGGCCATCGTCCCCGGTCACCTGTCTCGCATCGCTTGATGGCCGCTGATTCGGCTTCATGCTTATCGATCGCGCACCCTCACTTGATGCCGGCCGCCACGAATCCCTTGCTGTAGATATCCTCGATCGGCACCGTTCTCTTTAGCGAAATCGCTTTGGTGACGATGTCGCGGGTCTCGGCCAGCCGTTTCTCGTCAATATAGCCAAAGCCGTGCGTCTTGACGTCAGCAGTGTCCTGAATCTTCTTGTACGCTGCGAGCTCATCGAGAGCGCCGGCACGGTCAATTTCAGGATTGCTTTTCCTGAGAAGATCGACCGCCTCCTCCGGATGCTCGAGCGCGTAGGCAAGCCCGCGCAAGGACGCTTCGGTAAAGCGGCGTACGAGATCGGGCTTGTCTCCAATGGTCTTGTCCCGCGCGATGATGGCGTTGCCGTAGGATGAGAGCCCAAAATCCGAATACAGCATCGCGACCGCCGCTTTGCCCTGCTTCTCGGCCTCTCTCGAAAACTTGCCGATATTCATTGCCTGCTCCAGCACGGCGTCGACCTGGCCCGACATCAGCAAGGGAAGGTAGGCGGTCGCATCGACGACGATTTCCTTGATCTTATCGCGGTGCAAGTTGTTGGCCGCGAGGAAGCCGGGGAACATGTTGACGGAGGCGCCCGACGCCGAGCGTGCAATGGTCCTGCCCTCGAGATCCTGGGGCTTGGTGATGCCTGAGCTTTTAAGATAGATCAGTCCGAGCGTGGCCTTGTCGTAAATCATTGCAACGATACGGACAGGAATATCGTCGTTCGCACGGGCAGCGATAATCGCGCCGGTGTCGGCGACTCCGAAGTCGACTGACCCGGTTGCCACTCTTTTTACGGTATCGCCGGATCCAAAGCCGCGCGCGATCGAGACATCCAAGCCCTTGTCCTCGTAATATCCCTTCTCCTTGGCGATGAAGTAGCCAGCATGCGTCCCGTTGAGAACCCAATCGACCGCGAGGCTTACTCTCTCCTGAGCGAAACATTGCGCGGGTATAAGTGCCAGCACGGCGCCTGCGAGGAGGGTTCTCAATTTGAACATACCTATATCCTCTGCTTAAGCTGCGGTATGTAGTCTTCCAGGCGGATGTCACTCAGCATCGGCGTTCTCTTGCGCTCGAAATCCGCCTCGTGTCCGATCGGGACCGTGGCATCGATGCCCAGCCGGCCCCAATGCATCTTGTGCTTGTCGCGGGCAAAGGAGGGCACACCGGGCACGATGAAAACGTCACGGTCGGGCCGGCATCGCGTCGCGATGGCCCATAGCACATCCTGCCAATTGTGGATATCGACGTCCTCGTCGACCACGACTCCGTACATCACGCGGTTCATCTCGGCGCCAAACGCCGCGAGCAGCGCACGGTTCGGCTGGCCCTCAGAATGGGGGCCGAGCTGGATGACACAGAACTGCAGCAGCGGGAAACAGGCAACGTCCTTGACCTGCGGCACCCAGGTTCGCACTGCATTGAAGATGGACCCGGCGATCGGAATAGCCGTCATGGCGAGTTCCTCGCTTGATCCGGCGCTGATCGCGTAAAAGATGGCGTCCTTGCGCGCGAGTACGCGTCTGACATTGAAAACGTGATTGTCCATCGGCTGGACGTAGTAATCCATCCATTCGCCGAACGGCCCTTCGCGACGCCGTTCGGTCGGCAGGATTTCACCTTCGATCAGAAATTCCGACGAGTCCGAGACTGGAATGTCGTCACCATCGAGAGTCCGGAGTGGAAACTTTCCGCTCGCAATGCGAGCCGCGAAATCATATTCGCTTGCACTCGGTCCGATGGTAGAGCCGGCAGCCAGCATCACCGCAGGAGGGAGTCCAATCGCGATGACGGCGCGAAGGGGCTGGCCGCGTTTTTCCTGCGATTGCTGCATTCGATAGAGATCGCCCGACGTCGAGAGTCGCAGCCGCAGCTCCGTGCGGCTGATGATTTGCATGCGGTGATAAGACAGGTTGACGACGCTCGTATCCGGATCGCGCGCGGTGACAACGCCAGCCGTGATATAGGGGCCGCCGTCCTTTTCGGAGAAGGTGATATGCGGAATGTCGTCGAGAGAGATTTCCTCGTATTCGGCACCCGCGGGTGGAAATTGCGGAAGTGACCCGCCGTCCATCGACGAAGTCAACTCGCTCCACTTGCGGGCGACCCCGGAGGGCGTTTCACCGAGCAGGCCAGCAATGATCGCGTAGTTCCCCAACGTGTTGCTGACGACCCGGTAGCGAGTGCCGCGCACCTTGTTGAACAGGATCGGCAGATTGATTCCGGATTGAACCTTGCGCACGACCGCGTTCAGTTCGAATCTCGGATCGACTTCCTTGTCCGCAACCAGGAGCTGGCCGCTCTGCCGAAGCGAGTCCAAGAACGAACGAAGTGTCTGCGACAAGGTCGACGCCTCCAAGCTTCCCCGAAGTGATCTGATCAAAGCGACAGCAAAGCTGGCAAGAGCGGCCGACGTCGAATTTTTCGAAGCTCTGATTCAGGTAAGACTAACGGCGCAGGCTTGGCTCCGCTGCCCCAGGGTCGATGCAAGCGACCGGTGATTGCGTTCTCAGGCTCTCGATGTCACGCCGCGGATTGAACCGGTCGGATGGAGGCGGGATGGTCATCGGCTCGTCCGCGCGCTTGGTCGGACGGACCTTATCTGCGGCTCGCGGGGAGATCGATCTCCCGTTTCGTGGTCTTAGGGAGAGGCTAACCGATGCCAAAAGAAAACATAATTTTGGGGCGCTTGCCCGTTCAATAGACAAAGAAGTGGATTTTCGCCGCGGTCCGAATGCACGCGGTCGGAATGAAAGGGTTGCTGAAATGCCGTTTGAGAAGGTGGACACGCTTGTCGTCGGCGGCGGCCAGGCGGGAGTAGCCATGAGCGAGCATCTCGGCGAGTGCGGAGTGCCTCATCTCGTGCTCGAACGCGGCCGGATCGCCGAGCGCTGGCGCTCAGAAAGATGGGACAGCCTGGTCACCAACGGACCGGCTTGGCACGATCGGTTTCCCGGCATGCCGTTTCCCGATACCGACCCTGGTGCATTCGTCGCGAAGGAAAGGGTCGCAGAGTACTTCGCCGCATACGCGCGGATGATCGCTGCGCCAGTCCGGTGCGGAATCGAAGTGAAAGAAGTTCGAAGAGTCCCAGGTCGCATGAGTTTCCGCGTCGAAACCTCTGCTGGGGCATTCGAGGCCGACAACGTCGTCGCGGCGACCGGCGCATTTCAAGTGCCCGTCGTGCCCAACCTGGTGCAAGGCAACGCCGGGCTTTGGCAGATTCATTCGAGCTCGTATCGGAATCCGGGTCAGTTGCCCGCGGGCGCGGTCCTGATCGTTGGCTCGGGGTCTTCCGGCGTCCAGATTGCCGATGAGCTGGTTCGTGCGGGCAGAACTGTCTATCTCTCGGTCGGTCCGCATGAGCGCCCACCCCGAGCCTATCGCGGGCTCGATTATTGCTGGTGGCTGGGGATTCTCGGCAAGTGGGATGCGGACGCGCCGGCTTTCGGCGCGGAGCACGTCACCATCGCGGTGAGCGGCGCCCACGGCGGCGAAACGGTCGATTTCCGCCGTCTCGCTGCGCGCGGCATATCCTTGGTGGGGATGACAAAATCCTACAGCGATGGCGTCGTGAGGTTCGCGCCGGACCTCCGGCACAACATCGCGCGCGGGGATGCCAATTTGATGGCTCTGCTCGATGAAGCGGACGCGTATGTGGCCCGCAGCGGGCTTCGGCTCCCTGAAGATCCGGATGCCCGCAAGCTGGAGCCGGACCCGGAATGCCTGATCAATCCGATCCTCGAACTCGATCTGGCCACTTCCAAAGTCACCTCGATCATCTGGGCGACGGGCTACACGGTCGACTATGGCTGGCTCAAGGTTGACAGCTTCGATGCGCGCGGCCGGCCGGTCCATCAGCGCGGTGTCGCGGCCGAGCCCGGGATCTACTTTCTGGGATTGCCGTGGCAGTCTCGCCGAGGATCGAGTTTCATTTGGGGGGTGTGGCACGATGCCAAATATCTGGCGGACCGCATCTCTACGCGGCGCGTCTATCTCGATTATCCGGCCGCCGTGCGGGTGCGGAACTGAATGGTCAAGCCTGCTCCGCGCCCCACTCGGTCTACGAAAACACCTCGGGCGGCACGCCCAGCAGGACTTGCCCGACCGACTCGAAATGAGCGGCGCGTGCCTGGATCTGCTGAGAGAGCGTGTGCATGTCGCGAAAGCGGCGCTCGAACGGGCTGCCCGGGAAGATCGCGTCGACGCCCGCTCCCTTGTAGGCGAAGTCTGCGACCTCGATCGCGCCTTGAATCGCGTTGGTGCAGGCGAGCCGCACGCGCGCACGATCGCTTACCTCGATCGGCGCCGTGTCGTCGGCATGCGCGTAGAGAGTGACGAGCGTCTCGATCAGGTAGGCGCGTGCCGAGCCGAGCCGCGCCTCCGCGCGCGCCACATCGGCCTGCACGACGGCGTTTTCCGCGAGCCGGGCGAGCCCACGCGGCGCCTTGCGGGACGCCAGCATGACGAACTCGGACAGCATCGCGCGCGCGATCCCAAGCGCCACAGCGGCGACGCCCGTCGCGTAGAGGGACTGCATGGTAAAGGCATAAAGCGGGCCGCGCTCGCGGCGCAGCGTCGGATCCTCGCGTGTGGCACTGAACGCCTCGGACACGAACACGTCGTTGACGCAATAGGAGTCCGACGCCGTGCCGCACAGCCCGATCGTCCTCCAGGTGTCGAGCACGGTTGCCTCGCTCGCCGGAAACAGAAGCGTGCGTTCGGTGGGCCGGCCAAAGCGGTTGAGCCGGAGCGCGCCGTTCGCTTCGAGCACATGGCAGTGCGCGCCCAACCAACGGGCCTGTCGGCAGCCGCTGGCGAAATCCCACTTGCCGGTGAGGCGATAGCCGGCCTCGACCGCTCTCGCGCGCGAACCGTTTGGGGGTCCCCAGGCAATGATACTGCGGGGATCTGCAAAGATGGCGTGAGCGACCACAGGCTCCAGGTAGGCGGCGATGAGGCAGGAGCTGTTCGCGACGAATGCGTTCCACGCGATTGAGCCGTCGTGCCGGGCGAGTTCCTCGATCGCCGCCACGTAGACCGCCGGCTCCGTCTCGTCGCCACTCGCCGAGCGCGGCAGCAGCATGCGGAACAGCCGCGAGTCATGGAGGCGCCCCAGCAACGCGTCGGGGATGCGCCGCGTGCGCTCGATCTCATCGGCTGCGGCAGCAATCTCCGGCCCCAGCTCGCCGGCGCGGGCGATCGGATCAGGACGGGTCTGGATGTTCATGCGCCACCTCAGGCCGGCCATTGCCGCCGAACGCTGCGGCGCTGTCAACCGTCTCTCCGATTGGCGCTTGCCTCTTGACCAAGGCGGGCTTTCGCACCCTTGTCCTTCAGCAGGGTAGAAAGCCCGTTTGCCTGGCTATCGAGCACTTCAGCACGATGGGCCATCCGACGGCCGCCGAGATACGATAGCTCTCTCCATCGGCGCAAGACATCCGGATGGTTTCATCCGGCAAGCGTTCAGCCGCGATAATCCGATCGCATGCATGGCCCGATCGAGCGAGCGCTCTTGCGCCGACCTCGAGGGGATGGCCAGGGGGAGCGGGCCCCAAGACGGTGATGAACGAGGGGCCCAAGGAAATCGCGACGATGAGCACGAGCGGTGCGACCGACAACAGACGCGTTTGCTCGGGTCCATCTCCGCGCGTGATGGTCATGAAGCGACTCGATTCCGCAATACGCCGATGCCTTCGATTTCGACTTCGATCGTATCGCCTGGCTTGACGGCCTGAGTCTGCCCGGGGGTGCCGGTGAAGATGACGTCGCCCGGCTGGAGTGTCACATACCTGCTGCAGAAGCTGAGAATGGCGCTGGGAGAAAAGACCAGCTCACGTGTGCTGGATGACTGCCGGACTTCGCCATTGACGCGCGTCTCGAGCTTGAGATTGTTGAAGTCGAGACCGGTCACAATCGAAGGGCCAATTGGTCCGAACCCGTCCGCCCCCTTAGCCCGAAACCATTGCTGGTCATTGAGCAGCCACTCGCGATCAACCAGGTCGTTACAGACCGTAACCCCGAAGACGTAATCACCGGCTTGCCGGGGTGATACGTTCTTGGCCGTACGCCCGATCACGAGGGCCATTTCGCCCTCGAAGTGCACATTGGTCGCATCCACCGGCAACACGATGTCTTCGCCGTGTGCGATCAGGCTGCTCGGAAACTTGGCGAAGATGGTTGGCAAATCGGGGGATGTGGGATTGCCGGCCGCATTGCGGAGAGAGCCTTCGGAACTTTCCACATGCACGCGGTGGCTGGCGTAATTCAGGCCGGCCGCGATGACCTTCGAGGGCTCGCAGGGAACGAGCAGCCGGACTTGAGACAGAGCGAAGAGTTGCCCGGTCGGGGTCGCATCCGCGTAAGGCGGCCCTGCGATCTCGCGGACGCTGTCACCATCAAGGACACCGTAGGCAGGCGTGCCGTCACGTGAGAAACGCACATATCGCCGTGTTGTCTGAGCCGTCATCGCGCAGGTCCATGTCCTCCGGTCGCAGTGCCGGAGACTAGGCGCGCGATCGGAATTTCGTCTTGAAGGTTTGTGATCAGCCAGTCGGCTCCGCGAAACGGAGGGGTCAAGGGCGGCTGCACAAACCTTCAAGAAATGCGCCAGGGCTCCGATTAGGGTGGGGCGGCAGGACGGCTAGGGCGAAGAGATGCGCGCATACATGCGCCGCCGCCCGGACCTGAAGGGACGAACTGAACCATGAGCCTGGAATCCGTCCGCGCATTCCTCGCCGAGAAGGCGCCCGATATCGCCATCGTCGACCTTCAGTCCCACAGCACGACCATGGGCATGTCGGCCAGCTGGAACATCAAGCCCGCGCAGGTCGCGAAGACTCTCTCCGTGCGCGCCGGCGACCGCAACGTCCTCCTGGTGACCTGCGGCGACTCGCGCCTCGACAACAAAAAGGCCAGGGAAGCGCTCGGCGGGCGCGTCAAGATGCTTCCACCCGACGAGGCGTCCGCGCTGACCGGCCATCCTCCAGGCGGTGTCTGCCCCTTCGGTCTTGCCACGCCGCTTCCGGTCTATTTCGACATCAGGCTCAAGGCCTTCGAGGAAGTTGTCCCCGCCGCGGGCTCGACGCATGCCGCCATGCGCATCAGTCCGGTCCGAATGGCCGATCTTGTAGGGGGCGAATGGGTCGACGTCTGCCAGTAAGCGGCCGCCCCGCAGGCGAGCGTTGAGTCGGCCCGCGCGTGGCCCTTGAGGGCGTGTCCATGCTAGCCTCCCGGGCATGCGGAAGACCTTGCAGACGCAGGCAGCGCCGCAAGACGCCCGTGACGCGCACGAGCCTCGCCAGGAAGCGCGCGCCCTTGTCGCTGACATTCGCGCCGGTGAAGGAAGCGGGCGAGTGCAGCGGCTCGAAGCCTATTTTCCGCGCCATGGATACGCGGCGCACCGGCACGATACTTACGCGATCGGCGTGACTCTCAGGGGCGTCCAGGCCTTCCGCTACCGCGGGCTCGTGAGGCATTGTCTCCCGGGCGAATGCCACATTCTCTATCCCGACGAAATACACGACGGGTTTTCCGGTTCGGACGACGGCTTCCGCTACCGCATTGCGCACATCGATCCGCATCTCATTCAGGGTGCGCTGCAGGGAAAGGCGCTTCCATTCGTCCCCGATCCGGTCGTCCGCCTGACGGCGTTGCAGATGCGTCTTCTGTCTCCTGTCTGGGACATGGACGAGCGGATCGATGAAGAGCGTGAGGCGGAGCTCGCCGCGGCAACCGCTGACGCTCTCCTGGAGCTCTCCGGGGGTCCCCCGCCAAGGCAGGAAGCGCTTGACCTGCCTGCGCTGCTGCGTGTCCGCGAGCACATCGCTTCATCGCCCGGACGGCGACGTACACTGGCAGACCTCGAGCGCCTCTCCGGCCTCGACCGCTGGACCCTTGCGAGACAGTTTCGCTCCGCGTTTGGTACCAGCCCGACGCGCTTCCGAACGATGCGCCAGCTCGATCTCGTGCGCCGGCTGGTGCGCCAGGGAACGACGCTGATCGATGCCGCCTACGAGGCAGGGTTCTCCGATCAGTGTCACATGTCGCGGCATTTCAAGAACGCCTACGGGCTGACGCCGGCACGATGGGCCGCCTCGCTCGGAGCGTGACCTGGTCGGCTTCGTGGCTCGCCAGATGGCCGAGGCAATCGCCGGCAACGACAAGCGCGTGCGTTCGCATGCAGATGACAGTGCCATGGCCTGCAAAGCGGATTTCCAGCGGCGGCTCCCATGGCTGCAGACATCACTATGGTTCACGTCATGAACGACGCGAAGTTCACATCTGGAGACAGATCCGACGTCATCGTGATCGGCTCCGGCGCCGCTGCGCTAAGTGCCGCGCTCACGGCGGCAGTAGGCGGTGCCTCCGTCCTCATACTCGAAAAGAGTGACAAGGTCGGTGGCACGAGCGCCATGTCGGGCGCCGGGACCTGGATACCGATCAATCATCACGCCAAAGCGCTCGGGATCGTCGACAGCGAGGAGGAGGCGCTCACCTATCTGCGGGCCGCTTCGCCCGCTGGATGGCGTGCGAGCGAGGACCATTTGTGGGCGAGCTTCATCGAGCACGCGCCGAAGCTGCTTGCATTCCTCGAGCAGCACACCCCGCTCCGCTTCGAGCTCGTGCCGGAGCCCGATCCGCAGGCGGAGAAGCCGGGCGGGAAGGCGCTCGGCCGCATGGTCTCCCCACGGCCGCTAAGCCGCTGGCTCGTCGGCCGCTATGCCGGCAAGATCCGCCGCTCGACGCTGCCCCATCTCTTCACCTACCGTGAGATGGTCGGTCGCGATCCCTACGGCGATCCGATCGGCGCTGTCCTGCGCCTTCTACCGCGGCTCCTGTATCGGCTCGTCACCAACAGTCGAGGGCAGGGTAATGCGCTGGTGATCGGACTGCTCAGAGGCTGTCTCGACCACGGCTGCCGGCTCGAGACCGGCAGCCGTGTTGTCGACCTCATCGTGGACGAGACGACAGGGCTGGTCGAGGGTGTGGAAGTCGAACGGAATGGCCAATATTCGCGCATCCTCGCACGCTGCGGCGTCGTGCTGGCAACCGGCGGCTTCGAGTGGGACGGTGAGCTCTTCGCGCGCCACTTTCCCGGTGCGCCAGGATGGCGCGGCAGCCCTCGGACCAACACGGGCGATGGACAAAAGCTTGCGGTGCGCGTCGGTGCGGCGCTCGCGCATATGGACCAAGCCAATATCTATCCGCTGCTGCCGACGTCCTACGAAGGCAAGCAGCACGGCATGCCGGCGACCTATCAGGCACACCCCAACGCCTTCGTGGTCGATCGGCATGCCCGTCGTTTCGTTAGCGAATACGATTACAATATCGGCGAGGCGCTCGATCGGCGTGACGCAGACTCGGGAGCGCCGCTGCATTTGCCGTGTTGGGTGATCGGCGATTCGCGTTTCGGGCGGCAGATGATGTTCCGCTGGTATGCGCGGAAAGAGAGAGGCTGGGTCCGGTGGGCCGACACAATCGAGAGCCTGGCGCAGGCGATCGGCTTACCGGCAAACGCTCTGTTAGCGACGGTCAAGCGCTATAACGGTTTCGCGCGTGCCGGCCGTGACGAGGATTTCCGTCGCGGCGAGCCGGTCTGGGAGCGCTACAAGGCGCACGCACGCGATGGTAGCGGCAACGCCGCGCTCGGCACCGTTGAACGCGCGCCGTTCGTCGCCGTCCCCCTCAACCGCTCGACGGTGGGCACCAAGGGCGGTGCGCGCACCAATGAGCGCGCCCAGGTGCTGAGGCCGGACGGCTCGATCATTCCGGGCCTCTATTGCGTGGGCAACGCCATGGCGAACCCGATCGGCACGCGTGCGGTCGGCGCGGGTACGACCATCGGCCCGTGTCTCACCTGGGGCCACATCGCGGGGCTCAATCTGCTGTTCGAGAACCGGTAAGGTCTGGGACATATGCTCTCAAGCCAAGGGCCGCCTGATCCGGCTCGCGCGCCGTGCTTCGAGCGGCTGGCTTGGTGTGGTGGAGGCATGCTCCTCAGCTCCCGACTTTCGAGAAAGTCAGACCCCAGCCGCACTCGGTCCGGTGGCGGAGGGAGTGCGACTGGGATCCAACGTTCTTCGGTTGTTTATTGGGTTTTCGGCTTGGCGAGCCGCAACAAAGAGGGTTGCTAGCTCGGGGGGTTGAGGCAGATCAGAGATTGGATGCGACCGGCATGATTTGCTTTCTTGGTTGTTCAAGATTCGGAGCAAACGGATGTACAGAAACATATTGGTCGCACTTGACGGCAGCGACACCTCCAATCTTGCGCTGCGGGAAGCAATCAAGCTGGCCAAGGATCAGCATGCATCGCTCCGACTCGTCCACGTGATTGATGACTCGCCCGCCTATCTCGCGATGGACGATTCAACCATCTTGACCGCGGAATTGGTCGAGAAGGTCAAAGCGGGCCTGCGGGCTGCCGGTGAGAAGCTGCTGTCTGAATCCGCTGCCCTGGCTCGAGAGGCCGGGCTTGATGCCGAGAAGACGATGCAAGTCATCGAAGGCGTCGGCTCGCACATCTACGATGCGATCGAGGAAGAGGCAGCGCGCTGGCCCGCGGATCTCATTGTGATCGGGACCCATGGGCGGCGCGGGTTTCGACGTCTGCTGCTTGGAAGTGTCGCCGAAGGACTCATTCGAATAGCGACCAAGCCGGTCCTGCTCATTCGCGGTGGCTAGCGCGGCGAACTTCGAAGCTGCGCGCGTCTCAGCCCCAACGCGATGTCGTGACCGCGCGGCTAGATTGGTACCTCTTCTTGCGTTGAGCCAAAGCAGGTTCAGAAGCAAATCGCGCGTCCATGCTACTTCCGACCTAGAGCGGGCCGCGCGAGTGATCTGATGTACGCCGCCAGGTCCTCAGCCTCATCGGCGGTCAACGCAAGGTTCGGCATGGTCCCATGCGCTTCCCACAGCGACTTCGCGCGCTTTGCACGAAATTGCTTGCTCTTGGCAATCGACGCAAACGGCGGCGCGGGCGGAACGCCTGCAGGCAGGTTCGGCGAGATCTGGTGGCAGACCGAGCACACGCGGTTTGCGAACTGTCTGCCTCGCTCGACATCGGCCGCAAAGGCCGACGAGTTCCAGGTGACGAGCACCACCGCGAGGGCGGTCACCGAACGAGGCTTGATGGCATCACATATGGTCATGACTTTCCCAGACCGTCGGCACACTCATCGCCCCGATCGGCGTACAGGTCCAGCCGCCGATCGAGATTCGATTTGCAAATTATTTGCAGCTGATCCGCAGACATTGAGATGGGTCAATACGCCTGCCTGCGGAGGCGACTAAGGAAAAAACATGAAAATCTTTGCAAAAAGCCCAAGCGGTGACCGGCGTCGCGCTCTCCGGGGCGCTGCGCTCGGGTTCCTGTCTCTCATGGTGGTTGCGTCGCCTCTGGCCCAGGCCGCGACGGCCGACAATCCGTTCACGGCTTTACCTGGCTCTTGGACCGGGACCGGCACTATCGCGATGTCGAGCGGAACGAAAGAGCGCATTCGTTGCCAGGCGAGCTACCGGCTGGAGAACCCCACGAATCTGCGGCTGGAAATGAGCTGTACCAGCGACAGCTACCGGTTCGAGTTGCGCAGCCACATCACCTACGATGACCAGACTGTCTCGGGCTCGTGGAACGAGACAACACGCGGTGTCGGCGGCCAGATCACCGGCCGCGCCAGCGGCGCACGCATCCAGGCGCGGGCCGAAGGCCAGACCTTCACCGCACTCCTCGACATGACGACACGCGGCAACCGGCAATCGGTTTCGATTCAATCGCCGGGCAGCGAGATGTCAGGCGTGACGATCGTGCTCACGCGCGGCAGGCGCTGACGATGCGCGTCACTCCAGCTGCGCCGCCGACGACCTGCCGGTGGGCGCGGCGCGGTGGTTGAGCTAGATCAATGCTCCTGGGACCGGGTCGCTGACTCGTGGGCACACGCGGGGCCGAGCGATGAGCCTGGAACCAGTCCTGAAGAGTAAGATCAGCGCGGAGCGGCTGGAATTCACGGCGGCCGGATCATGGACCACCGTCCATTCCGGGGTGCTTGAACAGCTCGTGAATGAAGCGGCGCTTCAGGCCGCGAGCGGTTCCATGGTCATCAACGCGGCTGAGCTGGAGGAGCTCGACACGCTCGGGGCTTGGCTGCTCGAGCGCTTGATCCGCGGCTTTCGCGAGCGCGGACAGGATGCCGGCCTGATCGAGCTGCCGGAGCGCTTTCGCGGTCTGCTCGAGGAAGTGCAACGCGTGAATCGCAAGCCGCGCACGCCCGTCGCGGAGCCCAATCGCATCCTTGCAACGCTCGACCGACTCGGGCGCACGACCGTCGGTTTCAGGATCGACATCCTGGCGTTCCTGGAAATGTTCGGCGATCTGAGCGTCGCGCTGCTGCGCGTGCTGGTCCGCCCCTTCGGTTTCAGACTCACCTCCGCGGTGCATCATCTCAATCGCGTCGGTTGGGAGGCGATGCCGATCATCCTGCTGATCACGTTTCTGATCGGCTGCATCATCGCCCAGCAAGGCTTCTTTCATTTCCGCAAGTTCGGCGCCGACGCCTATGTGGTTGACATGGTCGGAATCCTGGTGATGCGCGAGATCGGCGTTCTGATCGTCACGATCATGGTGGCTGGACGGTCGGGAAGCTCCTACACTGCCGAGCTCGGCTCCATGAAGATGCGGGAGGAAATCGACGCGCTGCGCACCATGGGCTTCAATCCGGTCGACGTCTTGATCTTGCCGCGCGTTCTCGCGCTGGTGGTCGCGCTACCGATCCTGACGTTCTTCGGCTCGATGGCGGCGCTCTACGGTGGCGGCCTCGTGGCCTGGTTCTATGGCGATATGAGCCCCGCCATCTATATCGCGCGCCTGCGCGATGCGATCACGGTGACGCATTTCGAGGTCGGCATGATTAAGGCGCCGTTCATGGCCCTGGTCATCGGCGTTGTCGCCTGCAGCGAAGGATTGCGGGTCGCGGGCAGCGCGGAATCCCTTGGTCTGCAGACCACTACCTCCGTCGTGAAATCCATCTTCCTCGTCATCGTGCTCGACGGGGTATTCGCCATCTTTTTTGCCTCGATCGGAATGTGACGATGGTTACCTCAGGGGCCTCCCCTGCGATCCGCGTGCGCGATCTCGTGGTCGGGTTCGGGAAACAGGTTGTGCTCGACCACCTGTCGCTCGATGTTCGGCGCGGCGAGATCCTCGGCCTGGTAGGAGCCTCAGGCGGCGGCAAGTCGGTGCTGTTGCGCACGATCATCGGTCTGCTCACCAAGCGATCCGGCCGCATCGAGGTGCTTGGCATCGATCTTGATCAGGCCAGCCTGCAGGAAACGCTGGCGATCGGCCGGCGCTGGGGCATCCTGTTTCAGCAAGGCGCGTTGTTCTCGTCGCTCACCGCGCGGCAGAACGTGCAGTTCCCCATGCGCGAGAACCTCTCGCTCTCCTTGCGCCTGCTCGACGAAATCGCCGACGCCAAGCTCGAAATGGTCGGACTGAGCGCTGAGGATGGCGACAAGTTCCCCGCCGAGCTGTCGGGAGGCATGACCAAGCGCGTCGCGCTCGCGCGCGCGCTCGCGCTCGATCCTGAGATCGTATTTCTCGATGAGCCGACTTCCGGGCTGGACCCGATCGCGGCCGGCGACTTCGACACGCTGATTACAGCGCTGCAGCAGACGCTCGGGCTGACCGTCTTCATGGTGACCCACGACCTGCACAGCCTCTACACCGTGTGCGACCGCATCGCGGCGCTTGCCGACGGCAGCATCGTCGAGGTGGGACCGATGCAGGCCTTGCTCGCCTCCGAACACCCTTGGGTGAAGTCCTATTTCCAGGGAGAGCGGGGACGCGCGCTGGCGCATGCTCCGAATTGAGGTTGGTCAATGGAAATCCGCGCGCCCTACGTCATTATTGGAATTTTCATGCTCGCCGCAATCGGCGCGGTGTTCAGCTTCGTCTACTGGCTGCACACCACGGCCGGGCTGACGACGCGCAGCGTCTATCAGGTCCGGTTCGAGAACACCGTCTCAGGCCTTTTGCCAGGCGCGGCCGTGCTGTTCAACGGCATCCGTGTCGGGGAGGTTACCAACCTGCGGCTCAATCCGGATGAGCCGCGGCAGATTCTGGCGTCGATCGCAGTAGCGCCCGATACCCCGATACGTCCGGATACCTATGCGGGGCTGGAGTTTCAGGGACTTACCGGAGTCCCCGTCGTGGCGCTCGAGGGCCGCAGCAACGCTCCGGCGGCTTGGCCGGCGGGAGGGCTCCGTGAGATTGCCGCCGATCCGCTCGCAGGTCAGAGCATGACGCAGGCCGCACGTGATGCCCTGCGCCGCGTCGACAGCGTGCTCGCGGAGAATGCGGCGCCGCTGCACGAGACGATCGACAACCTCAAGACCTTCTCGCAGGCGCTTGCGCGCAACTCCAGCCGTCTTGACTCGATCGTCGCCGGCGTTGAGAGGATGGTCGGCGGCGGCCCGGCGGCGCCGCCGCCGGTCGTCTACGATCTGATGGCGGCGCGCAGCTTTCCGCCCGGCGTGAAGGCGCCGGCCGGCCTGCTCGCCGTTGCCGAGCCGACCGCAACGATCGTGTTCGACACGCAGAAGTTCCTGGTGCGGCCGAGCGAGGCCGAGGGACCTTCGTTTGCCAATGCGAAATGGAGCGATAATCTGCCGAAGCTGATACAGGCCAAGGTCATCCAGAGTTTCGAGAATGCGGGGCTGTTGCGCTCGGTGACGCGCCCGAGCGAAGCACTCACCACCGACTATCAGCTGCAGATCGACATTCGCACCTTTCAGCTGACTGTCGCTGCGGAGCCCACGGCGGACGTCGAGTTTGCTGCCAAGCTCCTTGGCAAGAACGGCAAGATCATCAGTGCGAGCGTGTTCCGCGCGAGCGTGCCAGCGAAAGCCGCAGATGCGGCTGCTGCAGCCGCGGCGCTGAACGAGGCATTCGGCAAGACCGCTGTCGAGCTGGTCGTCTGGGCCGCGAAGGCAATGTGAATAGGCTGCAACTTCAGGCGATAGCGGCACGCTGCTCGTAGCTGCTCGCACCCCTTCTAAAGGGCGAGCTTCGCTTCGTCCGTGGAAAGCACAGTGCGAGGTGCCGTAGTATTCTTCGACAGCTTCTTCTTGCGCTCCGTCGGAGCTGGCGTTCTGCCCGGCCTGTCGCCGTCGCAGCCACCGTTTCTGCGACCCCTTGTTTCCGCGTCCCGATGCGTAGAACCAATCGGTCCCTTTCGCGCTGACTATTGACGCGTATCAAACCTTATTTCCCATTATCGGCTAGGTTGCAGGCCGGCGGCACCTCGCTTTCGGCCTGAGCGATCGACATCATGGGGAGTTCTGATGACCACCCCGCGCGTTACTGGCACAAGCTGGATGACGGACGTATTCAATGTGACCTTTGCCCACGCGTCTGCCGGCTGCAAACGACTCGGCGTCGATCTCGGTCGTTACCGTCGCAAGAGCCTCACCTTCGCAAGGGTCGAGGCCGGCCTGATCCGGCGCCGCCACGAGCTTGCAGCGGCCCAAAGGAGGTGAGGGAGGTCCAAATTGCCGGAATTGCCTGATGTCGAAGGCTTCAAGCGTACGCTTGTGAAGACCGCACTCAGCAGGACCATTGATCGGGTCGTTGTGAGCGATGCTCGCATCCTCGGCAAGCTCGCAGTGCGGACATTCGTGTTGCGGCTGGAAGGGGCGAAACTTGTTGTGGCGCGCCGCCACGGCAAGCACCTGGTGGCGGAGATCGATCGCGGTGGTTGGCTGACTTTGCATTTCGGGATGACCGGAACGCTTCAATTCGTCGCGAAGCGCGATGATGAGCCGCCGTTCACGCGGGTGCGCCTTGATTTCGCCGGCGACGGCTCGCTCGCCTATACGAACAAGAGGATGATTGGTCGGGTCGGGCTGGTTGAGGACGCCGCCGATTTCGTTGCGGCCGAAAAGCTCGGGCCGGATGCGCTTGATCGGCGCTTCGACTTCGATGCGTTCAAGACGGCAGTGCGCGGCACCAAACGTGAAGTGAAGTCGGTGTTGATGGACCAGGAAGTCATTGCCGGCATTGGAAATATCTACTCGGACGAGATCCTGTTTCAGGCGCGTATCAATCCAGCCGAGCGGATGGATCGGCTCGCGCCAGGCGCGCTCAAGCGTCTCTATCTGCAAATGCGCGATGTCCTGAAGACAGCGGTTGGCCGTGGCGCCGGCTCGGAGCAGTTCGTCGAGCGCATGCCGAAAGGCTCTCTGCTCCCCGAGCGCAAGAAAGGTGGGCGTTGCCCGCGTTGCGGATCGCCCCTGAAGATCTCCAAAGTCGGCGGCCGCACCGCTTATTGCTGTCCGCGCTGCCAGGGGTGTTGACCGGAGGGAGGCTACGCATGAACGTGGTCATTGAGTCATTCCGCCGCGATCACCGCGAGGCTGAGGCGCTTTTACGTGCGCTCGAAGGAGAATGCGACCTGTTTCGACAGGCCGAGCGGCCGGACTATGAGCTGATCGGCGAGATCATTGCGCATTTTCGGTCGTTTCTGGATGAGTACTATCATCCAAAAGAGGAAATGCTCTTCAATCTCACACGAACGCAGACGGGCCTCTGCGACAGCATGATCGACCGTATTGCGGACGAACGCGCCGCCTCCGCCTCGAGCTTGGAAGCCCTCCGCGACGCCCTCGGCGAGATTCTCAATGAGCAACGGGTCTTGCGCCAGACCTTTGATGATGCTGCGCGCGGGTTCATTCAACACGAAAGGCGGCGGATCGAGATTGAAGAGCAGCGGCTCTTTCCGGAGCTCTTGTCCGTGCTCGGTCCGGCTGCGTGGGCTGAGCTTGCCGCCGGGCTTCGGGACCAACGGGAGCTGCCACGCCGACGCGGCCTCGAAGAGCGGTTGCGTGCCCGCAGCCTCTGGATCAGCCGAGAGGCGCTGGCGGATCAAGCGGAACGGACCCGACCAGCTTCGTGATCGGCCTGTCCTTGCGTTTGCGAGGGTAAGCTCTTGGGGCCGAAGCCATTCAGAACGTGCGGCGCACGAACTGCCGAACCGTTTGCAACCGCCGTTCGCCTTCCGATCGGCTCATGCCGGGAGCGATCCCGCTGAGATAAAGGTGGCGGAGCATCTCGATCCCGCAGAACTCCACCAGCCCCTGCTCCTGGATGGCCCGCAGGGCGCGCAGCGTCCCGCCGCTCCTCAGCTCCCCTGTCGTCGCACCTGACGTGGTAATGATGACACCCTTCTTGCCAGAAAGGCCGGGCCGGTAGTCGCCGCGCCGCACCACGTAAGCGAAGCCCGCGCAGAAGACGCGATCGATGTAGCCTTTCAGCATCGCGGGAAACCCGCTCCACCAAAGTGGAGCAACGAAAGTGAGCACATCGGATTTGGCGACCAAGGCCTGCTCAGCTCGGACGTCCTTTGCGAACCTGCCGCTCGAAAGAGCGGTCAAATCGCGCGCCGAGAGCACTGGATTGAATCCCAAGGCATAAAGGTCGCGGACTTGCACCTTGTGGCCGCGCTCGCCCAGCGCCGCCGTATAGGCCTCGACGACGGAGTGATTGAAACTATTCCGGCCCGGATGTGCCGCGATAATCAGATGGCGCACTGGCCTCTCCATTGATCAACGTTCTGTGCCGCAGCCTTCACGCTGAATACAAGATGGGGCGTCTGCGAATTGACGCAGGTCAATAGCGCGATCCCCTGCCGCTCGGATCGTCAAGCTGATGCAGCCAGCCCGGCCACTTCAACGTCGACGCGCTTGCCGGCTAATGCGTTCGAGATGCGGTCGCACTAGGTTCGCCATTCTGGCCTCGGCAGCGCTCGATTTGGCATTGCTGACTCTCCATTGATTGATGCGGGAGTTTCTTCGTTGCGCTCCTGTGAGTGAGAGACGATCAAGAAACGAGACATCGCGGGTGTCTCTCCCGAGTGTCACGTCGGTGCGGGCTGTGGGGCAACCCGCACGCGCTGATCGGGCAGATCGCGGCAATGGCTCGATCAAGCCGCCGCCTTCACTTCGATCTTCTTCTCGGGATTGATCGCCTCAGGCTTCTTCGGCAGCGTCACCGTGAGCACGCCCTTGCTGAAGTTCGCTTCGATCTTGTCGGTGTCGACGCCTTCCGGCACCGCGAAGCTGCGCTCGAACACGCCATAGCTGCGTTCCTGGAGGTAGTAGTCCTGCTCCTTCTCCTCCTTCTCGTCTTGCTTCTCGCCCTTGATCGTCAGCCCACCGTCCGCAAGTTTCACCTCGATGTTCTTTTCGTCCATACCCGGGAGCTCGGCCGTGATTTCATAGGCCTTTTCCCTTTCGACGATGTCGACGACGGGAGTCGCGCCCGTGACATCACGGCGCCAGGACGGCTCGGCCGCCAAAATCGAGCGGGAGAAAGGGACCGGCCAGAAGTCGCGATCGAAATCTTCGAAGATGCGCTCGATGTCGCGGCGCAGGCTGTCGAACGGCCGCCACGCCTGCAGCGCGGTCGCGCGGGCAGCAGCCTTTTCCTCAGTCTTCACTTGTACTTTGTCTGCCTCTGCCATGTCGAAGTCCTCCTCTGAGATCGGAATGCGATCAAATTAGGAGAGGCGAACAGCGTCCGTGTTGCGGCAGATCAAATTCCCTCGGCGCCACATCTGGATCATTCTTGATACTGCAGAGCGAACCTGCCGCCGGGCTCGACATGGCCACCATTCTCATCCCGATCCCTGAGACGGACTTCGATCCGACCGAAACCGGCGTGCCATGGCGCGCCCTGCGCCAGACAGGCCATCGCATCGTGTTTGCAACACCAAACGGCAATGCGGGGCGCGCGGATCACCGAATGCTCAGCGGCGAGGGGCTCGGGATTTTTGGACCGCTTATGCGGGCTGACGAAAATGGGCGGTCGGCATACCGCGAGATGAGCGAAAGCGAGGAGTTCCGTCGCCCCCTCAGTTTTGGCGACATTCGTGCAGAAAACTTCGATGCCCTCTTGCTGCCCGGCGGACATGCGCCGGGCATGCGCCAATATCTTGAATCGGGCTTGCTCCAGTCCATCGTCTCCGGCTTCTTCGCGCGAGGTCAGCCGGTTGGGGCGATCTGCCACGGGGTGCTGCTGGCGGCGCGATCACGCCGCACGGATGGAAAATCCGTTCTCTACGGAAAAAAGACGACCGCGCTGACGAAGTTCATGGAGTTAAGCGGCTGGACGCTGACCTGTCTCCGCCTTGGCAACTACTTCCGGACCTATCCGGTGACGGTGGAAGACGAGGTTCGCGCGGCACTGGCGGCGCGCGAGGATTTTATTCGCGGGCCGATCAGCTTTGTTCGGGACGCGCCGGGCAATCTGAAGGCTGGCTTCACGGTTAGCGACGGAAATTACCTGTCGGCGCGCTGGCCCGGTGATACGCACCGGTTCGCCAATGATTTCGCCTCAATGCTCGACACGTGAGCGGAAGATGAAGCCTAACGCCGGCCCCAGTTCTGCGAGTGCGCGAGATCAAGGAGCGGATCAATCAGGCCGCCAGGTCATGAGTCTACTCGATCAGTGCCGGCGAACGGCGCGCCGCACGTTCGGCATCGAGCGGCTTCGACCCGAGCAGGAATCCGCGATGATTACCCTCCTGGAAGGGCGCGACGCGCTCGCGGCGCTTCCGACAGGCTTTGGAAAGTCGCTGATCTATCAAGTTCCTGCGATGATCCTCAAACGGCCAACCATTGTCGTCTCGCCGCTCATTGCCCTGATGGCGGACCAGGAGCGCGCGCTCAGGAGCCGCGGCGTCCCGGTTGTCGCGCTGCACAGCCGGCTGCGCGCAGCCGAGCGGCGTGTCGCGCTCGAGAGGCTTGAACGCGGCGGCCGGCTCGTCGTTCTCACCACGCCCGAGACGCTCGAGTCGCACGCCGCCGCCTCGGCTTTCGAGCGCGCGCGCCCGGCGCTCCTCTGCGTGGACGAGGCTCACTGCATCTCGGAGTGGGGGCAAGACTTCCGGCCGTCGTACTTGCGGCTTGGCGCTGTCCGCGCGCAACTGGGCAATCCGGTGGCGGTTGCGCTCACAGCGACCGCGACGCCACGCGTGCGCGAGGATATCGCCGGGCGGCTTTCCTTGCGCGATCCGCTCGTCCTGATCGCGCCTGCCTATCGCGAGAACCTGCGCTTGACCGTGGACCTCGTACCCGGCCCGGCAAAATTTGGCGCGGCCGGCCGGCGCATCCGGGCGCTGCGGCGGCCCGGCATCATCTACTGCGCCACGACCACCGCGGTCGATCAGCTCGCGGGCGCGCTTAAACGTGCCGGCATCCCGGTCGTGCGCTACCACGGCAAGATGCGCGCCGCCGATCGTGCCACGGCGCAGCGCCAGTTCATGCAGCCGGCGCGACGCCTGATCATGGTCGCGACCAGCGCCTTCGGCATGGGGATCGACAAGCCGAACATTCGCTACATCGTGCACTACCAGGCCCCCGGGTCGCTGGAGCAATACGTGCAGGAGATCGGGCGCGCCGGACGTGACGGGCGGCCGGCGAACTGCATCCTCTTGTTCGATCCGGCGGACCTTGAGATCCAGGAGCGGTTGCAGGCATTGAGCCGCCCGAGCGTCCGCCATCTCGAGCGGCTTGAGAGCGCCCTCGTCGCCTGGGCAGGCGAGCAGCGGACGCCAACTGCCGACACGCTCGCATATTCCGCGGGCGTCCCGCTGCGGATCGGCGAGGTGTTGCTGTCGGATCTTGAGCAGGCGGGCCTCGTCGAGCGCGACGCGGAAGGCCGCATTCGTGTCGTGGTGACGCCCGAGATGTTCAGTGTGCGCGCGCGCGATCTCGTCGCAAAGCTCAAGACATTTCGCTACGAGGGCGAGCGCAAGCTTCGGGCTGTCGCCGACTACGCTCACTCAGGAGAATGCCGCAGCGTGTTTCTGCGGCGTTACTTTGGAGAGGAACATCCGCCCCGTTGCGGGACCTGCGACCGCTGCCGCGCCGTCGGTGACGCGGCACCCGATGCTCGGGCGCCACGGAGGCCCCGTTCCCGAAGGTCGAAGCGGAGCAGCGGCCAGGGAACGAGACTCGCTCACCCCGGCTCCTGACGATGACGGCTGATTGGCGGCTTGGAATCGAGAACCATCTGCAAGTCGGCGACACACGAGGCGGCGCGGGCGACACTTCCACCGTCACGTGGCGAGCTTGATCTCGTAGAGTCCCTTCGAAAGGTGATCGTGCAAATCCGGATCGTCGACAATTGCGGCGGTGATCGCAACTTCGCCAAGCGTCGCTGCCTCAGTCACGCCACGATGCCATTTCTTGGCGGAAAGATGCCCTTGACCGATGCGCATCAGCGCATAGAGCTCGCGCCGCGCCGACTCGGACAGCGACTCGACGGCCTCGCGCAGATGGGCGGCCGGGGCAGAGATATCCGCTGGGAGCGGCTCGACTCCAAGCTCGACGGTAGGATTGTGATCACCGCGTTCAGGCGCGACTCCACCAAGATCGGCCTCCGCGACATTCCCCAGTAATGCATCTCGCTGCTTTCGCGCAGTGTTCGCGAGAAGCGCAATAAACCGGACCTGCTCCGCGTTCAGAATCTGCAGCATGTTTCGGTCCTCTTTATCTCCGGCAAAGGGCGAAACAAAATCATCGCAACCGACTCCTCGCCGCTCATTGATATGTGTCAACGATGGAGCGGAATGCCGATGATCGGCCCCGCGGCGGAGAGGAAGCGGGATGAACGTCCTCACGCTTGATGGCTCGCACGGCGAAAGCGGTGCCAGATCCTGCGCACCGCACTGAGTCTGTCGGCGATCACTACACGACCCTTTCGCTCCGGCCGGACTGAGCCGGGACTCATGCCGCAGCACCTTTCAGCAGTGTCGGCAGCGGCCGCCATCCGCGGAGCGACCTGCAAGCGTGAGTCCCGTCTACGAGTGGGCACCGGAGGGCTAACACGTGGCTCAGCTAGCCGGGTCGAGCGATGCCGCCCTAGGTCATCGCGCGTCTACGACGCCACGCCGTTGCGATCGTCAATCGTGCCGATCGCAACGACGAAGGATGGCTGGGCGTTACCCCAACGGCTATCTCAAACGCCGCGCCGGCAGGCGTGCCGGGCGATCCTCGGTCTGCGGACGTAAAAGCTTCACCCGCTCCGGGCGCATCCCGCCAGAACATATAGGTATCTGATCGCTTTTCGCCATTTTGCGCGAGCCTGTTGGAGCCTTCTCCCGTCACGGACCCGGAGAGGCGATCGAGGACGGTCACATGCTATGGACGTCTCGCGCGGCGAGCCTTTTCAAGCCAATGAAGCCGTCCGATTCAGCCTGGATCGCTCAGCCGAAGCGCATGAGAAAGTCTTCTTGCTGCGCAGGTCAGCGCGCAGCTTTGACCTCGATTTTCTTCGCCGGCTTGATCGCTTCGGGCTTCTTTGGAAGGGTCACCGTGAGCACGCCCCTCTTGAAGCTGGCTCCGATCTTATCGGCATCGACGCCTTGCGGCACCGTGAAGTAGCGTTCGAACGAGCCGAAGCTGCGTTCACGAAGATAGTAGTCCTTCTTCTTCTCTTCCTTTTCTTCCTGCTTCTCGCCCTTGATCGCCAGGCCGCCGTTGGCAACCTTGACCTCGATGTTCTTCTCATCCATCCCAGGGAGCTCGGCCGTGATTTCGTAGGCCTTGTCCTTGTCTACAATGTCGACGGCGGGCTTGGCAGCCCATGTCTGCTCGCGCCGCCAAAACGGTTCGACGGCGAACGTCGGACGGCGGAAGGGAAGCCGCCAGTAGTCACGACCGAAATCCTCTAAAAGTCGATCGACTTCGCGGCGCAGGCTCTCGAGCGGCTGCCGCGCCTTCCGCGCCTTCCGCGCGGTCGCGCGCGCGGGAGCCTTTTCCTCTGTCTTGACCGGCACTTTGCTTGCAGCCTTAGCCATGTCTAGTTCCTCCTATGCGATAGCGATGTCCTCATTCCTGCTCGAATGCGGATGAACCGGGATGCGGGCCTTCGGCCTGCTCGATCGGCTGGTTCTCCTCGGCGGGCAACTCGGCCTCGATCTCGACAGGCTCTTGGGCGAGCAGGTTTACCGACTCATCGACATCTTCGTTAGACGAATGATGGCGTTGGCGCCGACTTGGACCAGAGCTGGACTCGCGTTGCATTGGCTCATTGCCGCGTTTCGTGACGTGCGCAACAGAGCAAATATCGAACTCAATCGGCTTGATACGGATCAATATTGCGACGTCCCTCGCCGATGCTCCAATCCGGCAAGTCGCTCGTATTGGCCGTCGTCGCCAGCGCCGCCATCACCCGCGAGCAGACGCCTTGATGCGCGGTGATCGCACGCCATAGGCGGGGGCGCTACCGTCCTCTTTTGCAGCTTTGGATGCGTCCTGCTGGATCCCGATCGAACTCTCCCGTGCTCGCGACACGGCAAGCGCTGTGCGCCGGTGCGCGTCGGCGCTGCCAGAAATAACAGGACCCGCCCTGTCTATCCGTCGGGCCGGGGTCTCCCCCGGGGTCTGGGACAGTACAGGAGCGGGTCCTTCCGCCATGCTTCAAGGGTAGACTGGTTCGTCGCCTAGGCAGATCAGTCGCCCGTAGACGCTTCACTGCCGTGCTTCGCCAATCTTGCCTCCACACGACGGTGAGCTAGACGACCATAGAGACCGCCGATCCGCTTTGATCTTGATCAACAGCGGCGCGGGTGTTGTGCTGCCTGGACGACCTCAAATTTGCGCCGCAACCTTGATCGGCCCTCATGGCCGGCGCAGTCAACAGCAAGCTTGATCTCGTGGAAAGCGCGGACTGCACCGAATTTCTGCAATGGGCATTGCCGCTCCGTGGCTTGCGCTGGGCGGGTTTCCGCAAAGTCCGCAGTCAGGTTTGCAAGCGGCTGACGCGACGCATGCGCGATCTCGGCTTGAGCGATTTCAACGCATACCGCGGGCGCCTCGGAACCGACCCGTCCGAGTGGCTCGTCTTTGATGCCTGCTGCCACATCACCATCTCGCGGTTCTTCCGAGACAGGGGCATCTTCGAAGTCGTGCGCGGGACTGTCCTGCCTGAGATCGCTGCACGTGCTAAACACGAACGACGCGCGGCTCAGGTCTGGTCTGCCGGATGCGCCTCGGGCGAGGAGCCTTACACCATAAGGCTGCTTTGGGACCTTGAGGTCGCGCCTGCGTGTCCAGGCGTCTCGCTCTCCATCCTCGCCTCGGACATCGACCAGGCAATGCTGGCGCGCGCCCGCGAGGGCTGCTTCGAGCCAACGAGCTTGCGCGAGCTCCCGCAGCAGCTGATCGAGCAGGCTTTCTCTCGGAAGGACTCTCAATACTGCGTGAAGCCAGAGCACCGTGAAGGCATCGCCTTTGTCGAGCAGGATCTGAGCGCGAAGATGCCAACGGGAACCTTCGATCTCGTCCTTTGTCGATATCTCGCCTTCACGTATTTCGCCAGCCCGCTCCAGCAGCGGGTGCTGGCTGGCTTGCTGCGACGATTACGACCTTCAGGATTTTTGGTGATCGGCGCGCACGAGCGCCTGCCGGTTCAGGCGCCGGAGTTGGCTGCGCTTGAGCGCGCCCCGCAAGTCTTTCGTAAACGACCATCCTCAGGATAGGCGTTGCTCTGACGGCGAGCGGGGCGCGTGCACTCGGCCCGCGGGCGAGCTCCGCTTCAATTGACTGAGATCAAGAAATTATCCGGGCAGGCGCCTACTCTGCCGATCCAAACCGAAAGCTTTGAGGCAGGTCGCAGGACTTCAGATTCTTCTGAGGCATCGCGACTGGATCGATCTCCGTCGAAGCACGGCCCATGACTATCGACAGCACGATCACGGTCAAACTCACGCAGCCGCGGCTTGAGAGCGGTGTCTCGATCGAGCACTGCGTTCACTCGCGCCGATCAGTGCGCACCTTCCGCGATCGCAGATTGACCGAAGACGAACTCGGCCAGCTGCTGTGGGCAGCCCAGGGCGTCACTGCAACTGAGGGCAGGCGAACGGTCCCCTCGGCGGGTGCGCTCTATCCGCTGCAGGTCTACGTCGCCTGCGGCGATGTGGGCGCCCTTGCGTGCGGCGTATACCGATATCGGCCTGATCACCACGAGTTAGCGCTTATCGCGCGAGATTATCAACGCGACAAGCTCGTCGTTGCAACACATGGACAGGAGTGGCTTGCCGGCGCGTCAGCGGTCATCTGTCTTACGGCGCTCTTCGAGCGGACAACGGTCAAGTATGGCAATCGCGGTCGCGGCTATGTCTACATGGAGGCGGGTCACGCCGCCGAAAGCCTGGAATTGCAGGCGACCGCCCTCGGCCTTGCGACCACAATTGTTGGAGCTTTCGACGACGACGAAGTGAAACGTCTGTTGCATCTCGATGCGAATGAAACGCCACTTTGCCTCCTTCCTGTCGGGGCACCATGAGGCTGCTGCGACACAAAGGCGATCGCCGCAGCGGCGTGACCTTCCTCGGCACGCGCGGAGAGATCGAGATTTGCACGCGCCGCCATCATCGGCACAGCTCGCTGCTTGTTCGGCTAGGTTCGAGCCGCATCATGGTCGACTGCGGCCGGGATTGGCTTGGTCAGCTCGAACGCGTATCGCCAACGGCGATCGTTTTGACTCACGCGCATCCCGATCATGCGGCCGGCCTCGCCAAGGGCGCTCCTTGTCCCGTCTACGCGACCGAGCAGACATGGGACGTGATCCGCAGCTTTCCGATTGCGGATCGACGCGTTGTGCCTTCGAACAGAGATGTCCGGATCGGCGGCGTACGGTTCAAGGCCACCGCGGTCGAGCATTCGATCCGAGCGCCAGCGGTGGGATGGCGTGTCGTGGCACGGGGCCTGCGCCTGTTCTATGTGCCTGACGTAGCTCGAATTCCAGATGTTCGGCGGGCGCTACGTGGAATCGGCATCTATATCGGCGACGGCGCGACGTTCAGGCGCGCGATGGTACGCAAGAGAAACGGCTGTCTGATCGGCCACGCTTCCATTCTTGCTCAGCTTGGCTGGTGCGAACGAGCAGGTGTTCGCCGTGCCATCTTCACCCATTGCGGATCGTCGATCGTGCGCGGCGACGCAACAAAGCTCAACGCCGAGCTACGGCGGATCGCTCGCCAGCATGGCATTGAGGCCTGTTTCGCCTGCGACGGCGAAATGCTTTCGTTCCCGAGCGCGGGCCCTGCCCATGCGCCACGACGGGCGCGAGAACATGGTTGAGCCGGCCACAACGCCTCGATCGCCGGCATTCAACCAGCTTGCTGCCGAGCGATTACGTGAAGCCGCCACACTGCTCGCGCATCAAGGCGACAACCCGTTTCGCGTCTCCGCGTATCGCCGGGCCGCGGATGCGGTCGCAGCGTTCGACGCGGATGTGCGCAACCTGTTGGCGGAGGGTGGCAGCAGCGCGTTGCAGGCGATCCCCGGTGTGGGGCCGGGAATCGCGAGCGGACTCGCCGAGCTCGCCCGGACCGGGCGCTGGGCTTATCTCGAGCGGCTGCGCGGGTCGGGCGAGCCGTCAGACATCTTCTGCGCCATCCCGGGAATCGGTCCCACACTCGCCAAGCGTCTGCATGAGACGCTGCATGTGGAGACGTTGGAGCAGCTTGAGGCGGCGCTGCACGAAAAGGAGGGTCGGGCAATTGTCGGAATCGGCCCGCGGCGGCGCGCAATGCTGCGTGCCGAGCTCGGCCAAATGCTGGCACGTATCCGCCCCACAAGGACCGGCCCTGCGGACGAGCCGTCCGTCGCTGTGTTGCTCGAGGTCGACGGCGAGTATCGTGCAAAGGCGGCCGCCGATGAACTCAGGAAAATCGCTCCCAAACGCTTCAACCCGAAGGGCGAGGCCTGGCTCCCCATTCTGCACACCACTCGCGGCAAGTGGCATTTCACTGCGCTGTTTTCGAACACTGCTCGC
>Ga0187784_10000419_pt1 | contig 30968 bp, 29 predicted proteins | sample 1015_SJ02_MP15_2_FD_132964 | JGI IMG/M metagenome (GOLD analysis project Ga0187784, IMG submission 132964) | Tropical peat soil microbial communities from peatlands in Department of Meta, Colombia - 1015_SJ02_MP15_20_MG | ecosystem: Environmental > Terrestrial > Soil > Wetlands > Peat | place... | reverse complement strand
TCGCCGTCGCCGACCCGCACGATCCATACCCGCCAGTTCGTTGCGCCCCAACACGCGTTATCGTGGCCGACGTACGCAATGCGCGTACCGTCCGGGGACCACGCCGGCGACTGGACCGGTCCGCTCCCGCGCGTGAGCCGACGGGCGGGTACGGGCGGGGCCGTACCGGCCTCGACGAGCCACAGGTCGGTCACGCTGGTCAGATCGGCGTCGGGATCCGGGTTTGCCGTGTAAGCGAGGAGCGTTCCGTCCGGGGACCATGCCGGGAACAGGTGGTCGTGTTCGCCCTGCGTGACGGGCCGGGGCTCCCCGCCCGCGGCGGAGACGACGAAGATCTGCTTCCACCGCCCGTCCCAAAACCCCTCGCCGTCCTGCTTGTACCGAAGGCGTGAGATCACGCGGACGTCGCCGCCCTCGGAGGATTCCGGCGCGGCCGGCGGCTTGCCCACGAACGCGAGCGACCGTCCATCGGGAGCCCAGTCAATGTCAGACGGCGACATCTTCCCCGGCGTGAGCGCGCGCGCCTCGCCGCCGTCCACAGGAATGGTCCAGACCTGCTTGTCCCCGCCGCGATCCGACACAAACGCGAGCTGCGATCCGTCCGGCGACCACCGCGGCCCGGTGTCGCGGGCTTTGGCGGTCGTGAGTTGGCGCGGCTCGCCGCCGCGGGACGGCACGAGCCATAGATTCGTCCGGTAGGCATTGGCCTCACGATCCGCCACCGTCACCGTGTACGCGATCCACGATCCGTCCGGCGAGTACTGCGGATCCCCGAGCACGGGGATCTCAAGCAGATCCTCGATCGTGATCGACCGGCGCCCGACGTTGTTCCCGGTATCCTTGTTCACCACGGTCCGCCCCTGCCTCCGCTCAACGGCATGCGCCGCGCCGCGCGCGACACCGGCCCGGCACACGTTTCTGGTGGTCCACGTTCGCCGGTCCGGAAAGCGCTCCCTTCCGAACTCGAGAGGCTCGTGACGATCGCGGGGGCAGCGGAGGGTTGTTACTACTTCGCTCGCCCTTGCGTTAGCGCCCGAATGCCAGGCGCTGCGCAAGCAGGGGCGGGAGGTCGGCGGCCGTCATCTTGGCTTGTGTCTTTGCGATCATGTAGGGAACGCGGCGCAGCGTGACCGTGCCCGCACCGGCGTCGAGCAAGAGGTATGAGGCGCGGGGATCGCCGTCACGGGGCTGGCCAACGCTCCCGACGTTGATGATGTAGCGCACGTCCGGGCGAAGCTTCACCGCGAAATCAGTAGGAAGCTCCCCGGCCCCGACCCGGCCGTCCGGCTCCAGGACGAACGCCCCAGGAACGTGCGTATGGCCCACGAGGCACCGGGTGAAAGCCGCGGCGGAGAAGTTCGCGAGCGCGGCGGGTAGGTCGAGAATGTACTCCTCGATCGGATCGCGCGGACTGCCGTGGACCGCCAGGCAGCCGTCGACGTCCATGCGCAGCGGGAGTGCGGCGAGCCATGCGCGCGCTTCGCCGCCGAGTATCTGCCGCGTCCAGTCGATCGCAGCGCGTGCCAGCGGGCTGAACGTGTCCAGGTCGACCGCTCCAACCGCCGCTTGATCGTGATTCCCGGCGACCGCAACGGCGCCCAGATTCCGGACACGAGCCACGCACTCGTTCGGATCGGGGCCATACCCGACGACGTCGCCGAGACACGCATAGCCGTCTGGACGGAACCGCCCGGCGTCGGCGAGCACGGCCTCGAGCGCCTCTGCGTTCGCGTGGACGTCAGAAAAGACAGCGTACCGCATCGCGTCATCCCGGCGCGCGCAGCGCCTGCGCCCCGTGGAAGCGTCCCGGACAGCCGTCAGCGCCGGCGCTTCGCCAGTTCGCCGAACACGCGAGACGGATCCACGCCCTGGTGCACGAGCAGGGCCAACGTATGATACCACAAATCGGCCGTCTCCTCGACGAGCCTCACCGGCGTCTCCTTCCTCGCCGCGCGGGTAACCTCGGCAGCCTCTTCCATGACCTTCTCGTTCAAACGCGAGAGCCCTTCGGCGAACAACCCGGAAGTGTAGGATCCGGCCCGAGGCTCGTTCCGGCGCTCCGCGAGCACGACGGCCAGCTCTCGCAAGACCTCGGGACCGGCGGCACCGGACGCGGCGCCCCCACCAGCTCGGCCCGTTCCCGCCGCGACCCTGTCGGGCCCGGGGCCCGGGGCATCGGGCGGGGTCTCCACGGCACGAATCCGGCCGGCTTCGAGCTGCAGGTCTCTATAGAAGCACGTCGCATGACCGGTATGGCACGCTGGTCCGACCTGATCGACGAGCAGCACCAGCGCATCACCGTCGCAATCCAGCCGGACGGCCCGGACATGCTGCGTGTGTCCGGACTCCTCCCCTTTGCGCCAGAGCCGGCCACGTGCACGGCTCCAGTACCATGCCTGCCCGGTGGCGAGGGTCCGCTCGAGCGCCTCGCGGTTCATGTACGCGACCATCAAGACGGTACCGGTCGCGACATCCTGCGCGACCGCCGCGATGAGACCCGCCCCATCGAACGTCACCGCATCGGTCTCGAGCATCGCTCAGACCCCTTTCACCGGACGCACGGGCACGCCGTGGCCGGACAGGAACTCTTTGACGGCCGCGATGCTGAACTTCCGGTAGTGGAAGATCGAGGCCGCGAGCACCGCGTCCGCGTCCGCCTCGACGATCGCGTCCAGCAGGTGCCGTGGGCTTCCCGCACCGCCGGACGCGATCACCGGGATGCGCACGGTCCGGGTCACCGCCCGGAGGAGTTCGAGATCATAGCCGTCTTCGTGCCCGTCCTCGTCCATGCTCGTCACGAGGAGCTCGCCCGCGCCGAGCGATGCCGCGCGCTCCGCCCACGCGATCGCCTCCTGCCCCGTCGGGGTACGGCCGCCGTGGACATACACCGCCCACCGGCCCGGACCCGTGCGCCGGGCGTCGATCGCCACCACGATGCACTGGCTTCCAAACTGGAGCGCCGCCTCCCGGATCAGCTCGGGGCGCTTGATCGCAGCCGTGTTGATCGCCACCTTGTCGGCACCCGCGCGCAACATACGCCGCAGGTCGTCCACCGTCCGGAGCCCGCCGCCCACGGTAAACGGAATCGTCAAGACCTCGGCGGTCCTTCGAACGACGTCCTCCATGATCGCCCGTCCTTCGTGGCTCGCCGTGATGTCTAGGAATACCAGCTCATCCGCTCCTTCGCGATCGTACAGCGTCGCCAGCTCGACTGGATCCCCGGCATCGCGCAGGTTCACGAAGCTCGTCCCCTTGACGACACGGCCGGCCGTGACGTCCAGACAGGGGATCACGCGGCGGGCCAGCATGCTCACGCCGCCGCCGCGAGCAGATCCTCGAGCAGCACCGTGCCCTCGTACAAGGCGCGGCCGACAATGACGCCCTCGAGCCCTCGAGCCTCTAGCCCCCGCAAACGGCGCACGTCGGCGATCGAGGCGACGCCGCCCGAGGCGATCACGGGCGCGTTCGCGACATCGAGCATCGCCTCCAGCGCGGCGAAGTTCGGGCCCGCGAGCATCCCGTCGCGGCTCGTATCGGTGTAAACGATACGCCGGGCGCCCGCGCCGACGACCCGCGCGGCCGCGTCGAGCGCAGACTCCCCCGTGGACGTCACCCATCCCTGGGTGACCACGGAGCCGCCGCGCGCGTCGATGCCGACCGCGACGCGATCGCCGAACCGGGCGCACGCGTCCCGGAGCAGCCCGGGGGAGGTCGCGGCCCCCGTCCCCAGGATCACCCGGGCGGCTCCCTCGGCGAGATAGTGCTCGATCGCCGACACGTCCCGGATGCCGCCGCCGACCTCGACCGGCGTGCGAAGGACACGGATCAGACGGATGATCGTTGCGTCGTTGACGGGATGTCCGCGAAAGGCTCCGTCCAGATCCACCACATGGACCCAAACGGCACCCCCGGTCTCCCACCGGAGCGCCGCCGCGACCGGATCGTCGGAGTAAACGAGCTCGCGGTCTGCGGCCCCCTGGATCAGGCGCACGCACCGTCCGCCCCGGATGTCAACGGACGGAAGCACCAGCACCGAGGACCCACCTCGCGATGTTCTGGAGCATGCGCACCCCGACCGCGCCCGACTTCTCGGGGTGAAACTGCGTCGCCCACAGATTGCCGCGGCCGATCACGGCGGCCACCTCGCCTCCATACGGCGTGGTCGCTGCGACGATGCCGGCCTGAGCGGGCACCGCGTGGTAGGAGTGCACGAAGTATACATACGCTCCGGTGGGGATGTCCGTAAGAAGCGGGGACGGGCGCTCGACCCGGAGTTGGTTCCAGCCGATGTGCGGCACCTTGACGGCATCTGACAGCCGCGCCACGCGTCCCGGGAGGATGCCGAGGCCCGGATGGAGTCCGTCCTCCTCGCTCTCGTCGAACAACAGCTGCATGCCAAGACAGATCCCGAGAAATGGCCGGTCTGCGCGCACATGCTCGACGATCCGCTCGGCCCACCCCAGGGCGCGCAGCCGCGCGACCGCGGGCCCAAACGCCCCGTCGCCCGGAACGACAAGCGCGGCCGCCGAGCCCACCTCGCCCGGCGTTTCCACGACCCTCGCGTCAAGCCCCAAGCGCACCAGCGCCTGACGGATGCTGTGGAGGTTGCCGGCGCCGTAGTCCACGATCGCGATCATGACAACGTCCCCTTCGTCGACGGCACGTCGTGCACCCGGGGATCCAGCTCGGTGGCGCGGTCGAGCGCCAGCGCGAGCGCCTTGAAGGCGGCCTCCACCATGTGGTGGGCGTTTCGGCCGTGCAACAACATGACGTGCAGCGTGATCCCCGCGTTGACGGCGAACGCGCGAAAGAATTCCTCGGTCAGGTCGGTGTCGTACGCGCCGAGCCGCTGGCGGGGCACTGGCACCGCGTAGTACAGAAACGGCCGGCCGCTGACGTCCACGACCGCCAGCACCAGCGCCTCGTCGAGCGGCGCGTATGCCGACGCGTACCGCCGGATGCCGGCGCCGTCACCGAGCGCATCCCTTAGCGCACGGCCGAGCGCGATCCCGACGTCCTCGACGGTGTGGTGGGCGTCGACCGCGAGGTCCCCGGCGGCCGCGACCGTCAGATCGAACCGGCCGTGGCGGCCCACTTGGGACAGCATGTGGTCGAGGAACGAAATCCCCGTCGAGATCTCGCACCGTCCGGTGCCGTCGACCGTCCAGGCGGCCTCAACACGGGTCTCTCCGGTTGCCCGGACGACGCGCCCGCGCCTGTTCATCCTCCCTGCCCCCGCGCCGTCACCGCGAGCACGTGAGCGGGGAAGTCTTCGTACCGGCCCAACTGCTCCACGACGGGCCGGACCGCGGCGAGCCCGCGCGCGTCCAGGTGCGCAACGGATGTCGCCTTCAAGTAGCTGAGTACGGTCACGCCCGACCCGACCCTCGCAAATCCGCTCGTCGGCAGGGCGGCCGGGACTCCGATCGCGTAGTTGCCGGCGGAAAACGGCGTGTCCTGGCCGAGGAGCACCTCGCCCGCGTTTCGGATCTGGCCGAGGCTCGCGAATGGATCCCGGGTCGCGACTTGGAGATGCTCGGGCCCGTACAGGTTGACGAACTCGACCGCCTCGTCGAGCGTCCGTGCGACGACCGCTCCGCCGCAGTCGCTAAGCGCTGCCTCCGCGAACGCCCGTCTCCAGGCGGGAAGCTGGGCCAGATACCGCGGCAACACCTCCTGAACCTCGTCCACGAGCGAAGCCGACGGCGTGACGAGGATCGCCGCGGAGTCCGTGCCGTGTTCGGCCTCGTTCAGCAGGTCCAGCGCGAGCCGCGCCGGGTCGGCCGTCTCGTCGGCGAGGATCATGGACTCGGTCGGCCCCAACACGGAGAGCAGCCGCACGCCGTAGGACTGAAGGACGATCTGCGCGGCGAGCACGTACGGGTTTCCCGGCCCCCCGAGCAGGCGCACCTGTGGAAACGTCCCGGTGCCAAACGCGAGCCCGGCGGCGCCGGCGACACCGTTGGCGCGGAAGACCTGCGTCACGCCGAGCAAGTCGGCCGCGACCAGCAAGGCCGGGTCGGCGCTGCCATCCTTGCGTGGCGGCACCAGCGCTGCGATCTGCTCGACGCCCGCCACGATCGCGGGCACCACCATGGTGATGAACGTCGAAGGGAACGCGCCCTTGCCGCTCGGGACGTACACGCCGACGCTCTCGACGGGCGTGTACTTCACGCCCACCGTGATACCGGGCTCGAGCTCGTCCATCGACAGTTGCGGCGGCCGCAGCCACTCGCTGTAGCGGCGGGCGCGCTCGATGCTCGCCTCGAGCGCGACACGTAAGCCGTCGTCCACCGCCTCATAAGCCCGCGCCGTCTCCTCACGATCGACGCGCAGCCGACCAGGCTCGAGCGTCACCCCGTCGTGGCGCTGCGTGTGCTCGATGATCGCCGCATCCCCGCGTCGCCGCACGTCCTCTATGATGTCGCGGACGTGCTCGATCCGCTCCGGCGCGAACGCGCCGGCGCTCGAGCGTCCGAGCATCCGCTGCAATCGCTCGGATGAGACCTCACCAAGCCTCACGACGTCCACGCGCGTCCCTCCTCGTCTCGGCGTCCCACCCGGGCCAGGCGCGCCTTGCCAACCACCTACGCCGGCGGCGCCGCCGTGCTCGCTGTGACGGCGGCTCGAATCCGCTCCACGACCGCCGCGACTACGTCCGCGCGGCTGCGCAGGCTCACCCGGTTGACCACGAGGCGGGCCGTCGACTGGAACAACTCAGCCACCTCGACCAGGTGATTCTCCGCGAGCGTGCGTCCCGTCATCACGAGATCCATGATCCCGTCCGCGAGCCCAACCTGAGGCGCGAGCTCGACCGTGCCGTGCATGGTGATGATGTCCACCGCGCGACCCCGGCCCCAGAAGTACCGCTCCGTCACATGCGGGTACTTCGTCGCAACCCGCAACGGATCGTTTCGCTCCCATGTCCCGACGGATTCTTCCGGAAACGCGAGCACGCCGCGACAGAACCCGAACCCGAGATCGACCAGCTCGTAGACGTCGCAGCCCTGCTCGAGCAGCGTATCCTTGCCGGCGACACCGAGGTCGGCGGCGCCGTGCTCGACGTACGTCAGCAGATCCACCGGTTTTGCAATCAAGCAGGTGATCGTCCCGTCCATCCCGGGCAGGATCAGCCGCCGCGTCCCGCGCCATGCTTCCGGCGCGAGATATCCTGCCGCCTCGAGCAGCCGCACCGCCCCATCCAGCAGTCGTCCGGATGGAATTGCGATCGTGACCGCACTCACGGCACGCGCTCCTCTCCCGTCCCGGCGGCGAGCTCGTCGAACGCCACGGTGTGCTCCCGGCCGTCGCGCTCGCGGACCACGACGGCCTGCCCGCGCACCAGCAGGGCGCGGGCAACGCCCCGCGCGGCCGCCTCGCGCGCCACCTCCTCCCACCCGCGTCCCTGCACTTCGACCGCCACCGTGAGGCCCCGCGCCCGAAGGACCCGCGCGCATGCGAGCGCCCGCTCCCGGCTTCCGTTCTCGAACGCGACCACGGCATCGGGAGCCCACGCATCCGCCGCGCTCTCCTCGGCGGACAGCACACGTTCCACGCGCACTGCGAATCCGGTCGCAGGCCGCGAGACGCCGAAGCGCTCCAGCAGGCGATCGTATCGGCCGCCGCCCAGCAGCGGAACGCCAAGCGCGGTCGTGTGTCCCTCGAAGACGATTCCCGTGTAGTAATCGAAGTCGCGGATGATGCTCAGATCCACCGTCACCGCGTCCCACGCGCCGTACGCGCGGAGCATCCGTTCGAGGGACGCGAGGTCCTCCACGACCGTCCGGACTTCCGGCACGTCGGCGAACCGGGCGGCCTGCTGCAGTGCGCTGGGCCCCTGCAGCGTCGGCAGCGCCAGCAGCGCGTTCACGCGGGCGGGCGCCGCATCGTGCGCCTCGAGCAGACGCCTCAAACCCACAAAGTCCTTCTGGTAGAGGAGCGTGCGGACGTCCTCGAACACCGGATCCGCAAGGCCCAACCCGCCGAGCAACCCGCGCAGGAACCCCACGTGCCCCAGGCTGATCGAAAACTGATCCACCCCGGTCGCCTGGAGCGCCTCCACCGCGACTGTCACGATCTCGGCGTCCGCCTCCAGCGTCGCCGCGCCGATCAACTCACACCCGATCTGCGGAAACTCCCGGAGCTGGCCGGACCCGGCCTCGCGCCACCGAAAGACCTGCCCGGCGTAGGCGAGCCGCAGCGGCAGGGGCGCTTCGCGCAGCCTGGTCGCGACGAGGCGCGCTACCGGCGTCGTCATCTCCGGGCGCAGCGCCAGCAACTCGCCGTCCCGGTCCACCAGCTTGAAGAGACGGCTGCCCACCGTGCCCCCCTCGCCGCGCACCAGCACGTCGAGATATTCGAGCGTGGGCGTGGTCACCTCGCGGTATCCCCACCGCCGCATCCGATCGAGGATGCCGGCGACCGTCTCGCGCACGCGTCCCGTCTCGTGCGGGAGAAGATCACGAGTGCCCGTCGGGATCTGTTGCCAGCGCTCCAAACGCATCACCGGAACGATTCCTCCGTCGCGCGGGCAGCGGAGACGCAACCCGGCGGCTCTTTATCCTGATAAAGCGCTACAGTATGAAAGTTAACCGATGTATGGTAGCATGCGGCGTGCTCCACCGTCAATCATACCCAACGATGGCCGCGTCCGGCCGGACACCGTGCGCTCCGAAAGGCGCCCGCGGCGCGCGCCGTCAGCGGTCGAGCGCGTCGAGGTCGCGGGCGATCCGGTCCAGGTCCGCCGGATCCGGCGGGGGCGACGCCGGCGGCGTCCGGCGGGCCGAGCGGCGAATGGTCACCGCGGCGATGGCCAGCCCGGCCGCGAACGCCGCGAACGGGCCGAGATACAACACCCACGACATGCCGCGTCGAGGAGGTTCCGCGAGCACGCTCTCGCCAAACTGCCCAACGAAGTACCGGAGGATCTGGCTCGGCGTCTCGCCGGCCTGCAGCTTCTGCCGGATGACCGCCCGCATCTCACGCGCCACCGTCGCGTCACTCTCCGCGACGGTCTGCCCCTGGCACACCGGGCACAGTAACTGACGGGCCACGTCGTAGACGCGGTCGTCGAGGGTCTGCGCCGACGCCGCCGCGGCGAGGGCCGCAACGAGCGCCGCGGCAGCGAGCACCCAAAGCCAGGGGCCCGGACACATCCCGCGCAACGGCGCCGTCACCCGGTGCGCTGCCGCCGCCTGCGTGCGGAATCCACCCCCTTGCCGAGGCGCTCGAGGACGAGCGTGTATCCGTCCGCGCCGTACGCCAGGAAGCGGTGCACGCGACTGATGGTCGCCGACGATGCGCCCGTGCGCGCCTCGATTTCCTGATACGTCCGTCCATCGTCCAGCATGCGGGCGACGGCGAAGCGCTGCGCGAGCGCCTTCAGCTCGCCGATCGTGCAGAGGTCTTCGAAGAATCGATAGCATTCGTCGACCGTCCGCAGGCGCAGCACCGCGCGAAAGAGCGTGTCGGTCAGTGGATTCCGGAGTTTGGGGTTCACCACGATCCGGTCACCTTCCCCGCAATGGTGCGTCGCTGCGACACACCCGAGCCTTCGCTCATACCAACCCCTCGACCTGCCGCGCCTCCCATTCGCACCCGAGGGCCCGAAACGATGCCGCCGCGGCCATGATCAGGTCCAGGGCGTCGGGCCGGCCCGCGGCCAGGGCGGCGTGGGCCTCCGCGCGCGCTGCCCTGGCCTGCAAGTAGCGATTGCCGGTATGTCTCAGGGCGTCGACCGCGTCACCGGCAAAACGTCCCGCGCGCCACGCATCGCGGCCCGCCGCGAGCGCCTCGGCGAAATCGCACCAGAGGACCGCGCGACCGTCGACGTCGCGCTCGGGCCATCCCTCAAGCGCCGCCGCGAACAGACGCTCGGCTTCTCGAACCCTGCGGCCTGCGTCGGCCGAACCGCGGAGGACCGCCAGGCGCACCAGCAGCGCCGCCTTGACGGCCTGGGCGTGCGGCACCGCGCCCGCCTCACGCAGCCGGCGCGCGAGCCCGAGTGTTCGATCGCAGGCCGCGATGCCCGCCTCGGCCGCAGCGACCGCCGCCTCGGCACGCTCGACGTCCGCGAGGTCCCGGTACGCTCCTTCGAGCGCGCCACGGTACGGGAGGACGTCCTTGTCGCTGCGGCCGCGGCGAACGATGTTCACCAGTTCCTGGGAGAGCACGACCGCGCGGCGGCTCTCATCCGGGTCACGCAGGAGGCGGAGTGCCAGCGAAAGGCCGACCAGGGTATCGACGAGCGCGTCCCCGCCACCGGCGCCCCTTTGAGCGCGTTCGGCGTCGCGAAACGCCTCGATGGCAGCGGGCAGATGGCGCACACCTTCTCGAAAGAACGCGGCGAGATGCCGCCACCCGGCCGCCAGCCGGTCCGAGGCGGCGCGCTCGTCTTCGGCGCTGTGCACGTCAGGACGTCGCGTGGGGCGAGGCCGACCGGTGACTCAGCACGATGGCGGACGCGAGGAGCGCCAGCGCGACCGCGACGGTGAGCAGGGTCCACGCTTGGAGCGTGACGACTCGCAGGGCGAACAAAACGGCCAGCATGCCGTACAACGTCTGATAGAGAATCGCGGCGACCAGGAACATGCCGAGACGACGATGAGTCGCCCCGTACGCCGCGAGTGCCGTCGAGGCCGCGTTCGCGGCGACAAATCCGAGCTGCTGCGCGAGCGGCGTTGCAAGGCTCCCGGTACCGATCTGAAGGGCGCGTGCCATCAACGCCAGCGCGATGACCTGATACGCGCCAACCGCGCCGAATCCCGCACCCGCGGCGGCCCCGAACGCGGCCGCGTCGACTTCCGTGCCGTCCCGGGACAGTGCGAGCAACGTTGCGGCGAGCTTGAAGATCTCGTTAATGGCCGCCGCGATTCCGGCGCCCAGGAGGCCGATCCCCACGCTCAAGCTGTAGGCTTCCATGTCCCAGCCAAACGCGGACGCAACCAGCAACTGGATCGGATTGACGAGGAGCACGGTGATGGGGAACGCGATCGCCCCCAGAACAAATGCGACAAGGAACCACGGCTTTCGAACACGCCCGCGGCCGACAACCGCCGCCACCGCGAGCCCGTAGCATAGGGCGATCGCGACGGCCACGGGGTTTCTCACGATGGACAACTCATGCACACGACACGCGTATTGTATGCTGGTGAGACGCTCATTGCAAGGACGCCCTTCGGGCCTCGGGCGAATCCGCTGCGGCTAACGGGACGCACCGGCCGCAGCCCGCCGCTCATGTGGTCGCAGCGCGGCGACGACCGCGAAGCTGAGCGGCGTCGGAACGCCTGACTCCCGTCCCATCCGCACGACCGCCCCGCACAGTGCGTCCAGCTCCATCCGCTTGCCGGAGGCGAGATCATTGTACAATGACGCTCGCGTGTGGTAGCCCGTGCCCCGCACGAGATCACCCACAAACGCCATCTGACGCTCGACGACTCCTTCGAGACGAGTGCCCCGAGCCCGGCCGACGGCGGCCGTCTCCTCCATCAGGCCCCGAAACATCTCGCGGGACTCCTCGTGATCCCAGACCTCGCCGAGGGTGACGCGGGTGAGCGCGGTCATCCCGCCCGCCGCGCAGATGAACACGAACTTCTCCCACATCGTGCGCACGATCTCGCCGGTCACCCGGCTCTTGATTCCGGCGCCCGACAGCACCGCATTGATCGCCTGGACCCTCGGCGTGATGCTGCCATCCATCTCGCCGCAGATGATCTCCCCCGAGAGGCCGATGTGCCGGATCACTCCCGGCGCCTCGATCGCCGCGGCAACGTACGTCACCCCGCCAAGCACGGGAGCGCGTCCCAGCATCGAGATCAGTCGGTCCTCGGTCTCCACGCCGTTCTGCAGGCAGAGGACCGCCGTCTCGGGCCCGACGGCCGGGCGGATCGCCTCTCCGGCGCTCTCCACATCGTACGTCTTGACGCAGAACAGCACCATGTCCACGGGTCCGGCATCCGCCGGTCGTGGCACCGCGCGCACCGGCAAGGCGAAATCGCCGTGGACGCCGTGGACGCGGAGCCCGTGCTCTGACAGCGCCAGGAGATGAGCGCCTCGGGCGACGAACGTCACGTCCTCCCCAGCCCGCGCGAGCAGCCCGCCGAAGTAACCACCCAGACCGCCGGTACCCATCACGAGGATCCGCATCTCGTCCCTCCCGTCGCGCCGATGATCCCGGCCGACGGCCACATATTCTACGCGCTCGTCGGAAGACACTGCCGCGCCACGGCGGGGCGGAGCCTGGGATTCTCGTCTGGACCGCCCGGGCCCCGCCGCGGCACGTCAGCCGTGGCCGCGTCCAGCCTGAGGTGTCCCCAAGCGGTGAATGTCGAAAGTCTGTCCTGCTTGGCGGAGAACCCGCGTGCGCTACGTGAGCCTCGCGAGGACGGCATCGGTCATCTCCCGGGTCCCCAACACGGGAGTCCTGCCAGCCATGTCTCCGGTGCGGCACCCGTGTTCGAGCGCGAGCGTGACCGCCCGCTCGATCGCCGCGGCGCCGGCCTCGTGCCCCGCGCCATAGCGCAGCAGCAGCGCCCCGGTGAGGATCGCGGCGAGGGGGTTCGCGATACCCTTGCCCGCAATGTCCGGCGCCGTCCCGTGCACCGGCTCGAACAGAGCGGGAGCACGGCGGCCGAGGCTCGCGGACGGCATCAGACCGAGCGACCCGATCACACCGGCTGCCTCGTCGCTCAAGATGTCTCCGAACGTGTTCTCCGTCACGATCACGTCGAACTGCCGTGGGTCTCTCACGAGTTGCAGCGCGGCGTTGTCCACGAGCATGTGCTCGAGGGCGATGTCCGGAAACTCGCGTACGGTCTCGGTGGCGACCTCGCGCCACAATCGGGAGGTTTCGAGCACGTTAGCCTTGTCCACGGACGTCACCTTGTGCCGCGGCCGGAGGCGAGCGATCTCGCAGGCCTTGCGGACCACGCGGCGGATCTCTGATGCGGAGTACGGGAGCGTGTCCGTCGCCTCCGTCTGGTCCCCCTCACCGATGCGCGACTGCGCCCCATAGTACAGCCCGCCGCACAGTTCGCGGACGATCAGGATGTCCGTTCCCTCCACGACCTCACGCCGGAGCGGCGAGGCGTGAAACAGCGGCGGCGAGACCTTTGCCGGCCGGAGGTTGGCGTAGAGCTGGAACGTCTTTCGCAACGTAAACAGGGCCTGCTCGGGCCGCAAGTGCGCGGGACCTTTGTCCCACTGTGGCCCGCCGCACGCCCCAACGAGGATCGCGTCCGAGCGCCGGCACAACTCGATGGTCTCCGGAGGGATCGGGTGCCCCGTGGCGTCGATCGCGGCGCCGCCGGCAAGCCCTTCCTCGAACGACAGGCCGATCCCGAACCGCCGCCCGACCTCGGCCAGAACCCGCACGGCTTCGGGGGTCACCTCTCTACCGATCCCGTCTCCCGGAATGACGGCGACACGACAGGGCTGCGGGCCGCTCATCTCGACATCTCCAGTGTATGCGGATCCGCGCCGGCCGACCGGTGGGCCGGCCTGGCGACGCGAAGCCTCAGCTCGGACCCCCGGGGTTCGGCACCGGCGCCGTCGTCTCGACCCGATCTTGGCGGCCCAGCAGCACGTACTCCAGGCTGTCCGCCAGCGCGTGCCATGACGCCTCCACCACGTTCTCCGACACGCCCACGGTCCCCCACGCTCTGACTCCGTCGGTGGATTGGATCAGCACCCGGACCCGCGCCGCGGTCGCGGCATCGGCGTTCAGCACGCGCACCTTGTAGTCCACGAGGCGCACCCGGCCGATTTGAGGATAAAACCGCTCCAACGCCTTGCGCAGGGCCCGGTCCAGTGCGTGCACGGGCCCGTCGCCTTCGGCGGCCGTGTGTTCCTCCCGCCCGTCTACCGCCACCCGGATGCTCGCCTCCGACACACTGGTCCCGTCTGCGCGCTTTTCGGCCAGCACGCGATAGCCGAGGAGCGAAAACGCCGGGCGATGCTGCCCGAGCGTACGTCGCATCAGCAGTTCGAACGACGCTTCCGCGCCCTCGAACTGGTACCCCTGGTGCTCCAGCCGCTTGAGTTCCGCGAGGATCTCCCGCGTCTCGGGCCTGTCCTTGCTGAGATCCACTCCCATCTCCTGGGCTTTGTAGAGCACGTTGGCCCGTCCGGACAGGTCGCTCACCACGACACGGCGTTGGTTGCCGACGATCTCGGGTCGAATGTGCTCGTACGTCGCCGGGTGGGCCATCACGGCGCTCACGTGGACGCCTCCCTTGTGAGCGAACGCATTGCGCCCCACGAACGGCTGGTACTCGTTGGGAGTCATGTTCGCCAGTTCTGCGACATAGCGCGCGAGTTCGCCGAGCCGCTCGAGGGAGCCGTCGGGAACGCACCGGCAGCCCATCTTGAGATGCAGGTTGGGGATGATCGAGATCAGGTTCGCGTTGCCACACCGCTCTCCAATGCCGTTGACGGTGCCCTGGACGTGCACGGCCCCCGCCCGTACGGCGACGAGCGTGTTCGCCACCCCAAGCTCGCCGTCGTTGTGGGCATGGATGCCGAGCGGCGCGTCCACTTCATGGCGGGCCGCTTCGATGGCCTCGCGGATCTCGAAGGGGAGGCTGCCGCCGTTCGTGTCGCAAAGCACCACGACGGCGGCACCGCCCCGACAAGCCGCATCGACCGTGGCCAAGGCATACTCTGGGTTCGCTCTCCACCCGTCGAAGTAGTGCTCGGCGTCGTACACGACCTCCAGGCCGCGGGCGCAGAGGAAGCGGACCGAGTCCTCGATCATCCGGAGATTTTCCTCCGGGGTCGTCCGAAGCGCCTCGCGAACGTGCAGGTCCCAGGACTTTCCAAACAACGTCGCCGTGGGTGTCCCCGCGGCCACGATCAGTCGGAGGTTTTCGTCCTCCTCCGGCGCGATCCCGGGCCGGCGGGTGCTCCCAAACGCCGCGAGACGCGCGTGTCGCCACGTCCTGCCCCGCGCCCGCTCGAAGAACTCGAGGTCCTTCGGGTTGCTGCCCGGCCACCCCCCTTCGATGTACGTAATCCCGAACTCGTCGAGGCGGTCTGCGATACGCAGCTTGTCCTCCGCCGACAGCGTGATACCCGCCCCCTGCGTGCCGTCCCGTAGGGTCGTGTCGTACAGCACAATCCGGGTTGAGGGAATCATGGATCGCCCCCGCTACCCGTAGATGTTGCTCATCCAGTGCTGGTGTTCGTGAATGATCTTGTTGACTGCCGCGAGATAGGCCCGCGCGCTTGCTTCCAAGACGTCGGTGCTGGTCCCCCGTCCGACGAATAGCCCGTCGCCGTCGCGGATCTTGACCGTGGCTTCGCCCATCGCATCGGTGCCGCCGGTGATCGCCTTGATCGCGTAGTCGGCGAGCGACGGGGTGAGGCCCACGATCTTGTTGATGGCATTGTACATCGCGTCGACCGGACCGTCGCCCGACGCCTCCTCCGTAAACAGCTCCTGTCCCCGCACGAGGGTGACGGACGCCATCGGCGGCAGCGTGCTGCTGGTGGAAACGTGGAATGCGCGGAGCGCAAACGTCTGCGGGGCGCCGCGCAGCTCGGTCTCCACCAGCGACAGGATGTCCTCGATCGTGACCTGCTTCTTCTTGTCGCACAGCCCTTTGAACTCCTGGAACGCCCGGTGCAGCTCGCCGTCCGACAGGCGCACGCCGTTGTCCTCGAGTTGCTTCTTGAAAGCGTGTCGGCCCGAATGCTTGCCCAGCACCAGCTTGTTGCTCGGGATCCCGATCGCCTCCGGGGTCATGATCTCGTAGGTGGCGCGGTTCATCAACACGCCGTGCTGGTGAATCCCCGCCTCATGCGCGAACGCGTTGTCTCCGACGATCGCCTTGTTCGGCTGCACGGGGACTCCCGAGATCGCGGTGACGAGCCGGCTGGTCCGGTAGATCTTGGTCGTATCCAGCCCGGTCTCGATCCCGTAGTAGTTCCGGCGCGTGTGCAACGCCATCACGATCTCCTCGAGCGCGGCGTTGCCGGCGCGCTCGCCGATGCCGTTGATCGTGCACTCGATCTGCCGCACGCCGGTTTGGACGGCCGCGAGCGAGTTGGCCACGGCCAGCCCGAGGTCGTCGTGGCAATGTGCGCTCCAGACCACGCGGTCGCCGCCCGAAACCCTCTCCATCAGCAGCCGCAGGAGAGCGGCGTACTCGTCCGGCGTGGCGTAGCCCACGGTATCCGGCACGTTGATGGTCGACGCCCCCGCACGGATCACGCCGTCGATCACGCGACACAGAAACTCCGGATCGGACCGGCTACCGTCTTCGGCCGAGAACTCGACATCGTCGGTGAACGTCCGAGCGTAACGGACTGCCTCGACGGAGGCCTCGTACACGGCCTCGGGCGCCATGCGCAGTTTGTGCTCCATGTGGATCGGCGACGTGGCGATGAACACGTGGATCCGCGGCCGCTCCGCGTCCCGGACCCCCTCGGCCGCCGCGTCGACGTCCTGACGGTTGGCGCGTGCCAGGGCCGCGATCACGGGCCCGCGAACCTCTCGCGCCACGAGACGGACTCCCTCAAGGTCGCCAGGGCTGCTGATGGGGAAGCCTGCTTCGATGACGTCCACATGCATGGCGGCGAGCGCGCGCGCGACTTCGAGCTTCTCCTCGGTGTTCATCGTAAATCCCGGTGATTGCTCGCCGTCCCGCAGCGTGGTGTCGAAGATCCGGATCGTGTCGACCATGTCCCTCCGCCCCCCACAAATCGTCGCCGGATGCCCGGGCGGGGATCGCCCGCCCGGGCCTTGCCGGCGCGTTCCCGTTCAGCGGGCCGTTCCCGCCGCCGGGGCCCCGAGACCGCGTGACCGGCCCGGGGCGTCCTGTTAACGCTTCACTTTGGTCTCAGCCTTCTTGGGGGTCCCCGGAGCGCCCACAGGAACGGTGCGTTTGAGCCAGGGCATCATCGCCCGGAGTTCCGCACCGATCTCCTCGATGGGGTGGTGAGTCTCTTGCCGGTAGCGCGCGGAGAACACCGGGCGCCCCGCCTGGTTCTCGAGGATCCACTCCTTGGCGAACGCCCCACTTTGGATTTCGGCGAGAATCCGGCGCATCTCGGCCCGGGTCTCCTCGGTCACGATGCGCCGGCCGCGAGTGAAATCGCCGAACTTCGCGGTGTTGCTCACCGAGTAGCGCATCAGGCTCAGCCCGCCCTCGTAGATCAGGTCCACGATCAGCTTCATCTCGTGGAGACACTCGAAGTAGGCGATCTCCGGCGCGTACCCCGCCGCCACCAGGGTCTCGAATCCGGCTTTGATCAGCTCCGAGATGCCGCCGCAGAGCACGGTCTGCTCGCCGAACAAGTCGCTCTCGGTCTCCTCGCGAAATGTAGTCTCGATGACACCCGCCCGGAGGCTGCCGATGCCGTGCGCGTAGGCCAGGGCGACCGCCTTTGCCTTCCCGGTTGCGTCCTGGTGGATCGCGAGGAGCGACGGCACCCCTTTGCCCTCCACGTACATCCGGCGGAGAAGGTGGCCGGGACTCTTCGGCGCGACCATGAACACGTCCACGTCCGACGGCGGCACGATCTGATGGAAGTGAATGCTGAAACCGTGCGAGACGCCGAGCGCTTTCCCCTTGGTCAGGTGTGGCCGGATCTCGTCGTGGTACACGCGGGACTGGATCTCGTCGGGGATCAGGACCTGGACAATGTCCGCCGCCGCCGCGGCCTGGGAGACCGTCGCAACCTCCAGCCCATCGGATCTGGCTTGTTCCCACGACGGGCTGCCCTCGTACAGTCCGACGACCACCGACACGCCGCTGTCGCGCAAGTTTTGGGCCTGGGCGTGCCCCTGGCTGCCGTACCCGATCACCGCGACACGCTTGCCGCGGAGCACATTCAGACTGGCGTCCTGCTCGTAATACACCTTGGCGGGCATGCCCTCTGGCCTCCTACGTCGGCTGGATGCCGCGGACGAGCGTCACCTGGCCCGTCCGCACCATCTCCCGGATGCCGTACTTCTGGAGCAGGGACATGATCGCGTCGATCTTGTCCGACCGCCCCGTTACCTCGAGCGTCATCGTCTTCTCGCTCAGGTCTACGACGCTGGCACGAAAGACGTTGCTGATCTCGATGATCTCCATCCGCGTCGTCGGTGTCGCATTGAGCTTGATCAGCGCCAGCTCCCGGTCCACGGTGTTGAAGCCAGTCACGTCGTTGACCTTCACGACCTCGATCAGCTTGTTGAGCTGCTTGATGATCTGCTCGAGGACCTCCGGCGCGCCCTCCACCACGATGATCATCCGCGATATCGACGACTGCTCGGTGACTCCCACGGCCAGGCTGTGGATGTTGTACCCGCGCCGCCGGAACAACCCCGCGACTCTCATGAGGATGCCCGGCGTGTTGTCCACGAGCACCGAGATCGTGTGCTTCATGGCGTCCTGTCGGGCCGCTGGCGCAGCATTCGGCGGCAGGTCAGCCGCGGACCCGGTCATCTTCGATGATCATCTCCTTCACGGATTGCCCGGACGGGATCATGGGGTAGCAGTTCTCTTCGGGATCCACGGAGATCGCCACGACGCACGGGCGGTCGGTGACCTCGAGGGACCGGCGGATCGCCGGCCGCACCTCTTCGGCACGGCGCACGTTGATCCCGACGGCGCCGTATGCCTCCGCCAGCCTCGCGAAGTCCGGGTTCTTCAGGAAGACGTGCGAGTAGCGCTCCCGATAGAAGAGCTGCTGCCACTGCCGGACCATCCCGAGCGCTTGGTTGTCCAGGATGTAGATCTTGAGCGGCAGGCTCCATTCGACCGCGGTGGCGAGATCCTGCAGCGTCATCTGGAAGCTCCCGTCGCCAGCAATCACGCACACGAGAGCGTCGGGCTGGCCGATCTGAGCGCCGAGCGCCGCGGGGAAGCCGAAGCCCATCGTGCCCAATCCGCCGGAGGACAGCCACGTTCGCGGCTCCGTGGTCAAATAGAACTGGGCGGCCCACATCTGGTGCTGGCCTACGTCGGTGACGACGACCGCTTTGCCCTCGGTCGCCCGATACAGCTCCTCGATCGCGAACTGCGGTTTGATGACCTCCCCCGCCTGCCGGTAACGGAGCGGGTAACGGGTCTTCCACTCGGCGATCTGCCGGTGCCACGCCTCGCAGTCGGGCGGCGTCACCTGCCCGTCCAGGGCGCGCAGCGCCTCCTTCGCGTCCCCGACAATTGGAACGTGCGCAGGCTTGTTCTTGCCGATCTCCGCCGGATCGATGTCGATGTGGATGAATCGCGCCGCAGGCGCGAAATCGCTCACCCGCCCGGTCACCCGGTCGTCGAAGCGCGCGCCGATGGCCAGGATCACGTCCGCCCCGTTGATTGCGTAGTTGGCGTACGCGGTGCCGTGCATGCCCAGCATCCCGAGCGCCAGCGGGTCAGTCTCGGGAAACGCCCCCTTGCCCATCAGCGTCGTCGTCACAGGAATCCTCGTTCGCCGGGCCATCGCCGTAAGCTCGGGAGCGGCGTTGCTTGTGATCACGCCACCGCCCGCATAGATGATCGGCCGTGACGCGCGGCTCAAGAGTGCGGCCGCCGCGGCGATCTGGTTCGGGCTCGGGACAGCGGGCGGGATCTTGCCGCTGCGAAGCGTCACCTGCTCGGGGAACTCGAACTCCCCCTCGGTCAACGCGACGTCGCGCGGGATGTCAACCAGGACCGGCCCCGGCCGCCCGCTGCCCGCGATCAGAAACGCCTGGAGAGTCGCCTGCGGGAGATCTGACGCCTTTTGCACCAGCATGTTGTGCTTGGTCACGGGCGTCGTGATTCCCATGATGTCCGCTTCCTGGAACGCGTCGCTCCCGATGGCGTACGTGCTGACCTGGCCGGTGATCGCGACGATTCCGGCGGAGTCCATCATCGCATCCGTGATGCCGGTGACCAGATTCGTCGCGCCGGGACCGGAGGTCGCCATGCAAACGCCAACCTTGCCTGTGACGCGATGGTACCCGGTGGCCGCGTGCGCCGCCACCTGCTCATGGCGGACAAGGACGTGACGGATGCCCCGCGCATCGTAGATCGAGTCGTACAATGGCAGGGCCTGCCCGCCGGGGTGACCGAAGACGATTTCGACGCCCGCTCGGCGAAGGCACTCGATGAGCGCTTGTCCTCCGGTCATCCTCTTCGTCGTCGCGGCCGTCCCGGGTCGAACCACGGGCGTTGACTGGCGAGCCATCGTCACATCCTCCTTGTACGAGCGTGTCCCTGCTCGAACGCCTCCACAAAACAAAACCGCGCGGAGCCTCTCCTCTAAGGACGAGACTCCCCGCGGTACCACCTTAGTTCCGTCCAAGCATCAAGGCTCGGACGGCCCTCAACCCGGTCTCGGCGGGGTCCGGCGGGTGCTACTCGGCTCGTGCTACAACAGCCTTTGGTTCCCGCGGCTCAGAGTTGAGCGTCCGCAGCTCCGGATGCTGGCTCCCACATTACCTGCCCAGCTCTCTTAGATCCGGGAGTGCTGCGACCCGGTCTCTTCATCGCCTATATCGTCGCCCGGACGTCGCGATGTCCCCGAACGTCGATCCTTTGGTTCGCGGTGCCGACTTGCGGTGATATGCGACGGGCAAGAACGAAAACCCGGACTTTTATCTTCGCACTCTAACAAACACTGGATGCTTTGTCAATGGCCTATATCGTTTAGTGCAATTGCTTAGCGGGTTCTTGCCACCCCCCTGCTCAGTGCCCCAGCAGCCCCGTCATGTACGCTCGGCCGACCAACCCGAGGAGAAAGAGACACAAGAGCATGAGCCACCTGGACTCGCGATACCGGGTCTCATCCGGCACCAGGACGCGCCGGGTGGAACTGGCGGGCCGCAACACGAACAACACGGCCAGGGTGGCGATGATCAATCCCCCATAGAGGAAGTGCAACGGGGTCCGGGGCCGAAGACCTGTCGACAGCAGCACGAGCCCGAGCACGATCTGGATCCCAAGGGGAATCTGCGCCAGCCACAGAATCCACCAGAAAACGTGCGGCATGCGGTAGCGACCCGTGAGATCGCCGAAAACGGCGATCACGAAACAGAGCGCGTCCCCGACGAGGGTCGCAATCAAGAACAACGGCCACGCGTGCCATTGTGGCAGGCTCATCAAGCTTGGGATTCTTCCGCATCGCTACCGCTCCTGCGTGGAGGCAGCCGTGCCCGACGACGCCAAAGAAACCGTGCGGTCCCAGTTCGCGCGCCAAGCGGCCTGGTACACTGTCAGCTCGGTTCACCGGCACTCCGAAGGGCTCGAGGCGCTTCTTCGGCTGGCGGCACCCTCGCCGCAAGATCGTGCGCTCGACGTCGCAACCGGGACTGGATTCACCGCGCTCGCAGTCGCGCCTCGCTGCGCGCGCGTCCTGGCGCTCGACATGACCGCGGGCATGGTGCGCGAGGCGCAAAAGCTACGTGACGCCCAGGGCCTCCACAATGTCGAGTTCTGTCTCGGCGACGCGGAGGCGCTTCCGCTGAGGAGTGCGTCGTTCGACCTCGTGACCTGCCGCCACGCGGCCCACCACTTCCCGCATCTCGAAAAGTCGGTCGCGGAGATGGCCCGCGTCACCCGGGCGGACGGCCGCGTCGTCCTGGATGATACGTGTGCCCCCGAGGATGAGGTGCTCGCCGCGCTGATGGACGAGTGGGAGCGACGTCGCGATCCGTCCCACGTCGCGAGTTATACGCCCACCCGGCTGCGGGAGGTGTTTGCGGACTGCGGCCTCCGCGTCGTGGACATGGAGATGACCCATGTCCGCCTGCAGTTCAACGACTGGGTGCGCCGCGCCGGCGTCGCGGCGCCGCAGGCCGCCGCGCTCAAGGAATCGTTCCTCAGCGCGTCGCCCGCGGCTACCGCGGCGTTCCGGATCCAGGAGCGGGACGGCGACGTGCATTTCGGGTGGGATGAGATCGTGCTCCTGGGCGTGAGGCGCTAGGCGGCTGCCCCGCCGTCACGCCGTCAACGAAGCGACGGCACCGCCATGACGATTAGCCGTGCCGTCATGCTGCGTGATCGGGCCCCCGTCACCGCACCGTGCCTCGTAGGCGATCCCGTCTCGGGAAAGGCTCCACCCTCGCGGCGGGCGCTCCGCATCACGGGCCCGCCGCACTTGAAGAACCCGATCCCGCCAGACCGGGTGTGCGTAGGTTGAGGACCCGATCCGGAATCAGGTCTGTTACGGATGTCCGGGAACGTGCGTTACACGGTATCCTCAGCCCCAATAAGGGGCCGGTCCCCCCCGAACTCAGATGGCCCCGGAGGTGAACGCCAATGCTCAAGAACCAAAAGCACGCGATTCAGGTAGGCGAGCCCGGGATCTCGAGGTTCTTGTTCGCGGACACGCGAATGGCGTGGTTCTGGTTGATCGTGCGGCTGTACGTCGGCTATACGTGGGTCATCGAGGGATGGGCGAAGCTGCACAGCTCAGCGTGGGCAGGCTCCCAGGCCGGCACGGCGCTGGCAGGCTTCGTCGCGGGAGCCCTGAAAAAGACCGGCGGCGTCCACCCGGACGTATCCGGATGGTACGCGAGCTTCCTCCACTCGTTCGTCCTGCCATACGTGGCGGTCTGGGGCCATGTGATCGCGGCGGGCGAGTTCCTCGTCGGGTTGGGGTTGATTGTCGGCCTCTTCACGGGGGTTGCCGCCTTCTTCGGCGGATTCATGAACGCGAACTATCTGCTGGCCGGAACGGTCAGCATCAACCCGTTGTTCTTCATCCTGGCGACCTGGCTGGTGCTCGCGTGGCGGATCGCCGGCTACTACGGACTCGACTACTGGGTACTCCCCGTGCTCGGCGTGCCGGGACAGCCGGGAAAGGTGTTTGCGCAGCCGGGTGCGGCGATCACGACCGTACAGGTGCCTTCTCAGTAGGCGACGGCCAGTCGTTGACGGCGCCCGCCCGGGAAGACCCGGGCCGGGCGCCGCGTCTTGCTCACAATGTACGGGCTACCAGCCTCAGAGCGGCCGAATCGCCGCGAGTTCTGCGGGCAGACCGATCTCTTTCAACGCGTGTACCAGGCGCTCGGCCTGCCTGCGGGTGTGATAGGGCCGGGTCACCACCTGAGAATCTTCGCCCAGGGACGCGACATGCACGACGTATCCCTTGCGCCGGATGACGTGCATCATGGTATCCGCAATCGCACGGCTCGCGAAATCGCCGAAACTCACGGCATACCCCACGACCACAGACCGCCGCCGCACGGCGTGCGCGGCGCGAACCGGCCCGTGAGGCGCCGCCCCGGCGGTTCCTGCAACGACGGCGCGCACGCCTCCCGCGCTGCCGGAGCGCGGCGCCGGTAACGTGGCGGCGGGCGGTGTCGCGAATGGCGCGGTCGCGAACCGGCTCGGCGCGACCGGAGGCGCCGGATTCTCCGGCACGCCGACGATCCTGGAAAACGTCATCAGGAAGACTGCCGCAACAGCGGCGGCCGACGCGGCAAGAGCGACCCAGCGAACCGTGACCCTCGGCACCGGTCTCCGTTCCTCTTCGCGCGATACGTGTCCCACGGCGTCCAGCATGCGCATGTACTGCCGCAGCCGGCGCAGTTCGTGCAGTGGGCGAGCAGCGGCACCGAGGGCCTCCAGTTCCTCGTGGAGCTCCCGGTCGATGCGCCGCCAAGCGTCGCGCCAGGCGTAGGCCTCGATCGTGGGGGCGTCCGTCGGGCCGATGAGCGGAATCCCTTCGGCGTCGAACAGATACAAATACCCCTCGACCTCCCTCACCCGGTAGCCGTCGGGTAAAGACAAGTCCCTACGCACCGCTCGCCTCCCGACCAATATTCGTTTGTATGATGCCCACAATGCGGGCGGATTAGCGTTCGCTGACTCCCCAGGCGAGCGAAGGTGCCGTGCGGTCAAGCGCGCCGTCTCTCCGTTGCGAGAGGTCTTGAGGCCGTGGATGACGAGCAAGATATGTGAAGGCGCGAGCGAGGGTGTACCTCTGGCCTCGTCGGTGCGAACGCAGCCATTATCTTGGACCTCAAGTTCATCGAGGAAGACTTTCTCGGCGGGCTGCGCATCGATCCGAGAACGGCAGGCCCGACTGCCGACTGGACGTCCGCGAGACCGCTCCACAACTCGGAACCCTCGTGGCCGACTTCGATTTCAACCAGCCGGCTCGCCCGCTATTGGTGCTCATCGACCCGTCGCCCGGACCCGCCTCGGTGGCCCCGTAGTAAAACCGATGCCGTCCCGTGCGTCCGCGCGGAGCGGCAGCCCGCCGCCCATCGTTACGCCTATCCTGCCGACGGCCGTCAACAACGCTCGAACGCACCGCACCGGCCTGCCCTGTGCCATGTGCCGTCCGCACTCGACGCCGTGACCGCGGACCTAAGGCGCCGGCGGTGAGAGTGTCCGGAGGAGTCTATGCGCTTGGTGGACTGGTCGTCGGCATCGGCTCAGCCTGGCTCGCCCCCGGGGGACACTGCTGTCGCTTGCAACACTGCTTGCCTCAGGAGTTTGCGTAGGTCGCTGGATGCGTCTCGATAGGAAGGTTTGAGGCGGTCCAGGCCGCGATGCCGCCGACGAGATCGGCGACCTCAGGAACGCCGTGCTTCTCCAGGAGGCTCATCGCGATCGACGATCGATAGCCGCTGGCGCAGTGGACCGCCACCATCCGACGGTCCGACGGCACCTCGCCGATCCGCTCGAGGAGGTGTTGGAGCGGGATGTGCATGCTCCGGGCGATTGCAACCGTGTGCCGCTCCGCATCTGTGCGGACGTCGAGGACGACCGGTGGTTCCTGGGAGTCCAGCAATTCCGCCAGCGCCTGCACGGTGACGCGCGAGCTCTGACGGATGACGTCGATACGCCCACCGACCGCCTCCATCCCGTTCTCCAGATATCCGGCGACGTGATCGAACCCGATCCTGCCGAGTCGCATCACCGCTTCCGACTCCCGGCCCTGGGGCGCCACAATGGCGATCGGCCGCTCGCGATCCAAGAGCGTGCCCGCCCAGGTAGCGTACTGGCCGTCCAAGCCGATGTTAACGCTGCCGACCAGGTGCGCTCCAGCGAAATCCGCGGGGCCGCGGGCGTCAAGCACCTGCCCCTGTGCTCCACGGAGCCGGAGAGTTTCCTCGATATCGAGTGGGCGCAGCCCGCGGGCGAGCACGCGCTTGAGCGTCGGCCGTTCCTGGGTGTTGAGAATGGCGTCATATGTGAAATACGACGGCGCGTCGGGTTGATCTGCGGTGATCATCTCGATGAACGCATCCTTGGTCATCGGCTGCAGGGCGTAGTTGTACCGGCGTTGCACGCCGATCGTAGACACGGTTTCCTTGCTGATGTTTCGGCCGCAGAGCGAGCCAGCACCGTGGGTAGGATACACCAGCGTCTCGTCGGGTAGCGCCAGGAGCTTGTCGCGCAACGAATCGTACAGCATGGCCGCGAGTTGCTCGGCCGACCATCCCAGCGCCGCGCGCAGGTCCGGGCGCCCAACCTCCCCGATGAACAGGGTATCGCCGGTCAGCACGGCGTACGGACGCCCGGAATCCCGGCGAAGGTCTTCCACGAGGAGGCAGATCGATTCGGGGGAATGACCGGGCGTCTCGCACGCGGTCAGCCGCACCAAACCGAGCGACACGCTGTCTCCGTTGCCAAGTGGTACGAACGCATATTCGGCTTCGGCACGACGGCCGAGATAGATCTGGGCGTTCGTGCGGTCCCGGAGCTCAAGGTGGCCGGCGACGAAGTCGGCATGAAAATGCGTCAGGAAAACGTGCCTGATCTCGATGCCGTGCCGCTCGGCGTCCGCGAGATAGTGATCGATGTCGCGCTGCGGATCGATCACCGCGGCGGTGCGGCTCTCTTCGTCCGCGACGAGGTACGACGCATGCGCGAGGCAACCGAGATAGTACTGTTTGAAGATCATTTCGGTTGCGGCACGATTCGGAGATATGGTCTGGGCGCCTTCCAACCTTGTGGGTAGATCTTCCTGGCCTCTTCGTCGGAAACCGACCCCGCGATGATGACCTCGTCGCCGTGCTTCCAGTTCACCGGCGTCGAGACTCTGTGCTTAGCCGTCAGTTGCAACGAGTCGATGACGCGCAGCACTTCGTCGAAGTTGCGACCGGTCGTCATCGGGTAAGCGATCATGAGTTTGATTCTCTTGTCGGGTCCGATGACGAAGACCGTGCGGACCGTCTGGTTGTCCGCGGGAGTCCGCCCTTCGCAGGTATCCATCGCGTCGGCCGGCAACATGCCGTACAGCTTGGCGACCCGAAGGTCCGTGTCACCGATCATCGGGTAGTTGGGCGCGACTCCTTGCGTTTCCCTGATGTCATTCGCCCACTTCGTGTGGTCTTCCACGGGGTCCACGCTGAGACCGATGATCTTGGTGTTGCGCCGGACGAACTCGGGCTTGAGCTTGGCCATATACCCGAGTTCGGTGGTGCACACCGGTGTGAAGTCTTTGGGATGCGAGAACAGTACCGCCCACGAGTCCCCGATCCACTCATGAAACCGGATGCAGCCTTCGGTGGTGTCGGCCTCGAAGTCCGGAGCGATATCGCCAAGCTGAAGCGCCATCACACACCTCCCCGAGGTCGTCGGCATTTAATAGATTGTAGATCACTAATGTCTGGAATTTTGACTCTTTGGGTCCTGAACTCCTTCTATCGATGAGCCCGGCCCAGTCTTCCGCCTGAATCGTCCTGGCAAGCCCCCGCGAAAACCCGTTCGCGTCCTTCCGAGACTTCTCATACCTGGCATGATCACGTTGGCACTCGGGACAGCCCGGCGAGTTGCCTCGCCGGGCCCCCCACGGATCCGGACGTGCGGATTTGCCGCATCCGGCTCTTCAGGACGACTCCCCTTATCTTCCTCTAGGGCCCCCGCATGGAGCCACTTCCCGATCAACCTCAAGACGCTGCTGTCCTTAATCCGTTGCTGAAGGAAGACCATCAGGTGCTCGTGCACGATGTTCTGGTGGGTAGAGGGCGGCCTCGGATGCGTTACTCCTTGCACCGCCCTCCCCCCGCAGAATCCGGCGGGCGGATCTCCCGCACCGGGCTCCCCAGAACGACATTCACGTCTCCGCCTCTTCAGACCGTCGGATGCAGAGTCTTCGGACGCGGCAGTTCAAACCACGATCGGCTCTTGAGGTAGCACCAGAATACCCGATGCCGTTGGCTCTGCCGTCGCAACGTTCTGGCCCCCTGCAGATGCGTGTGAAGTACCCACGAATATCCGTCTCGTAGACATGCATTACTTTTCCGCCGATCAGGTAGCTGCGAAGAGCCCGCAGCGCCTGGTGCGGATTGCGTCCAGGACGGTATCCGTAAGAACACTCCATGAAGTCCTGCTCGTAGATGGCGCTGAGAATCCGCGCCACCGCGCGCTGCAGCACCCGGTCTTCCACAGTGGGGATGCCTAACGGGCGCGTTTCGGACGTAGCCCCAAGGTTGGGGATGTCCACCCGTCGCACCGGTGGAGCCTGGTACTGCCCTGCTTTGAGCCGTTCCCAGAGTCGTACAACCCGTCCGTCCAGATCGCCTTCGAACTGCGCGCATGTCTCTCCATCCACTCCGCTTGCACCCTGCCGATTCATCTGCTGCCAGGTTTCTTTCAGAAACTCTGGCGTCAGAATGTGCGCCAGTGCGGTAAAGCGGCACTTCGAGTCTGCCTTGGCTTTGATCGCTATCCCGGCCAGTCCGGTGGCCACCCTGATCCTCCCTCTGAATGTGGAGGGGATGTTTCCCCGATCAGGTCGTGCGCTCTGCCCCGCCGCTTCCCCATGTGCGCGGCTTTCCCGCGCTCAGAGTACTACCAGCGGGTCCGACTTCCACCGCGGCATTTGCCTCCCTCAGGGTGGTCCATTCGGTTGGCAGACTCCATCAACCGCGACCAAGACCGCGGTGGATCTCCCAGGTCCCTCGACGCGTCCGTCTCCGTCCGTGCCGTGCTCTCAGACCCCGCCGAGGTCTCCGCGTCAGATGCCCTTGTATGTCATAGTGTCGAATAGAAAGACTCCAAGGTTGCCGCCCTGGGGAGAAGATCAAGGTGCCCTTGCGGTTTGACCGCTTGCAGAAGACTATCTCTCCCCAGGGACGGTGCGGCGGATGACCACCGATAGGGAGATGCGTCTCGAACGCCGGTCCCATACAAGGCTGCTGGTAGCGCCGCGCGCGGTGACCGCAGGTCTGAGATCGGAGGAGGCGAGCATCCGTGCTGTTGGTGGGAATTGATTGGGCCGATCGGGAGCACGTGTACTTCTTGATGGATGAAGCCGGCACTACCTTGTCCACGGGCACGATCGAACACACGGCGGACGGACTCGAGCACTTTATGACCGCCATCCGGGCGCGCGTGCAATCTCCCAGCGATATCCTTGTGGCGATCGAGACGTCGCACGGGCCGCTGGTCGGTGCTCTGCTCGACTCTGGGTTTACCGTCTATGCCTTGACCCCTAAGGCGGTGGAGCGCACGCGCGAACGCTTTCGGATGTCGGGCGCTAAATCGGACTTGCGGGATGCTTGGACCTTGGCGACGATGCTGCGCACCGACCGGCCGCTGTATCGCCCCATCGTGCCGGATTCCGAGATGGCGCAGGAACTGCGGGCGCTGACTCGAGATCGCGCTGATTTGGTGCGCACCCAGACGGTGCTGAGCAATCAGCTGACCGCATGCCTGAAGACCTACTTCCCGGAGTTCTTGACCTTCTTCGCGGATCCCGTTTGCCCGGTGGCCTTGGCGCTGCTCCACGCCTGTCCGACGCGGGAACGCCTGCAGGCCGCGTCGCAACGTGAGCTGGAAGCCTTCTTGCGACGTCATCACTGTCCGCATAGCCAAACGCGCGCGAGCCGGATTTATCAAGAGGTGCAGCGCGCCGGGTTTCAGATTGCTCCAGCCATCATGCGCACGAAAGCCCGCCTGGCGCAAACGTTGGCGGCGCAACTGCAAACGCTGGCGACGCACCTTGACGACTACGATCGGGAGATTGCGCGGGTATTGAAACTCCACCCTGACGGCGAGCTCTACCTGAGCCTGCCCGCTGGCGATCTTCTCGCCGCCAGGATGGTCGGAGAACTGGGCGACAATCGGGACCGGTATCAAGACCCCAGCATCGCCCAGTGCGAAGCCGGCACCGCTCCAGTCACCAAAGCGAGCGCCAACGTTCGCACCGTCCGGTTTCGGCGTGCCTGTATCCATCCCTTGCGCGAGACCCTCTGGCTATTCGCCTTCGCCAGCTTGAGACGATGTGCGTGGGCGCGAGCGTACTACGATCACGCGCGGAAGCGCGGTAAGAAGCATGCCGAAGCCGTCCGCATGCTGAGCAATGTGTGGCTGCGCATCATCGTTGCGCTCCGCCGTACGTCCCAGCCCTACGACGAAGCGGCGTTCTTGCGCGCCCGCTCTCGCCACATCCCCGCTGCGACTCCGCTCTTCTGCCGATGATGCATGTTCCGCTGTCCATCCAAATGAGAGCGGAGATACGTGCGGCACCATGCCCCTCACATCCATATTCATTTCCGGCCGGCGGTCATATAGGCACAAAGACGTCGACGATCGCGGCGGTCACGGGCGCGCAGCGGACCGCAGGCCAACCCCTTGACAGCGGCGAGCGTCGACGTCACGACCTTGATGCCCCTGACCGCCGGGCGGTTCTGCGACCTGACATCGCTCCATTCAGCGCTACCCTTCATCCGAGCGCTCGCCCGCCTTGACATAGGGAGTCTTCCGCGAGCAGGAACCAGCAGTACCGGGCATGTTTCACGAGCCGGGCAGCCCTCCAGGTAACCGGAAGCGCCTTTGAAGTGCACGATCCGGGCTTGGACGAATCTACCCTATCAGTCGGGTTCCCGCCGTGAGCGCGGAGGCTTAGCGCCTCACAAGCCTCAGGAAGAGTCTCGCCGCACGTCGTACGTGCAGCGGCCGCAAGGCTGAAGACAACAGGAAACATCGGCCCGCAGCGAATCTGCATCCCGCTCTCTCGTAACGGACTCCGATGATCTCATAGTGGCGAGCAACGGTGTGCCAGCCTGCATGTCTGAGCATCGAAAAGAAATGCTTTCGGACTACTTGCTCATAACCCGCGGCATCCCTGCGTCTATCTCTGGTGATCGTATCCAGGCCGCGGCAGTTCCAGATGAAGGTAGGCTGCGCCACGAACCGAAACGCATAGTGCCTAGCCAAGCGGATCGCCGTATCCCACTCCTGCATGGCGACAATCCGCTCGTCCAGGCCGCCGATCCTCTCCAGCGCTCGCCTTGCGACCAAGAGACCCTGAAACATCGGCGCGGGGGCTCGCAAGAGATCAACGTAGATCCAGCCATCAACAGGATCGATGTGGTGTTGCACTTGGTTTCCATCTTCGCCGATCCGATAACCTGCCGAGTGCACGACATTCGCTCTGCTCTCCAATGCCGCGGCAATACGAAGGTCCAAGCTCCGCGGCAACCACCGATCATCCGAGTCCAGGAACGCGACCCATTGCGCGCGGGCACTCCGGATACCGGTGTTCCTGGCGGCCTGAGCTCCCAGGTTTTGATCGTGCCGCCGCAACGTGATACGGGGATCTTCCAGTGCCAGACGCCTGACTGCGTCTGCCGTGCCGTCAACCGAACCGTCGTCCACCACGATGGCCTCCCAGTCCCGGCACGTTTGTGCTTGGACGCTCCGCAACGCAGCGTCGATCGTCGATGCTCGGTTGAACGCCGGGATGACGATACTGACTAGAGGGAGACGCATGCTGGCCCCCGCCCAAACGTCCGGAGGCACGGTCAGGATTCGACGTGACGTAGCACGCGCGCCGGGTTGCCGGCCACGACCGCCCCGGGCGGCACGCTTCGCGTAACGACGCTCCCGGCGCCAACAACCGCCCCTTCCCCAATCGTCACGTCACACAGGATCACCGCTCCGCTCCCAATGGAGGCACCACGTTCGACGACGGTAGGGTGCACTGCCCAGTCGTCCTCGGTCTGGAGTTCCCCCTTCGCGTTGACTGCCCGCGGATAACGGTCGTTAATAAAGACGACGTGGTGGCCGATGAACACATCGTCCTTCACTACCACG
>Ga0187784_10000418_pt1 | contig 31003 bp, 27 predicted proteins | sample 1015_SJ02_MP15_2_FD_132964 | JGI IMG/M metagenome (GOLD analysis project Ga0187784, IMG submission 132964) | Tropical peat soil microbial communities from peatlands in Department of Meta, Colombia - 1015_SJ02_MP15_20_MG | ecosystem: Environmental > Terrestrial > Soil > Wetlands > Peat | place... | reverse complement strand
ATCATCTTGGCGGAAGCGATCGGAGTCTATGACGGAAAATATGTGGCCCAGACCCAGAGTTATGGGCCTGAGGCCAGAGGCGGATCCAGCAAATCGGAGATCATTGTGAGCGATGAAGAGATCAATTATCCTAAAGCGATGCGCCTTGATCTTCTCTTGGCGATGAGCCAAAGATCCTGCGATGAGTTTTATTCAGATCTCAAGCCGGATGGTTTGCTCATTGTGGATTCGACCTTCGTCACCCAGGTTCCCACTCAAAAGGCTTTCCAGGTTCCCTTTACGCGTATTGCCAGGGAGAAGTTCAAAAGAGAGGTCGTCGCAAACATCATTGCTCTAGGAGCCCTCGCTCTACTCAGTCCCATTGTTTCTGCGAAAGCCGTTGAGTCCGCGGTGTTGACGCGGGTGCCCAGAGGCACAGAGAAATTGAACCGCGACGCCTTGAGGGCAGGGATGGACGCCGCCAAACAGGCGAAGGAGGCGTGGACGAAATTAGAAGTGGTTCCGGAGGTCCCCAAAGAAGACCTGTTGGATTCGTATTAACCCCTTATGGGAATTTTAAAAGACAAGTTTCAAAGTTCAAATGAATTATTATTATTTTCAAGGCCAATTAGCCACCCACTGGCCATGAAAATCACCAGACATCATCCTCCCCCTTGACGGGGGAGGATTGAGGTGGGGGTGGGCGAGAGATGTTCCCCCTCACCCTTACCCTCTCCCGCCAAGGGGAGATGGGGATAATGAGGGTCTTTCCCATATAAATTCAAATGACTAAAGTTAAATTTGGAATTTGACATTGGTTTGTAGCAATGAAAAGGAATTCTTTTGTCTACATCGCAACTAAAAAGATGGCTCAAGCGGTCTTTTCCATTTTTTACCGGATCGAGACCGAGTGGAAAACGACGCTTCCTGATCACGGGCCGATGATCATTCTTCCCAAACATCAATACTGGACCGATATTCCGATCGTCAGCCTCGCCTTCAAGCCCTTGCTTTACTTTGTAGCGAAGAAGGAGCTCTTCAAATACCCGTTGGTCCGAGGCTACCTCTCTTTTTTGGGCGGCCTCCCTGTGGATCGAACCCAGTCGGTTCGAACGTTAGATTCCTTTAAGGCCCTTGTCTCCTTGTTGAGAGCAGGCGAGAAGATCGTCATCTTTCCGGAAGGTACGTATGTTCGAAACGGAGTGGGTTCAGGAAAAAGTCGGCTCCTTCAGATGATCCTAAGATTCCAGTCGGAGCTCGGATATTCCATTCCCTTTATCCCTGTGGGCATTCGATATGGAGGGTGGTCGGGATGGAGAAGGCGGGTAGAAGTATCCATTGGCGCTCCTCTCTTTGCAGAGAAGGATTCTGACGCCGTCCCCCTGACCCATCGGGCGATAGAAGAAATCGGTCGTTTATGTCGATTGCCCGTATGTGAGCAACACCAACTCGGATTTCGGAATGCGGATTGCGAAATGAAAGAAGAGATATTTTAGGTTTTAATCCGAATTCCGCAACCTGCAATCCGCAATTGAAGGAAGGAGGTTTTATGCCAAGACGAGAAAGAGATCGCGAACTGGCGAGGAGAAGAAAGCGGAAGAAGGAAAAGAGGAAACTTCGCGCCAAAGGACTTTTGGAGTCGCCGGCGGGCGCTCCAAAGGAGAGTGAGAAGAAAAAACCAGAAAAAACGCCTGCGAAGGAAAAAGCCCGAGAAGGTTCGGAAAAACCCACCTCGGAGGGCTAATACAAACGTATTAAATCGTTATCGACCCCTGACCTCCTCCTTCTCCCCTCGGAGGGGAGGGGGGAAGAGTGAGGGGTGGCCGAGATGGCTTGTTTGTTAGAGGATTCGATAGACAAGATTGTCAATCAACCTCGTCTTCCCCAAATAAGCGGCTAAGGCAACGACCACATCCCCTTCTATCCGGACGACATCCTCCAGCGTGTGGGCATCGCATATTTGAACATAATCAATCCTGACTAAGGGTTCGGACTGAAGGATCCCGTTCATCTCGAGGAGGATTCGATCCGCCTTTCGTTCTCCCTGTTTAAGAAGTTCTTTTGCCTTTTGTAGCGAACGGTAAAGAGAAAGCGCGGCTTTCCTCTCGTGGGGCAAGAGATATGTGTTTCGTGAGCTCATGGCCAAACCGTCCACCTCCCGGACCGTTGGCATCCCTAACACCTCCACACTCATATGCAGGTCTCTGGCCATTTGTTGAATGGCGACTAGTTGCTGATAGTCTTTCTCCCCGAAGATCGCCACATGGGGCATCACAATCTCGAAGAGCATTAGGACCACTGTGGTGACGCCCTGGAAGTGGGTCGGCCTCGACCTTCCGCAGAGGTTTTGGGTTACCTTTTCCACACAAACGATGGTCTGATGATTTGGGGGATACATATCGCTCGCTTCTGGAGCGAAGAGGATATCCCCCCCCACCCCCTCTGCCATCTTTCTGTCCCTTTCGAAATCCCGAGGGTAATTCTTAAAATCCTCACTCGGTCCAAATTGGGTAGGATTGACGAAGAGACTGATGATCAGAAGATCCCCTCTTTTTCGGGCCTCCCGCATAAGGTTGAGGTGACCTTCGTGGAAGTACCCCATCGTAGGAACGAAGGCGATCGTTTTCCCGGCCTGTCGGGATCGGGAAGAAAATTCTTTCATTTCTTTGACCGTTCTGATAATTTCCATTTTCTTCAGATGGGGATAGATTATTTGGACCTCATCGGAATAAAGTACCATGTCCCCTTTTTCATCTGTTTGATCTCCCGGAGCAATTGGTCGAGGTCTTCTCTCCGGTTTACGAAATCAATCTCGCTCGTATCGACGACTAACAGGGGACTTTGATCGTAGTGGAAAAAATAATAATGGTAGGCCTCCATCAATGTCTTAAGATACTCTAAATCCATTCCCCTCTCATAAGAAACATTTCTTGATTTGATGCGATGAAGCAGTACTTCCGGCTTGGCCTCTAACAAAATGACCAGGTCCGGGGAAGAGATCTGTGCGTTGAGGAGGTCGAAGACCTGTTCGTAAAGGGCGAGCTCATGGTCATCCAAATTGATGGAGGCGAATAATCGGTCTTTATCGAGGAGGTAGTCACAAAGGGTGATTTGATTGAACAGGTCGAGTTGGGCGATTTCCCTCTGCTGCTGGTACCGATTCAGCAAAAAGAAGATCTGGGTTTGAAAGGCATATTTTTTGCGATCCTCATAAAAATGAGAGAGGAAAGGGTTTTCTTCGACGTTTTCTAAAATACATCGGGCATTGAACTCCATTGCCAAAAGTTTCGCGAGACTTGTTTTTCCAACTCCAATCGGGCCTTCTATCGCAATATATCGGAACATGATGCCTGATCGCTCCTGATGTTCCCTAACACAACCCGGAGACTTTGTCGAGATTCTATCGGTTTAATCCATCCGGTCTTCCTTACCGCTTCTCCCTCGTACTTTGGAAGAAGAGGCGACTCAAACCCGTCCCTTTATTGTTTCAGCTTATCCCCTAACTCTTTGGATCTTTGGGTCGCCGCGATCACCGCATTCATCAATATTTTCCGCAAACCTCCTTTTTCAAGTTTATACAGTCCGGCAGCCGTAGTTCCGTATCGAAAGCCATGATCTGCTCGGCGGCTGTAAATTTGACCCTCAGCAAACCAGCAATTAATGCCTCAGCCCTGTTGCCTGTTCCAACGAAGCCGATCTCTTTCCTTTTTTTCATACAAGACTCCTTAAACTAATACAAACGCATTAAATCATTTTACATGTAGCGCAAGGCTTTAGCCTTGCTTAAAGCAACCCTAAAGGATTGCCCTACAAAATATTTAATACGTTTGTATTAGATTGACCTCTTTTTAGCATACCGGCCATCTTTTTTCTATGCAATTTTAACACAAGTAACCCCCTTTTTTTCATGGGTGGACAGAAATCCTTCAGATATCATTGAGGAAAGTGAAAATTCTAATTTAAGGGTTTAAAAGTATTCGGGTAACTGTTATAATCCGGGCGGTTGACTATCCGTTACGATACTGAGTTGGCAAAACGGCCCTCACGATCCCTTGGGCCTCGGGAGCACTGTGTTTTACTCCACTCGATCTAAACTCATCCTCAGTTTTCTCGGTATTTCCTTCCTTGTGTGTGGGATCGCTCTTTTAGTCGGGGGTCAGCTTCTTTACAAAGCCGTCGTCAACGAAGCAACGAACCGCGTCCGGTTGGACCTCAATGCCGCACGGGAGATCTATCTCAGCCGAATCAAGGGAGTGAAAGTCGCCCTCAACATTACCACGCTGGGCCCCGTATTCCGATCGGCCCTTGAAAGACAGGATGCGCATAAAATTATACCTTTCTTGACAAATATAGCGCAGCAGACAGAGCTGGATTTCGCGGGGATTGTCACAAAAGAAGGAAGGACGCTATGCCGTATCGGACCCAATTCCATACCAAAAGGAAATGGCCCTGGGAATCCAATTGCCAACTTAGCACTTCAGGAACGAATTGCCGTCGCAGGGACTGTCGCCTTGAGCAAGGAATTTTTGTTTACGGAAAATCCTGAACTTGCCAATCGGGCCAGAATCAAGTTGCTTCCCACCAAAAGAGCCGTGCCTAGGCCTGAAGGTGAAGAACTGTCCGGAATGGCCCTTGCTGCCGCTGTCCCGATTTTCGACGCAGGTAATTTCCTTGGCGTTCTTTATGGGGGAGTTCTCCTGAACCGGAGTCAAGAGATTGTGGACAGAGTGCGGGACACTGTTTTTCAACACGAGATTTACAAAGGGCAGAGCATAGGAACCGCCACCATCTTTTTTAAGGATATTCGTATCTCCACAAATGTTCTTTCACCCGACGGAAGTCGAGCCATTGGAACGGTGGCCTCCGAAGAGGTGACCAAACACGTGTTGACAGAGGGGAAGAAGTGGATAGACCGTGCTTTCGTTGTGAACGATTGGTATATTACTGCCTATGAGCCGATCGAGGACATCTTCGGCCAAAGGATTGGCATGCTTTATGTTGGCGTGCTGGAAGCAAAGTATGCAGATGTCCGATGGAAGGCCCTCTCACTCTTCATATTCATCACCGTGGCCGGAATGGTCTTAGCCATTGGTTTGGGATACGTCATTGCCAGCAAGATGAGTCGGCCGGTCAAACAGCTCATCAAGGCGAGCAATGAGGTTTCTCAGGGCAACCTTTCTCCAGAGATTGGACCGATCTCCAAGAGTGAACTGGGCGTTCTTCAAAAGACGTTCAAGCAAATGTTGACCTCCCTTCAGGAAAGGGATAAACGTCAACGGGTGGAAAGCGAGACAAAGCTTTTGCAATCGGAGAAACAGGCGAGCATCGGCAAACTTGCAGGCGGGGTGGCACACGAGATTAACAATCCTCTGACCGGGATATTTACTTTTACCCATATGTTGCTTCGCCGGCAGGATATCCCAGAGGACGTTCGTGCCGACCTCGAGACGATCGGCCAAGAGACCGAGCGGGTTCGAAAGATTGTCAAGGGGCTGCTCGATTTCTCACGTCAGACAGAACTTGACCGTGAACCGACAGACGTCAATCGGATGATCCGTTCTACCCTTTCTCTTGTCGAAAACCAAGCCCTGATCAAAGGCGTTAGTTTAAATTTTGAGCCAGGGGAAGGGCTACCGATGATCACTTTGGATAGAAATCAGATGCAAAGTGTGCTACTTAACATCGTCATCAACGCCCTCGATGCCACCGACCCAGGTGGAAGTATTACTGTCACGAGTGGTAATGGCGTATCCACCAGCCATCCCGGCCAAGCTGGTATTGAAATTTTATGTACGGATACGGGCTGTGGTATTCCCCCTGAGAACCTGAATAAGCTTTTCGATCCTTTCTTTACAACCAAAGAAATTGGACATGGCACGGGTTTAGGCCTATCGGTGTCGTACGGGATCGTCGAACGCCATGGAGGGACCATATGGGTTCAGAGTAAAGTTGGAAAGGGCAGTACCTTTAAGGTCTGGCTACCCGTAGAGGAGCAGAGTGTAAGGGATGAAGATATTAGTCGTAGATGATGATGCCATTGTGATCAAGAGCTGTCGGCGTATCCTTGAGGCCGAGGGATTCGAGGTGACGACGGTGCCCAGCGCCGACGAGGCACTGGAGAAGATTAAAGCTTACGATTTTGATCTGGTGGTCATGGACGTAAAGATGCCCAAACACGACGGTATCTTCCTTATGCGAGAATTTAAGAAGAATTGGCCGGACATACCGATCATCGTGATGAGCGGTTATCCTACTCCAGAGACCATCGCCGATGTTCTCAGATTGGGCGCCATCCAGTTTATTCCAAAACCTTTTAAACCCGACGAATTTATGAGATCCATTAAGGAGGTCGTTAAGAAGATATATCTTAAGAAATCCTTTCCCACAGGAGCCGGTGGGTGAAGCGGTGTTTGTTTAGAGGAGGAGAACCATGGCTGAGAAGATGCTGGTTATCGATGATGAAGAAATTGTCCTGAAATCGTGTCGAAAAATATTTGAGGCGGAAGGGTTCGCAGTGGTCACCACGGCCAATCCGCAAGAAGGCCTCAAACTTGTCTCGGAATCAACGTTTGACGTGATCCTCGTGGATTGGATGATGCCGGGTTTCGATGGAATGGATGTGGTAGAGGAGATTGACAAGCGTTCGCCGAATTCAACCGTGGTCATGATCAGTGGTTACCCTTCTGTCGGACGGGCCACCGAAGCGATGAAGCGGGGCGCCATGGATTATGTGTCCAAACCCTTCCGGCCGGAGGAGATCGTCGAGGTTGTTAAAAAGGCGGTCAGGCGCAAGGTCACTGAGGAGAAGAAAGCCATCGGCCGGTTTGAAAGCTTTATGAAATCCTGGCAATTTCCTGTGCCCGCATTAGAGGACAAAGCACCCAAGACGATTGCCGAGACGGTCGCTCAAACCGTGGGGGTTGCGAAAGCGACCTCTCCCTGGCTCACGGTATTTGTACTTGGAATTCTGGCAGGGGCCTATATTGGTTTCGGAGGTTTGCTTTCAACGACCGTCACCTTTGATATGGCAGCCAAATGGGGTATCGGCTTCACCAAAATCTTAGGAGGAGCTGCCTTTAGCGTGGGCCTAATGCTGGTGGTCATTGCGGGGGCGGAGTTATTCACCGGCAACAACTTGATGGTTTCCAGTGTCATGATGAAAGAGATTACTTTCAGCACTATGGTGAAGAGATGGGGAATTGTCTTTCTCGCCAACTTCATCGGGTCGATTATCATTGCGTTGGTATTTTACTTTTCGGGCCTCTGGAAGACCGGTGACGGAGCGCTGGGTGCAGCGGCGGTGAAGATCGCTTATAACAAAGTTGCCCTGAGCTTTGGCGAAGCACTATGGCGCGGCATCGGCTGCAACTGGCTGGTCTGTCTGGCAGTCTGGATGGCTCTTGCGGCTCGCCAAATTATAGGGAAGATATTCGCCATCTTCTTTCCAATCATGGCCTTCGTTGCGATCGGGTTTGAGCACAGCGTGGCCAATATGTACTTCATCCCAACGGGAATATTGCTGATGAACGGAGCGGGATTCACCAGCGTTCCGGGAGTTGATCCGAATATCCTCGGCTGGATCAATTTCCTGTGGAGGAACCTGCTTCCTGTCACCATAGGAAACATCATCGGTGGCGCCGTTTTTGTGGGGATGAGTTATTGGGGAGCCTACCTTAGACCGAAGAACGATTAAAGCAGCCCCTCACCCCACCGTCTCCCCACGGGGAGAGGGCACGGGCGAAGGAGCACAAAATGTTAGAGGAAATTCTTAGATCTACTGTGTAAGAATCTAAACGTCTGAAACCCTGCCGTATTGAACAGTCAGTATATTCGCATCTAAGTACTTTTCTATAACTTCCACGGCAACTGCTATCCTATCTTCCGGGACAAGAATTGAAATCTCAATATAAGGGCCAAAAAAATAGAGCAAGGCCCGGTGATAATAGCCTCTGAGGTAGCAAGGAAGCCCTTTTTGTTCAAAGAGGCTTTTGAGAAGCCCTGCCATTGGGACGTTGTGCAGCTCCGCCACTTTTACAAGATTGCCTCCTCGCCCTCTTATACGCACCTCTTCCATAAGATCAAGGATTATTGCTACAGCTGTGATTAGAACAGTGCCCCCCAAGATGAAAGGCCAAAATCGAAAGGCAATTTTTGGTATGAAAACAATAAAGATTAAGTATAGAGCTCCAAGAGGAAATATGAACTCAAGGCTTTTATCAATATAATGTTCATCTTTTTCGCCTGGTGGAGACACAATTGAACCCCGTTTATTTTTAAGTACAGCAATCATCTCTTTGGGATCGTAAAAGAATGAAACGAAGAGGTAGTAGAAGAAAAAGGTAAGAATAACATGTGCGATATAATACCAAATACTTCCGTAAACAAGGGCTTCGGACAATTTTTCAGAAACTTTATAACCCATCATACCCGTAAATCCTAAGATCGTTATTGGTATCCCGATCAGGAATTCTCCCCCGGAAGCGGGTATTATCCCTGCCGGTGTGAGTTTTAGCGGGATATAGGTCTCGACGCCGTTGCTAAATCTAACTGGTATTTTTCTATAGCTCTTCTCCATCAGTACAATAAGAGCTGTTAATGCTACGACTATTACGACAAACAATAAAAAATACTCTAAGGAACTATGACTGGTTTCATGGGATGCAAATATTATTTGAAGAATGTTCGAAAAAACCCTTGGTCCATATCCGACGAATATCAAGACGCTTATGCCGTGACCTATTCCTTTTCTCGTAATCAGTTCCGCAATCCATATTGTTAGGAAAGCACCAGTTGTGAGGGTTAATACCATAACCAGGCAAAAGCCTAACCCGGGATGTCTTATGATTTTTTCTCCAGCCGATCCCATCATATGTTCGAGGCCAATGGTAATTCCATAGCCTTGCACAAGAGCAATCAAGAATGTTGCAAAAAGTGCTATCTCTTTAATCCTGATCCTTCCTGCATATCCCCCTTGCCGCCAAGATTTAAGCGGTGGGACGAACAACGATAAGATTTCGACTATTATATAAGCGCTTATATAGGGCATAATGCCAAGGGCTAAAATAGAGAATCTTTCAAGAGCGGGTTCAGAGGCGAGAAATCTTACAAAACGGTTAAGCTGCTCATCGCTAAAAAAACTTCCAAGGACCTGGAGGTCGATCCCTGGAGCGGGTATTAATAACAAAACCCTATAGAGGAGAACAAAGCCAATGGTATAGAGGACTCTCTTGTGAAGATCAGTGAGGGTAATCCTCGGAGGGGTTTTCTGGATATCTTCCTTTCCAATGATTTCTTCGGTAAGCAGGCTTCCACAGTCGGAGCAATGAGTAATCCCTTGCCGAAATTCTGCGGGATATCCCATTTCCTTTCTGTGTGGGCAATCAGGATTCAAACAAAAAGCCATCGGTTCTACCCTTCGTTACATTCGTCGGGCTCTCTATTTACTTTTCACCGCCTTGGGAAGGTTCGATTCAACTTCTTTCAGCAATTTTCGAGCATCCTTATGATCGGGTTTTAATTTTAAGACATTATTCAAGAGGTTTTTTACATGGTCGTAATTTTTTGGGTCATTTAGAAGTAATGATTTTGCGAACATGAAAATATAGTCAGGATTTCGAGGTGACAGAAAATAAGCATTTGCGAACTCGACCTGAGCTTGCAGAACCTCCCTCTTTTTGTAAAGCTTTAAACCATTTTGATAATGATCCTCGGACTTGGACGAATCTTCAGGCTTAAGGAATTCTATCGATGAGAGGATAGTAAGAACATCATTCTCGTCGAGATATCCTTCTATAGACGTGATTATCCCTGCAATACTTTGGGTATCCTCTCTATTATATAATGAAAACTCTCTGAAAAAGGCGTCTCCTTTTTGCCATCCCTTCAAAAAGCCTTTAAGGTTATTCCTGTGGATTTCCTTCGTTTCGAATGCCTCCCCCTTCGGGTTGATAAGAGAGCGTATAACAACGAGGCGAGGATTCCAGTTGTTTGTCAATATATATTTCTCAAAATTGAATTTAGAACTCGACCCAAGCATTTTCCGAAATGTTTCATCTGTAAATAAATCATCATAGATAAAATCATTTCTGAAGTTAATATATGCTTTTGTGTGAACTCCTTGGTTTTGGAAACTAACTAACCATTTTTGATTTTTACCTTCTATTCTATTTAACCTTCTGATACCAAACTCTCTTGGCACTAAGAGTGAGACATTGAGTAATTCAATCTTCCGATATTTTTCGAGCACCTCAGAACTCTTCGGTTTTTCTAAAGTAACGATTGGAGGTCTATTTATAAAAAAAGGATACCCAAATCTCCATGCTGCATGCACCTTCCAATATAAAGCAAATATTATCCAAGAAAAGGAAATCAGTATGATCAATACAGCTAGCAGTCCATGCCAGCTTATAAATCTAAATGAACGTGTTTCACCAAAGAGGGCCTTTACGGGCCTTCGCGAGAAATATAGCAGTGTGAGAATGACAAACAAGAACGGAATGACCAGCCCATAATCCTTTAAACTTTGAGCTCCCCACCATAGGAACTGAGTAAGAATCTGGACGGGAAGTGTCAACATGGCGGCGATGACGCCATATCTTGCCCAGAATCTTCTTCGCAGCAAACCGTATCCGACGATCATATTTATCGGAGTGCTATAAAGGCCGATACCCGTAAAAGCAAAGAAATTATTTATGGGGTCGATATTCCATTTTATTGTAACAATTTGGAATCTGGGCAGGATGACAGTTAATATGTCGAACACCGAGTAAATAAGTATCAGGACAGAATAAATACGTAAGACGATGATTTCTTTCTTGCTATTTGTGACTTCCATTGCCTTACTCCAATATTTACGAATTTACCCGAATGTAACGCAATATATCAAAAACTCGGTGGGTAAGCAATTAGAATGCTGTTAAATGGAGTGGACTTTGTTATTCAAGTGGGGTTTGTAGCGCCCCCATTTACTGGGGGGCGAGGTTGGGCTTTGACCCTGTTTTTTAATTTTTCCGCATCATGTAGCCCACCGCTTTCTCCAGTCCGTCGAGGGTCAGCTCAAACATCGGGAAAATTTCGCGGATTTGATGAACGGAACGGGTGTAGGGCCATTCTTCGGCAAGTTTCGGATTGATCCAAACAGCATGGGGAAAGGTCTTGGCAATAAACTTTAGCCTCTCATAACTCGGTCTTCCGGATCTCTCTTCAATGTGGATAGAACCATCCGTAGCCATCAGTTCATAGGGAGCCATGCTTGCATCCCCAACGACGATGAATCTTGTTTCCGGGTCCAGGCGAATCAGTTCATCCACTGAAAACGGTTTGGAATGCCTGGGCGGGTCCTCCCAGAGATAATCGTAGATGGTGTTATGAAAAAAGAATGTCTTGAGGTCTTTGAACTGGGCCCGTGCGTAATTAAAGAGGGTTTGGACAAGCTCGATATAAGGATCCATAGACCATCCGCCATTGTCAATTGCCAGGACGACCTTTAATCGGTCCTTCAGACTTCGATCAAACACAATCTCAATTTCTCCCGCATTCCTCATGGTCTCATAAATCGTCTTATCAATATTCACTCTATCCTTAGGACCAAATGGAACCATGTTCCTCAATCTCTTGAGAGCCTCCCCCATTTGGGATGCCGTCATGGGTGCCTCCTGGGAGTAGTCACGATACCTGCGGTCCATCGCTATTTTGACCGCTGACTTATTTCGGGAGACACCACCCACCCTCATCCCACCCGGATGATAACCGGAATGCCCGACGGGAGAAGTTCCGCCCGTTCCAATCCACTTGTTTCCTCCGTGGTGGGCTTCGGTCTGGTCTTTTAATCGATCAAGAAAGTATTTGAGCAATTCCTCCGGACTGAGCTTTAACAAATCCTCTTCGTTGACTCCAAGGGCCTCTGCTAACACTTTAGGATTTTTCAACCATTCGTCAAGCAGGGCACGGGCGATCTCGGACAATTCAATTTCTTCCGGTCCTTTGAATTCGGCGCCCTCAAACCGGTGAGCAAACGCCTGGTCATAAAGATCGAAATACTTCTCACTTTTCACGAGGATTGTCCGGGCCCCGGTGTAAAAATCGTCCAGAGAATTAATCATCCCCATACTTAAGGCTTTCTGAAGCCTCAAGAATGAAGTAGGAGATACTGGAATCCCCGCCTTTTTTAGTAAATAAAAGAAATCGACGAACATAATATAGTCCCGTAGTCGTCAGTCTCGTAGTTTCGTAGTCAACCATATGACTATGCGACTACAGGACTATACGACTATCTGACGCCCAGTTACACCCTAAACCTGGCCACAGCGTTCTGGGCAACCACGTAGTCAGGGCTCTTTTTGAAGAGGACCCCCAGGAAAGGAACCTCTCCTTTGATCAAATCCTTGACCCGAAAGTCAGGATCTGCCTTTAGGGCCCTAATCCAGTTGATCAGCTCGCGCGTGGCAGGTTTTTTCTCAATACCCCTGATTTCCCTGAGACGGTAAAATGTTCTGACGACGCTATCGAGTAATTCCTTGTCAATATCAGAAAAATGAACCTGGACGATCTTTCTCATCATGTCAGGCTCTGGGAAGGCAATATGGTGGAAATTACAGCGACCTAAGAATGGGTCGGAGAGATCCTTCTTCGCGTTCGACGTGATGATGATCACGGGCCGATGTATTGCTTTGATGGTTTTATCGATCTCGATAATATCAAACTCCATCTGGTCCAGCACATCCAGCATATCATCCTGAAAATCCGTATCCGCTTTATCAATCTCATCGATCAGAAGAACCACCCTCTCACCGGATACAAAAGACTGTCCGATCTTTCCCATCCGGATGTACTCTTCGATATTGCTGACATCCCTTTTGGAATCACCAAAACGGCTGTCGTTTAAGCGCGTGAGGGTATCATACTGGTAAAGGGCATCAATCAACTTCATGCTCGATTTGACGTTCAGAACAATCAGTCTCATGCCGAAAGCTTCTGCAATGGCGTGGGCCAGCATGGTCTTTCCGGTTCCGGGCTCCCCTTTCAGCAGAAGAGGCATTTCGAGAGCCATCGAAATGTTGACAATCCTTGCCAGCTCATCATCGAGCACGTACTTGGAGGCCCCTGTAAATTCGTTTTTTTGCGTTTCTTTGTGCATTGTTCCACTCCCTCATCAACCCTGTCAGAATTTGTATCATGCTATGATAACCAGTTTTTGGTCATGTTTCAACTCAGCATTCGAACGTCGCCCCACTCTTCCGCTCCCCCTCTTGAGATTGTGTCGTAATAATGGAAAACCATTTCGGTTCCAATGCCTTGCCCGTATTTACCCTCCGTCCTGATTATGACACAGCCTCCTTGAGGAGAGAGAAGGGGGTGGGGAGATTCTTGTATTCATATAGAAAATCTGTTTAAATTTAACGCGTAAATAAAACCGCCCCCCCCTCCCTCACCCTTCCCCTCTGAGGGGGGAGGGCCAGGGTGGGGGTGTCGTTCCGAGGCGCTGAGATGATGAAATGGCGAGCGTGGGTGACACTTAATATTTCTATTGGCGTCTATATGTCCACACTGCATGCCAGCATCGTGAATATTTCCCTCCCCACGATCGTTCGATCTCTCAATAATCATTTGACAGCCATGGCCTGGGTGGTAATGGCTTATTTGATCGTTATCACCGGATGCCTGCTTGTAACTGGAAGGCTCTCGGATCTTTTCGGACTGAGAAGGATCTACCTCCTCGGGTATTTAACCTTCACGCTTGGTTCGGCGCTTTGCAGCTTTTCCCCCACGATCTATTTTCTGATCGCGTCGCGGATGCTCCAAGGATTAGGCGCCTCTGCGCTTATGGCCAACGGCCTGGCAATCTAATCAGATAGGCAAGGGATCGACCCCCCTCCTATGGGGATGGCTCCTCCTTAGCCTGTTCTGTTTCAGCCTGTTTATCACTCTGGAAATCCAGTCTCCTTTCCCACTGGTGGACCTTAAACTTTTTAGAAGACGGCTCTTCATTTTCTCTCTTGGGGCAAGCTTCTTATCCTTCTGGATGAGTGCCGCCCATAGCTTCGTCATCCCTTTCTTCCTCCAAAGCGGTGAGGCATCTTCGGTTTAGAACACCGTTGACTAATTCATAGCCGTGCTGAACAGGGGACGGCCACAGCGGTTGAAGGCGAGACTCCAGACCAAAGATGGGAAAGAAGAAATCCTTTGATGCACTGGAATGCTTGCGGCCATAAGCAGTCATGTCCCCGACAAGTTCACGTCCGTCGGGGTAAGCGGAAAAACGAAAACGACGATGGGTCGTTTCTCTATAAATGAGATAAGATAGTCTGTCTTTAAGAGTGATCGCAACTGGCTCTCCTTTTTGGTCTATGAAATATTGGCCCGCCGCTCGATATCTCTTCTCTCGCTTCGCAGTCAACAAGTTATTTGTCATATTTTCCAGGAGAGTCAAGGATTTTGTTGGGCAAGTGTGTTATTATGCAAAATCTAATCGACCCCTTTCTTGAATCCATGGAAAAAGTTATACTATGCCATAAAAATATATTGCGGGTGCATTACGATGACAGAGAATGACATGAATGGAGAGCCCAGTTTTGAGGAGCTTTTGAAAAGCAGTTCTGAGGCTCCAGGCCGGAAACTTTTCCCTGGAGATAAAGTTTCAGGAAAGGTGTTCAAAGTCAGCAAGGATACGATCTTTGTTGAATTAGGGGGTAAGAGCGAGGGCGTCGCGGATATTCAGGAATTCTTGGACAAGGAAGGGAACCTCACCGTGAAGCAAGAGGATTGGGTTGAGATGAGAGTGGCATCAACCCGGGATGGAATCCACCTCACGAAGGGAATGAAGGTTCAGGGCGGAGATGCCCTCGGCATGCTTCGAGAGGCAAGAGAAAGCCTTATCCCCGTGGAGGGAAGAGTTACCGGCGTCGTGAAGGGAGGCTTCGAGGTCAATCTTTCCGGTACGCGTGCCTTTTGTCCCTTAGGCCAGATCGACCTCCAGTTCTGCGAAAAACCTGAGGAGTATGTCGGAGCCAAATATGCGTTTCGAATCATTGAGATCAAAGAAAGAGGGAAGGATATTATTGTCTCCCGACGTGAACTCCTGGAGGAAGAACGGGAGAAAAAGTCAAAAGAGACCTTAGCAAGTCTCAAGCCTGGCCTTGAGTGTGAAGGGAAGGTGACAAAACTGGCCGACTTCGGCGCCTTTGTTGATATCGGAGGCGTCGAGGGGATGGTCCACATCTCTGAGATATCTCATGGGAGGATTAGCCATCCATCAGAGGTTCTCAAACCCGGCCAGCAGGTGAAGGTTAAGGTGATGAAGTTCGAGACGGATAAAGAGGGCCGACCTAAAATCTCCCTTTCCATCAAAGCATTGGAGCCCGACGCATGGGAAAAGGGCCTTGGATTTGAAGAACGAGAGATCATTCATGCGAAAGTCTCAAGGCTCACCGACTTCGGTGCCTTTGTCGAAGTGGCGCCCGGCGTAGATGGCCTTGTTCACATTTCAGAGATCAGCTACGAACGAGTCTCTCACCCGAGCAGATTTCTTCATGAAGGAGACGGCGTGGAGGTGCTGGTCATGGGAATAGATCGCCAAGCGCATCGCATCTCCCTATCGATCAAAGAGGCGATGATCAAGAAGAGGATGGAAGAGGGGGGGGAGGGGCCGAATAAGGTGCGCCTTGAAGTAGGACAGGTCCTGAGAGGGATTGTCGAAGACAATAAGCCTTACGGTATTTTCATTCGCCTTCCACAATTTGGACCAAAGGTGAGAGGCTTGCTTCCAATGGAGGAACTGAAGGATTCCGGAAAGGGAGATGTTAAAAAGAGGTTTCCCAAAGGTCAAGAAATTCAGGTAGAGATCATCTCCATTGATGCACAGGAAAAAATTCGACTATCACAAAGGGTGATAGAGGAGAGAGAGGACCGAGAGTCCTACAGAGAGTTTCTGGAGAAGGACGAGAAGAACGGGAATCTCGGGACTTTTGGAGACATCCTCAAAAACTTGAAGCTGAAGTAAGGCAATCAGGATTTTCTGTAATGAAGAAGACCAATGCAGCAAGGGTTCTGGATAGTTTAAAGATTGATTACAAGCTTGCGGAGTATGAGGTCGACGAGTCGGACTTAAGCGCTGAAACGGTTGCAAAAAAAGTGAACCTGCCCCCGGAGCAGGTATTCAAAACACTGGTCGCCCGGGGTGACAAAACGGGAGTGCTGATCGCTTGTGTTCCAGGGAATGGTGAACTCGATTTGAAGGCGATGGCAATGGCCGGTGGGGATAAAAAGGTGGAAATGGTCTCTGTGAAGGAGATTCAACAAATAACGGGTTATATCCGGGGAGGCGTCTCCCCGATTGGGACAAAAAAGCGCTATCCCATGTTCTTGGACGAGAGTGCCATGAAGTTTCCATTTATCTCGATCAGCGCTGGGGCGAAGGGTTCCCAGATTTTTATTTCGCCGAGGGATTTAATCGAGGCGCTGGATATAAAATTATGCAAGATCGCCCGAAGCGAACCCCATTAGAGATTCCAGTCCCGCTACAGCGGGATCGGAATTATTCTGAGACCTAACCCTGCTGCAGCGCCCTGCACCGTCCCGGCGTTACGCGGGATAAGGGGCAGAGCAGGAGGGCATCGTTTCTAACTGGGTGGAGAAGGGTTGACTTCAATGGGATGTCCTGGGTTATGATACGATTCGTCGGGTTTCTGTCGAAAAAAATGTTAAGAAAGGAGCTTCAATGAGATTAAAGTTGATCGTCGTCCTAGGGATTTTGTTCTTTGTCAGCCAGGTGAGTGCCGAGGAAAAACTGGTCCTGAAAAATCAGAAAGATAAAGTCAGTTATGCCATCGGCTTGAACATCGGGAGGAATTTAGCCAATGACCTTAAGAAACAGTTGATCGATATTGACTCGAACCTCCTCACAAGAGGGATCCAGGATGCTCTTGCCGGCGCGAAGCCTTTATTGACCGATCAGGAGATCCAGGAAACCATGGTCGCTTTTCAGAAGGAGATGATGGCGAAATGGGAGGAGGTCGGGAAAAAAAACAAGGTGGATGGAGAGGCTTTCCTTGCTGAGAACAAGAAAAAGGAAGGAGTTAAAACCTTACCAAGCGGCCTCCAGTATAAGGTGATAAAGGCAGGTACCGGTAAGAAACCGAAAGCAGATGATACGGTAACAGTGAATTATCGGGGCACCCTGATTAATGGCACGGAGTTTGACAGCTCTTATAAGCGCGGACAACCTGCAACCTTTCCGGTTTCGGGTGGCATCATTGCAGGTTGGACGGAGGTTTTGAAACTGATGGGAGAAGGTGCGAAATGGGAACTCTTTATTCCTTCGAATCTCGCCTACGGGGAGCGCGGAACGAGCGGCATCATCGGACCTAATGCGACTCTGATTTTCGAAATTGAACTGGTTTCGATTAAACAGAAGACAGAAGAGAATAAGCCGGGAAATAAGCAAGAGAAAAAATAGGATAATCTGTGCAATCGCATAGGTCCCCATAGATCAACCATGTTCTTTTACGGCAAAGGGTCTTGGAGGGTTGAATAAGAAAACCTCCGAGCCTTGGCTCGAAGGTTTTAACTTGCTTAAAGTCGGGAAAGTTACTCCCGACCGGCTTGCTCAGAGTAATCGAAGACGAATGGTGAAATGAACTTCCAGATTCCCACCACAATCTGCAGTACTGTCCAGGAATAAAACAGGCTTTTCATTCTATCTCACCTCCTCATAAGCCAAAAGCCCTCTAACAACCCCGGGGCGCTTTCCTGTTTAGCCTGGTTAGCTTACTTAACTACGATGAGCCGCCAAAGAGCTAATTCTTAAGGTCTCTACCAAAAAAAAGCGGTGAAAACGCCCTAGTCAAGCCGCGGAGCATCTGGTTTGAGAACTTAGGGCAATTATTAACCCCTTAATTTTCTTGAAAAAGATCAGAACTCGTGTTAGTTTTGTTTGAATTATGAGCGAACCCATAATTGAGATGGTTCATGTGTCTAAGACTTATCCGAGCCAGATTTCCGTTCTTTCAGATATCACGATGGAGATCTCGTCAGGGGAGTTCGCTTTCGTCGCCGGTCCGAGTGGTTCCGGGAAAAGCACCCTTCTTCGAATCCTATATGGGGCAGAAAAACCAACAAGCGGTGAGGTGGTGGTGGATGGAATGCAGATCACACAGCCGGGTTTCAAGAAAATCCACCAATTGAGAAGGAAGATGGGAATCGTTTCACAAGATTTCAAACTTTTACGTGACCGGACCGTAAACGAGAATGTCGCTTTCGCTCTGGAAGTAACCGGCCATACCCGGAGGGGGGCAAAAAGTAAAGCCTCTGATATGTTGAGGCGAATCGGGCTTGAAGAAAGGGAGGAAGATCCGATCCTCTCCCTCTCTGCCGGCGAACAGCAGCGGGTGGCCATTGCCAGAGCTCTGGTCAATTCGTCGTCCTTAATTCTTGCCGATGAGCCTACAGGGAACTTGGATGCCAAGACGACTCTTGAAGTCATGGGGATCTTTAGCGATCTCAACCATCAGGGGACCACCATCCTGTTTGCGACTCAATTTACGGGGCTTATCAAACGTTTTCCATTCCGTGTTATTCAGATTCTAAACGGACAGATCCTGAACGGAAAAAAGGGAGTGGTCAACGAGGTTCGAGAGGTGAAAGCAGGGGAATGACTTTCTTCCTTCAATATGTGATGAGGCGGGCCTTTCAAAATATGACTGGAAACCTATTCTCCAATCTCATCACCGTCGGCATCATTGCCGTCTCAATGCTGATCTTTTCCACCTTTACTCTGCTCGCCTTCAACCTGACCCACTTCCTCAAGATTTGGGAAGACAAAATCGAAGTCATTGCCTACCTGAAGCGGGGAACCCCTGCGAGTGAAGTGGAACCTCTCTTAAGCAAAACTCGACTCGTCGAAGGGGTGGAGATTGTAAGGTATGTCTCGCCCTATGATGCAATGACCTTCATGGAGACGAAATTAGGCGGTCAGAAGAACCTCCTTCAAGGGATTCAGCCGGCACTCCTTCCACCTTCTTTTGAGATTCAGTTGAGGAAGGATTATCGGAATTCTGCAAAGATTAACGACGTGGTCAGCCATCTGAGAGAAATGGCGCAGTTTGAGGAGATTCAATACGGGCAGGAGTGGGTGGAGACCTTTTCTGCGCTGGTCCATATCCTGCGTCTCACCCAGTGGATACTCGGAGGGCTTCTCCTCGTCGGGGTCGTGTTCATTACTTCCAACACCCTCCAATTGACCATTTCCTCCCGCCGGGAAGAGATCGAAGTCATGCATTGGGTCGGGGCAGGCCCCGGCTTTGTCCGCGTTCCCTTCTACGTGGAAGGACTCATTCAAGGTCTCCTGGGAGGAGGGTTGGCCATTTTATTTCTCTTTCTATTGTATCAAGGGTTTTTTCTCCATATCCCCCCGTCGATGCAGGCGTGGCTGGCAAAGGGTCCCGTTCTTTTTTTGCCGGCGGAGACCATCGCCTGGATATTGCTGGGGGGAATGGTTCTCGGCTTCTTTGGGAGCTTCGTCGCTTCGATGAGGGTTCTGAGATATAAATGAAAGGGTTTCTGAGTAAGAAGTGGATGGGGATTGGAGGTTTTCTGATAGGATGGACAATCTCCTTCGGGGCGCTTTGGTCGGTCTCCGCCGATCAGGTTGATAAGGACATCACTCAAAAAAAGAAGGACCTTAAAGACATCAAGAAGGAAATTAACTTAACCAAGGAGAAGGAAAAAAGAGCCCGGGGAAAAGAATCTTCCATCCTGGAGGCCCTTCATCTTCTGGAAGTGGAACTCTACCGGAAGGGAAAAGAATTAAAACAGATGGAGATGCAATTGACCCAAACCCAAGAAAAGCTACGCCAGACAGGCCACCAGACCGTCGTGCTCAGCAAGGCAATGGATTCGACCAAAGAAAAGCTTCTCTCCAGGCTGATCGCCCTTTATAAGATGGGTAGGGTTCCCGTGGAGGGTCTCCTTCTCACTTCGGGATCCTACTCCGACCTCTTGAGGCTTGACAAATACCTAAGGGTGATTGTTGATTATGATGCCCGCTTGGTCGAGACGTATCGGAATCAGGTAGTTTTGAAAGAGCGATATCAGGAAGAGTTGATACAGGATCAATTCCAATGCCAGCGAAATATTTCTGAGATAGAGAGGAAGAGAAGGGAGATTACAAAAGTCGGTGAGGAGAAGCGGTCACTGCTAAAGTCCATTCAGGATCAAAAGGTGGTCTACCAGAAGGTCCTCTTGGAATTAGAAGAGAGAGCGAAGGAGCTTCAGAGCCTCGTTGCCAAACTGGAACGGGAGAAGAGTCTTCTGACATACGGGAAAGCGAAATACGATACCCTCAAGGGAAAGCTGACCCCGCCTGTTCAGGGGAAAGTGATTAGCTCGTTTAAGGAAAAGGGACAGAACGGGATAGAGATCAAAGCCCCGATGGGAGCCGAGATTCGAGCGGTCCTCTCTGGGAAAGTTCTCTATGCCGATTGGTTCAAAGGGTTTGGGAACATCGTGATCATCGATCATGGCGATCAGACCGTCACCGTTTCCGGCTACTGTTCAGAGTTATTGAAGAGACCCGGGGACTGTGTCTCCCAGGGGGAAGCGATCGCCTTGATCGGAAGCGCGGGATCGTTAAAAGGTCCATGTCTCTATTTTGAAATTCGCCGTCACGGGAAGCCCCAGGATCCGATGGAATGGCTTTCCCCGTCAGATCGAATCGTTTCCCTGCCGGTAGAGAATAAGAAAGGGAAGAAGGGATTATAAAGGAGGATGATATGTCTGAATGGAAAAGAATAGGAAATGTTAAGATTGTTTTGGTGGTCTTCACGGTCTTCCTCATTGGAGTCCTTATCGGGTCGGGTCAATCTCAGAAGGTTTCGGCCCTCTCCAACAGCACGTATGAAGACCTAAAGGTTTTCACGGACGTCCTCGGTCTGATTCAGAAGGACTATGTCGAAGAGACGAAGTCAAAGGATCTCATCTATGGAGCGATCAAAGGAATGCTGGAAACCTTGGACCCCCATTCCGCGTTCATGCCCCCAAATATGTACAAGGAAATGCAGGAGGAGACAAAAGGACGGTTTGAGGGGTTGGGAATCGAGATCACCATTAAGGACTCCGTGCTCACCGTGGTCTCACCCATCGAGGGTACACCCGCCTACAAGGCGGGGATCCTGGCAGGAGATCAAATTATCAAGATCGACGGAGAACCGACAAAGAATTTTACCCTCATGGATAGCGTGAAGCGATTGCGGGGACCGAAGGGAACCAAAGTAACGATTAGCATCCTGCGGGAAGGCTTCACCAAGCCTAAGGATGTTACATTGGTCCGGGAGGTTATCCCCGTCCGAAGTGTTCGTCAAGAATTGTTGGAAAAAAATTATGGGTATCTTCGGATTTCACAATTTCAAGAAAAGACGGATGATGAATTTGAGAAAGCGATGAAGACATTGCAGGAAGAGAGCAAGGGAACCCTGAGAGGCTTGATCCTTGACCTCCGGAACAACCCTGGCGGTCTCTTGGATCAGGCCGTCAAAATATCAAATCGATTCATCGAATCAGGTCTGATTGTTTCAGTGGAAGGAAGAAAAGAGGATCAGAAGATGAAATTTTATGCTCACCCTGACGGGAATCTTGCGCATTATCCTTTAGTTGTCCTGGTCAACGGCGGGAGCGCCAGCGGCGCAGAGATCGTGGCAGGAGCCATTCAAGACCAGGGTCGTGGCGTCATCGTCGGGACTCAGACCTTTGGAAAAGGATCGGTTCAAACGATCATTCCGTTGAAGGATGGTTCGGGGCTGAGGCTGACCACTGCGAGATACTACACTCCGAACGGCCGTTCCATCCAGGCCAAAGGGATTGTGCCGGATATCATTGTCAAACCTTCGCGGTCTGAGGAAGAGAAGGAAGCCCTTGCCCCCAAACTCCCCACAGAAAGAGACTTGGAGAGACATCTGATCGATGTGGAAAAAGGGGTGTCCGTGGAGAAAGACAAATCAAAGAAGGAAGAGGTCAAAGAAAAGAAACCAACCGATCATCAACTGGAGCGGGCACTTGAGCTCCTCAAGAGTTGGGAGGTTTTCAAAAATATAGCCACAGGAGATAAATAATCCAGAGTTCGAAGAAAAAAGAACTCAAAAAGAAGAGTTAAAAACTCGTTCAAAGGTTTTACGGGGTTCAATGGCTAAAAAACCAAACCGTCGAGGGAGATTGAAGAAATGGATGGGCTATGTCTTCTCTTTCTTTCTCGGTGCCCTACTGGGCTTCGGCGGATACCTCTACCTGACACGAGAAAAAGCGCTCTCCCCGGAGGATTTTTCTCAGAAGGTGTTTTTGGTCGACCAAATTATTCAAAGCCAGTTTTATGAGTTTGGCATTCAGAAAAAAAATATCCTTCTCCATCAGATGTCGTCAAAGAAAGAGGGAGACCTGGTCTGGAAACAGTCTTCCTTGAAGGTTCAGATTCTCCCCTCCCTTCCCTTTTCCCTGGTCGAAAAAAATTTGAGGCGAAGCCTTTCTGCACTCGGGAGACCTGTTTCGATTCAGTCCTCCCAAAAATCAGAATCCCTCCGTTTGGAGGTAAAGGTTTTAGATCGAATTACCCATCAGCTTACCTTTGTCTCCTCCATCCCATCCGCTCTGAAAATGGGCCTTCACCCTAAGATCGCGATTGTGATTGACGACCTTGGGGGGGAAAATAAGATTTCTCAAGAACTTCTTCGATGGGATCTCCCCATCACCTTTTCCATTCTTCCTTTCGCTCCCTTTTCGCAGACACTTGCGAGGGAGGCTCACCGGAAGGGAAGGGAGGTCATCCTCCATCTTCCCATGGAGCCTCATGGCTATCCGCAGGTCCGGCCGGGAGAGGGCGTTCTCCTCGAGGAGATGGACGAAGCGAGTTTCCTTCGTCAACTCTCCAAAGATATTGAGGCGGTTCCTTACATCAAAGGGGTCAGCAATCATATGGGATCACGATTGATGGAAGATCCTGAGAAGATGAAGATCGTCTTTTCAGAGTTGAAGAGACGAGGGCTATTCTTTTTGGATAGCCGCACGACCCCTCAAACAATCGGTCTCCAGGTCGCCCAATCCGTGGGTTTGAAGGCCATGGAAAGGAACATTTTCATCGACAATTCACTGGCTGAAGAAGATATCAAACGACAACTGGAGCAACTGATCCAATTCTCCATCTCCAAGGGGAAGGCGATCGGGATCGGCCACCCTCATTCCTCCACGGTCAAATTCCTCAAGGAGATCATTCCCAAAATGAAGGAGAGAGGAATCGAAGTCGTCCCACTGTCTGCGGTAATGGAATAGTCTATAAACAAGCTCCAGACGCCGAATACGGGATCATCGTCAAATGCTAATGAACGAGATTCCAAACACCAGGATAGATCGTTTTGGAGGCTGTGTCTTCGGGACTTGCTTGGGGTTGGGTGACGAGGATTTGGAAACAATCAAACCTCTGCAGTCAATCGTAGATCTTCAGAATTTCATCTCGAGGGAGAGGTTTGAGTTCTTTGCGACCTTTTTGATCTGTCCTTAAAACTCTCGGCGGCCCTTTCTTAACCCTGCCGATGACTCCGAAGGGAATGGAATTTTTTCTGAAAGCCTTTTGAATCGGCAAAAGGTCCGACGGAGGCACGGCTAAAAGCAACGCGCCGGAGGCGATGGTGCCCAGGGGGTCGATTCCATACTCCCGACAGAGGATGCGCGACTCTTCGTAGATCAAGACTTTTTCTAAATCGACTTCTATCTCTGTATCAGAAGCCCATGCCATCTCGATCATCCCGTTGATCAAACCCCCTTCTGTCGGGTCATGCATCGCGTGGACGGAAGCCGCGCGACAAGCAATCCGCGCCGGACGGAGAACTTCAATCCCCGGATCAAAGATGAATCTCTTTGCCTTTCGAATGACCGAAGAAGAGACGCCTCTTTTCAAAAGTTCAGCCTCTTTTTCCCTTGCCATGATCGAAGTTCCTTCAATACAGATTCCCTTCACCAGGAGAAGGAGATCTCCCCATTTTGCGCCACCGGTAGTCACCAGCTTATCTCTTTTGACCTCTCCAATCATATGGCCGGACAGGATTATCTTCTTAATTCCGGGTGTGATCTCCGTATGTCCGCCGATAAGAGAGACTTTAAATCGGTGACAGGCGTCTCGGACCTGCCGGAAGACCCTTGCGATGTCCTTTAGATCCGATCCTTCCGGGAAGAGGAGGGTAGCTGAAAACCATCTGGGAATGGCTCCCATCGTCGCAACGTCATTCAGACTTACTACCACTCCATAGTATCCAATCTTCTCCGTTGTAAATGTAACGGGATCCGAAGTGACTACCCAATAACGATCGCTGTTCCTCCCCGGATCAATCACCGCCGCATCTTCGCCAATCTCCGGACCAACGACGACCCGTAGGTCGAGAGCCGTGTTTCTACCTAATAATTTTTTGAGAATACCGATCTCCGGTTTTCCAGCCTTCTGGAGTCTTGTCTTCCGTCTCAACTTTCTCCCTCCATCGGCATTAAACCAAATTTTACGAAGAGGCGCAAGCCTTGTTTCGGCGGGAGGTCTCGACCCTGGGTTCTATTCGGCGGGGAGTTATTGAGAAGCTCAGGGTTTAACGATTACCTCAATCTGGGGAGCGTTCTTGTCAATCTTCGTGCCTACCGAGGTGGAACAATAGGCGCAGAGATACTCATACTCCTCCCCTTCGGGTAAGACCAAGAGCAATCTCCTCCTCACCGGCACGGCCGCCTTGCACCTCGGGCAGTAAAGGGAGGTTGCTTCGAACTGTTCAAAAGCGGGTTTCTGCATATATCTTAGTATAAGAAAAGATGGGTCAGGAGACAAGCCTTTTTCGTCTCTCTTTCTAAGTTTCTCGGGAAACTCGATTAAGACGCACCGCCCTCGCAGCACTTATGGGAAAAGACTTAAAATTCCAATGGAACATCAATTTAGAAGATGATATAAAGAGTAAGAAATGGGGGAAAAATCTTGCTTCGCGGTCTTTCTTTGATTCTCATCCTGCTCGTCAACCTTGCTCTTGCAGCGGAAGGGGGAGAGGGCGATCTCTTCTCAAGAATGAGGATCAATCCGATTAAAGGCGATAAAAAGGCCGGATTTTTCTTTAAAGGACTTGACCGGTAAGAAAATTGAAATAAGAGACTACACCGGGAAAATTGTTTTTCTCAACTTTTGGGTCACCTGGTGCGGTCCCTGCAAAGAAGAGATGCCCAACCTTGAGGTTCTGCACGAAAAGTCTAAAGGAGAAAAGTTTGTCTTATTGGCCATTTCTGTTGACCATGAAGGGTTAAAGTGGTTCATGGATTTCTTGACAAACACAGTTACACCTTTCCTGTTTTGCTTGATCCAAGCGGTGAGACCCTTGACTTTTTTGAAGTAAAAGGAATTCCAACCACCTTCATCATTGATAAGAAAGGAAGAGTGATCGGGAGAGCAATCGGCCCCCGGGATTGGAAAAGCCCAGAGGTTTTCTCCCTTATAAATCTTCTGGTCGAAACATAGGAACAAACTATCTTGACAATTTTTATAAAGAATAGTATAAGATTATTGTTGTCAAATTAATGTGCCATGAGACTTTCTACACAGAGCAGATATGGGGTAAGGGCAATTTTTGATATTGCCTATCATTCCGAAGGGTTAGAAACTCAGGTCAAGGATATTTCCCGGAGACAAGGGATTTCTCAACGGTACTTGGAGCAGATCTTTCAGAAGTTGAAGAGAGCTGGGATTGTGGGGAGCAAAAGAGGCCCATCGGGCGGGTATTTCTTGGGCAAGAAACCTGAGGAAATTACTGTCGGTGAAGTTGTCCGAATTACGGAAGGTGGTATTAACCCAGTTCTCTGCGTCAGCCCGGAAGACTCAACTCAACCCTGTGGAAGATCGGGAGGATGCGTAACTCAAATCGTTTGGAATGAAGCAGGAAAAAGATTAAAGGAATACTTTGATTCGGTAACGATTGGAGACTTATGCAAATTGGCCAAAGAAATGGGTATGAAAAAGGATTTGGACAAGAGATTTATGTACTATATATGATTTTTTCTTGATACGACTTTTGAGCCGCGTCGTAAGGGCATCAAGCAGATTCCGGGTAATAAAGCTATCGCTCGCGGTCGAGGAGTTTCCAGATCCTATCTATCATCCTCCTAAATATTCAATCCCAAATTCTCATCTCCGGGAGAAGGAACAGTTAGATATAGGATCATGAGGCTTTGGCACAAGGATTGCTGCGGGAACGACTCAAGTTTATAAGCTTACGCCGTTCTAAAGGGTTTATGCTGTTAGATCTTGATGTTCTTTCAGCTGAGCTTATAAAGAAGAATATAAATCCATAATTTGAAGTATTAATAGAAAGCTCTTGGCCAAGGACCTGATTGAGCTTAGGTCCCTAACTGCTAAAACCTTCACCCCCCTTAAGGTTTAGCCAACTGGCCAAGAGCTTTTTTGTTTCAAATCTCAACACAATAGGGTCTAAGAAAATACACATTTCTAAGGGGTCTAAATTACGAAGGTTCATGAACACAGATCAATGTCATGGATTTTGGATGTACAATTGAGTAGCAACCAGATTTACAGTCCTTTGCAACTTAAAATAACAAGTTCACAGTATTTACTTAAAAATAGATTCCCACTAGGTTGAAAGAAGCAAGTAAGTGGTTTCGTTGAGAATTTGTCGGATTCTCAGAAAGAGGGTGATGAGATGGCGTTAAGGTTAATTGGCTTGGCTAAAGCAGTTTTCTCCTTTTTTTTGATCTTAGTGTTAATGCCTTTTTCGTCAATAGCTCAGTCAGAAAAACCAAGATTAAATGTAGATCAGTTGGTGGATGAGGCGGTTCAGAACAACCCGGAGATTCTGGCTGCGAAGAAGAGATGGGAGGTCTACAAAGAGAAGATACCTCAGGCTTCGGCTCTCGAAGATCCGATGTTTGGCTTCGGAATCATCAACCTTCCTACCAGTTTCAGTTTCCATCAAGAGGATATGACGATGAAAGAGTTTTCGATTTCTCAGAAGTTTCCTTTTTATGGGAAGAGAAAACTTATGGGAGAAATGGCAGGGAAAGAAGCAGAGGCGGTTTCCGCCGAAATTCAAGGCAAGATCCATCAAGTGATCAGAGACGTGAAGGCCACCTATTACGAACTTTCCCATGTCTACCGAACCACACAAGTCACTCAGAGCAATAAGGAGATCCTGGAGAATTTTGCAAAGATTGCCGAGACCCGCTACTCCGTTGGAGAGGGGATACAACAGGATGTGCTCAAGGCTCATGTGGAAGTTTCCAAGATGGTGGATGATTTGATTATGCTTAGCCAGAGAAAAAGAGCCTTAGAGGCAAAGCTGAATGCTTTACTCAATCGGCCTGCGGAAACACCGGTGGGTGAACCAGAAGAAGTTATTTTCAAAAAATTTCCGTACACCATTGAAGAACTTCAAAAAATGGCCTTAGAAATGAACCCCAATCTGCAGGGAATGAAAAAGATGATCGAAGCAAAAGAAAAGGCCTATACCCTCGCTAAGAAAGAATATTATCCCGACTTGAATTTACGGTTTGCTTATGGCCAGAGGGATAAGCTTAACGGTATGAAACAGGACGATATGCTCACATGGATGGCGGAGATCAATATTCCTATCTTCTACAAGTCAAAACAGGAACGGAAGGTTGCAGAGACAGTGGCTGATATTAAAGGGGCAGAGGCGCAATATCAGGCGATGAAGAATGAGATCCTTTTCATGATCGCAGATATGGGGTCAATGACCCAGCGGGTCGAAAGACAGATCGACCTCTATAAAACAGGGATCATTCCTCAGGCAAGCCTTCAGGTGAGCTCGGCCCTGAGTTCCTACCGGGTGAATAAAGCAGATTTCTTGACTCTTCTCGATAGCCAGATGACGCTTTATAAGTATGAACTGGAATATCACCAGGCATTGACTGAATACGGGAAGGATGTGGCCAACTTGGGAGCTGCTGTTGGAAAGCGTTTCTCGCAGAAGGAGGAGGGAAAATGAAACGAGTGATTTGGCTCATTCTATTGGTGGTTCTCTTCTCGTGGATGTCTGGATGCGGAAAAGGGAAGGAGGCTGCTGCCCCGAAAGAAGGCATGAAGCATGAGGCAAAGGCTTCTACAACCGAAGCCGCAAAAAAGCCCGGCGCAACGGAGATGGAAGAGATGAAGGGAATGACCATGGAGTCGATCCAGAAGGAAGGCAAGATGCAGCAGGTGGCTTCAGGGACAGTCCAGATCTCTCCGGAGAAACAGCAACTGATCGGAGTTAAATTCGGGGTCGTAGAGATGAAGCCTCTTGAAAAGGTGATCCGGACCGTGGGAAGGATCGATTATGATGAAAAGAGGATTGTGACCGTCTCACTTAAGATTGGGGGTTGGATCGAAGATCTCTTTGTTGACTTTACAGGCAGGTTTGTCAGGAAAGGAGATCCGCTTCTTACCATCTATAGCCCTGAGTTGGTCTCGACTCAAGAGGAATATCTACTCGCCCTTCAGGCGAAGAAGTCTTTGACAAAGAGTTCCTTTCCCGAAGTGGCCGGAACTGGTGAGACTCTGGCAGAATCCGCCAGGAGACGTCTCAAACTCTGGGACATTAGCGATGAAGAGATCCAGAAATTAGAAGAGGGTGGCAAGGCGAAAAGGACTCTCACGCTTTATGCCCCATTTAGCGGATTCGTTCTGGAAAAATCCGCCTACAAGGGGATGAATGTGATGCCGGGAATGGCCCTTTACAAATTAGCCGATCTCTCAGTCGTGTGGCTCTATGCGGATATCTACGAATATGAGCTTCCCTTCATCCGATTGGGACAAGAAGCAACTGTTCAACTCACCTACCTTCCTGGCGAGACGTTCAGGGGGAAGGCGATTTATATCTACCCTTCCCTGAACGCCGAGACCCGAACCGCAAAGGTGAGATTCGAGTTTCCGAATCCCCATGACAGGCTCAAACCGGAGATGTTTGCCAATGTGGAGATCAAGGTTCGTCTTGGACAAAAGTTAGCTGTGCCGGAAGGAGCCATTATCGATACGGGTGTCCGTCAGATGGCGATCATTGATAAAGGGAGCGGTTATTTTGAGCCGAGAGAGGTAAAGGTTGGCTCGAAGGTAGAAGGCTACTACGAGGTCATCAAAGGTCTCAAAGCCGGTGAAAGAGTTGTGACGAGCGCCAGCTTCCTTGTGGATTCCGAGTCGAACCTGAAAGAAGCAATGGGAGGCATGGCGGGTATGCCGGGAATGGAACATGGCAAATAGATGAAAGCTCAGAGGTGAAAGCTGAAGGCTCAAGGCTACAATCCGGTTTCTTGCTTTGAACATTGAGCCTTGAGCTTTGAACCTGGAGGACCGCGTGATCAACAAACTGATCGAACTTTGTGCTCGTAATAAATTCATGGTTTTTCTTTTTATCGGGATGGCGGTCTTATGGGGATTGTACTCCATCAAGAATATTACTCTTGATGCCATCCCTGATCTTTCTGACACACAGGTGATCATCTTCTCGAGATGGGATCGAAGCCCTGACATCATGGAGGATCAAGTTACTTACCCCATCGTTTCAGCGCTCCTGGGCGTTCCAAAAGTGAAAGACATCCGAGCGTTCTCTGACTTCGGTTTCTCCTATGTTTATATTATCTTTGAGGACGGAACCGACATCTACTGGGCCCGTTCTCGAACTCTGGAGTACCTGAGCAACATCCTGCCCCGCCTCCCTCAAGGGGTCAACGTCGAGCTGGCCCGGGATGAAACAGCCATTGGATGGGTGTTTCAATATGCCCTCGTGGACAAGACAGGCAAGAATGATCTCTCCCAATTGCGCTCTTTTCAGGATTGGTATCTCCGGTATGCCTTGCAGGCGGTGCCAGGAGTAGCCGAGGTCGCACCCATCGGCGGGTTTGTCAGACAATACCAAGTGAACATCGATCCGAACAGGCTTTCAGCCTATAACGTTTCTATTGATCGTGTGATCTCAGCAGTACGCGCGGGAAATAATGACGTCGGGGGGAGGTTAGTTGAGTTTACGGGCCTCGAATATATGGTGCGTGGCCGGGGCTATATTAAGAAGGTGTCCGATATCGAAAACATTGTGGTGGGTGTCAGATCGAGAAGCGGCACTCCAATCATGGTGAAAGATCTTGGGATGGTGACGCTGGGTCCGGATATCCGCCGAGGCGTCGTCGAGCTGAATGGCGAAGGTGAGGTCGTAGGTGGGATCGTCATCATGCGTTTTGGAGAGAACGCTTTGAAGGTGATCGAGAGGGTTCGGGCAAAACTCCAAGAGATGAAGCCTTCCCTTCCTCCCGGGGTTGAGATTGTCACCACCTATGATCGCGCTGATTTGATTGAGCGCGCCATAGAAACTCTCAAAGGAACACTGATAGAGGAACTCATCATTGTCAGCATCGTGATTATGATCTTTCTCTGGCATATTCCGTCTGCCCTCGTCCCGATTATTACGATTCCGATCACGGTTATTCTCTCATTTATTCCAATGTACCTGATGGGGTTGACTGCAAATATCATGAGCCTCGGCGGAATTGCCATTGCTATTGGTGCAATGGTAGATGCCGCCATCGTGGTCGTTGAACAGACGCATAAAAAGCTGGAACGCTGGAATGCTGAGGGGCGGCCGGGCAGCTACAAAGATGTAGTGATTAACGCTGTCAAGGAAGTTGGCGGTCCAAGCTTTTTTGCTCTTCTCGTCATCGCCGTCTCATTCATTCCTGTTTTCACATTGACCGGTATGGAGGGGCGTCTCTTCAGGCCCCTTGCTTTCACAAAAAACTTCTCCATGGCCATTGCAGCAGTTCTCGCCATTACCCTCGATCCAGCCATACGACTGCTCTTTACCCATATGGACCCCTACAAGTTCCGGCCCAAATTCCTGTGCCGGATTGTCAACGTATTATTGGTTGGGAAAATCCATAGTGAAGAGAAGCATCCAATCAGCCGGCCATTGATGAAGGTCTACAACCCGGTCTGCGAATTTGTACTGAGATACAGATGGGCGACAGT
>Ga0187784_10000417_pt1 | contig 31033 bp, 32 predicted proteins | sample 1015_SJ02_MP15_2_FD_132964 | JGI IMG/M metagenome (GOLD analysis project Ga0187784, IMG submission 132964) | Tropical peat soil microbial communities from peatlands in Department of Meta, Colombia - 1015_SJ02_MP15_20_MG | ecosystem: Environmental > Terrestrial > Soil > Wetlands > Peat | place... | reverse complement strand
GATGATGGTGGTGACGCTGACCGCTTAAGCTGTCAGCCGTCAGCTATCAGCTTTCAGTGAGTCTGTCAGACGACGGGCTGATAGCTGAGGGCTGATACCTGAAAGCGTGGGCGGGGAGCAGGACAAGGAAGACGCGCTGCTCTCGCGAACGCAAACGTCATTGGGGATTCAAGACGTGCACAGTGGCTCGGATGCGCTTTCCCTCGAAGGCACCCCGTACAGCAGTTGGTAGTTCGAGGATTCAGGATTCGAGATTCAGGAGTCAGATCCGGCCTGCAAGTGCGTTTGCAAAATGGCGTGATCTGGGAGAGTATACTTTCGACCCTGCCGGGCCGGAAGAGGGTCTCTACGGGAGGTCGAGACGTCGAAAAGCTGGGGTCTGCGCCCGCCGGCCCGAAGCCAGCGCCTCGTCGGAGGACAAAGAGCTATGGACGCGATTGAAGTGTTGAAGACACGGCGCTCGGTCCGCGCCTACAGGGGCGAACCGGTGCCCAGAGAGATCATCGAAGACGTAATTGACTGCGGACGCTTGGCCGCCACGGCGGTCAATATACAGCCGTGGGAATTCGTCGTGGTGACCAACCCCGAGTTGCGGCGGAGCATTGCACAGACCACCGACTATGGTATGTTCATTTCCGACGCCCCGGTGTGCGTGGTCGTTTTGTGCCAGGCAACGAAGTATTACCTCGAAGACGGCAGCGCCGCCACAGAGAATATCCTGCTGGCCGCCCGGGCGCACGGCCTGGGCTCGTGCTGGGTTGCTGGAGACAAAAAACCCTATGCTTCGGATATCTGCCAACTGGTGGGAGCGCCCCCAGGCTACAAGTTGGTCAGCCTGATTCCTATTGGCTACCCCGCAGAAAACCCGGAACAGCCTAAGCGGCCCCTCTCCAACGTTCTTCACTGGGAAAAATACTAGACGCCACCCGGCGCTGCGCGCTGCACGCGGTTAAAGACATGCTGAGCGGCGCGATGCATCCCTGCATTTAGACCCTGTAATAATAACGCTCCAAAGTCCAACAGCATCCTTCGCCCCCCAAAAACGGGGCGGGGTCGGGATTACAAATGGCTAGTTGCGAATTCGAGCTTGCGAACGGGCGGTGAAGCGCATAGAATTGTTGGCACCAGGGAGATCCAAAAACCACAAATAGGGCCAGATCCTCACAGGGAGGTGTCCGTCATGAATAGACTTGGGGCATGTTTGGCATTGACCTTGACCGTTATCGGTGTGGCGTTGGCCACATCATGTTCTATTGGAACCACTCCGCAGCCAACCCAGCAGGCGAGCACGCCGGCCCAACCCGCGGCTCAGCCGGCAGCTCAGCCTAGCGCCCAGCCGGCGGGGGCATCAAACCAGCTAGCTCAGCCAATCCCACCTCCCGCGGGGTTAGGCAGCGGCCAATTCTCTGGCGACCCAAACTTGCGGTGCGACCTGCTGGAAGTGAAACGTGGAAGTGGCGGCGCGTTACTCGTCAGATGGCGAATCGTTAATCCCTCCGGTGGCCAAGCCTCCGGCGGGCTGACAGCCTCGCAACCAAAGGCAATTCATTACGACTTCGATTGGCGGGAGATTTACTTCATCGATCATGCCGAAAACAAGAAATACGGTTTCCTCAAAGATGCTGAGGGCAACAGAATCCTTGATGTCTTCTGGGGGGAGCTTCCAGCGGGGCAGGAGCGCGGAAATTGGGCGAAGTTTCCGGCACTTCCGCCCACCCCGAATAAAATCAGCGTGAATATTCCCAAGTTTCCGCCATTTGAGGACGTTCCTATATCGTAGTGAGGGGGCAACTTTGATCCGTCCAAGCACACGTGTGTACTCTTCAGCGCTCCTCTGTCTTTTGGGTGTGCTTTCAGGGTCAAATATTGTTTCGGCGCAAAAATACAAGCCCGAGGATCCCATTCCCCCCGGCGCGCAGGGAAAGGTGTTACCTCTTCAGGGCAAGGTTGTGGAAATTAAGGGAGTGTCCTTGGGCGTGGCAGGCAAGGCGCAAGACTTGAATGCGGCGCTCAAAGACCTGGGAGCTAAAACCACCCAGACTGAGATTCGCATTGAACTGTCGAGCGATGTTTTGTTCGATTTTGATAAAGCCGACCTTCTCCCCAAGGCTATCCCAGAGCTAGAAAAAGTAAGTACGGTCCTCAAATCCTATCCGAATGCTTCATGTTCCATTGAGGGCCACACGGACAACAAAGGTTTGAAAGACTATAACCAAAAGCTTTCCGAGCGCCGGGCGGATGCGGTGGAGAATCGGCTGCTGGCCCTTGGTGTTGCCAACCGAATGGGGATACGGGGGGGGGTGCGACGAAGCCTGTGGCGCCCAACGCGCTCCCCAATGGGAGCGATAATCCTGAAGGGCGGCAGAAAAACCGCCGAGTTGAAATTGTGGTGAAGACGGGCTAAGAGAGGTAGTCCCATGATGTATTGTACGCAGTGCAAAGTCGAGTACCCGGATGAGTTCAGGTTCTGCGCGCAATGCTCCTCCCCACTGGTGGCCACGACCGCCCCACCTCAAGTGAGTGTCCCTGTCCCGCCGGCTGGCATGGTGGCTGCTCCGACAGTGAGCGCTCAGTTCGGTTCGGTGGCAGCTCGCATCGTTGCCCATCTGATCGACCTTGTGTTCTTGATCATGGCCTTCTGGCTGATGGGGAACGTCGTCGCCTCGATGAGCGGTGGCCTCACCGAAAGTGGGTTTAACGTCAACGGCCTGCCCGGTCTGCTCGCTATGCTCTTGATGGCCGTGACCTTCTTTCTCTACTTGCTCCTTTTCGAGGGGTTATTCGGCACGACGGTCGGCAAGCTCTTCCTCGGTCTGCGCGTCAAAAACGTCAATGGCAGCCGATGCGGATTCGGGCAGGCCCTGGTGAGGAACCTTCTGCGCATCGTCGATGGTCTTCCCTTCCTTTACGTGGCGGGCCTCATCACCATGTTGGTGACGAAGAAGAAGCAGCGCGTGGGTGACCTTGCGGCGCACACCGTAGTCGTACCGGAAGCATTCGGAAAATTGCAACGGATCGGCGCCGCGGCTTTCCTGGTGGTGTGCCTCGCCGGAACGGTTATCGGCTCGGTCTATGTGCGCCGGCACCCGCGCGTTCCACGAGTGGCTTTCGCCATCGCGAACTTTCGCTTCGCCGACTCGGAAAATGCTCAGCCGCGCGCCACCGCGGAGTACAAGCCCGAAGACGAAGTTCGCATGTTCTACGAAGTGCCGGGGTATACGCTCGACGATAACTCGTACGTCCAAGTCGTTACCCACAACCAAGTCCTGGCGCCGGACGGAAAGCCGTTGTTCGAGACCCAGACGATCGAGGTGAGGCAGAAAACTAATTCCAACAGGCTCCCGGTAACGTGCAACTTCCACGCCAGCTTGCCCATTTGGGTGCCGCCGGGGAAATACACGGTCAACATTCAAGCCGAAGACCAAGCCGCGCACAAGACGCAGTCGGCCTCCTTCCAGTTCGCGGTGAACGCGCCGCCGGTTGAGACGAGCCCAACCCTCGTCGCCAAGAATATTGAAATTTCCACCAGCAGCGACGGGCCAGCCCTCAACCCGCCGGCTTTCGCCGCCGGCCAGACCATCTGGCTGCGTTTCCGCATCCTGGGAATGAAGGGGGATGAGAGAGGCCAGGTCTCCCTGACCGAGGATTGGGGTGTCGTGGGACCGGACGGCAAACCTGCCTTTCAACAAACGGACTCCATTGTCAACGGACAGTTCGTTTATACGCCGCTGTTCATCCCTTTCAACGACCACTTGGATGTACCCTCGGGGATCGACCCTGGGGATTATAAGTTTCAAGTCGTGTTACACGACAAGATTGCAAATACGGACTTCAGCTTCGAGCAGCCTTTCACGATAAACAAACCATGAGACCCTGGCGATAATCCGAGTAAGCCTAAAACCGGTTACCCAGCTTGGCCTGAAGGGGAGGAAAAGCGAGCCTAGGTTCTATATCTTGCCCCGCATTTTTTCCCACGCCAGGCCCAAATACTCGTAAACCGCTCTTTCCGAGTTGATGAGGTCCCCGGCGTCAGGGAGAACTTCGTAAGGCGCTCTTATTTGCCCGCGAGGGGTTCGAAAGCTCACAGGATCTGCAATCGGGTGTGCACCAAGTTTTCTGAACAGGGCCATCGCCCGAGGCAGGTGCGAGGCTTCAGTCACCAGGATGAACGGCTGTTCCTTTACGATGGGTGCGACAAGCCGCGCCTCATCTTCCGTATCGCGCGATTGTGCCTCCAAAATCATATCCTGACGACCAACACCAAGGTCCTGGGCGAGTTGAGCCATGGTTTGAGCTATAGAGGAAACCCCGCCGAGTTCCGGCCCCCCGGAAAGAACCAGCTTGCAGCCGCTCAACACTTTGCTCACCCTGACGCCTTCCACAAGGCGCGCGATCGACCCGTCATCGAGCTGAACCGCAACGGGGAGCGTGGCGTCATGCATCGAACCACTTCCGAGGACGACAATGAACTTCACCTCGCGCAACCCAGGGGACACCGGCGCTCCCGGCGTCAAGAAAAGCGGTGGAAATCTGCTCTCCAACGGTGTCAGAAGGAAGCCGGAAAAAGGGCGGGTGCCGAATAGCAAAAGGAGCACTCCCGCGAGTGTAACCACGACTTTGCCGGCCTTCTGTTTTCTCGTGAACCAAAGCAGCAGCAAACCGACGAAAAGAATTTCAAGGCACAAGGGGACGGGGAAAAGAAAGCGGGAGAAAATCTTTTTGAACACGAACATTCGCTTTGCACCTCCGCCGATGCGGACTTAAGAACCAGCCTATCCTATCATCCGCCCTTGTCGATGGCTACCTTCTAGATTAAGCTCATTGTGGGGATGTGCAGCCCACTATGAAGTGCGACAAACCCAGCGGCGTCCTTTGTCAGCGTTGCGCTCATGCCTGTCCAACGCGAGCTCTAGGCCTCGCCGTCGGGTTGGGCAAGGCGCGGCAGACCCCTTTCATTTTCCGCGCTGGTTCCGGCTTGGCATTATTAATGTTGGCGCTCGTGTCGGCCAAGGCAACCGCGGCCGTACAACTGAACGGCGCTGTTGTGGACGAAAATGGAGTCCCGGTAAGCGGCGTCCAGATCACGGTGAAGGCTCGGGACGGAAGCGCTCAATACGCCTATTCGGACGACACTGGCCATTTCGAGGTTTTGGTTCCGGCTCCGGGCGACTACCTCGTCAGTCTCAGTAAGCCTGATTATTTCCGCCTGACTGACCAGCTTGTGCCATTGCAGGAAGGGGCCAACGAAGTCTCCTTTACCCTCAGCCACGAATTCGAGGTGCATGAAAGCGTCGAAGTGCGTTCCTCGACGAAGCAAATCGAACCCTTGCAGGCCGAACACCAGGAGAACTTGGATGCACAGGACATTCTGGATATTCCCACTTACAGTACCCATGATCTGACGAATTATTTGCCCATGATTGCGGGCGTCGTGCAGGACAACTCCGGCGGCATCCACGTGGCCGGAGGACGATCGGGGGATGCCGAGTACTTGCTGGACGGTTTTGAAATCGGCGATCCGGTCTCAGGCGAACTGAACAGCCGGTTGGATATAGACAGCGTGCGGGAAGTACAGGTGGCCAGCGGCCGCTATGGCGCGCAGTATGCCCACGCCGCCGGCGGCGTGATGGAAGTCAAGACGTATGTCGGCGACGACCGCTGGAGATTCGGGACCACCGACTTCTTCCCCGCCGTCAATCTCCAGCAAGGTTTGCATCTGGGAAACTGGTACCCGCGATTCAACCTCTCGGGACCGCTCGAAAAGGGCCGGGCTTGGTTCTCCGACGGCGTCAGCGTTCAGCACACTTTCTACCTGGTTAAAGGACTGCCCCGCAACGCCGACACGCAGCAGCAGTGGGCGGGAGACAATCTCTTCCGAGTTCAGGTGAACCTGACGCCCAACAACATTCTTCAAGGGAACTTCCTCTACAACGTCGCGGCGGATTCCCATATTGGTCTCAGCCTGTTTACTCCCCTTTCCACGACCACCGATTGGCACGCCCAGCGCAACTTTGCCTCAGTCAAAGACCAGTTTTTCTTTGGCAGGAGCATGTTTGAATTGGGCGTGGCCACAGACGAGGGCACGGGCAATAGCCAGCCGCTCGGATCCCTACCTTACATCACCGCGCCTATCACTGCTTCAGGCAATTACTTCCAGTGGTTGTGGCAGCGCAACCACCGCTTGCAGGCCATCGCTCACCTGAATCTTTCCTCCCTCCGCTGGCACGGCACACACGAGGTAAACGCGGGCTTCAACGCCGATGGTTTGGCCTTTTCTCAAAGGGCGGTTCGCGATCCGGTCGATACGCTCCGCGCCGACAATACCTTGCTGCTATATACCACATTTAGCGGAACCCCCTTTTATCGCATCACCAACACGCAATTGGGTTATTACCTGCAAGATACCTGGCGAGTCCTTCGCCCTCTGGTCTTAGCGATCGGAGGGAGAGCGGATTGGGATACCTTAGTGGGAAACACTGTGCTCGGCCCGCGACTGGCGGCCAATCTCCTGCCCTTTTCTGACGATCGCACCAAAATCTCAATGGGCTGGGGAATCTACTACCGGCCGATTAACATGGCCCTTTGGGGCGCTGGGCTCGATCAAGAGCGGGAGGATACGCTTTACGACCCAACCGGGAAGACGCCGATCTTTGGCCCCGCGATTACGCAGTTCGTGTTGCCCTCCGGCGGCCTTCGACAGCCGCGTTTCAATACCACCAGTGTCGAGTGGGAACAAAAGCTGGGGTCCAAGACCTTCACGGGCATTGCTCTCCTGCGCCGTGTGGAAGCCGATGGATTCACCTATCAAGACATTCAACCCGCTCCCCTCGGAGGGGTGTTCCTGTTTCAGGACCATCGGAGCGACCGCTATCGTTCTGCTGAGGTTTGGGTCCGACGAGTCTTTAAAAACAAGGCCGAGATATATGGGGATTATACGCGCTCCAGCGCCCGCAGCAACGAAGCCCTGGATTACTCGCTTTTAGATCCGTGTTTTGTTCCCCAGGCCGCCGGCCCTCTTCTGTGGGATGCCCCACATCGATTTATCTCTTGGGGGAAAACCCCGGTTCCGCTTTGGGGCTTATTCCTGAGTTATCGGGTGGAATACCGGACGGGTTACCCGTTCAATGATGAGAATGAGGAAGGGCAAGTTCTGGGTACACCTGGCGAGTTCCGCTTTCCGAACTATCTCGATCTGGATGTTGGCCTCGAGAAGCGGTTCCGTTTCCGGGGCCAAGTGTGGGCTCTGCGCGTCAGCGCCATCAATGCCACCGACCACAACAACCCCAACGTGGTCAACACGGTTGTCAGTCCCTTCGTTTTCGCGGGAGGCCAGGGTAGAGCTCTCACGGCGCGCCTTCGCTTGGTGACAAGAAAGTAGCGCGGGCCGGGGGTCCGCGCTGCCTCAACAAAGTTGTGTCACGCAAGGAATTGTATTCCACTATAATTGCTAAAAGGCGATGACTGCTATCATTCTTGCACTTGCCTATCTCGTGGGAGCTGTACCCCTTGCCGCCAAGGAGAAACCGCCCACTATCTACCAAATCCCCCTGCCCCCGAAACCGGACTTTGCCCAAGTGGACTGGCTGGTGGGGGAATGGACTGGAATCATCACAGACAAGAAAGCCCCAGGTGAAATCCGCTTGTCTGTCAGCTATGAACTGGATAGCCGAGTCATGCTCCTACGCGGGGAAGCATCATTCCGGGCGACCAAGACTTCCCCGGCCATGAAAGAATCGTGGCTGGGCGTCCTCACCTCGGACGGGGGAGCAGCCGGCTTTTTTCTGCGCACGTTTTCCAGCACGGGTTTCATCACGCGATACCGGGTGACGGTCGAAGGGCCGGAAACACACATCAATCCAGAGGGAGGCGACCAGCCTCCGCCTGGATGGCTCTTTCGCACGGTCATCAAGCGCACCGACCCTCAGGAGTTTGTTGAGACAGTTCAGGCAGCACCACCTAACAAACCCTTTTTTGATTATTACACCGCCAAGTTGAACCGAGTGAAAGTCGAGGAGAAGGCGAAGACCGCTCCAATCCCACCACAATAGAGAAGAAAGGAGCGACTTCCACGTCAACGCGCAAAAAGGTCATCCTTGGCATCCTGATCTTCCTGGTCCTCGCACTCGTTGCCCTAGTGGTCATAGTTCCCTTAATCTTCGATGTGGACCGCTATCGCCCGCAGGTCGCATCGCTCATCGAAGAGCAGACGGGCAAGCCCGCTGAGATCGGGCATCTCGCTCTCACCCTCATTCCAAGCCTGTCCATCCGCGTGGATGATTTCGCTCTAAGAAACCCCTCGGGATTCCCCCGGGGTTATTTCTTGAAGGCTCGACGGATTTACGCCGTGGTCGACGCCGGTGGGCTTTGGCACCACCAGGTGGTGATCAAATCGTTGGACCTGGACGCGCCTGCAATCAGCCTGCTTTCCGACGGCAAGGGCAACTGGAACTTCCAAAGTAGTCCTTCTTCAGCCGAAACCGCCCCTGACCCACCGGGGCAAAAGCCCTTGTTTACGCTGGGAGCCATCGCCAACGTCAAGATCACCAAGGGCCAGCTAAGTGTCGCAAGCCTTTTGCCCTCCGGGCAGCCCGGCCAGGTTTTCGTGGAAGCTGACGGCGTTTCGAGCCAACTGCGGCAGGTCGATCTCAACGCCTTCACTCAATCTGCGTCCAACGATAACATGAGACAGGACACTGGGGGTGGCTGGCTAACGTCTTTCGCTTACGCCGCTGACGAAAGTGGCAAGCTCGTGGCGGAGGGAACGCTCGCCTCGGACTCTGTGCATGTCCTGAATCTGGTGGTGACCAATGTTAAAACCAAACTCCGCCTTTTCCCCCAGCAAGTTTTCTTCGATGGCCTGGACTTTAAATGTTATGACGGCCACGCTGAGGTGGACCTCTCATTCTCGCTAGCGGGCCAAAACCCCCATTACAACACCGAGGCGAAACTGGGCGGCGTGAACTTGGCGAAGTTGCTGGATGCATTTCCTGATGCCCGTGGGAAAATGACCGGCACCCTCGATGGAACTTTGAAACTGGATGGTGAAGTGAGCCAATCAACCGACCCACTGGAGGGAATTCGCGGCTCCGGGCAATTGAGCGTCCGCAAGGGGAAGTTGCCCGGCTTGCAATTCAACAAGGACTTGCTGGACTTGGCCCGTCTGGCGAAAATGGGTCCGGCGTCCGGGGACCTTGGTTCCTTTTCTTCCATCGCTGTGGATTTCAAGATTGCCAACAACAGGATTAACACTGCCAGAGCCGCCTTCGTTGGCAACGGAGTTGACATTGACGGCTCCGGAAGCCTTGCGCTGGCCGGGCAGGGCAGCCTCGATTACCAAGGTGTGGTGAAAGTCGCCGCGAGCCAGAATTCCCTCACCAACATTTTGAGCGGCCTCGCAGGTGCAACGCTGGCGGACGGCAAGATGGCGTTTCACTTCGCTCTAACTGGCACATTGCAGAATCCCAAGTTCACGCTGAAGTCAGGCCGCGCCGGCAGCCCGTTGGGCGCGATCACGGGGGCGCTGGCGGGCCAAATGGGAGCTGCGAGTCAGCAGCAGAGGCCAGCGAATCCTGGGCAAGGCGTAACTGCGGTCCCTAAGAAGAAAAACCCGTAGATTGCAGCGACGATTTCATATCGCCGTTTCGGCTGGACACGGGGCCCAAAGTCGGGAATACAACCCTCTCCCCCTTGGGGGAGAGGGGCCCCGCGCCGGCGGTTTCTTCAGCCGGTGCGGGACGGGTGAGGGGGTTCGCCGCCTCATTGTGAACAGCGAGCAATTCAAATGGCAAATGGCAAATAGCAGATTTCAAATGGTTTTCCATTTGCTATTTGCCATTTGAATCTTGAACTTCTTTTCGGCGTACCCTGCTAAAGGAGGAACGTATGGCATCCACTCGGCCCCTCGCGCTGGTGACGGGAGCCTCCGCCGGCATCGGCGCAGCGTATGCCCGCCGGCTAGCCGCGCAGGGCTACGACCTGCTGCTGGTGGCCCGACGCGTGGGGCGCCTGGAGAAATTGGCCGCAGAACTCGCGAGCCGCCACGGCGCGCGGGCCGAGGCTTTGCCCGCCGACCTCACGAGCGACGCCGACCTGAAAGCGGTCGAGGAGCGTATCGCACACGAGGAGAATCTCGAATTCCTGCTCAACAACGCCGGTTTCGGGAGCAAGGGACGATTCTACGAATCCCCGATAGAAGTTCAGGACGCCATGCACCGGCTGCACGTGATGGCCACCCTGCGCCTTTCCCACGCGGCGCTGCGCAAGATGACGGCGCGCGGCAAGGGCACGGTGGTTAACGTCTCCTCGGTGGCAGCGTTCATCTGCCGGCCTGGCAGCCTCAGCTACTACGCAACCAAGGCGTGGATCAATTGCTTCACCGAAGGGATCTATCTCGAGTTGAAGCAAGTCCGCTCGCCGGTGCGCGTGCAGGCGCTCTGCCCCGGATACACAATAACGGAGTTTCACGACGTCATGGGATTCGACCGCAAGCAGGTTCCTGCAAGCTGGTGGACTCCCGTCGAGCGGGTTGTGGACGCTTCCCTCGCGGGCCTAAAGCGCGGCAAGCTGTTTGTAGTGCCTGGTTTGCGCTATAAGTTCATCGTCGCCTTGCTCCGCCTCATGCCCCGTTCCCTGCTCCATGCCACAAGTTCGTGGGGCGAGGCACGGGTCAGGAAACGAAAGTGAAACCCGAAAGTAGAAGGCAGAAAGCAGAAGGCGGTCAAATAGGAGACTCAGCCCTCTCCCCTGGGGGAGAGGGTGTCCCGCGACGGCGTTTTAACCAGCCGTCGCGGGACGGGCCTTCGGCCGCCGAAGGGCTATGGACGCTCAGGGCGCACAGCCCACTATGGCCCGCAGGCGGGGTCAGTCACCGGCAACTTTGGATCGGAGCGACGGTCTATGTAACCCATTTGTTTTCAATAAGATCACCGGACTGTGCGGCTAAGTTGTGTGTTTTCAAGTACATTCCGGCTTCATCCCCCCGGTTTTCCACGCCGTTCCTTTGTTTTCATAGAGATTCCCGGTTCGTTCGTCAAAAAAGAATTAGATGGGGCACGGTCCTAGCTCCGGCCCGGCGATATGAGAAAAAGGAGAGCAGGATGCCAGCATGGTTGCTCATGAATCTAGCCTAACGCAAGCCTCAAGTCTTGTCAACTGAGTCGTCGCGTGGCGGCGATTCCGCTCTTGAAGCCTCCGTTCCGCGTTAAGCCGGGCCGACTCCCCAACTTGGATCAGCCCGATACTCGCAAATTGGGCCGTAGAGTCAAGGACCCGTCGCCGTCCAACTTTTGCCGGCAAGCCCAACGCACGGGATGCCGAACGCCCTTTACCTCAATCTCGGCGCGGAGCTTCAGACCTTTCCAATCAACTCCCTTGGGGAGCACAAACTGTGCTTGCCGGATTTTCCCCGGCAACGGGTAGCCAGGATCAAGGCTTCCTCCCGCCCTCACCTTGCCGTCGCCACCCGTGACGTAGACGCGCAGCGCGCCTGGCACGCCGGCGCAGCCGTCATTGGCGAACCCGATGATCAATCCTTGGTAATCCCGTTCTCCATATTGCCAGATGAAGGAAGGCCGCACACGGTACCCGATGCGGCGGCTGATCTGGTCGATGGCCTGCGGAAATTGGTGATAGTAACGCAGGATGTTGTCGGCGCTAATCTTGTGAAAATTCCAAAGCGACCAGTAGTTGGGGCCAACATCGGTCACGTGAGCAATGACGTTATCTGTATAGGTAATTCCCTCCTCGATGTGAAGAGACTCCGGTGTGCCGTCGGACATTCCCACTTCGACAACCGCCCCCACCCAGGGCGGCCGGTTACTCAGGGTTTCGATCTGCTCATTCTCAATGAAAATCGTGTCGGTGCGCAGCCAGTTCCAGGACCGGACGGTGTGATCGACAAGTTCGGAGTTGCCCACACGACTGAAATCCGGCTGCGTGTTGGTGACGAGCGGCGTTCGGCGCCAGTGCTCTAATTGGACTTCGAACATCCGGATCCAGGTTTGCTCGGCAGTGGAGTAGTCAGGAAAGGGGTTGTTCTGAAACGGCCAAGTGTGACCCTCGCCCCAGAAACCATACATGAAGGTATCCATGAATTCAATTTGCGCATTGCCATCCAGCTCCGCGGCAAGCAATTCGTTGAGTTCTCTGAAGCAGTCTTGAAAATAGGGGTGATCGTAACGGGGCTCGTAATAGGCAGGCTTTCGGCGCGGCCCCTCGAGTCCCGTTCTCCATTCGCCCACCAATTTCACCATGGGCACTTTTTCGAGGACGAAATCCGGCAAAGCCTCTTCCGCGTAATCGGGAGCCCTCATTTGAATTCGAAATCCAATCCGTTTGTTCGACTGCTTCGCCAGATCGAAAGTGAGTTTCCAGTAGTCTGGAAACTCAAGCCGGCCGCGACGCGGCTGGACTTCCCGCCAGGTGGGCCGGAGGTACAATTTCTCTCCCAGGGGGAGTCTGACGAGGGCCTCGATCGCTTGGGGAATGTTATTGGATTTGATCTCAGCCGTACCCATGTCCGCAGTGATGTAAGTGACGAGCCCTTTCCCAAAATTGGGCACGACCTCGGTCGAAGGAGTCGTCGCCATCACCACGTCGCCTCCCGGAAATACTGCTTCCGGGGGATATTGCGGGAATGGCCCTTGATTCAGACGATCACTGATCCTGGGTCCCGACCCAAAATCATACTTATCCCAATTGTGCGCGGGGACGAAGGCATTAGCTTCGCTTACGCCAAGGCCCGTGATGGCGGCCGCCAATCCTCCAGCTTTGAAGAAGCTTCGCCGGTTCATGAACCGCACTCCTTTCCAGCCCAGTTTGAACAACACACCAAGCGAACAGGATCACAACAATCATAGGTTCCGATTGGGCTCGAGAAGTGCTTCGAGGGTGTTCTGAAGGTGCTCCAATATAGTTCGCTCCGCGGATCGTCCCAGCAACCGTCCTAGCTTCGGCAGGAGGATACCAAAGGTGACCAATGCTGGTGGAACCAGCAGGCCGACCCATGTGTCGCCACTGACGTGGTGGCTCCCGGCTGCTATGTCGAGCAGTGTAAGGACGAAAATGGGCGCCCCGAGAACCGCCGCGCCAACGAGCCAAATACGCATAAAGAGCTTCACCCACCGAGCCACGTCGAAGTACCCCTCGATCTTCGTCCCACCCGACTCAGATTGAATCTGCCCGTAAAAATAGGGCGCGAAGTCGTTCCGCCAGTATCTGCGCTTCTGCAACCTGAACGTCCTTTCGCTGAATTTGCCAAGAACTGGGCGATGACCGTTGTAACCGGAAATAGAAAACAGTGTCCAGCGTTCTTCATCCATTGATCGACGGAGCCTCATAATAACGGCATCTGGTGCCAGCGCCGAATGGAGCACGATGGTTGGCTGCATACATGGCACTCCTGTGGCGGAATTACATCCGCGCTACCAACCCCTTTACTCGCGTGCAGGCTTTGGAGTGCGGCAGCTTGCTGCCGCTTTTCTGTAGGCCAGCTTGCTGGCCGTCAAGGCTTGCAGATTCTGTTTACTGCGGCGCGAGCAAGCTCGCTGAAGGAAAGCGACAGCCCGCCGCGCCGGGCCGCACTCCAGAGCGCCTGCGGGGCAATCCATCCGCCTGGTCGAGTCATCACCCAGACTCCCAACGGGGAGACAGCAGAGTTCTCACACCGTAGGGAGTTGCGCCACCCGCGCTTACTGCCTACCAGCGGGCTGATCAGGTCATCAAAAACGTCCTCCAGCGCCCTGCGGGCTAACCTTTCTAAGAGGCAAATTCTCAGACTAGGGCAGGAAGTTGGCTACTGCCGACTGCCGACTGCTTTTCCGCTACCATCCCCCCCGCGCTTCCAGCTTGGCGGTTTCTTCGCGAATCCGCTCCCAGGCCCGTTGCACGTGACGAAGCTCGGTGTAGGTCTGGCCGACGCAGAAGCGGATGATGTAACGCCCGTTGAGCTTGGTATGGGTTAAATAGAGATCACCGCTTCGATTGAGGGAATCCAGCAACGCTTCGTTGAAGGCGTCCCCGGCGCGGTGGCGAAAGCACACGAGGTTCAATGGAGCTGGGGCGGCCAGCTCAAATCGCTCGTCGCGTTGCACCCACGAGGCAAACTGCTGAGCCAAAGCCACGTGGCGGCGGATGTGGTAACGCAATCCCTCCACCCCGTAGTGGCGAATCACGAACCAGAGCTTCAAGGAGCGAAAGCGTCTGCCCAGAGGCACCTGCCAATCCCGATAGTCGATGACCGCGCCCGACTCGGTGGCCTTGTTGCGCAGGTAATCCGGCAGAATAGACAAGGCATCAATCAATGACTTCCGGTTGGCCACGTAGAAGCAGTCGCAATCGAAATTTGTGAACATCCACTTGTGAGGATTGAAGCAATAACTGTCCGCCAGCTCCAGGCCCTCGTTGATGTACCGGAATTCGGGGCAGAGCGCGGCGGTGCCCGACATCGCGGAATCGACGTGAAGCCAAATGCCTTGTTCCTTCGCGATGCGCCCAATTTCCGGCAGAGGATCGAGGGCGTTCGAGGAGGTGGTCCCCACGGTGGTGCAGACGATGCAGGGCACCTTGCCGGCTTGCCGGTCGCGAGCAATTTGCGACGCCAAAGCATCCGGGCGCATGGCCAGGCGAGCGTCAACATCAATTAAGCGCAGGTTTTCGTCGCCCAGCCCGGCGATCCTCACGGCTTTTTCGATGGAAGAGTGAGACTGGGGAGAAGCGTAAGCCACCAGCTCGCCCTTACAGCCTTGCTTATTGCTGGCGTAGCCCGTCGAGCGCTCGCGGGCAGCCAGAATCGCGCAGAGTGAGGCGCTGGACGCGCTGTCCTGAATGACCCCTCCGCCGGTCGAGGTGGAAAGGAATTTCTCCGGCAAGCCCAGCATCTGCACGAGCCAGTCGAGCACGTGAGTTTCCAGTTCGGTGCAGGCCGGACTGGTGGCCCACAGCATCCCCTGAATTCCCAGCCCGGACGACACCAAGTCACCGAGGATGGCGGGAGCGGAAGCGTTGCAAGGGAAGAAAGCAAAGAAATTGGGCGACTGCCAGTGTGTTATGCCCGGCAGGATCAACTTCTCAACATCGCCCAGAATCGCATCGAAAGCCTCACCGCTCGCGGGAGCTTCCTGAGGAAGCGACGCCCGGATTTCTCCCGGCTGGACTTGAGCCAACACGGGAAATGACTCGATGCGCTCGTAATAATCAGCGATCCAGTCGATCACCGCCCGACCATTCCGGCGGAACTCTTCAATCGTCATGTGGTAGCTTTTCTCGTTCGACATAACTGTCGCTGGTCCCCCTGTCCCTAGCCCATCTTGACAAAATACTGGCCCGTGGTTTCGAAGACGGAGAGCAGGTTGGTCAATCCCAACAGTTCTCTGACGCGCTTGCTCAAGTTGATCAGCTTAAGTTCGCAGCCCGCTTTCTTGGCGGTGACATACACGCTCACCACGCCTCCCAGCCCGGAACTATCCATGTAAGCCACATCACTGAGGTCCAGCACTAACCGGCGGGCTTGCGGTATCAGGCCTTTGACACGTTCGTTGAAAGTCGCCGCATCGTCGCGCGTCAACTTGCCACTCAATCGTACCACCGTGGCGTCTTCGGTGGTCTGGACATCCAGCTTCAAGCTGGAAGTGGGAACATTGCGGGGAATCGCCGGCATAGGGCCTCCTATTCAGATCCATGTCGCTGTATGTTGATTGTACCCCAGGTGGCGCGAATCTGCCGCGGTGTGGCATGTGGCCAGGCCGGCTTTATGGGAGCTGGAGCGCCAGCTTGATGGCGTGTTCGATGGTTTTGAGCGTCTCATCTGTCAGCCGGCCTAAGGGAGGGTAGAGCAAAAGGTCCTTCTCGAGCGTCGTTACCTGGTCGCACTTTGCCCAGGAATCGCGGCTAAGGCCGGCTTCACCGGGTTTGACTTGAACTCGCAGGGAGAATTTCGGACGGGCCACTGTTGTCATGGGCACGACGCAAACGTCCAGGGCAAAGCGGTTAAGAGCGTCCGCGGAAATCACCAGCGCTGGGCGTTCCTTGTCCAGCCGCACAAGGTAGACTTCACCGCGCCGAGGAAACCAACCGCTGGGGGGAGTGGGAGCCATCAATCACCCGCCCGCGCGATCGACCGCCGGCCCGCGGCAGCAAACGCCTTCGACTCGGCGCGTTCCGTCCTCGCGGGGACAGCAAAAAACTCCGCTGCTTCCCTCTCCAGAGCTTCGTTCTGTTCCGCGAGGATCGCGCGGCGGAGCAGTTCATTCACGCGCTCGCTCCGTGAACGACTGGAACGTGTGCGGTGAAGATAGTCGAGGATAGAACGGTCAATAGTAAAACTCTTCGAGGACCTCGTAGCTTTGCCCATATCTTTTATAGTGCCTGAAAGCACATTGTTTGTCAAACGGCAGACAGCGCGGGGGCGGACTTCTCTGGCGGAAAATGCCCGACAGCCGACTTGACCGTTTCCGGCGTGTGATCTACCATGGTATATACTCAAGGAGGGCATTATGCTTCGTACTGCCAAGCTGTTCCGCAATGGGCGCAGCCAAGCCCTCCGGCTGCCCGCGGACTACCGCTTCCAGGGCTCGCATGTCTATGTCCGCCGTGATCCCGCCACCGGCGATGTAACCCTGTTGCGGAGGCCGGAATCCTGGCAAGACTTCTTCGAGCTGATGAAGACCATCGATGTGCCGGAGGATTTTCTGGCGGACCGCCAGGATGCCGTGGACCTCGAGTATCCCCAAGCTGCCTCACGTTAAACCACGAGTTATGATCCAGTTCTTAGAACGAAACCGTTTCGTGCCCTGACTACGTGTTTAGAGACTCCAGGAGCTTCTGGCGTTCGACCCCTTTGTGTTTCCCCACGACGCGCAAAATGGCGTTGAGCGTTCCAAGGCGTAGGGCCTTGTGGGCAGGAACAGCGATCCGCTGATGCGATGGCTCCTCGGTCTCCAATAGGATGTGGCTGCCTTCCTGGTGAATGACCCGATAGCCCCAGGTCCGGCAGAGGACATTCACGAGAGCGTGACCGCTCAAGTCGCGTGGAATCTTCATCGGGTGGCAAGGACTTCGTCGCGGACCAGGTGGAGGCGGATCGTGGGGGGCACGTGGGGGCGGTCAAAATAAAACGCAGCAACGGCTTCTCTGACATTCCTCCGCAACTCTTCCCAGCTATCGGCCTGGGTGAAGATGCCTTCCGTCAGGCACTCCGCCGTAAACCCGCCATCAGCTTCTTGAGTGATTTCAAATACCAACTCATCCATGGCTCCAGCTTATTCCATCTGAGTGTGAGAAACAAGCGGCCGGTGGCCCAAACCTTCTAAAATCTTCAATCTGCAATCGCCAATCCCCAACCCTCGCTTCCCTGCCCGTAACTCCGTCTCCCGTTCCGCTATTCCCCATTCCCTACTCCCTATTCCCTGTCTTTCTCGACCGCCGCCGGCGCTTTCACCAGCCGGGTTGCGCCGGGGCTGCGCCCGCCGACCCGTCGCCAGAAGGCGGCTTTTGGCCCGCTTTCCGAAGCGTTCGCGCAGGCAGGCCGCAGGGCGAAGGGTCATGGACGCTCGGAGCGTATAGCCCGCTACGGCCCGCCTCCCGTCGCCTCGGCTGAGGGAGGCCCGCAGGTGGGTGAGGGGGCTCCCCTGTTCCCCGCTCCCTATTCCCTACTTCTCCTCCTCGTCACTCGCCGCGTAGCCGGGGACTGTCAAATAGCTTCATGCGGAACTAGACGCCGGAGGTGATAAACTGTAACTGGCGGGGCGCGAAATAGCGCCGCGCCGTAAGTCGCAATAGCGGATCGGCAGGGGGAAGCAGGACTGTGGATGTCACTCAAGCTTCGGGGCCTGGCGTGGCACCCTGGCTCATCGAGCGCCTACAAGGCTGGGGGATTAGCGTCCTCACCGATATTCAGGCTAAGGCGCTAAGCGCGGGTGTAGCTGACGGTCGCAGCATGGTTGTGAGTGCGCCGACCTCATCCGGCAAGACGCTGGTCGGAGAGATTGCTGCGTTGTCGGCCTTGCGTGGTGGCGTTCGGACAATCTACCTCGTGTCACACAAGGCTCTGGCGGACCAAAAGTACTTAGATTTCCTAGCGAGATTCGGCGAAGATGCGCCTTCTCCCATTGCTTCGGTTGGGCTTAATACGGGCGACAGAGCGGAGGGTGACATTGACGCGCAGATGATCGTTGCCACCTACGAAAAAGCGCTGGGGCTTGTTCTGACTGGCCAGCTCGACCCTTCCAACGCATTAGTGGTCGCCGACGAACTCCAGATCCTCGGAGATCCAGGACGCGGACCGGACATAGAAGCGCTTTGTTCGGTATTACGTCAGCGTGGAGTGAGACAGTTCGTAGCACTGACCGCAAGCGTGGAGAATCCTGAAGATTTGGCAGGATGGATGGGGTGCGATCTGGTGCAGAGCGCGAAGCGTGATGTTCCACTACACCAGGAAATCTGGTACGGCGGTAGGGTATACCGGACGACCTTCGGCCAAGAGGAGGGACACGAGATAGCAGGCAACTGGGGCCGCTCCGACGATATCGAGAATGTCATCGGACACCTCTTGAGGCTTGAGAGAGGACCTGTGCTCGTGTTCGTCGAAAGTCGACGGGAGGCCGCGAACTCGGCCGCGGCATTTGGTCGGAGCCGCCCTCGCGCGAGCGAAGGGATCGCGCTTGCCGAGCAACTCGATCTCTTTTCTGAACCAACTGAGTCATCGGAGCAGCTCCGAGAAAATGCCGAAAGGCGCGTGGCTTTTCATTCTGCGGATCTATCCCCCCCTGAGCGACAGGTGCTCGAAGCAGGATTTTCCAAATCAAGGTTTGAGGTGTGCTTTGCTACGTCGACCCTGGCGGCCGGTGTAAATTTTCCGTTCAGATCGATCGTGTTCCCCAAGCTCACATTCGAGTGGGGTGACCGTGCAGGATCTCATATCCTGCGGTCTGACTACCGCAATATGTCAGGCAGGGCGGGTCGCCTCGGAATGCATCCCGACGGCTATTCAGTTCTGCTTCCTCGTAACAACGCGGAGCTAGCTTACGCAAACAAACTCGTCCGGCCGGACAATGATAGCTTGAAGTCGCAGTTGGTGAACCTCAGCCTGCGCAAGACGATCCTCGCCCTCGTGGCGTCTCGCTTGGTCAGCGCTCGCGCAGAGGTAATCACCTTCTTTCAAAACACACTCTACTGGTATCAGACGCTGGACCGAAATCCCAAAAAGCTTGCGACCATCGTGGCTGAGAGTGGCAAGGCCATCGAATGGCTCGTTGCTAACAATTTACTAGTCGAGACGCAAGGCACTCTCCTAATTACGCCGCTTGGGAAAGCAACTGCTCTATCAGGTCTTCTACCCAGCACGGCGGTGCAGCTATCCGGGATGCTCGCCAGGCTGAGCCCGAAGCTGGCAGATTCGTTTGAGGAGTGGGTCTCGGGGCTGATTTACGCGGTGTGTGCCAGTGAAGAGTTTCGCGGCCACCGTCCTTCACGTTTTCTCCCCTACACGAGTTGGAGGTCCAGTGACGCCGTGCCGTTTTGGTCCGGGAAGGAACTACCCGTGACACTTGATCGTGCGGACCTGCAGCTGGCGCAGTGCGCACAGGCGATCGTGCTCTTCGTCGAAGGGGTACCGGACAGGAAAATTGCTCAGGCCGCGCGGCTTTCGTCGGGCCAGGTTCACCGCTTGGCCGGCGATGTGAGTTGGGTCCTCGATGGTCTCCACAAATTGGCCGCTGCTCCCGATTTAAAGTGCCCGCAGCCCGTGGGCAACCAGATCGCAATGCTCGCACGGAGGGTTCGATGGGGCGCGCCCGCGGAAGCTTTAGATATCATACGCATTGCCGAGCGCCACGGGGTCCCGGGGTTCGGTCGACAACGTGCGATGGCCCTAATCGGCCAGGGCATCGTGAGACTCCAGGACATCCTTGCCACGACAAAGGCTAGGCTTGCCCAATTGCTCCGGAGTGATCGGAGGGCACAGGCTCTTCTTGACGCCGCGTCGGGCTCAATCGGCTACGGGCCCAGCCGATTTGCCGCCACGCATGAGCGGGTCGCAAACGAACTTGGAATCGGCCGGATAGTCGATGCCTGTAATCGGGCACTAGGAGTCGACTACGAAAAAGCCATCATCAAATTGCTCCAAATCGAAACCGCCTGGGTTGTGACCGCCCTAGACGACGGCAGACGCCAGAACGTCCCCGACCTGCTCATTCAACTTGGCAACGCCGAGGTATTAATGGAGTGCAAGACCTGTAGCAAGTCCCCGCCACTTATCAAGAAGGAAGAAGCCTGGGCGATTCTCCAAAAAGCTGCGGACTTTGACCCCAGGATGCGGCGGGTGACGCTCGGAAAACCCCAGTTTGATGAAACGTCGAAGAAGAAAGCGGCCGCCTCCCACGACATAACCCTCGTGGAACACGCGCCGTTTGTAGAGGGTCTGTTGCGCGTCCACGCCGGTACCTTGCCGCCAAGTGAATTCTTCAACTGGATAAGTACCCCGGGGGTGGCTGAGCTTGAGCGTCTTGGCGGTACACCGACCTATGTGGCAAGCGGCGCAACGCCACATCGGACATAGGGGACACACGCATCTGACGTCGGGTGAAGGGCCTCAAGGACGAGGCGCGGGGTAAAAAGCCGCAGGCTAGTTCTGCCGGGGGCACAATTGCTCCGCCTGACCACCCACACGCCCAAGGGCCAGCCGGACGAGCAGCATTCGGGATCTGAAACAGGCGCCTCAGGCCAATCGAAATCTGCCCTGTAGCACCGACCCGACGAAGTTCGAGGAACTCGTCGCTGCGATTCCTCCCGAACAGCCCTACGAGTGCAGACTACCCCCCCTACGCGAGATGGTGGCCGCGCCAGCCCCGACCGGCCCCCACCTACCAATGGTTTGACTCCTCGATCAGCTCCGACAGGTCGAGCAATTGGGCAAGCCTTCCGTTCAGGCCGCTCACTGCGGTAACTAATGGCTTGTGGACATGGACAACGCCGTCGATGCATTTGTCAGTCAAAGGTTTCTCGACGCGCGCAGGGTCATATTCGTTCGTTGCGACGTAATAAAAGATTTGCGTATCGGTAAACCGGGCCGCGTTCTTGTAGGCACGGCACTCGCTGGTCAGATCATTGATTCGGTCATGACGTATAGACCACTTTGTTGAGATGATTCCTCGATTTCGCCCCTGCTTGCGTACCAAGATGTCGATGAACGGCTCTCCCGTCCGAGTCGGAAGCTGGACGCCGGGAAAAGCCCTGTCGCCAGCGACCTCCAGCTCATAAGTGACCTCTTGCGAACCGAAGCACTCCAAGGTGTGCTTTACCAGTCCCGCGAAGGCACTACCAAGGATGTTCTGGCGTTGCAGGCCAGCGTACGCGGGCAGCTTCATGAGCTTGTCGACCATTCCGGCGACAGCGCTCGGTTCCACTTCCCACTGCTCGGCCATGTACCTTTCAACAGCCACGGCGCGAGCCTGCCAAACCCTCAGTCCACCCTCGGCAGACAAAGCGCAGGTCAGCCGGTTCGCGTCGATGATGTGCGGCAATCCCGTACGCCCCGGGATGGTGGCGACTGGCTCGTACCAGAGCAAGGCCTGATAGAGTCCAGACCAGGCCGTAGCCCCCCTGGGTTGGCCGCCCCGGAAAGTGGAGGAGTTGAAGATAGCCGTCACAGCGGTCAGCGTCTGTACGCGTGTAGGCATGTTTATACCGGCACCTCAGCGCAACGGTTTGAAGAGGCCGACGATATACTCCTCATGCATTCTGCTCTCGATCTGTGAATTGTGATTCCGGCGAAAAGCCACCGGAAGCATTCGGCGATCCCGGTCGAGCCTCCTTTGGGCGATATCCACCGTTTGAAAGCCGATATCGTTGCCCACGTGACCCAGGAGTTCGTGCGTTTTGATCGTCTGTCCCCTCATCGTCGAAGGGCCAACTACGACGATGCAGCATCGGCCGGGCTCCAGAACCCTGAACATCTCGCAGAGCGCCAGCCGCATGTCCGCGAAATACTTCGCCAGCACCCGACTTTTCTTGCCGTCAACCGCCTGAAGCTTCTCGACAGCTCGGCAAACAGATGCAGGAAGATCGACACCCTCGGGCACCCCCATCTTCTCTGACCCTATGTAGGTCGACCGCAGAGCGCTGAGGGCCCCAACGTCCTCGCCGAACCACACAAGCGAAAACTTGTGCGCTCGCATATAGTCAATTGCATTGGCGTAAGGCGGTGAGGTGACGATCAGTTGCACAGCATCGTCCGCCAAGGGCAACCGCCTCCTGCAATCGTGCTGCTGAATTTCAACATCTTTCCCGTTCGAGGGAAGTTGCGACAAAAGAGCGGCACATTTACCGAGCCGCGCCTCGAAGACCTTGATCGCGTCTTTGTAGGGCTTACCCTCAAGAAGATGCGGACGTGTGTGAGCTAGGTCGTAAGCAAGGCTAACGCCGCCTGATTTGGTGATGATGATTGAAGAAAACACAACCTTCAGAAAATCTACAAGCGGCTGTGCCAAGTGCTCCCGCTCGATGGCCAAGAGCAATGCCATAAGTTCGCGCTGAGATTGCTTCGCGAACCAGTAGTTAATGAACTCCAGGCTCGCCGGCGAGAAGCGCTCCCTCATTGCAGGTTCAAGACGGCTGGCGCGCTGCAAGAGCCTGATCGCAGAACTAACGACACGCCTCCCCGCCCAGGTTGCTTCCAGCAAGTCAACGGGATGTGTTTTCACCCTGCATACCATTAGGGCGAGAGGATCGATGTCGAAACCGACTGCCCGCCTGCCACACAGGAAAGCTTCCACGATCGCGGTTCCGCTCCCCATCATTGGGTCCATGACCGTCTCGCCTTTTTGGGTGAGTCCCTCGATAAAGACCCGAGGCAGCTGGGGCGGAAACTTCGCGGCAAAGGCGTGCAGAGCGTGGCTGGCGTAATTGCTTGCGTCTTGATGAAAGTCAAGGTCCGTGGAAAGGAGTTTCGCCAGAGAGCGCCGGGGTTCGATCTGCGGCTTCTTCTCCAATGCGATGTCAGTTGAGATGTTCATTGCTTGAACCATTCTTCTAATTGGAGTCGAAAAAATCAAGTTGAAAATACGTTAGCGGTGGGCGGCGCACACTCCCTCGTCGTTCAGGGCGTCAGCGGCTTTTTCTGCGCGCCTCTGACTAGGCCCGCCGCTACTGGGTTGAGCCGGTCGTGCGGCGTGTCCGCGCCACGTCTGTCAGTGGGTATTGAAGTCGTTGTAAGGGGTTCCCAACGCAATGGACACGTAGATTTCCAGGAGCGCCTGTTTGAGTGGATCGTGCTCCTCGACAAAACGCAAATCCACCTTTCTAATTCGCGCCTTCCCCTCGTCGAACGCCGCTGCGAACGCCGGGTCCTCTTGAAGCGCTTTGCGTGAATCCTTCTTGTTATGCGAGGCTTCTAAGCGGCCAGTTCGTTCCCGGGCCAACCTGAATGCGAACACCGCTTGATTGTGCTGCGCCGCTGGGATGGAGTGTTGCCGTAGGCGGCCCCGCTGCCTCTACAACAAACTGACCCACTACCCCGCAGGCCGCGGGTCGCGCTACAATAGAGCTTAAGGAGTGAACATGGCTGCTACCGTCATCGTGCGCGTCCCGGAGATTCTTGGAGGAATTCCCTGCTTTCGCGGTACTCGGGTTCCATTTCAAAACCTGCTGGATCACCTTGAAGCGGGCGATACCCTCGATCAGTTCCTGGAGCAATTCCCGACCGTTACTCGTGAAATGGCCATCGAGGCGCTTGAGACCGCAAAGGACTCGCTCCTGACGAGGATCGAGTGAAGATCCTGCTGGATGAATGCCTGCCGAAGGACCTCCGGGGACACCTTGTCGGGCATGACTGTCAGACGGTGCCCAAGGCGGGTTTCGCGGGTATGGCGAATGGTGAACTGCTGGCGCTGGCGGAACGATCGGGGTGGCAGGTTCTGTTAACGATGGACCAGGGCATGGCTTATCAGCAAAACCTCGCGGGCCGCACCATTTCTCTAGCCATCATTCGTGCCAAATCAAACCGCCTGCCTGACCTGCTGCCTCACGTGCGCGCGATCCTAACCGCCCTGCGCTCCCTGAAGCGTGGCCAGGCGGTACGAATCGGTTGAGTCTCGCAACCAGCAGCCCACGGCAAAGATCAGCCGCGTCTTTCATAAATCGTCGTCCCTTCCCGCACGGCAGTAGTTATAAATGCCTGGGGAACCTCGCTCCACTCTTCAACTTCCTCCGGGGTGTAGACCATCACTTCCACTTCCACCGGCAGATCAGCCAGGGCCACGTAAAGGAGGGCCGAGCGGCGATATCGCGGCTCATCGGACTGCTTAATGACCAACACGTCGAAGTCGCTGTTAGGCCGGGCGTCACCCCGCGCTCGACTTCCGAACAGGATCACTTTCTCTGCCACCGCCGCGTCCACAATGCGGCGGACAATATCACCGACCAAGCCCCCATTTAGCGAGCTCATGTTTCCGCACCCTGGTTTGAGTATGCCAGAGGTTGGCGCACAGTTACCCTTTCTATAAGCTCTCCACGTCTATGAGTTCAGGGGCGATGGGGTGTAAACTCGCATTTACTTGTTGCAGGAGAGCGCACATGGATGTGGATTCGAAGTGGGTACCGATGAAGTGGCCGTGCGGGCCTTTGGAAATCGCGCGCCGAAACAAGTCGCAGAGCCTAACTGCTGACCTCAAGGCAACGCTCGAGGCTTGGGAGCAGCCCTCGACCCTGGAATTGCTCAAAGGGACGCCCATCAACTGCCTCATTGTGGACTGGGCTAATGGAGAACCCGAGGATTCAGCTCAGCCGCAGGCCTTGAAGCCCCTCTTGGAAGCAGGTCGCAGGCTGGGGATCAGCTTTGTGGGGCAGGTCGGCGCAAAGGAGGGTTCAGGGGCTGCCGTCGGTGCGGCACGCGCGGCCGGACTTTCGGCAGTGATGCTCGAGGAGGCATCCGCCCAATCCTCCGACCTCCCGGCCATTCTGCCATTCCCGCGCGAGAAGGTCGCTTGGGAAACAGCTTCGACCATCTTCATCTCGAGGGAAAATGTTTGGCCGGGAGTGAATCTCGGAACCATGGAAGGAGATACCGCCATCGCCGGCCCCACGGGTATTCCTTGGGTGAATTCAAACGGGTGGTTTTCGCTGCTGGCGGGCGAGTTAGCGCCACAAAAAACCCTTTGGCTGGACATCGATCCTCCGAAGGCTTCGAATGTCCTCCACCCGGCCCAATATGTATTGGCCATCGCAGACAGCCAAGCGTATGGGAGCCGGTGGATCATCTCCTTGGACGATACACTTCGGGCCGCGCTCCTGAAAGGAAGTCCCCAGGCTAAGGGTATTTGGGAGAAGATGTGTGGAGCGCTGGCTTTCTTCGAGGACCACAAAGAGTGGCAGGCATTCAAATCACAAGGTATTCTCGCGGTCATTTCCGACTTTCGTGGGGAGAATGCGTATTTGAGCGGAGAAGTGTTGAACCTTCTCAACCGGCGCCCAGTTCAGTTCCAGATCCTCGAAAGATCGAGGTCACTGTCCGCGCCCATCAAAGGCTTGAAGGCAATACTCTGGCTCGACAAAGAAGCCCCCAGCACGGAACAACATTCCCAGTTGCTCGCCTTTGCCCGGCATGGAGGATTGGTGATTGCCTCAGCCTACTGGGGCCCTCCAGATGTGAAGCCAACCAAAAAGGACCCTTCGCTTCGGTATAAGATGTATAATGTCGGCACGGGGCAAATCGCAGTGGCAGAAGAAGGGTTCCAGGATCCCTATCAGGTGGCGGTGGACACACATCTGCTGGTGAGTCGCCGGAACGATGTCGTGCGTCTCTACAACCCGGAAGCGACGAGCTGCCATGCGAGTTTTGATCCCGGCCACCGAAAACGGCTCGTTCAGGTGCTGAATTACTCCTCGGAGTCCGCCGATTACGTTACGATCTGGTTGAATGCCCGGGTCGAGTCGGTACGCCTTTGGCAGCTTGGGACGAGGGAGGCTGTCGCGCTCCAAGGGGTTGCTGCGCCGCCGGGTACGGATTTCGCAATTCCCCCACTTTCTGTCTATTGCGCGCTTGAGTTCGAGGGGTCAAGCCCATGATGATAACAACCTGTTCTCGAAGGAAGTTCATTGGCGCCCTGGGCGCCGCGGCCGGCGCTTGGCTGGCTCGTCCTGGGATGTTGTTGGCACGCCCTGCTCCAGCAAGCCGCGTGGCGGTGGCAAGGTGTCACGTTTATGACGCGGAAGTGCTCGACACGCTGGGGAAAATGTTTGACCAGTTAGGAGGACTGGAGGAACTGGTCCGGGGAAGGACTGTTGCCATAAAACTCAACCTCACCGGAGTCGGCACAAACTGGCTGGGGCACTTGCCGCCGGAAATCACCTACTGGGTCCATCCTCAGGTCATTGGGGCAACGGTTCACCTTCTCGGCAAAGCGGGAGCGCATCGCATTCGCCTGCTCGAGAGCCCGATGGTGACTACAGAGCCGCTCGAGGAGTTCATGCTCCAGGCCAACTGGGAACCCCGCGATTTCCTGAGCGCGGCACCGCGGGTGGAGTTTGAGAACACCAACTACTTGGGAAATGCCAGGAAGTATTCGCGCTTCTGGGTTCCGGGCGGCGGCCTGATGTTCAAGGGCTACGATCTCAACCACTCCTATGAAGACTGCGACGTGTTTGTCTCGCTGGCTAAGCTGAAAGAGCATAGTACCGCCGGCATCACGCTTACGATGAAGAATTGCTTCGGCATCACTCCCTGCACGATTTATGGGGATAGCGCTCCGGAAGACGAGCCAAGCCTTTCTCCACGGGGCGGGCGTGGGCCGTTCCACGCGATGAATCGCTTGCCACCCAAGAGTGCGCCCCCGCCGGTTAATCCCAATGCTTATCCCTGCGACGCCACGAAAGACCCCTCGGGGTATAGCGTGCCCCGAGTGGTGGTGGATCTGGTGGCCGCACGGCCTGTGCACCTGGCAATCATCGATGGAATCCAAACAATGACCGGTGGCGAAGGCCCCTGGGTCACGGGACGGGGCCACATCCAACCCGGCCTGCTGATCGCGGGAACGAACTGCGTGGCCACCGATGCGGTCGGCATGGCGCTCATGGGATTCGATCCCATGGCAGACCGTGGCACCCCTCCTTTCGAAACTTGCGATAGCACGCTGCGCCTGGCCGAACAACTAGGGGTGGGTCCGCGCGACCTTAACCAGATCGAGGTGCTGGGCACGCCGATTGCTAAAGCGAAGTTCAATTTTCGCCGCGCTTGATTTCAGGCTGTGTTCCATTCCGTGTAGCACTGACCTTTAGAGCCTGCCCTGAGCGTAGCGAAGGGTCGGCGGGTGCTGGCCTGAAGCGGAGTGTTGTATACTCACTGTTACCGAGGAACCCCCCGAGCGGGCCCTGGTGGAAGGTCCAAATCCCGAAAGGATCGCCGCAGCCATGAATCGCACTCTACTCTTATGTCCCTTGCTTTCCCTCGTGGCGTCGATGGTTCTGGGACGGGCTCAGTCGCCGCAGCGGCCGCAGCCCCCGTCGCCGCTGATCTCGCCAGAGGTACACTCCGACAGTCGTGTTACATTCCGCTTCCGCGCACCCAACGCTAAGAAGGTCTTGCTTGCCCGCGAGGGCACAGAGCCTTTGCCCATGCAGAAAGACCAGCAAGGTGTTTGGAGTATCACTACCGATCCGCTGGAAGCGGATTTTTACGGTTACTCGTTTGAGGCCGACGGGGCCCGCTTGATCGACCCTTCGAACCCGCTGCTGAAGCCCAACCTGCTTAACACCCAGAGTATGGTGCACGTGCCCGGATCGGCCGCCCTGCTGTGGGAGATCAATGATGTTCCGCACGGCGCCATCCACCACCATTTCTACAGGTCGGGAATTGTGGGCGACGATCGGGACTTTTACGTTTACACTCCCCCCGCCTATAATCCCAAAGCCAAAAAACCCTACCCTGCTCTTTACCTTTTGCACGGTTTCAGCGATGACGCGAGCGCCTGGACCGCCGTGGGGCGCGCCCACGTGATTCTCGACAACCTGATTTCGCGGGGTAAGGCCAAACCCATGATCGTCGTTATGCCCCTGGGTTACGGCGCGCCAGAGATTGTTTCCCACGGTTTCGGCGCGTTTCACGACGCCAGCCTTCGTCAACGCAACTTCCAGAAGTTTCGTGACGCCCTGCTCAACGAAGTCATTCCGCAGGTCGAGGGGGCTTATCGGGTTTCGAGGGACCGCAAGCTCCGAGCTGTCGCGGGGCTATCCATGGGCGGCGCAGAGTCCCTCTTGGCCGGATTGAACGCTCTGGACCACTTTGCCTGGATCGGCGCCTTCAGCTCGGGTGGACTTAGCGAAAACTTCGGGGCGGACTTTCCGGCGCTCGACTCCAAAGCCAACAAGCAGCTCCGGCTGCTTTGGATCGCTTGCGGTACGGAAGACCATCTCATCGACATGAACCGCAAGTTCCGTGCCTGGCTCACGTCCAAGGACATCCAGCACACCGATATTGAGACCCCTGGCGCCCACACCTGGATGGTTTGGCGACGCAACCTTGCCAGCTTCGCCTCCCTCTTGTTCCAGAAAAACGCCCCTTGACCCCGGAGCGGGCATGGATGTGCTATCGTAAACAGGCGGGTGGAAAAGCCAGGATTCGGGAGTCAGGCGTCAGGATTCAGATGAAGCTTGGCTTTGGGCAACACACCGCGGACAACTGACGCGTGACGACTTTGCAGCGTCGAACAGGGATGTCCCATCGGGATAGTGGTGAGAAGCTCGAGGTAGTTTACGGCATTCATGCTGTCCGGGAGGCGGTGCGCACTCGCCCGGTTGACCACGTGCTGGTCGCGCAAGGCCAGCACAATCCGCGTGTGCAGGAGATTATTGATGGCTGCCGGGCTCATGGCATTAGCCTCCGCTTTGCTCCCCGGCCGGCGGTGGAGCGGGCGGCGGGCAGCACGCAACATCAGAACGTTGTGGCGGTATGCGCCTCTCGAAGCTATGATGACCTCCAAACTCTTTTGGCACATTCCGCGCAGCCCCTGCTCGTTGTCCTTGACGGGGTGGAAGACCCTGCCAACCTGGGGGCCATCGTGCGCACGGCGGTGGCAGCGGGTTGTGACGGGATTGTGATTCCGGAGCGCCGCGCCGCGGGAATATCGCCCGCCGTGGCGCGAGCTTCGGCGGGGGCGCTCGAGCACGCGAGGATTGCGCGGGTGACCAACCTGGTACGCGCGCTGGAGGAGATGAAAGAACGCCGGGTATGGGTTTACGGATTGGAGGCCCAAGCTGAAAAGTCTTACCTGGCACTTGACTATACCCAGGGCTGCGCGCTGGTGTTGGGGGGAGAGGGGGTGGGCCTGCACCGTCTGGTGCGGGAAGCGTGCGATGAGCTGGCGCATATCCCTTTGCGGGGCCCTGTGCCTTCGCTCAATGTTTCCGTAGCAGCCGCCGTGGTGCTCTACGAGGCCCTGCGCCAACGCGCCAGGGCGTGAAAGGCGGAAACTGGAAAATCGAAACTCGAAATTCGAAACTGGAAATTCGAAAATCGAAATTCGAGGTCCCAATCCGCCAGCCGAGGGAGACAATCCTAGCGGTTTTCGAATTTCGAGTTTCAAATTTCGAGCCTGGGCGGCAACGCCGGGGCGCACGCGCACATCTCATCAATAAGCAGGGCAACGCGAGGAGGAGCGAATGCCTATGAATTCCACTTCTGCTTTTCTAAAGTCCGCCTTGACCCTGGGTCTTGCGGGTGCCTGTAGTGGCCTCATGGTGTTACCCTCTGCCCGCGCCCAGGAAGGAGTCGCCGGCGATAACCCGGCAATCACAAAGGCCAAACAAGAGCCCCCTGCTGATACAAAATCGTCCAAGAACGAGTCGCAGATTCGGGTCGTTTCGAAATTGGTGACAGCGCCGGTGACGGTGATTAATTCCAAAGGCGACTTTGTCTTCGACTTGCAGGAAAAAGACTTCGAGATTCTGGACAACGGCGTGCGCCAGCGCATTGAGCAGTTTAGTCTGGAGCAGCGCAAGCTGGACGCGGTGATTGTGGTTGAGACCAATAGCACCTCGGACCCGCTGCTCGAGGAGATTCGCCCCCTCGGTCCGTTTTTCTCCAGCCTGATGCTGGGGCCACAGGGAGAGGCTGCGGTGGTCACTTACGGCGATCAGATTCGAGTTGTGCAGGACTTTACCCAGGACAGCGCAGAATTGGAATCCGCCCTGCGCAAGCTCGAGGCGCGTGGCAGCTCAGCGCAGTTGAATGACGCCTTGGCGCGCGCCATCGCGCTGCTGGAGAGCCAGCCGAAGGAAGATCGCCGAGTGATGGTGGTTTTTTCGGATGGCCATGACTTGGGGAGCGAAACCCGTAAGCAAGAGGTCGTGCAACGCGCCGTGAACGCGGGGATCACGATCTACGGTGTGGGATTCAACCCTGGGCGCGCGCTACTGGCCAGGCAACCGAAGACTCCCCCACCAAACACCGAGAACGACAACGTGGCACTCCCCTTGCCCCCCGGCACTGCGCCCACTCCCTCGAACGAGGAGAAAACCTATGATGTGCCCCAACTCCCGATCGTTCCACTCATTCTGGCGAGCGGGGAAATAATCCGCTCCACGGTGGTCAAGACCCCTCTGGAGTTCTATGCCGGCTACACGGGCGGGGTATGTTATGCGCACTGGTCAACGAAGGCGGTGCAGGATGAGCTCAATCGTATTGCCGACGAAATCCAGAGCCAATACGAAATCGCTTACGTGCCTCAAGCGCCCAGCGAGAACGGTTTTCATCGCATCCAGGTACACGTGGACCGCAAGGGGCTCAAAGTGCGGGCGAAGGCAGGATATTTTAATAGCGGGACGACTCCCTGAAACGTATGGGGTAGATGGTATCTGGTAGGTCGGTCTGACCCCACATACCACATACCACCTACCGTCTTTCAGGAGCAGTCCTCGTAGGGCATCACCTCGACACGCTTCCCCGATTTCAGCTCGATCTCGGCAAGATAAGGCCGCATGGAGAGTGGATCGACTCTCAAGACCACCACCTGAGTCTCGCCCTGCTTTTTGCAGACAACGGTGAAATATT
>Ga0187784_10000415_pt1 | contig 31160 bp, 21 predicted proteins | sample 1015_SJ02_MP15_2_FD_132964 | JGI IMG/M metagenome (GOLD analysis project Ga0187784, IMG submission 132964) | Tropical peat soil microbial communities from peatlands in Department of Meta, Colombia - 1015_SJ02_MP15_20_MG | ecosystem: Environmental > Terrestrial > Soil > Wetlands > Peat | place... | reverse complement strand
GTCGCCGAGGAGCTCGAGTGCGACTGGTCCAAAGTCACGACCGAATATCCGACGCCCGGCCAAAGCGCCGCGCGCAATCGGCCCTGGGGCGATTTTGCGACCGGCGGCAGCCGCGGCATACGCGGCTCGCAGGACTATGTGCGCAAGGGCGGGGCGACGGCGCGGCAAATGCTGGTTCAGGCCGCGGCCGAGGAGTGGAAAGTTCCGGCGAGCGAGTGCCGCGTGGACAAGGGAGTCATCACGCACGCCGCCAGCGGACGCTCGGTGCGCTACGGCCAAGTGGCGACGGCCGCGGCGCGGCTCACGCCGCCGGCGGATGTGGCCCTGAAGGACCCCAAGGACTGGAAGATCGCCGGCAAAGGCCTAAAGCGCCTCGACACCGCCGACAAGACGACCGGCAAGATGATCTACGGCATAGACGTCAGACCGCCAGGATTGTTGCATGCCGCGATCCGGGACTGCCCGGTCTTCGGCGGCAAGGTGAAGAGCTTCGATGCGACGAAGATCGCGGGCCGCCCGGGCGTGCTCAAGGCCGTGAAGGTCGGAGACGCCGCGGTGGCCGTCGTCGCTGACAGCTGGTGGCGCGCCAAGACGGCGCTGGAGGCTCTGCCGATCGTTTGGGACGAGGGGCCAAACGCGGCGGACTCGAGCGAGAAGACCGCCTCCTGGCTCGCCGAGGGGCTCGACTTCGACCAGCCAGCGGTCGTCGGCAACAGCAATGGCGACGCGAAGTCCGCAATCTCCGGGGCTTCGAAAGTCGTCGAGGCGGTTTACAGCTACCCGCATCAGAACCATGCCGCGATGGAGCCGCTGAATGCGACGGCGCTCTATACCCCGGAGAAGTGCGAGGTCTGGACCGGCACGCAGAACGGCGAGGCGGCCTTCGCCGCCGTCGTCGCGGCTTCCGGCCTGCCGGAAGAAAAATGCGAGGTCCACAAGGTCATGCTCGGCGGCGGCTTTGGGCGCCGCGGCTTCACGGATTACGTGACGCAGGCAGTGCTCGTCGCCAAGGAGTTTTCCGGACGCCCGGTCAAGCTGCTGTGGTCGCGCGAAGAAGACATGACGCACGGCAAATACCATCCCGTCACGCAATGCAGGCTCGTCGGCGCCTTCGACGAAAACAAGAAGCTCGTCGCCCTGCGGATGCGGCTTTCCGGCCAGTCGATCCTCGCGAGCGTGCGGCCCGAGTCAGTCAAGAACGGCCTGGATCCGGCGGCTTTCCAAGGGCTGGTCCCGACGGGCGACGCGCAGATCGGCTATGACTTTCCGAACCTGCTCGTCGAGCACGCCATGCGCAATCCGAATGTGCCTCCGGGCTTCTGGCGCGGCGTCAACATCAACCACAACGCCCTCTATCTCGAGAGCTTCATTGACGAGCTGGCGCACGAGGCCGGCGCCGACGCCGTGGCCTTCCGGCGTGAGCTGATGTCGAACCATCCAAAGCACCGCGCCGTGCTCGACGCGGTGGCCGAGCGAGTCGGCTGGGGCAAGCCCGCGCCGACGGGGATCCATCGCGGCGTCGCGGTCTACATGGGCTACGGCAGCTATGTGGCCGCGGCGGCCGAAATCTCGATCGCCAGCGACGGCAAGATCAAGCTGCACCGCATCGTTGCGGCGACGGATCCGGGCTATGCGGTCAATCCGGCTCAGATCGAGCGGCAGATCGCCGGATCCTTCGTCTACGGTCTGTCGGCGCTGTTCTATGGCGCGATCACGGTGAAGGACGGGCGCGTGCAGCAGACGAATTTCGACGCCTACGACTCGATGCGCATCAAGGACATGCCCAAGGTCGAATGCATCGTGACGCCGAGCGGCGGCTTCTGGGGCGGCGTCGGCGAGCCGACGATCTGCGTTGCTGCGCCGGCGGTGCTGAACGCCTATTTCGCGGCGACCGGACGGCGGATACGCTCCGTGCCGCTGCGCAACGAGAACATCAGCTTCGTGTGAGGCTGCGCAGGGACGCAAGATCGTCCGGCGAATCCACATCCGAGAAAACGCCTTCATCGCCGATCTCGACTTCGACGACGCCAGCGCATGCGCGCAGAAGATCGCGCGCGCCCCTGTCGCCGCGAAGCTCGGCGAGGCGCTCGAACAGCGCTCGCCCGAGGAGGACAGGATTGCCGCGGCGCCCGTTTCGCGTCGGAACCACTGCGACGGCGCCGGTCTCCGTGAAGATGGCGATGAGCCGATCGAGAGTGGCGGGCGCGACCAGGGGCATGTCGGCGAGCAGCACGAGCACGCCCTCGGCGTTTTGCGCTTGCGCAAGTCCCTCGCGCAGCGAAGAGCTCATCCCCTCGGCGTAACCAGCGTTATGAATGAGGTTCACAGCGACGCCGGCGAGCGCGGCCTCAACGCGTTCTCGTTCATGACCGGTGACGACCAGAATTCGACTGGCGCGTGACGCAAGCGCGGCGTCGACGGCGTGGCGCAGCAGAGGCTTGCCGTCAAGCTCCTCGAGCAGCTTGCATCGCTCGGCGCCGAAACGCGATCCGCTGCCTGCGGCGAGGACGATCGCCACGATCTCGGCGCTCATGCGGCGCTCCCGCGTCGCAACGGCTTGCGCCGTCGCGCCAGGATGATCTCGCCGAGCGCGGCGACCGCGATATCGGCGGGGCTCAGCGCGCCGATGTCGAGACCGATCGGCGCGCGCACGCGCTCGAGACTTCGCGCCTCCAGGCCTATGGCCACGAGCCGCGCGCAGCGCCGCGCATGCGTGGCCTTCGAGCCGAGCGCGCCCACATAGAAGCAATCCGACGCGAGCGCCAGGCGCAGCGCGGGATCGTCGATCTTCGGGTCGTGGGTCAGGACCGCGACGGCCGTCGACGCATCCAGTCCGATGTCCGGCAACGCGTCTTCCGGCCATCGTGCGTCGAGCTGCACATCGGGAAAGCGCTCGAACGTCGCATAGGCGGCGCGCGGGTCCACCACGATGACGTCGAAGCCGGCGATGCGGGCGATGGAAGCGAGCGGCTGCGCCACATGCACGGCGCCGATCACAATGAGACGAGGATCGGGATCGCGTCGCTCGACGAACCAGCGCCGCCCGCGCCAGTCGATGACGCCGCTCGCGGCGACCTCGCGTTCAAGCGGATCTCCGGGCGGCAGCAGCCGTGGAGCCTCCACCTCATCGAGCGGTGTCGCCATCGCATGCGGGCGACGCGCCTCGATCAGGCGGTTCGACGCGCAAAGCAGGTCCAGGCGGAGGTCGTCGAGCTTTTCGACCCGCGCGACGACTCTGCCGCCGCAGGTCAATCCCGCCCGCCAGGCGGTCTCATCCGCGACGCCAAACTCCAGCATGCGCGGCGCGCCGTCACAGATCGCGTCGAGCGCCGCCTCGATCACATCGCCTTCGATGCAGCCAGCAGACACCGAGCCGAGGAATCGGCCCGTCGCCTCGACCACTAAATGCGATCCCGCCAGGCGCGGCGCCGAGCCGAAGGTCTCGATCACGGTCGCGATCGCGACGTCGACGCCCGATCGCCGCCAGCGCTCCGCCTGCATCAGCATTGCGAACTCGCTCGACGCTGCGAAACAGTTGGCGAGAGAGCCTGGTGCGCCTGTCAGATCGAGCATGGTCCAGAATTTTCTCGGCGTCGTCACGTAGGGCCCGAAGGTGCCGCCTCACCGGCAGAAGAGCCGCAGAGCCGACCGAGATCTAACATATCGTCACTTCTTCGACAGACGAACACCGCCCTCGAGATGTCCGGATTTTTTGGTCTGCAACGATTGTAACGAAGGCCGCTTGCGCGCGGTCGTCTCCCAGTCTGCGCTGGTCTTTCCTACCAGCGCATTCCTACCAACGCGGTAGACAATTTTCGACCAAGGCGCCATGATCGGGCAAGCAAAGCTTAGGTTTCGGAAGCGCTTTCGTTCGAGGGAGATAAGGGATGGTCGCCTCCAGGAGGTCTGTTCGCAAGCCGCTTCAGTCCGCGATCCCGGTCATATGCAGACGGCCGTCATCGCTGCGGTCCTGGATAGTCCGCGCAATGCTCGCGGCCGCCGTTGGAGTCTTCGCGACCGTGCCGAGCGGCGCGCAACCGGCCTCCATGTTCCGCCTGACGCCCATAGACACGCCGACCGTGTTTTATTTTCACTCCAACGTCACCGACTGCCAAGGCATTGGAAATCAACACCTTGCAATCGCCGCGCGTGTCGTCGTCCCCGAACATCCGGCCCATGGATCCATCTCGACGCGCGAAGGCGTCGCCCCGGTCGCGCGCTGCCACGGCCAGCTCGGCTATGCGACGATCGTGACCTACGCTCCCGAGCGAGGTTTTTCGGGCTTGGACAGTTTTCAGCTGCGGGTGCTTTACGATCTGAAGATGCGGATCGTTTCGAAGACGATCAACGTGCGCGTACAGATAGGCGGACGCGGCAATTCGGGATAAACGCCGTCGGCTCAGAACATCGTTACAGGTGTGCTTCGCGGCGGCCATGACCGCCGCGAAACCGAATGCGTGACGAAGAGACCGACAGCGCTCTTCCTCAGCGAACGGCCGGCGCCGGCTTCGCGTCCGCCTTGCTGGCCTTGACTTCGGCATAGAGCCACTTGATGAACCGCTCGGAAGTCTGCTCCGCTTGCGGGACCTTGGCGTCGAACTCCGCAGTCGGCTTCGCCGCGATCGTCTCCTCGAGCGTCTTGCCTTGATCGATGAGCGCGGAAACCCTGTCGCGCACGGCGAGGATCAGATCGCGTTGGGCTATCAGCGCATTGCGATCGGCGATGGGGCCGTGGCCCGGAATGACCTTGGTGTTAGGGCCGGCGCGGCCGATCGTGGCGCCAAGGCCATCGAGCAGGCCGTTCAGACTGCCGCCGTTGGTCAGATCGGCGACCGGATAGCCGGTCGCGCGGAAATAATCTCCGACGGACAGGATGTCATGCGCCGGGAAATAGACGAGCGTGTCTCCATCCGTATGCGCGTTGCGGATCGGCAGAAGGCGAACATGTTCGCCATCGACGTGGATCGTCACCGCATTGTCGTAGGTCACGACCGGCAAAGCGTCATGAGCTGCGGGTTTGCCGGGCGTTCCATCGGGGGCGGGGTTCGGCTTCTCGAGACGCGTGCGCAGCTGGTCTCGCGCAAAGATGAGCGCGCCAAGCTTGGCGAAATTCTCGTTGCCGCCAACGTGGTCGCCATGGACATGGGTGTTGATCAGAAAGCGGATCGGCTTGTCGGAAACCTTCCTGATCGCCTCGACGATCTTGTCGGTGAGCGGCGCGAATTGCGAGTCGACGAGCAGCACGCCTTCGGGACCCGTCAGAACGCTGATTGTGCCGCCTTGGCCTTCAAGAGCATAGAAGTCATCGGCGAGCTTCGTGGTCTTGATTTCGACCTTGCTGAAGTCAGGGCGCTGCTGCTGGGCTTGCGCGATCGAAGCTGAAATCGCCGCGGTGATGACGAGAGCGGCGCGGAGGGAGTGGCGCATGGATCAGGTCTCCAGTTTCCTACTATGCAGATAGCTTATTTGATCGCACTTAGCGGCGCAAGCCTTTCTCTTGTCTCCATTGTGCTTCCCGGCGGCGCCTCTGCGCGCCGGCTCGCGCCCTTCATCCCGACGACCGCCTCGCAGTCGTCATCGCCGCTGGCGCGTCGGTTTGGCCGTCACAGGCGGGCTGCAGCCGGCGCTCGAAAGCGGCTTAATCTCGCCAGTCGGCGTGCGATCCGTCCAGGGCGTGCGCCGGTAGCCGGAAAAATAGTCCGGCGTCAGCGCGCCGGGACGCCAGTCGAAACGCCCGCGCAGGCTGGCGTCCCCGAAAAACGGATCAATCTCTCGAGTGAGAGCCCGGCCAGGCGCGAGCGACTGGGCATAAGCCGGCGGATCCGGCCTCGCGCCGCTGTAGGGCGAAAGATGCGCCGTCGCCACATAGCCGGTTTCGCCGTCGTAGGAGATCATGCTCCATTGCGGCTTCAGCTGAAGCAGCGTGACCCGCGCCGGCGCCGGAATCGTTCCGATGAGATAATAGCTGCTGCCGGGGCCGCCCCGCAGCGCGGCGTCCTGATAAATGCAGGCTGGGCTCGCCTGCGCGCCACCGCTCAAAGCCGGCAAAGCGATCAAGGCGAAGATACGCGCGCGGCGCTTCATTCCGCTTCTCCCGACTTTGATCATCTTCCCGGAACGTAGCGCACGAAACCTTCGCGGTTGGGCAGGCTCACGCGCGGCAGGCTCTGCGCATCCAATACGTCGTCATCGCCGACCACGCCATTGAGATTGAGAATATAGGCCGTAACTGCGTAAACCTCATCGTCGGTCAGCGACTTCGGCGCATTGAACGGCATCGCCCGCCGAATATAGTCGAAGACTGTCGTCGCATATGGCCAGTAGCCGCCGACCGTCTTGACCGGCGACTGTCCGCTCGCGCAATCGCTCTCTCGACGCGCGCGCGGTTGGAAACGCTCTGCTACGCTACGCCCCGCGCTTCCAACCGCGCAACTCATCCTGAACCTTGGAAAGTGTACAGGTGGTCGCCATCCTGCCGAAAAGCTGTCTCGACTTCACGCCCGGCTGGTTCTTCCATCCTGGGCGCGCAACGCGACAGGAAACTCACCTGGATTTCAGTGCGCGGCGAAGGGGTGCTTGACGTCGTTGCGTTTGGCAACGACGTCGGCGGCTTTCGGCTCGCCGCGCACGGCGCGGGCGATGGCTTCCTTCGTGGCCTGATAGTTGTAATCCTGGATCTTGTTGTCGTCCGCGGCGTCCCAGTGGATGAACACGCCGACCGAGATGAACAGGTCGTCGGCTTCTGCGACCGGAATGATTCCCTCCGCCACCGAGTCGGCCACCGCTTTGGCGACGCCGTGCTGCGCGGGCCCGAAGAGCTGCACGGCCTGCTTCGCGCCTTTGATCGTGACTTTGTTGAAGAGGATTGTGTTCGGTTTCGCGAGCAGATTGGGCGCGATCACCGCGAGCAGCGTGGTGAAGCCGTCTTTGTTGTTGACCAGCGCATTGGCGAAGGCGAGCTCGGCGGCGCTGCCGCGCGGGCCGATGATCAGGTCGATATGGGCGACCTCATTGCCCTCTCCGACGAGCGACTCTCCAACCAGCAGCTTATTGATCAAGGCCATCTTCGTTCCTCTTTTTAAGTCCGTCGGCGATTTCAAGTTCGTCGGCGATCGCGTCGCCGCCAACGATAAAATCATAGTTGATTTATATGTTTTAGCAAGGGCCGTCCAGCGTTTCGGCATTGCCGCCGCTTCGGCGATGCGACTGCGCCCAAGAGGAGATGCTTCGGAAGGCGCAGGATCGCTCGGCCCGGCCGTCGGGAGCGGGGGCCGCCGCGCCGCGCTTCACTCGATCGCAGCCACCGATACAAAAACAAGTGATTTCATTACGGCGCCCAAGGCCTCGGCGAAAACGCAAATCCAAATCGAAATACCCAGGAAGACCAAGGCGAGAACGGCGATCTGCTCCAGGAGTCGATGAGCGACGTCCCCGGAGGTCGATTTCCGAGCTTTGGCGTCGAGGTCGAGTCGAGTCATGGTCATGGCCCTTTTTTGTCTATCAATTTAGTATGATTTAAGTCCGAATCAAACGGGCCGTCAAGCGATTCCCTTTTGGCTAGGCCGCAATATCTCTCACGATCGCCGGCTAGAAGGCCGCTCGGCGAGAGCTGGCGGAGAAAAGTCGCCATGACGCCAGCCAGTCCTGCAGCCGATCGACATACAAGTAGACGATCGGGGTCGTGTAGAGCGTGAGCAGCTGGCTGACGATCAAGCCGCCGATGACGGCGATCCCCAGCGGCCGGCGCATCTCGGCGCCTTCTCCCGTCCCCAAAGCCAGCGGAAACGCGCCGAGCAGCGCGACCATGGTCGTCATGAGAATGGGCCGGAATCTAAAGACGCAGGCCTTCCTGATCGCCTCCGCTGCGTCGACTCCGCTCCGCCTGGTCTCGATGGCGAAATCCACCAGCATGATCGCGTTCTTCTTTACGATGCCGATGAGCAGCAGAACGCCGATCATCGCAATGATGCTCAGATCCGTGTTGCAGGCCATGAGAGCAAGGAAGGCGCCGACGCCCGCGGAAGGCAGAGTGGAGAGGATCGTGACGGGATGCAGGAAGCTCTCGTAGAGAATGCCGAGCACGATATAGACGGTCGCCAGAGCGGCGGCGATCAGCAGCGGCTGATTGGCGAGCGCGTCCTGATAACCTGCTGCATTGCCGGCGAAGGCGCCGTGAATCGTTGCGGGCGCGCCCGACGTCGCCATCATCTCCTTGATCGCCGCCGCCGCATCGCTGAGCGACTTGCCCGGCGTAAGGTTGAAAGAGATGGTTATCGCCGGAAAATGGCCTTGATGGTTGACCTGCAGCGGCGTTTTCCCGGGATTGAGGCGGCTGAAGACGGGGAAGGGGACCATGGCCTCCGCGCTCGCGCTGACGGCGGCGCTGCTCGAATTGTTGTTGCGCACGGAATAGACTTGCGACTGCGCGGCGAGCGCCGTGCCTTTGAGCGCGGTCGTGGCCCCGGACGGAGCCTGCGCCTGCGTCGGACCGCTTTGTCCGGCGCCGATATAAAGCTCGGCCAAAGCGTTGGCGCTCTCGCGATACTGCGGCGCCGTCTCCATGACCACGTGATACTGATTGAGCGGCTCGTAGATCGTCGAAACCTGTCGCTGACCGAAGGCGTCGTAGAGCGTGTTGTCGATCTGCGCCAGAGCGAGCTTCAGGCGCGACGCCGTGGCGCGGTCGACCTCCACATCCGTTTGCAGCCCCTTGTCCTGCTGATCGGAGCTCACCTCTTGCAGTACTGGGCTCTTGCGCAGCGCGTCGGTGAGTCTCGGCGCCCAAGCCTCAAGCTCCTCCAGACTGTCGGACTGCAGAGTATACTGGAATAGCGCGTTGCTCGGGCGTCCGCCCATGCGGATGTCCTGGACGGGCTGAAGATAGAGCGTGGCGCCGCTCACCTTTCCAACCTTCGGCCTCAGCCGGGCCAAAATCTCATCCGCCGACACGCCGCGTTCGCGCAAGGGCTTTAGCGTGACGAGCATGTCGGCGACGTTCACCGAGCCGCCTGGACCAAAGCTTCCCCCGATCGTGCCGGTAGCCGAAGCGATCGCGGGATCGTTCCGCAGAATGGCGACAAATTGCTCCAGCTTCGACTTCATCAACTCGAAGGAAACGCTCTGGTCAGCGACGATCGCGCCGCGCATGCGTCCGGTGTCCTGAGTCGGAAAGAAGCCCTTGGGAATTTCGCCGAAAAGATAGAAGTTCAGTCCTATCGTCGCGAGCAGCGACAGCATGGTCGCGCGTGGGCGGTTGAAGGCGATGGCCAGAGTCCTTTCATAGCCTCCCTGCAAGGCGGCGAAAGCCCTTTCGCTCGCGCGAAACAACCAGAAGTGGGTCTCGGAAGCATGCGTGCGCAGCAGTTTCGCGCACAGCATTGGCGTCGCAGTGATCGAAAGCGCAAAGGAGATCAGGATTGCGACGGACAGCGTCATCGCAAATTCCTGCATCATGCGCCCGACGATTCCGCCCATGAGCAGGATCGGAATGAACACAGCCACGAGCGAAAGACTCATCGACAACACCGTGAAGGCGACTTCACGACTGCCGACGATCGCGGCGCGAAGACGCGGAACGCCTTCCTCCATGTGCCGCACGACGTTTTCGACGACGACGATCGCATCATCGACGACGAAGCCCGTCGCGATCGTCAGCGCCATCAGCGACAGATTGTCCAGGCTGTAATTGAGCAGATACATGGCGCCGAAGGAGCCGATCAACGACACGGGCACCGAAATGCTCGGAACGAGAGTGGCCCGCGCATCCCGCAGGAACAGAAAGACGACGACGACCACGAGCACGACGGCGAGCACGAGACTTTGCTCGACCTCATGCAGCGAAGTCCGGATCGTCAAGGTTCTGTCCTGAACCACCCGCATCTCCGAGTCGGCTGGCAAGGCTGCGGCGAGCGGCGGCAAGAGCGCTCTAACCTTGTCGACAAGCTCGATGTAGTTTGCGCCGGGAGCCCGGAACACCTGCACCTGAACGCCCGGCTCGCCGTTGACGATCCCGAAATTGCGAACGTCCTCGATCGAGTCGACGACCTCGGCCAGATCCCGCAGTCGAATGGTCGCGCCATTGCGGTAGGCGATAACGAGATTGACGTAATCTGCGGCTCGCCGGGACTGGTCGTTGCTGTAGATCTGCAAGCGCCGCTCATCGAGGGCAAGCTCGCCCTTGGGCGAATTGTAGTTCGTAGCCGCCAGCGCGGCCCGGACGTCTTCGAGAGAAAGGCCGTATTTGAAGAGCGCTCGGGGATTGAGCTCGACGCGCACGGCGGGCAGAGCGCTGCCGCCGACCGTAACCTGGCCGACCCCTTCGACCTGCGAAAGCTTCTGCTGCAGGATGTTCGAGGCCGCGTCGAACAGCTGTCCTTGCGTGAGCTTGCTCGACGTCAGCGCGATGATCAGCACGGGGACGTCTGCCGGATTGGTCGATTTGAACGTCGGGTTGTTGCGTAAGGACGTCGGCAGGTCCGCGCGCGCGGCCGCGATCGCCGCCTGGATGTCGCGCTGAGCCCCGTTGATGTCCCGGTCGAGATCGAACTGAAGGGTGATCCTCGCTGAGCCGAGCGAACTCGTCGAGGTCATCTCGCTGACGCCGGCGATCTGACCGAGGTGGCTCTCCAGAGGAGTCGCGACTGAGGCGGCCATGGTCTGCGGACTCGCACCCGGCATCGTCGCCGAGATGGAGATCACGGGATAATCGATCTGCGGCACGGGAGCCGCGGGCAGAAGAAAAAAGGCGACCGCGCCCGCGAGCGTCAGCCCGATCATGAGCAGCGTCGTCGCAACCGGCCGTGCGATCGCTGTCTCGACCAGCTTCATGACGCCTGCGCCTCGTGCCTCCTTTCGTCCGAAGGAGAACCTTTGGACACCCGCTCGGCAAGCCTGCTGAACGCGAGATAGATGACCGGCGTGGTGAACAGCGTCAGCACTTGGCTGACGATCAGGCCGCCGACGATGCTCACGCCGAGCGGCGTGCGCAGCTCGGCGCCGTCGCCGCCGCCGAGCATGAGCGGCAGAGCGCCGAGAAGAGCGGCGAAAGTGGTCATTAGGATCGGACGGAAGCGTAGCAGGCAAGCCTTATAGATCGCCTGCCGCGGATCTAGGCCCTCGTCGCGCTCGGCCTGCAGCGCGAAGTCGATCATCATGATCGCGTTCTTCTTGACGATGCCGATCAGCAGAATGATGCCTATTACCCCGATCACGCCGAGGTCGTTTCCTGAAAGGATCAGAGCGAGCAGCGCGCCGATGCCTGCCGAGGGCAATGTGGAGAGGATCGTGATCGGATGAATGTAGCTCTCGTAGAGCACGCCTAGAACGATATAGACCGTGACGATCGCCGCCAGGATCAGCAGCAGCGTGCTTGTGGACGAGGCGTTGAAAGCGGCCGTCGCCCCCTGGAAACTCGTGATGACGCTCTGCGGCGTCTGGATCTCCTCCTCAGTCTGAGCGATCGCGGCCATGGCGTCGCCGAGCGAGGCTCCAGGGGCGAGATTGAAGGAGATGTTGACGGAAGGGAATTGAGCGAGGTGATCCAGAGACAGCGGCGCCGTGACCTCCTCGACCCGGACGATTGCCGAAAGCGGCACTTCGGAGCCGTTCGAGGCGGGCGCACGAAGATTTGCGAGGGCCTCCACGGAGGTTCGGGACTGCTGGTCCGCCTCGAGGATGATTCGATATTGATTGGTCTGCGTGAAGATGGTCGAGACGATGCGCTGGCCGAAAGCGTCGTAGAGCGTGTTGTCCACGGTCGCCGAAGTGATGCCGTAGCGCGAAGCCGCGTCGCGATCGATCTCGACATAAAGCGCCCGTCCCGAATCCTGCGCGCTGCTCGAGACCTCGACGAGCGACGGCTGGCGCGCGAGCGCGTCGACGAGCCTCGGGGCGTAGGCGCTCAAATCCGCCGCGTTCGCGCTCTGCAACGTGAAATAATATTCGCCGCGGGTCGTTGCGGCGTCGATCGTCAGGTCCTGCACGGCGCGCAGATAGAGGGAGACGCCGCGGATATCCGCCGCCGCTTCCTGCAACCTCCGAATGACTTGCGACACTCCGTCCTTCCGCTCTCCCTTGGGTTTGAGCTTGATCAGCATGCGGCCGTTGTTCAGTGTGCGGTTCACGCCGTCGACGCCAATGAAGGAGGACAGGCCTTCGACGTCCGGGTCCTTCAATATCGTCTCGGAGATCTCCCTTTGCCTGCGAATCATGCCGTCATAGGAGAGCGACTGGCCGCCTTCGACGATCCCTTGGATCAGCCCCGTATCCTGCTGCGGGAAAAACCCTTTCGGAATCGCGAAGTACAACACGGCCGTGACGGCCAGCGTCAGGATGGCGACGCCGAGCGTGACGCGGTCGTGGTCGAGCACGACCGTGAGCAGGCGCCCGTAGCCGGCGATCAGCCTGTCAAACCAGCCGCCGCCCTCCGCATCGTGTTCCTCCTCGAGTCTCGCGTTATGCGCATGCAGCAGCTTGGCGCATAGCATCGGTACGAGCGTGAGCGAGACGAAGGCCGAGAGCAGGATCGTCATCGAGAGCGTGACGGCGAACTCCCGGAAGAGACGTCCCACGACGTCTCCCATGAACAGCAGCGGGATCAGCACAGCGATCAGGGAAATCGTCAGCGAGACGATCGTGAAGCCGATCTCCCGCGATCCTTTGAGCGCAGCCTGCAAAGGCGGCTCGCCTTTCTCGATATATCTCGCGACGTTCTCGATCATGACGATCGCGTCGTCGACGACGAAGCCCGTCGCAATCGTGAGCGCCATCAGAGTCAGATTGTTGAGGCTATACCCCAAGAGATACATGACGCCGAAGGTTCCGATCAAAGAGATGGGCACCGAAAAGCTCGGAATGATGGTGGCCGGCACATTGCGCAGGAAGACGAAAATGACGGCGACGACGAGCACGACCGCCAGGAACAGTTCGAACTCGACGTCCTCGACCGAAGCGCGGATGGCCGTCGTGCGATCCGTGAGGATGGAAACCTCGACCGAAGCCGGCAGCGAGGCGCGCAGCGCCGGCAAGAGCGCCTTGATCTGATCAACGACGGCGATTACGTTCGCGCCCGGTTGGCGCTGGATGTTGACGATGATCGCCGGCTGCAGATTGCTCCAGGCTCCGAGCTCCCGATTTTCCGCGGCTTCGGATATTTTGGCCACGTCGCCAAGCCGCACAGGGCCGCCATTGCGATAGGCGACGACCAGCTTGTCGTAATCTTTCGGATCCTTGATCTGATCATTAGCGTCGATGGCCAATTCCTGCGTGTGGCCGTCGATGTTTCCCTTAGGGATGTTGACGTTCGAGTTGGCGATGACCGCGCGAAGATCTTCGAAAGCGAGACCATAGGCGGCGAGCTTGGCCGAATTCGCGCGCACGACGATCGCCGGCCGGTTTCCGCCAGCGACGCTCACGAGCCCGACGCCGGAAAGCTGAGACAGCTTCTGCGCCAGCCGATTGTCGGCAAGATCATGCACCTGCGTGATCGGAAGCGTCTTCGAGGTGACGGCCAGCGTAAGCACCGGAGCGTCGGCGGGATTGATCTTGGCGTAGATCGGAGGCGCGGGCAGGTCTGTCGGCAGGAAGCTCATTGCGGCGTTGATCGCCGCCTGGACCTCCTGCTCGGCGACGTCGAGCGTCAGCTTGAGGGTGAACTGCAGCGTGATGACCGAGGCGCCGCCGGAGCTCGTCGAGGCGATCTGGGTCAGACCTGGCATCTGGCCGAGCTGACGCTCCAACGGGGCAGTCACCGACGAGGCCATGACCTCCGGACTAGCGCCTGGATAGAAAGTGGAGACCTCGATGGTCGGATAATCGACCTGCGGCAGCGCCGAGACGGGAAGGAGCTTATAGGCGATGAATCCCGTCAGGAGAATGGCCGCCATGGTGAGGGACGTGGCGACGGGATGAAGAATGAAATGCCGCGAAACATCGGCATTGCTCACGACTTTTCGCCCCTTTTGTCCGAACCGCGCGCGCCGCCGGAGTGGTCGCCGCGCTCCGCGGCCGGAAGCACGACCTTTGCGCCTTCGCGGAGCTTGTCGGCGCCCTCGATAACGACACGCTCGCCGCTCTCGAGCCCGTTCTCCACGACGACGCGCTCGTCCCCGACGGGACCCAGCCTGACCGGGCGAACAGTCACGGTGTCGTCGGGCTTCACCGCATAGACGTAGGCGCCCGAGGCTCCGCGCTGAATGGCGGCCGCCGGCGCGAGCACGGCGTCCTTCATCGTGTCGACATGCAGCTCGGCGTTGACGAACTGGTTGGGGTAAAGCGCCTCGTCGTCATTCGGGAACTCCGCGCGAAGTCTGACGGTCCCCGTCGAACTGTCGATCTGATTGTCCAAGGCGATAAGTTTGCCCTTGGCGATCAGGCCGGACCGCTCATGGTCATAGGCTGAAACCTCGAGAGTCGCGCCGCTGCGAAATTTCTTAAGCACGCCCTGAAGCTTGTCTTCCGGCAGCGTGAAGATGACGGTGATGGGCTTTAATCGCGTCACCACCACGACGCCGTTCGGATCGTTGGCCTGGACGTAGTTTCCGACATCCACGACCCGCAGCCCGACGCGGCCGTCAATCAGAGACTTGACGCTGCAATAGTCGAGATTGAGGCGCGCCTGGTCGACCTGCGCCTGATCGATTGCGACCACGCCCTTGTTCTGAGCGACGAGCGCCTTCTGGGTGTCGATCTGTTGCCCGGAGACGGCGTTTTTCAAACGCTTCTCCAGGGTCTCGTAGCGCACGAGATCGCGCTGAGCGTTGTCGAGCTGCGCGCGATCGCGCAGCAGCTGTCCTTCCGCCTGGGACAGCGCGAGCCGGTAGGGCCGGGGGTCCACATGCGCCAAGACGTCGCCTGCCTTGACGAACTGTCCTTCGGTGAAGTTGATCTCCACCAGTTGTCCCGAGATCTGCGACTTCACGACAGACGTTTCTTTGGGCGTGACGTTGCCGAGACCGGTCAGAAGGACTGGAAATTCGCCTCTAACCACATCCGCGACGCCGACGGCCACGGGTGGAGAGCGGGATCCCTGACGCGCCTGCGGATTCGCCGACTGTCCGAAAATGCGATCGCCGCCCCACCACAACAGGGCGCCGATCGCGCCGAGCAGCGCGACCGCAAGACCGAACCGCCTGACGACTTTTCGCCGGATCAGGTTCAGGGGGGGCGAAACCCGCGCGCTAGATGAAATTCCAACAGCCATCGAACCCCACTCTGCCTCCGCCGGGCGCCCGCCGTCGCGCTGTAAACAGATTGTCTATCGGAATTATGGTTTTTTGCAAGTGGCGGTCTCATTTCGAAGGCAAGGCGTTCGAATGGCCTCTTGGAACCGCGAGCGCCGCGTCGCCTACGGGCCCTGTAAAGACCTGAGATTGGGCAGCGTAAAGGGATGAGCCGTCTCCAAAGCTTCCGCGGCGCGCAACACTGCGGCGTCGCCGTACTGCGGGCCGACGATGTGGAGACCGATGGGCAGACCATGTGCGTCGAAACCCGCCGGAATCGACGCCGCCGGCTGTTGCGTGAGGTTGAAAGGGACAGCGAAAGGAGTCTTTGGCGCGCTCCCGACATGCGGCGTAAGGTCGGACTGAATGGGCGTCACGAGCAGATCGTGTTTCTGATGGAACCGCCGCATCAAAATTCCAAGCGCCACGCGCGCTTCACCGGCTTCAACAACCTGCTGGAGGCTGTGCCGCTCGAGCCGTTCGAGCCGGGCTCTGATGCTTGGATCCAAAAGCTCGAGTCCGGCCTCGCCGATTTCCGCGTGAATGCGAATGGCGCGCTCAGCGTTGATCGCGTCCACGATCGCCGAAGGATCCTGGAAGCCGGGATCGGCCTCTTCCACAACGGCGCCGAGTCCCGCCAGACGTTCGACCGCGCGATCGACGATCGCGGCGATCGCCGGATCGACCGTCAGGTAGCCGAGCGTGCGGCTGTAGGCGATGCGCACGCCCCGAATCCCGGATTCCAAATTTGCGGTCCAGTCGACGCCGTTGTCCGGGAGGCTGGCCCAGTCGCGCGCATCTGGCTTGGCGATGACGTTCATCAACAACGCCGCGTCTTTCACGGAGCGCGTGATCGGGCCGATGTGAAACAAGGTTCCATTGTGAGGGTAGTTCGCCACACGGCCGAATGTCGGCTTGAAGCCGAAGACGCCGTTGACGGCGGCCGGATTGCGAATGGAGCCGCCGCCATCCGTCGCGACCTGCAGCGGTCCGAGGCCAAGCGCCGCCGCCACGCCGGCGCCGCCGCTGCTGCCGCCGCTCGCATAGTCTCGATCCCAGGCGTTGGCCGTCACGCCGCCGAGCTTGGTCTCCGTCAGAGCCCGCTGCCCATATTCGGCGGTCTGCGTCTTGCCGAGAAGTATCGCGCCGGCCTCGCGGAGCCGCGCGGCGACCGGCGAGTCCTCCCGTTGAATCCCATCCGCGCTCGCGAGGCTTCCCTTGCGTGTCGGAAAGCCCCTTACATGCAGCAGATCCTTCACGCCGACCGGCGCGCCGTCGAGCGGGCCGAGCGTCGCGCCGCTACGCCAGCGAGCCTCCGAGGCGGTCGCCTGCGCGAGGGCGCCGTCGGCGTCAAACACGCGATAGGCGTTGAAATGCGGCTGCAGCTGCTCGAGGCGTTCGAGCACGGCCTTCGTCACCTCCACAGGAGAGAAAGCCTTCGTGCCGTAGCCGACGGCGAGTTCGCTGGCGTTGAACTGCGTCAGGTCCGAAGTCATGTCGTCCCCTCAACGGAAAACGCGCGCGCTCGCCTCATCGGATCCGAGCCTTCGCTGGAGGGCGCGACCGCTTGAGCGCGCTTCCGGCTGGCGCTCGCGCATCTCGTCCTCGCGAGCGAGCGAGCGAAGATTGCAGCGTCTGGCTCAATATTTGGCGACGACCGGAGCCGGGGCGCCCCAGTTGAGGTGGTAGTTCACGCCCGCGCGAACAAAGTTGATCTGCGGGTGGTAGTGATAACCGTAGGTCCAGCCTCCGCCGCCCGTGGTCCCGCTGCTGTCGAGATCCACATAAAGATATTCCAGCTTGAGCGACCAGTTCGGTTTGAACAGCCATTCGACGCCGCCGCCGGCGGTCCAGCCCGTGCGCGTGTTGCTGACGTTGAAAGCGGTCGCCTCCCCAAAGGCGAAGCCTGCCGCGCCATAGAGGAGAAGGCTCGGAGTCGCCAGCCATCCCGCGCGACCGCGTAGCGTTCCGAACCACGGCAGGCCGGCATTGCCGCCATTCGCTATCGAAAGCGGGAGAAGAGCAGAACCGTTCAGATATGGGGTGGGGTAGGCGAGGGCAAAATTGCCAAGATTGCCGTACGTGATGCCCGTGCCTTGGATGTCGGCCTCGCCGCCGAACACGAAGTTCGCGCCGAACTGATAATTGTAGCCGATCTGACCGCCGCCTATGATGCCGCCGTTGTTGTCTCCAAGGGCGCCGCCGCCCGAAAGCAAGAAGAGGTTCGGTGTGGCGCTGCCGGCTGGAACGGAGAGAAGGGGGAACTTCGGGTCTGCGTAAGCAACGTAGCTGTCGCTGCCCCCATTGGACGCCCAGCCGCCCCCAACGTTCGCGCCAACATAGAAGCCTGTCCACAGCGGTGGTGGCGGCGGCGCATAGGGCGGCTCTTGCTTGCGAGAGGGGAGATCGGCCGCAAAGCCTGAACTTACGCTCAGAGCCAGGGCAATCGCTGCGGCGCTGACGATCCGTTTCATAGTAGCCTCCGTAGGAAAGGTTCCAACCATCATCTCGCTGACGGTTTTGCTCGAGGTGAAGGAGCGCGTGGGGTCGGGCTTTCCGCAAGCGGCCGCCCGTGGATGCTTGCTAATGGTGATGCCCTCCGCCGCCCGCGTCGCCCAAGCCTTCGCCATAGCTTGCAGTGGCTTGGGATGGATCCGCATAGCCCACGATTTTTTTGGGTCCGGACTTTTGCGGCTGGGCCGCCGGGGCGCTCGCAGCGGCCGAAGCGCTGGACGGATTGGGAGAGTTGCAGGCGCCAAGCGTCAGCAATCCGGCGAGCGGAACGAGAATAGCGACGATCTTCATCGGGTTTCCTTTTGGCGTGGGCCTCGGCGCTAGCTAGAAGGTGTACGTCGACGTGACGCCCAACAGGCGCGAGCCTTGCGTCGAGATGCCGACCTGAGTCGGCGTTGAGCTCGAGCCGGGAGACCAGGCGCTCCAAGGCCTGTTGTTGAAAAGATTCTTGCCCCAGAGCGTGACCTGAAAGCGTCGATCGTCCGTATGGAATCCGAAGCCCGCGTCGAACATGACATAGGCCGGCTGCCAATACTGAATCAGGGACCATGGGTTCGTGTACTGCTGCTTATCGAACCAGGCCGCATTCGTGTAATGGAAGAAGGTGTAGCTTTGCTCGCCAAGCCACCCGCCGAGGCTCGCAAAGGCGCGCCCGACCGGCACGTGATAGGCGTAGCCGCCATTGATCTGCCACCATGGCAGACCGGTGACGCGTGTGTTGCTGAGCGACAGCGTGGACGGAGCGCCGGCGAACGTCCAATCGACCGGCGACGGCGCGTCGGTGTAATCGATGTAGCGAGCCTCGGTGTAGGCGCCGTTCAGATTGAGCGTCAGGTGCTCGATCGGCTCCCAGCGCTCCAGGAATTCGACGCCGCGCAATCGCACATGCGGGGCGTTGCCGAGATAGGCTTGAGTGACGAGCACTGGCGACGTTTGGATGGTTCTCGTCTGGCTGATCTGAAAATTATAGAGGTCGTTCCAATAAACGTTGACGTTGGAGATCAGCTTGCCGCCGAGCCAGTTGGTCTTGACGCCGAGCTCATAGTCCCAGGAGGTCTCGGCCTTGTCGAAGGGCTGCGAGAACGGCCCCACGGTAAATGTGCCCGTGGAGCTGTTATAGGCGTAGACGCCCAAGGACTGCGTGTTGACGGACGGCGGCTTGTCGCCACGGCCGACGAGCGTGTAGAGCAAAACGTTTTCGTTCAGCTGATATTGCGGATTGAAGATGCCGATGACGCCATTGTGATAACTTGTGAAGCCGCCGGAGTCGGACGGGAAATACCCGCCGGCCTTGGCGAGAGCGTAATTCTGCAGCAGAGGCGTGATGGACAGACCATAGTACCAGCCCGCGGCAAATTTGCTCGCGCTGTAGCGATCCTCGTAACTGTCGCGCAGGCCGAAGGTGATGGAGGCCTTGTCGGTGGCGTGCCAGGTGGTCTGTCCGTAGACGGCGGCCTGGAAATCGCCGGCTTTGTTCAGCCACCATGGCGTCAAGCCGGGAAGCGCGCCTGGCAGGCCGAGCCAGGCGGCCGAGTTGTAGCCGAAATCCCAATGATGCATACGATCCTCGAGCGCCTCGTAATAGGTGAAGAGCCCGGTCGTCCACTCGATCGGCTGATCCTTCGGCGAGGAGAGCCTGAATTCCTGAGAGGTCTGGAGCACATATGTGTCCATCTGCCCCGTGCCGAAGCCGAGCTCCAGCAGCTGGTTATCCGTGAAGCCGTTGTTGCGGAAGGAGCCGTAGCCTACCGCGGAGATCGACTTGAGAGTGTTCTCGCCCAGCTGGTAGTTCAATGTGTTGGTCAGCATCAGCACGTTCGTCGGGTCGCGACCGTTGCGGGCGATGTATGGCGTATTCGGATCGATCGTCATGATCGGCCAGTGGAGCTTGCTGAGCACGTTCTCAAAGAAAGTGGCCTTCGGGAGCGTGAAATTCGCGTAGACTAGGCTCGTGTCGCCCGCGGTGCCGCTGAGATAGTCGTCGTGCTCGTTTGAGCCGTTGTAGGTGAAGCTCAGGCGGTCGCTCCAATTGTCGCCGACGCCGAGAAGTTGCGCATGCAGTCCGAGGCGGTTGATGTCTTGATACGTGGATCCGCTGTAGCCGTCCCGTATCCAGCCGTCGCCATGGTTGACATAGCCCGAGATGCGATAGGCGAGCGCGTCGGGAATCAACGTTCCCGTCGAGTTGATGGTGTCCCTCGTGCGGTTGTAGGTGCCGTAGTTCAGGCCGATCGTCGTTTTATCGTCGAATGACGGCAGGTCCGTGTGGAAGATGAGCGAGCCGACGTTGGTGTTCTTGTTTCCTGCCGTGCCCGTCGGGCCGAGCAGAAGCTCGACGGAGCTGACGTCGATGAGATCGCCCCACTGCCAACCCGCGAAGCTCCAATAGACGTCATCGACGACATAGCCCGTGTCCGACGCGGAGCCAGAGCCGCCGGAGCCCGCCGCGACGCCGACGCCGCGAATCGCCATGCGCGACTGGCGCGGCACGGTGATGAGCGGGCGGTAGTTCGAGACGTATTGCGAAACATCGGTGAGATTGTCGATCTGCTGGTCGCGCACGACGGTTCCCGTGATAACCTCGCCGAACTGCGACGTCTTGGTCAGCACCTGCTCTTCGCGCTTTTCACCCGCCCCGTGTCCTCCATGAGAATGCCCGTTGACCTGAATGTCGGCCACGGTCGCTGACGCCGGGCCGTCGGCGGCCTTTCCGTCCTCTCCGCTTTGAGCCTGCGCCTGCGCGTCATGCGCGTGATGCTCGTGCGCTTCTTCCTCTGCGCTGAGGGAGCCAATGGGAAGCCCGATCGCAAGGCCGCAAATGAGAGACGCTAACGAAACCTTGGAGAGCTTTCGGCTCTTGACGGACTGACGCCGACCCATCGACTTTGATCCTTGCTTGAGAGGGTTGGAGAGGGAGTGATGGAGTGGCTTAAGTCTATTAATCCGGTATAAACGATCTGTCAATTAGACTCGCCGCAAGCGGGGCGCGCCTCGAAAAACGTTCTGATTTAAAAGAGAAAACTGACGACAGCGCCTTGGTTATGCACAGAGATTGACTCTAGTATCATAGTATGGTTATGTGCTCTGGCGCGTCGCGTTCCAGCCTCTTTCCGTCGCGAGTGGGAATTGTCCCGGTGCGAGACCGGCTTCGCTTCGGCCATCTCGGATGCGCCGGCGCAGCTCCTCCTGTCGGGAGCCGCGTCGGCGGATGATCTTGGCTCCTGCGCAAGGGGCGGCTGCACCTGGAACGTTCCGCGCAAAAGGCTCGCTTCGCTCGAGGCCCGAGGATTCCGCTTCGGACCAGGCTCATCCAGACGCCTATCGCAATTGAGGACCGAAACATGAGAAGTCCGCCTAAAAACGCTGTCTTGGCCTTGCTCTTGAGCGTCTCAGCCGTGTCGATCGCGCTAGCCGCAGCCGATCCCAAGCCGGCCGAGGGACCGGCGCCGGGCTCGAGCCCGTCGTCACGCCCTCACTGGGCGTATCAGCCGGTGCAAAGCCCCGCGGCGCCCGAGGTCGCAGCCAAGGATTGGGCGCGCTCGCCGATCGACGCTTTCGTGCTTGCCAAGATCGAAGCGGCCAAGCTCACTCCTTCTCCGGACGCAGATCGCGCGACGTTCATTCGTCGCGCCACGCTCGACGTTTGGGGACTCATTCCCGATCCGGCGGATGTCGCCGCCTTCGTGAACGACAAGTCGCCGCTCGCTTATGAAAAGCTTGTCGATCGGCTGCTCTCCTCGCCCCGCTATGGCGAGCGTCAGGCGCGCCGCTGGCTCGATCTCGCGCGCTACGCCGACAGCGGCGGATTCCAAAATGACGTAACGCGCCCGAATTTCTTTCGCTATCGAGATTACGTCGTCCAGTCGTTCAACGAGGACAAGCCCTACTCTCGCTTCATTCAAGAGCAGGTCGCGGGCGACGAGCTGGCGCCGGGCGATCAGAAGGTCCTGGTCGCAACGGGCTTTCTTGCGAGCTTCACGGACAATCCGAACGCGCGCGATCTAATCGGCCGCAAATATCAGATCACGACCGACATCGTGGACACGATCGGCACGGCCGTTCTGGGCACGACGATCGGCTGCGCCCGCTGCCACAACCACAAGTCGGACAAGATCACGCAAAAGGACTATTTCTCGTTCCAGGCGTTCTTCGCCAACACGGCCTTCGACGAGAAGATCCCTGCCGAGAAGGCCCAGCAGGAGCTGGACTTCGAGAAGGCCCAAGCGAAATACGAGACGGCGGCGAAGGACCTTCTCGATCGGCAGAAGGCGATCATCGAGACGATCCGCGACAAAGCGACGCAGTTTTATAAGGAGCGCTACAATCCGGACGCTCGCGTCTCGCTCTTCAAGCCGAAGAGCGAATGGAACGCACTGGACCGCTGGGTGAATTATCGCGCCGACAGGGTGACCGACCAGCAGGCCTTGTCCAACTACATTCGGGATATCGCCAATGATGAAAAGAGCCCCGATCACACGCCGGAGACCGTGGCGAGGTGGACCGAGTATCAGAAGCTGACGGAAGACCTCAAGAAGTTCGACAAGCTGAAGCCTACTCGCGGCGCAGACACCTTCACCGCCGCGACAGAGCTCGGCCACTCCGACACTCCGCCGACTTTCGTCTTCTTCGGAGGCAATCACGAGCGCCCGCTCGACGAAGTGCAGCCGGCTTTTCCCGAGGCCATCTCGACCGAGAAGCCCGTCATCTCGGCGACGGCGACCTCTTCGGGACGTCGCGCCGCGCTTGCCAATTGGCTCGTCAGCCCGACCAATCCGCTGACGCCGCGCGTCTTCGTGAATCGCGTCTGGAACGAATATTTCGGCAAGGGCATCGTCGGCACGGTCAGCGACTTCGGCAAGGCCGGCGACAAGCCGACCAATGCGGAGCTGCTTGATTATCTCGCCGACAACTTCGTCAAGCAAGGCTGGAGCATCAAGAAGCTGCATCGGGAGATTCTTCTCTCGAGCGTGTATCGGCAGTCGTCCGCCTATCGCGAGGATGTCGCGGTCGCCGATCCGGATAACAAGCTGCTGGCCGTCTTCCCGCGCAAGCGTCTCGACGCCGAACAGATCCGCGATTCCTATCTGGCGGCCGCTGGCAAGCTCGAGGAAGAGATTGGTGGACCGGCGGTCTTCCCGCCCCTCCCCGCCAATCTCAACGTCGGCCCGGCTTGGGACGCGTCCGATGATCCACATCAGGCCAACCGCCGCAGCCTATACATCTTCACGCGACGTAGCGTGCCCTATCCACTGCTGGAGACCTTCGATCTCGCCAACCCGCAGCAGGCCCATAGCAAGCGCGACGTGACCACGACGCCGCTGCAAGCTTTGACGCTGCTCAACAACGACCTCGTCTTCCAATGGTCTCAGGCTCTTGCGGGGCGGGTCATCCAGGAAGGCGGCGAGGACGAGGCGTCGCGGATCGACAGGCTCTATCAGATCCTCTTCGCGCGCAGCCCCGACAGCTACGAGCGAGGCGTGCTCAAGGCGTTCCTCGACGAGCACGAGAAGATCATCGCCAACAACGCCAGCAACGGAAAATTCTCCGTCGCTGTGCCGACAGGAAAGGATCTCAAGATCACGGATCCAATCCGCGCATCTGCGTTCGTCGACCTCGTGCATACGGTCGCGAACTCGAATGAGTTCATCTACCGCTTCTAACCAACGGAACGCATGAAAGACGAAGGGACAAGACAATGAGCAACAAGACAAGGCGCGACTGGTTGTTCGCCACGGGCTACGGCCTCGGCGGACTGGCGCTGAACGGCTTCATGCCGGGAGGCGGTGTTTTCTCGGTTCCGCTCGCGCAGGCGGCGGCGACCTACATCGATCCGCTGGCGAAGAAGGAGCCGCATTTCCCGGCCAAAGTGAGATCGGTGATCTGGCTACATATGGACGGCGCGCCGAGCACGCTGGATCTTTTCGACTACAAGCCGGAACTGATCAAGCTCGCGGGCCAAGACGTGCCGCAGTCCTTCCTGAAGGGACTGCAGGTCACGACATCGGGCGGCGCCGGCAAATTGTTCGCGTCCAACCGGACGTGGAAGCAATATGGCGAGAGCGGCGGATGGTTCTCGGACCTGCTGCCTAATCTTGCGCAGCACGCTGACAAGATCACCTTCATCAAGTCCAGCGTGACGGTCGGAGCGACGCACGACATCTCGATCCTGAAGCTCAATACGGGCGACGTGACGCCCGGCCGTCCCTCGCTGGGCGCCTGGGTCACCTATGCGCTGGGCTCCGCTAACCCGGACCTACCGCCTTACGTCGTGCTTTACAGCGGCAAGCGAGAACCACGCGGCGGCTCGGTCAACTGGAGTTCCGGCTTCCTCCCGGCGATCTATCAAGGCACGGCGTTCCGCCCGGGCGCTTCGCCGATTCTCAATCTGAACCAGCCGGAGCTCGTCGCCTCGGCGCAGCAGCGCGACAGTCTCGACCTGCTCGCCAAGCTGAACGAGCACAAGTCTTCCGAGTTGCCGTCGGACACCGAGCTGCAGGCGCGCACCCGCTCCTATGAGCTCGCCTATCGCATGGAGTCCTCGGCCCCCGAGGCCGTGGACTTCAGCAAGGAGTCGGCCGCGACAAAGGAGCTCTATGGCCTGAACAATGATGCGACCAAGGACTACGGCTCCGTGCTGCTGCGCGCGCGGCGCCTCGTCGAGCACGGCGTCCGCTTCATCCAGGTGGTCTCCGGACCGGTGGACAGCATCGCGGACGACAACAAGAACTGGGATGCGCACCGCAAGCTCGAGGAGAATCACAGCGCGCAGACCAGGGCCGTCGACAAGCCGATCGCCGGTCTTCTGGCGGACCTCGCCGCGCGCGGACTCCTCGACGAGACGCTGATCGTCTGGACCTCGGAGTTCGGGCGCACCTCCTACGGGCAGAGCGGCGACGGGCGCGACCACAATCCATGGGGATACACCCAGTGGCTCGCCGGCGGAGGGCTCAAGCGCGGCTTTACCTACGGCCAGACGGACGAAATCGGCCTCAAGACAGTCGAAAATCCCGTCGACACCTATGACGTCCACGCGACCGTTCTTCAACTGCTCGGTCTCGACCACCTGAAAACTGTCTATAAGCGAGCGGGTCGCGCGGAACGACCCACGGTCGTCTACGGCAAGGTGGTGAGCGACCTCCTCGCCTGATCGACGCGCCTGGTGAATTTTCAAGAGGCCGGCCGAAGCACGCCGCTTCGGCCGGCCTATTGCCGCTTGGCCTCAGCCGCTTCGGTTCTTTCAGACCGCGACAGGCTTTACGGTCCGCTTTGCTGAAGCGGCGGTCCGATCAGCTGCCGCAACGCGCATTCGATATCCGTGAATACGCCGCGCCAGTCGCCCATCGTCTGCTGACGAAACAGACGCATCGTCGGATACCAGGGGCTATCCGCGCGATCCAGCATCCAGCGCCAGTCGGGGACCTGCTTGAGCGCCAGCCAGACGGGCCGGGCCAATGCGCCGGCAAGATGAGCGATGGCTGTGTCGGAGCTGATCACAAGGTCCAAGTTCTCCATGACTGCCGCCGCGTCGAGAAAGGCGTCGTCGCCGGCGTCAAAGTCGTCGCCGAGCGTCTCAACCCTCATGCCGTCAGGCAATTGCTCCAGCTGCTCGACGCCCTCGTTCTTTTGCAGCGAGATCAGCCGCACATTGGGAAGCTGCGACAGGCCGAGAAATTCCGTAAGCGCGAACGATCGCCCGATATCGATCTTCCCCGCCTTGCTGCCCTGCCAGGCGACGCCGATCTTGAAACCGTGGTCGCCGAGCCTGACTCTCCATTTCTGCACGCGCTCCGGCTCCGCGCCGAGATAGGGCGTTTCCGCGGGAATATTTCCAAAAGTCGTTCTAAAGGCGAGCGGCAGGCTCAGCAATGCGGATTGGCAGTCGAAAGCCTCGGTTGGCTCGACGGCAGTCACGCAAATGGAGTCGTTGCTCGATCGAATCAGTCTGAGCAAGCTTGGACGCGCAAGAAACGTCACGCGCGCCCCCGACTTGGCCAGAATTTTCAGATAACGGGAGAATTGGATGACATCCCCAAGACCCTGCTCGTCATATATGATTATTTTCTTGCGAGAGGCGTCCTCTCCCCTCCAGGTTGGAAGCGAAGCTTTCAGCTTTCGGTTCGGCGCTCCTTTTCGATTCCAGCGGCTTTCATAGTCGGTCCACCCTGCGACAAAGTCTCCTCTCTGCAATGCGAGCAATGCGCGATTGTAGCGCGCGTCGGCATGAAGAGGCTTGATCGCCAGCGCTTTATCGTAGGACGCCATCGCCGCGTCGAAGCGCTGCAACTCTTGGAGCGCCAAGCCGCGATTGTAGAGGGCCTCGGCGTCGTTCGGACTGATCGAGAGCGCCCTGTCATAGGACGCCAACGCCTCGTCGAGCCGGTTCAGCTCCTTGAACGCGCTGCCGCGATTGCTAAGGGTGTCGGCGCGGTTGGGCTTCACCGCCAGCGCTTTGTCGTAGGACGCCAACGCTTCGTCAAATCGCTTCAACTCTTGGAGAACATTGCCGCGATTATTGAGGGCCTCGACAGAGTCCGGCCTGATCGCCAGCGCCTTGTCATAGGAGGCCAAAGCCTCGTCGAGCCGCTTCAGCGCTCTCAGCGCGTTGCCGCGATTGTAGAGGGCGTCCGCGTCGTTGGGATTGATCGCCAGCGCCTTGTCGATCAGCTCCACGCCGCCCTGCAGGCGATTCGTTTGGATCATGACCAGGCCGAGCATCTGCAACGCGATGGCGTGCGCCGGAGCTACGGCCAGTATTTCCCGATATAATTGCTCGGCGCGACGGAGATCGCCCTTCCTGTGGCGCTCAACGCCTCGGGACAAGCACTCATTTATTGTGACAGCCTCATTGGTTCCCAAATAGTTGCGCCGTCGGCTCTCCAACATGACTAAAGGTCCTCAGGCGGATCGCTCGCCGCCTTCTTGCTGCCCAGAACCTGGCGGCGACAAGACCGCTGATCCCCTTATAGCGCCGAGGGGTCAGCGCGCCAATCGGCGCTGGCAAACCCGTCTCGTCGCGACCTCGTCGCGACCTACCGTTGGAAGTCCCGATTTGCTATCATGCTGGCGGCGTGGCGGAGCGAAGCAGACTCCGCTCGATCGTGTGACGCCAAGTGAGCCGAGACGGCGACGCTGGAGGGAGCCCATGAAGAAACTGATCGCAACTGCCGCATTTGCGGCGCTCGTCATTGCGGATTTCTCAGCGCTTTCGGTGACGACGGCCGAGCCGGCTGGCGCCTTCGTCTGCGCTCGCGGTCCATATCGTGTGGGCTGCGCGGGGCCGCGCGGCGCCGTCGTCGGGCATCGCCGCTATTATCGGCCCTACTATCGTCGCCCTTACTATGGCGGCGTTCGCGTCTATCGCAGGTGGTGAGCTCGCGGCTGTCATGGCTGCTCTGGGCGCTCGCCCAGAGCAGCCGAGAGCCGAACGACGTCACTGCTTTTTAGGGCCAAAGCCTGGCGGCGCATGCTCCCAGGGGTAGCCCTGGGCGGCTTTATCATAGGCGAAGCGGTACAGCGCGCGCATATATTCGGGATCGAAATCTACGGGATGCGGCGCGTGAAAATCCCCGTCGATGAAGGCGAGGTTGAACGAAGCCTTTGCTCGCTGCGTCACCATATACATGCGATAGAGGTCGCCTACGCCATTATAGTTGATCAGAGTGGAGACGGCTTTTTCGGCGATCGACAGCGTCTGCCGCTCGACGTCGCTCCAATCGGTCACGAGCCGCGAGTTGCGGATGACATAGGCCACGACGTTGCGGCGATAGCCCTCCTTCTCGATGACCGCGCGCGCGTTGAGCGAAGGCGGCACGAGGAAGGCTTGACTGACGGCGCCGCCGTCGACATGCATCTCCTGATAATGTTGGCCGTTGGCCTCGACGTCGAACATGACTGGCGGAAAAGCCGCCGGAATCGATGCGGACGCCAGCAGCACATGGCGTATGAGGCTGATCGCTTCGGGGCGTCCGCTGGCCGCGATGGCGCCGATGTTCCAGATCACGGGCCGGCCGGCGTCGAGATCGGTCGTCTGAATCAGCAGCAGCCGCCCTTTCTCATATTCCGCCGCGATCCTGGCGACGAGCGCCTCATCGACGAAATGCGAGATGGTCTCATAAAGCGGGTGCGTGTCGGAGAGCGCGTCTTGCGCGACGGCCGCCACCAGCAGGAACCGCTTTTCATAAACTTTGCTTGGATCGATGTTCGTGTAGACTTCCGTCAGAGCCGCGTCATAGTCGGGACCGAGAAATGCGAAGGGCGCGATGAGCGCGCCCGTGCTGACGCCGGTGACCAGCTTGAATTTGGGCCGGTCGCCATGCGCGGTCCAGCCGACCAGCAGGCCGGCTCCAAAGGCGCCGTTGTCCCCGCCTCCCGAGAGCGACAGCAAGTAAGCCGTCGGCAGCTCGCCGCCTCTCTCAACGCCCAGGATCCGCGCTTCGCGGGCGAGAGCGCGCTGCTGCTCCTCCGCCATGGCGCGCGGCTCGTCGATGAAGAATCGTGCGTTCGGCAGACCGAGCACGAGCGCGTCGCGGCGCTCGGGCGGCGGCACAGCCGAGCGCCGATCTATGGACGAGCAGCTCGCAGCAAAGAGCGAGAACGCCAGCATCAAAGCCGCAAGCGCGCGCGCTCGCCAGGGTCGACCGAAACTGTTCACACTCACGCTGGACATTCACCGACTCGTTTTTTCCTTCGCGGACGCCGCCGTCTCAAAACCTTAGACTCAACCCCGTAACCGGGCCGTGAAGAATGGCGTTCAGCCCATTCTGCTGGCCTTTGATCGTCTGGGAATAGTCGACGCTCACCGCGCGGTAACCGATGGAGCCGTTGAGCTTCCAGCCATTGAACTCAAAGTCGTGGCTATAGCCGCCATAGACCTCCCAGCTAAACTTGCTGCCGGCGCCGAAGCCGCCGATGTCTGCGCGCAGCTGAAACTGCTCGCCCGGCGAAAGCTGCTGGCGAACGCGCCACCCGATCACCGGATCGATCCATTGCAGACTGCCGGATTGGGCCACCGCCTTCGCGCCGACTTCGTCGAGGCCGAGGAGCTGCGAGCTGGCCGCGCCGATCGCGTCGAGCTGAAGGTCGACGCCGACATACCAATAGCGAAGTCCGGCATAGGCGTCGAATGCGGTGAATGTATTCGGCCTGCCGAGGAAATTCCAGCGCGCGAGTTCGTATGCGCCGCCGGCTTCCCCGATCGCCATAGTCAGCTTCATGTGCGCGTCGGCGTTCGCGGCCACGGCGAGGTCCGCAAAGGGCGAGCGCAGCTGCAGCGTCGAGCCGCTGAATCGGAGCTGCATCCAGACCAAGTCGCCGTAAAAGCTGACGGGGCCGTTGCTCGCGTCGATGCGGCCCGAAAAGGACAGCGGAAAAGAGCTGGCCTTGGTCAGGAAGTCGATGAAGGAGGCATTGACTCCGACGGTTTCACCCTTTGCGGTGGCGCTGCCGTTGATCGAGGTGGCCCATGAGTATTGGGTGAGCTGCACGCGCCAGTCGCCGAGGGCGGGGGAAGCTGCGCTAGTAAAACGCGGCGACGCCAGCAAGGGCGTAGCCCCGTCGCCCGACGTCTGGGGCTCGCTCCAGTCGAAGCGGTAGTTCAGCCCGGCGCGCACCAGGTGGCCGTCAAACTTCGTCGAGACGGCCGTGGCGTCGGCGACGCTCTGCAGGCCGAAAAGGACGCCCTGCAGCCCGAGGGGGCTGATATTGGCGTTGGTCAGCGTCTTGGAGCCGAGATCGTAATAGAGATACTCGAGCTTTGCGCTCAGGCTTGGCGTGATCGCATATTCCGCGCCGGCGCCGACCGTCCACCCGACCCGGTTCTCGAAGACGCCGCCCTTGGCGGTTTCGCCGGCGAGCAGAGATGGCGCGAAATTCTGGCCAAAGGTCGCGCTCTCGTCGACGCCGCCGAAAGCGAGGCCGCCCGTCGCATAAACGAGCAGTTGCGGCACGACGGCGTAACCCAAACGCGCGCGCGCCGTCGCCAGATATTCGAGATTGCGGTTCAGCTTCGCGCCGGTGACGGTCGAGAAGCCCGGAAAATCGGGATTGGGGACCAGATTGCCGAGGCCGCCGCCGCCGCGCACGCCAGCGCCGAGCAGGTCGGCCTCGATTCCCGCCACGAACTGATCCGAGAATTGCCAATTGTAGCCGATACCGCCGCCGGCGAGGAAGCCGTCGAGATTGGAGCTCACGACGCCGGAGGCGCCCAGCGCCGAGGCTGGTCCCCATCCCAGCAGCGTGCGATCGAAAATATTGACGGATTGCGCGGTTATGCTCGGGCTCGGCGACCACGTGTAGCCGAAGTCAGCGCCCAGATAGAGACCGGTCCAGGTGAAGGCCGCCGGCGGCGGCGCGGGTGGGGCTTTCAGGGAGGGGAGATCGGCGGCGCCCGCCGGTCGAACGAGCCATTGCAGCGCCGCGACGCCAGCCAGTAGCAGAGTGAAGGAGCTCCTTCGCAACATGCAATGATCCCCCATTCGCAAAGACTGCCGCGCGAACCGCCCGGTCGCGAAGCGTCAAAGTTCTGTCCAGCAATAGTCCGTCCGTGTCAAGAAAAAGCACGACAAGCCAAAGCAGGAGCGAACTAATTTCTTCCTCTGTGCTATTTTAGCAACAGTTCACTCTGGAGGCCGAAAGCGCCGGTCTCAAGGGCCTCGATGCGTGGGCAGTAAGAAAGACGCCCCAACCGCAGAACGTGCGGAGGGGCGCCCTGACTGCCGAGCCGGATATGCACCAAGGGTTTTGCTTCGTTATTTCACGAGCTTGATTCCGCGTCTCTCACGCCTTTCTTCAATCACAAGGCGCGTTCGGCCTGCTTCCAGGCGCAGGGTTATGAAAAGCCCGGCGGAAGGCGGGGCTTTTCGACTGATCACATCGAGTAACGTGTTTGCTCTTTTCGATCAGTATTTGGCGACCACCGGAGGCGGAGCCGTGATGAAGTGATAGTTCACGCCGACGCGGACCGTGTTGAACTCCGGATGGGCGTTGTAGCCGTAATTCCATCCAAAGCCGCCGGTCACGCCGCCGCTCGAGAGGTCGGTATAGAGATATTCGACCTTCGCCGACCAGTTCGGCAGGAACCGCCATTCGACGCCGCCGCCCGCGGTCCAGCCGGTGCGCGTGTTGCTCTGGTTGAGCGCGGTCACGCCGCCATAGGCGAAGCCGGCCGTGCCATAGACGAGCAGGGAGGGCGTGAAGAGCCAGCCGACGCGGCCGCGCACCGTGCCGAACCACGGCAGGCCGAGATTTCCGCCGTTGCCGGTGAAGAGAGGCGTGAGAAAACCACCCGACGGGAGGAAGGGGCTCGGATACAGACCGGCGTAATTGCCCTGATTGCCGCCCGTGATGCTCGTGCCCTGGATGTCGACCTCGCCGCCGATCAGGAAGCTCGTGCCGAACTGGTAATTGTAGCCGACCTGGCCGCCGCCGACG
>Ga0187784_10000413_pt1 | contig 31204 bp, 20 predicted proteins | sample 1015_SJ02_MP15_2_FD_132964 | JGI IMG/M metagenome (GOLD analysis project Ga0187784, IMG submission 132964) | Tropical peat soil microbial communities from peatlands in Department of Meta, Colombia - 1015_SJ02_MP15_20_MG | ecosystem: Environmental > Terrestrial > Soil > Wetlands > Peat | place... | reverse complement strand
GCCAATCTCACGGAAGCCAATGCCAATCTGGGTCTATCGCGAGTCAACTTAGGCTACACAGTCCTTCGCGCCCCCTCTGCCGGGGTGATCACAGTGCGCCAAGCTGAACTCGGAGAGGTGGTCGTTCCCGGCACTCCGGTGGTTACGCTCGCCGACCTCGATCACATCTGGTTGCGAGCATATATCGCCGAAACCGATCTGGGCCGCATCCGGTGGGGCCAGGAAGCGACCATCACCACCGATACCTATCCGGGCAAGCAGTACCGCGGGCGCATCTCATTCATTTCCTCGAGCGCCGAATTCACGCCTAAGAGCGTTCAAACTTACAAAGAGCGTGTCACTCTCGTCTATCGCATCAAAATCGATGTCGAGAATCCCAGCCATGCACTCAAACCCGGCATGCCTGCGGACGCCCACGTCGTTCTCGCCGCCGCTAACCCTAGCGCGGGCCAACAGGGAGCTACACCGGAGAAATAATGACTGGGAATCCCCAATCTGTGATCGTTGCCGAGGGACTCACGAAGGGCTTTCCAGGTGTGCACGCTGTTGATCACCTGAGCTTTGATGTGCGCTCCGGTGAAATCTTTGGCTTGGTGGGTCCAGATGGTGCAGGGAAAACCACAACGCTCCGCATGCTCGCGGGCATCATGCCGCCCGATGAAGGGACAGCCCGAGTCGCTGGCATCAATGTCGTTCACGATCCCGAATGCGCAAAGCACCACCTCAGCTACATGCCGCAGCGCTTTGGGCTTTATGAAGACCTCACGGTCGACGAGAATATCCGCTTCTACGCCGATCTGTTCGGAGTGAAAAAAGCTGGGCGGCATGAGCGTTCCACGCAACTGTTACAGGCAGCCGGCATGAAGGAATTCCGCAAGCGCCTTGCCGCAAACCTTTCCGGCGGCATGAAGCAAAAACTAGGTCTGGTCTGCGCGCTCATTCATCGTCCCAAAGTGATCCTGCTGGATGAGCCGACCACGGGAGTCGATCCCGTTTCGCGCCGCGACTTCTGGCGCATCCTTTACGAACTGGTCTCGGAAGGCGTGACCATCCTCACTTCAACCGCTTACCTTGACGAGGCGGAGCGCTGTCATCGCGTCGCCTTACTCCATCAGGGCAAGCTGCTCTTCTGCGACACGCCTGCGAATCTCAAGGCCAAGCTGGGCAAAGGAGTCTTGTCCATTACATCGTCCGAACCGCGCAGGTTGCGCGGGCAACTCGAGCACACGGTTGGAATCTCCAGCCTCGTGCTGACAGGTGACGGCCTGCACGTGGTGGTTGATGATGCCGCCCGCCGCATTCCCGAATTCGAGACGCAACTAAAGATCGCGCAAATCCCCTTCGACATGATTCAACAAGTCTCGCCCACGATCGAGGATCTCTTCGTGGATGCGGTCGGCGGTGGAGCGTCATCCCATGCCTGAAGGCTACAACTCTGTTGTGATCGAGAACCTGGTCAAACAGTTCGGCGATTTTGTGGCCGTCGATCATATCAATCTAGAGATCCGAAAAGGCGAGGTGTTTGGCTTTCTGGGACCGAATGGCGCCGGCAAGTCCACTACCATCCGCATGCTTTGCGGCCTGCTGACGCCTACATCCGGCCGTGCGCGGGTTGCGGGATATGACGTAGGCGAGGAGCCCGAATCCGTGCGCCAGAACATTGGCTATATGTCGCAGAGGTTTTCTCTTTACAACGATCTCAAAGTGATCGAAAACATACGCCTCTTCGCTGGCCTCTATAGCGTGCCTTCGGGCAAGCTCGAAGAACGAATCAAATGGACTCTGGAAATGGCCAACCTCAGAGGCCAGGAGAATCTAATTACTGGCACGCTTCCCGGCGGGTGGAAGCAGCGCCTCGCCTTGGGCTGCGCGGTGTTGCACAAACCGCCAGTCATCTTCCTAGACGAGCCCACTTCGGGTGTCGACCCCATCTCGCGCCGCCAGTTCTGGGACCTTATTCATCACATGGCAGACGAAGGCGTGACCGTCTTCGTGACCACGCATTACATGGAAGAAGCGGAATACTGCAACCGTCTGGCCCTGATCTTCCGCGGAAAGATAGTCGCGCTGGGTACGCCTTCCGAGCTAAAGCAGAAGTCGATGACAGGCGAACTGCTGCTGGTCGAGTGCGAACCGCTGGCAAACGCAGTGGAAGTCCTGCAATCCGCTCCTGAGGTGATGGACGCCGCGGTCTTTGGTAACGCACTGCACCTAGTCGTGCACGACGCTGCCACGGCGATCCCGCACGTTCGGAGGTACTTGTCGGAACACAACATCACCGTTGGCGGCATAGAGAAGATACGCCCCAGCCTGGAAGATGTTTTCGTTTCGCTCACCAGCGCGCACGATTTGGAAAAGGGATGGAAAGCATGAGCTTCGTTCGCTTCCTGGCCGTGTCTCGAAAAGAATTCATCCAGATTCTCCGCGATGCGCGCAGCCTGTTCATTGTCGTGATCATGCCGGTGACTCTGATGCTGCTGTTCGGTTACGGCGTCAGCCTCGATCTAAAGGGGCTGCCCATCTATGTGTACGACCGCGACGCCAGCCAGCAGAGCCAGGACCTTCTGAAACACTTTCAGGCCAGCGAATATTTCAATGTTGTGCGCGTAGTGAACAACTATCTAGCACTCACACGGGCGCTTGACGACGGTAGCGCAAGAATGGGGATAGTCGTTCCGTGGGATTTCTCTCAGCGTCTTCACGACGGCCGCCCGGCACAGGTTCAAGCGCTCGTCGACGGCACGGACGACAACACCGCCAATGTCCTCATCGGCTATGCTCAGGCGGTTGTCCAAGGTTACTCGTCGGACATCCAGCTTGACTGGCTTCGTAGCCGTGGCCAACTCGCCCAGACTGCTCCCGTCAGGGTTGAAACCCGCACCTGGTACAACGAAGATCTCGAGAGCAGCGCATTCATCGTTCCCGGAGTGCTGGCCCTGGTCATGTCCGTGATCGGGGCGTTTCTCACCTCACTCACCATCGCACGCGAATGGGAACGCAGCACCATGGAGCAGTTGATTTCAACCCCGGTCACGCTGGCAGAGATCATGCTTGGCAAGCTGGTGCCCTATTTCGCCATCGGAATGTTCGACGTCATCCTCTGCGCCATAATCGCCATTTATTGGTTTTACGTACCCTTCCGAGGTTCTTTTGTAACATTGCTGGTCAGCTCCGCCATGTTCATGGTGGTCGTGCTTTCGCTCGGATTCTTTATCTCCGTGATCGCCAAGAGTCAGTTTGCAGCGAGTCAAATTGCGCTGCTCGTTACCTTCCTTCCAGCTTTCCTGCTGTCTGGATTCCTATTTGCGATCGAGCAAATGCCCGTAACGCTTCAGTGGATCACGCGCATCCTGCCGGCGCGCTACTACGTTTCGGTCCTGAAGAAGATATTTCTTAAGGGTACGCCCACGGCTATGCTCTACGCCGACCTGGTTCCTCTGGCTGTGTTCGCAGTCGTGCTGGGAATGCTCGCCACCGGTGCATTCCACAAGAGGTTGACGTAAGGAGAAGCCATGCTGGCGCGTCTCAAACAGATGCTGATTAAAGAGTTCATCCAGGTCTTCCGCGACAAACGCACGCGTTTTGTGCTGTTCGGCCCGCCAATCATTCAGATGCTCGTGTTTGGATATGCAGCCACTTTCGAGATTCATCATGTTCCCACTGTTGTGCTTGATCTCGACCACAGCCAGGAGAGCCGAGAGCTGATCTCCCGTTTTTCTTCCAGCCCCTATTTCGACGTGCAACGCCAACTAACGGACTACCGCCAGATCGGTGATCTCATTGATCAAGGAAAGGCTACGATCGGTCTCCAGATCAACGCGGGCTTCGCACAGAACTTGCGCAAGGGCCAGACCGCGCCCCTACAAGTGATCGTTGACGCAACCAATTCGAACACTGCCTTGATTGCCTCCGGCTACATCACGCAGATTGCAGTCGGCTTCGCCCGGGACTACCAGAAAGACCACATTTACCGCATCTCACCGCAATTGATGGAAGAAATCCCCTCGGTGGAACTCGCGCCGCGGCCATGGTACAACCCTGACCTCAGGAGCCGCTGGTTTTTCGTGCCCGGGGTCATCGGCAGTCTAACCCTCGTGCTTGTAGTTATTCTGACGGCCTTTGCCGTGGTTCGCGAACGAGAAATCGGCACTCTCGAACAAATCATGGTGACGCCCATCCGTCCGGCCGAGTTTATCCTCGGCAAGACCTTGCCCTTCTTCCTTATTGGCCTGCTCGACGTCTCGCTAATTGCCACGGTGGGGACGCTGTGGTTCCAAATCCCATTTCGTGGCCGGATTCTCGTGCTGTTCGTTGGCGCGATTCTCTTTCTGCTATGCATGTTGGGCGTGGGCCTGTTGATTTCGACCGTCTCGTCCACCCAGCAACAAGCGATGGTGACCTCCTTCTTCTTTATCATGCCCGCCATAACGTTTTCCGGCTTCGGATTCCCCATCAGCACCATGCCGCAGTGGCTGCAATATCTTACCTATCTCAGCCCGTTGCGCTATTTTCTGGTAGTGCTCCGCGGCACCTATTTGAAAGGTGTCGGCATGGAGATTCTCTGGCCCCAGATGCTCGCCATGGCCGCTATGGGAATCAGTCTGCTCCTGATCGCTATCTTCCGCTTCCACAAAGCGCTCGACTGAGCCTTCAGCTGGCCTCCGGGTCGAATGACGACGCACTCGGAAGTGATTCTTCACAGCAGGGCCCTGCTCACAGAAATGTTCCTGCAGACTACTCTGGGTACGATGATCCAATTCCACTTGCCTGATAGGTCAGCTTTTGTGGGTCTCCTCAGCGAGTCTGCCCCAGGCGCTGCGGAGGTCCTACTTTTGCGCCAGAGCCGCCGCAGGTACTGCACCGGAAGCCGGAGCTAACGCGGCGTCCACTAAGGCTAATCCTTCTTCCACGATGTCCAAGCCGTGGCGGAGCTCCTCCTCCTTAATGATAAGGGGCGGACAAACCCACAACATATTGAAGCGACTGAATGCATAGAGGTGCTTGCTCTTCAAGTGACCGGCGAGCTTGCTCATCTCCGGACTATTGCCGTTGAACGGCGCCAGTGGTTCGCGCGAGGATTTGTCTTTCACGAGTTCCAGAACGCTAAAGAGACCTATGTGGCGAACGTCCCCAACGCAGCGATATTTCTGCTTCATCACCGCGAGGCGCGAAGCGAGATAACGCCCTTGTCGCTCCACGTTGGCGAAGATGTGCTCTTCCTCGTAGAGATTGAGATTGGCTACGGCGGCGGCGCAACAAACGGGGTGGCCGCTGTAGGTGAGTCCACCCCAGAGCATGTGCGTCTCAAAGTGTCTGGCGATGGCATCGGAAACAAGCACGGCGCCGAGGGGAAGGTAGCCGCTCGTCAGGCCTTTGGCGCAGCTCACAATATCCGGACGGATGCCGTAATGTTGCGTGGCCAGCCATTTGCCGGTGCGGCCGAATCCGCTCATGACTTCGTCGTCAATCAACAGAATGCCGTATTTATCGCAGAGGGTGCGGAGTTTCGGATAGTAATCGTCGGGTGGAACGAGCAAGCCGTTGGAGCCGGTGATGCCTTCCACGAGAATGGCGGCAATGGTGTTGGGGTCTTCCATCTGGATGATTTCTTCGATATGCGAGACGCATTCGCGATGGCACGTTTCCACTTGTTGTCCGAACGGACAGCGATAGCAGTAGGGATCGAAAACGCGAACGATGCCCGGAATGCCCGGCTCGACGGGCCAGCGCCGAGGGTCGCCGGAAGCGGTCATTGAACCCATGGTGGCGCCATGATAGGAGCGATAGCGCGTAATGATTTTGTCGCGGCCGGTGAAGAGCTTGGCGATTTTCATGGCGTTTTCGTTAGCTTCGGCGCCGCCCAGTGTGAAGAAAGCTTTCGCGAGGCCGGTGACCTCGGCAAGCTTCTTGCCAAGCAGGCCGCGCGGCTCCGTGGCGAAACCCGGTCCGGCGAAGCAGAGTTCGTCGACCTGCTTTTTGATGGCTTCCAGCATTTTGGGGTGCTGGTGGCCAACGTTTAGGTTGATGAGCTGCGAGCTGAAGTCCAGCCAGCGATTGTCGTCCCCATCCCAGAACCAGACGCCCTGGCCACGTTTCATATGAATGGGATTAGAGGCTCCCTGCACGGACCACGAGAACATCGTGTAATCGCGGTTGTCTTGCACCACTTTGCGGGAATGAGAATCCATAAGCTGCATTTCCTTCCTCGAAATTTCGCGGGCTTTAGCGCTGCTTCAGAATCCAGTCCATCGTTTTGGACGCCAGGCGATCGAGCGCCACGACGGACATTTCGAGATGCTCTTCTTTGGTGTCTTCAATTTTATTGTGGCTGATGCCTTTGAGCGATTGTACGAACATCATGACGGTGGGGATTCCCGCGCGGGAAACTTCGGCCGCGTCGTGCAGCGGGCCCGAGGGCATGCGATGCGAAGTGCCCGACGTCTCCCGAACGGCTTGTTCGCAGAGATCCAGCAGGTGCGGATGAAATTTAATTGGTTCGATGCTCCAGAGGCGCGACCAGTTCACCGTGCAATGCTCCTCGGCAGCAAAGCGGCGGCTGGCTTCCTGGGCTTCGCGGTACATCTGCGCAAGAATGTTGGCGTCGAGATCGCGCTGGTCCAGCGTGACTTCGCAGCGGCCCACGACTGCCGTAACGATTCCCGGGAATGTCTTGACGCTGCCCATGGTGCAAACCGCGTCTTCGTGTTTCCCAGCGATGGTGCGAATTTCGAGCGCCAGTTTTGCTGCTGCAGCGAGCGCATCGCGCCGCGCGTTCATAGGCGTCGAACCGGAGTGCGCCTCCTGTCCGTGAAAGGTGATGATGTGCCGCTCCACGCCCTTTGTGCCGAGAACTACGCCGAGCGGCAAGCCCATGCGTTCCAGCACCGGGCCTTGCTCGATGTGCAATTCGAGATAGGCACCGGCGTTTTTTTGTTCTTTCCGGGCATCCGGGAAATGGTCGATCTCCACGCCGCAACGGCGCAACGCATCTTCCAATTTCACGCCGTCGCGATCGGTACGGTTGCGATCCGCTTCGATGGAATGTGTTCCGGCAAACGCCGAGGATCCGAGGAGGCTGCGGCCGAAGCGTGCGCCTTCTTCATCGGCCCAATCCACGAGGCGCACGGTAACCGGAGGTCGGCCGTGGAATTCCGTGGCGATCCGGCGCAACACTTCGAGGCCCGCGAGCACGTTGAGCGCGCCATCGAGCCAACCGCCATTGGGCACGGAATCGAGATGCCCGCCGATGAGCAACGATTTTTCGGATGCGCCGGGCAGTGTGACCCAATTGTTGCCCGCCGCGTCGTAGTGCTGCTCAACGGGAAGCTCTTTCACCTTTGCGGCGAACCAATCGCGAGCTTTCAGCCAGGTGTCCGTCCAGGCGACTCGCTGCGCCCCGTTCTCGTCACTAGTAAGGGCGCGAAGCTCCTTCAATTCGGCAACCGTGTGTTTGGGGTTGAGGCTCATAGGTGTTCGGTTAGAAATGTGCCGGTTCGCGCTTAAGCATCTTGCCACGACCGCGCTCGCCGATAAACTTGCCGTCGCGTACCTGAACCTTGCCGCGCACGGTCACGACCGACGGGCGGCCTTCAATCTCCATTCCCTCGAAACCATTGTAATCGTTGTTCACGTGCTGCGATTTTGCGGAGACCACTCCGCGGTAATCCGTGTCGTAAACGACCAGGTCAGCGTCACTGCCCACGGCGATCGCGCCTTTACGCGGGAAAAGCCCAAAAAGCTTTGCCGCCTTTGTGCTGGCCGCGTCGACAAAACGATCCAGGTCCAGGCGCCCGCGTTTCACACCGTGCGTATACAGGAGATTCACGCGATCCTCGATCCCCGGAATACCGTTGGGAATGTTGACGAACGAATCCTCGCCGAGAAGTTTCTGTTCCGTGTCAAACGGGCAGTGATCCGTGCCCACCGTATCAATGGAAGCAAGTGCCAGAGCGTTCCAAAGTGCAGTTTGATTGTGCTTTGCGCGCAGAGGCGGCGACATCACGTGCTTCATGCCTTCCACCCCGGGCCGCTCGGCATATGTTTTGTCAAGCAGGAAATGCGGCAGCACCGACTCCACATGAATCTTCACGCCGCGCGATTTCGCGTCGAGCGCGGCATGCAACGCCTTTTCGCACGACAGATGGACCACGTAGCCGGTTGCTCTCGTATTTTCCAGAAACGATGCGAAATGGCCGGTGCCCTCAGCTTCGACCGATTCGGGACGGCTGGGCTCGTGCCATTCGGGGCCGGTCTTACCTTCGGCGAGAAGTTTCTGCTGCAAACGTACCACGAGTTCCGCATTTTCGCAGTGCGCAGTGACAATCACGCCGAGACGTTTTGCAAGTTCGAGGGTCTGGTACATTTCGCCGTCGTCAACACCAAAAAAGTTTTTGTAAGCGAGGAAAATCTTGAACGAAGCGGTGCCGTCGGCGACGATCTGGCGCAACTGCGATTCTGTTTCCTTCACAAACTTAGTCACCGACATGTGGAAGGCGTAGTCGCAAGCGCTCTTGCCATCGGCCTTCGATTTCCAAAGCTGGTAGCCTTCGAGCGCATCATCGTTGCGGTTGGGGCAGCACATTTCGATGTACGTGGTTGTTCCGCCGATGAGCGCCGCGATGCTGGCGGTTTCGTGGGTGTCCTTGGCGAATGTCGCCATGAAAGGCAGATAAATGTGCACGTGGGGATCGATGAAGCCCGGAAAGACGAGTTTGCCGGTGGCATCAATGATTTCCGCGTTTGGCGGGGCTTTGAGATCTTTGCCGATGCGGGTGATGGTTTCGTTCTCGACAAGAATATCCGCGCGGACGCGCGAGCCCACCGTCACAATCTCGGCATTTCGGATCAGCAGAGCCATGATTCACTCCTGCAACGCATCACAACATCCTCAGTGAATATGAATGCCCATCTCTTCGCGATATTTTTTCATTTTCTCCCAGTCCTCGGTGACTTCCCGGTGCGACTCGGAGATTTGCGCCCAGGTGACCGGCTGCCGCCCGGACGCTTCTTCCATCATACGGATGCAGTCTTCCACGGGGCAAACGTTATAGCAGAGGCGGCAGCCCACACAATCCTCTTCGCGCACGTGGACGCTGGGGCGCGTGTTCACGGCTTCTTCCTTGCCATTCGAGCGAACGTCATAAGATTGCGGCTGAACGACACGCCCATCCTTGTCCATCAGGTCAATGCACTGGTGGGCCGTATCGTTGCAAGCGATGTAGCAAAGATTGCAGCGGATGCACTTCTGCTGGTCAATGCGCGCGACGGCCCGAAACGACAAGTCAAAATCATTGAAGTCGGAGACGCGGTGCAAGCTGCGGCCTGTCACGTCGAAAATCCTCGCAAAACCCTTTTCGTCCATCCAGTTGGACAAGCCGTCGCACAGGTCTTCCACGATGCGGAAACCGTAGTGCATCACGGCGGTGCAAACCTGCAGGCTGCTGGCCCCGAGCAGCAGGAATTCCGCGGCGTCGCACCACGTGGAAATGCCGCCCATGCCGGAGATCGGCAGCTTGGAACCACCCACTACCGGGTCTTTTCCCAGCGCTGCCAGCATATTCAGCGCGATGGGTTTCACGGCCGGGCCGGCGTAGCCTCCGTGGCCTCCTTTGCCACCGATGTTAGGCGTGATTTCGAGCGTGTCGAGATCGACGCCGATGATGGAATTCAACGTATTGATGAGCGACAGCGCGTTCGCACCGGCTGCCACCGCGGCGCGCGCCGGCATCACGATATCCGAGACGTTTGGCGTGAGCTTGACGATCACGGGAATCCTGGCCACTTCCATGACCCAACGCGTAATCTGTTCGCAGTACTCCGGCACCTGCCCCACGGCGCTGCCCATGCCGCGCTCGCTCATGCCGTGCGGACAGCCGTAGTTCAACTCGACCCCGTCGGCGCCGGTATCCTGAATGCGCCGAATGATGTCGTGCCACGCTTCCGGCTTGGACTCCACCATCGCGGAGACGAGGACGGCGCGATCGGGCCAGGCGCGTTTCACTTCCGCAATCTCATGAAGATTCACTTCCAGCGGGCGGTCGGAGATCAGCTCGACGTTGTTGATGGCCAGCATTTTCTGGCCGCCGTAATGCCATGCGCCGTAACGGTTGGAAACATTCAGCACCGGTGGGCCGATGGTCTTCCACACCGCACCGCCCCAGCCCGCTTCAAACGCGCGATGCACCTGCAAACCGGAATTGCTGGGAGGCGCGGAGGCCAGCCAAAAAGGATTCGGCGAGTGAATCCCCGCAAAGTTGATACTCAGGTCAGCCACGTGCCACCAACCTTTCATGAATCGATTGCGCAGCCAGCTTGCCATCTTGCACGGCCATCACGGTGGAGGCCGCGCCGCGCGCCCGGATGCAATCTCCCCCGGCATAAACGCCGGTCAAACTCGTTTCGAAATTGGCGTCCACCTGGATGTATCCTTTTTCAGTTTTGAGTTTCAATTGGGAAGCGATGGAAGGTTTCTCTTGCCCGACGGCTTTCACGATTTGGTCCGTAGGGAGCAGGAATTCTGAGCCGGAAACAGGTTGCGGCGAGGGACGCCCGGAAGCATCGACCGGCCCTAAGCTCATGCGCACGCATTCCAGCGCCTTCACCGACCCCCTTTCCACATGCACCCGGACAGGTTGTGTCAAGAAAGAGAAGCGCACGCCTTCCCGCTTGATGAAGTCGTACTCGTGGGCGTACGCGGTCATTTCTTTTTCCGAGCGGCGATAGATCATCGTGACTTGACTCGCGCCGAGTCGCTTGGCGACCGTGGCGCAATCAATTGCAGTATTGCCCGCTCCAATGACTACGACGTTTCGGCCGATCACGAGGTTGGGAGCGTCCAATTTGCTCTGCTCGATGTATTCCAATCCATCGATAATGTGCTCTTCGCCGGGAATGCCCAAGGTTGTTGTGATACCCAGACCCACACTAAGAAACACCGCGCCAAAGTTTGCATTCAGATCGGCCAGGGTGAAGTCTGTGCCGAGTTCCTTGCTGGTTTCCAGCTTGAGGCCAACTTTTGCGATCATCGTGACTTCTGCCAGCGCCACCTCGACCGGCTCGCGAAGGCCGATGATACCGTAGGTGGAAAGACCGCCTGCCAGCTCGCGCTTTTCATACAGCGTCACACTGTGTCCGCGCTTCGCAAGTTCGCCCGCGCAGGAAAGGCCCGCGGGGCCAGCCCCGATGACGGCCACTCTCTTGCCTGTGGCTTTCGCGGGCTGGAAAAGGTCCATGCCCTTTCCATAAGCAAAGTCCATAGCATACCGCTGCAGCCGGCCGATGGCGATGGGCTTGTGTTCCGTGCCGAGCACGCAGGCGCCTTCGCACAATTCCTGCACCGGGCAAACACGCGCGCAGGTGGCACCGAGCAAGTTGGACTCCAGGATGGTGCGCGCGGAGCCACGCAAATTTCCGGTGGCAATTTTCTTGATGAATTTGGGAATGTCGATGTGCGTGGGACAAGCGTGCGTGCAGGGCGCGTCGTAGCACATCAAACATCGTGCCGCTTCCAGAGCGGCTTGGTTGCGCGTCAGCGGCGGAAGAAGTTCGTCAAGCGCACCCGCTCGCACCGTTTGTTGCTGAATTTCTGTCAACCCATCCTCCTGACCGTCCATTCCGAAATGCTATGAGCGCCATGGGATGCAAGATGATCCCAATAGAGGCGCCGCCACGGAAACTATTTCATCATAGGGGCCCGCTCCTGCATCAACAAAAAATATAATCCGCCGGAAACGAAGAAACCCACAAACCACGCATAGTCGTAGAGCCAGCGCACAACCGGCACGGCGAGGCCGATCAACGCGATCGCAATTCCAGTTACCAAGGCCACGATGGCCTTGGGGTTGAACCCACGCCAAAACTCATACGCGCCACAGCGGCGATATAAATCCTCCACGACAAGTCGCTGGCGCCGCACTAGGTAGTAGTCGCAAATCATGATCCCGGCAATCGGCCCCAGGAACGCCGAGTAGCCCACCAACCACCCAAAAATATAAGAGCTGAAATCGTGCAGCAATTTCCACGGCATCATCAAAATGCCCACCATGCCGGTGATGAGGCCGCCCGTCCGGAAGGAAATGAGGCTCGGCCGCAAATTGGAAAAATCGTTGGAAGGAGACACCACATTGGCGGCGACATTGGTATTCAGCGTGGCCAAAAGCAAGGCAATCAGGGCGATTAAGGCCGCGAGTGGCTGCTTGAATCGCCCGAGCAGCACCACGGGATCCCAGATGGGCTGGCCAAAAATCACCGCCGATGCTGACGTGACCGCAACGCCGATGAAGGAGTACAGGGTCATCGCCGTGGGCAATCCCAGAGCTTGTCCAACCATCTGGGCGCGCTGCGATTTGGCGTAGCGCGTGAAGTCTGGAATATTTAGCGCCACGGTGGCCCAAAAACCTACCATCCCGGTCAGAGCTGGAATGAAGAAGCGCACAAACTCTGGCATCGTATGGAATTTGCTTCGCGTATGCAACACGGGACCGAATCCGCCCGCTTTGCGGGTAATCCAAAAAAGAAGCAGCAATCCCACCACGAGCATGAAGGGCGCGCCAATGCCCTCGAGGAATTTGATCGTTTCGATGCCGCGCCAAATCACAAACATATTGAGGGCCCAGAAGAGAAAGAAGCACATCCAAATGCTGCCTGGGAGACTTGCTGCGCCCGGCCACAAAATGCGCAGCATCGAATAGATAGCCTGCCCGCCAATCCACGCCTGGATGCCGAACCAGCCGCAAGCCACGAGCGCGCGCAAAACTGCCGGAACATTCGCGCCGCGCACGCCAAACGAGGCGCGAACAAAAACTGGAAACGGGATGCCGTAGCGCGTGCCGGCATGCGCGTTCAACAGCATGGGAATCAAGACAATCAGGTTCCCCAGAAGAATGGTAAGCACGGCCTGAATCCAGCTCATGCCGCCGGCGATCAGGCCAGACGCAAGCATGTACGTGGGAATGCAAACGCTCATAGCCACCCACAGGGAAGCATAATTGTAGGTGCCCCAGGAGCGCCTTTCCGGAGCAATCGGGGCCAAATCAGGATTGTAGAGAGAAGCATCGCCCTGTGTGATTTCCATCTTTTTATCCCTGGAAAATCGGAATGAGGCGTCAGACTATAGCATTTGCTAGAGCGTATTGCATAACCTCGCTAAGTTATTGATTCTATTGAGGCGAAAATGGGTTGTGCGACAGCTTCCAAGGAAATTCCACTGAGCAGGCACCGCCCTTTTTCTGCCCTATTCGTCCCCAATGTCTTCGTTCCACACGGCAGGATTTGCGCGAATATAGTCGGCAAGCAGCGAAACGCATTCTTGCGAGTCCAGATCAACCACCTTTACACCGAGCGAACGCAGCCACTCGATGCCGCCCTGAAAGTTCCTGCTCTCCCCAACCACGACCGTGCCGAAGCCAAACTGCCGCACCAAACCGCTGCAATACCAGCAAGGCGCGAGCGTCGTCACCATGATCAGCTTGCGGTAGCTTCTTTGCCGGCCCGCTTTTCGGAACGCGTCCGTCTCTCCGTGCACGGAAGGATCGCCTTGCTGCACGCGGCGATTGTGCCCCGCGCCGATCAACTTGCCTGCCTCGTCGAAAATGGCCGCACCGATGGGGATGCCGCCTTCCTTCAGGCCAAGGCGCGCTTCCGCGAGGGCGACGGCGAGCATGGAACTGTAATTCGGTGTCGAGGTCATGCTTTCTCCTGACTCAGGCGTGCTGAGAAATCCACCGCTGTATTCTTATAGCCCCTCCTAGCGGCCCCCGTTTCTTGAGGACAAAAGAGATAACTGGGCAGCAAGAGGAGCGCGAACAGTATTTCCGCATCTTCGCATTGAAAGTTTAATGCGAAAATTCTTCATCGGCGAGTTAGAAGCCCCTTGTACAAGGTGAGCGGAGCCTATATCGTAACCGCACTTGCTCCCCGATTGGGCAAAGAAAACGAAGAAAGGAGGCACATCCGGAACATGACGCAAGCGCAGACGGAAGCAACGGGCTATGGATTGCGGCGCGAAGTACTGTCGCCGCTGGAGACGCTGGCACAGTCGGTCTCCACAATCGCGCCGACCACGACTCCGGTAGCAACAATTCCCTTGGTCTGCGCGCTCGCCGGCAACGGCACGTGGCTCGCTTACGTTCTGGCGACAGCCGCCATTCTGCTGGTCGCGCTGTGTGTAAGCAAATTTGCGCGTTACTCTGCTTCACCGGGTTCACTTTACAAGTATGCCTCCATGATCCTTCCGCCGTCTCTGGGAGCCACGGCAGCCTGGAGCCTGCTCCTGGCCTATATTGCGACGGGGTCGAGCGTAATCGGGGGTTTCTACCACTACGGAAACCTTTTGCTGCGCGACGCCACGGGCCACGGCACTTCGGCCGCATTCCTCGCCCTTTTGGTGACAGCCATCTCCATCTGGATTGCCTGGCGGGATGTGAAGATTTCGGCACGGCTGATGTTGTGGATCGAAGCAGTTTCCGTCTCGTTCATTCTGATCGTGGTGGTGCTCGTGCTGGTGCGGCATGGCTGGCACTTGGACTGGCAGCAGTTGCAACTGCGCGGCATGAGCGGCAGCGGCCTGCGGCTGGGCCTGGTATTGGCGCTGTTCAGTTTTGCGGGCTTCGAGAGCGCCACCACACTCGGTTCAGAAGCGCGAAATCCTCTGAAGACCATTCCTCGTGCTGTCATCCAGAGTGCCCTTCTCGCAGGGGCTATCTTTACGGCCTGCGCCTACGCCGAAGTGCTGGGCTTGCGCAGCGTGGGGCAGGATCTGGGTACAAGCCAGGCGCCGATGCGCGTGCTGGCGCACCTTGGCGGTCTTCCCTTGCTAGGCCTGCTGATTGATATTGGGGCATTGGTGAGCATGTTTGCGGGAACACTGGCTTGTGTCACAGCGGCCGCTAGAGTACTCCTCCTGATGTCTCACAACGGGCTTGCGCACGGCTCGCTGCGCAAGACCCATGTGCGCAACGAAACACCCGGCTTGGCGATTGTGGTAACCGGAGCCGCCGCGGTCCTGCCGGTGGCAATTCTGGCTGCACGGGGCGCCAGCGGACTAGACGTGTACGGTTGGATGGGCTCGCTTGCAACCTATGGTTTCATCGTCACTTACGCGCTGGTGAGTGTTGCCCTGCCGGGCTACTTGAGGCAACAGGGCGCCTACCGTCCCGGAGCACAGATTATTCCCTGGCTGGCCTGTTTGGCCATGTTGTTGGCCCTGGTGGGAAACCTGTATCCCGTTCCGGAAGGACCGTACGGCAAGCTTCCCTATATCTATCTGGCGTACCTTGCGGCCGGGATGTCGTGGTTTTTCCTGAGGGTCAGGAATCGGAAACCGGCATTGGCCGAAGACTAAAGCCGCACTCCGGCGTCAGGCTACACCAGCAGAAGCGGAACGGTTCCAACCACGTTGAACATCCGAAAAGCTGCATCCCCACCAGTTTCCTGGGGCTTTCTGTGCAAATGTACTCTTGCGGCGTGGAATAGAAAAAATTAATTGTGGAAAACTAAAGTTTGAGTTGCGGTTCGGTTCTATTTGGAATAATTTCCTCGCAACGATTTGTCCGACAGAGAGGCCAAGCGGAGGAGATCGAGTTCATTCAAAATAACCCTGCTTGGTCCACCTGTGGATAACGGTCGGGGCCATGTGCCTTTAGAGAGACGTTTGGAGGCATCACCGAATGACCAAGACTACAGGCAGATTTCTTTCCTTCCTGTTTGCATCCTGCCTTTGTTGTTGTTTTACGCTTCTTCTTGCGCCGGGTTTATTTCCACAGCAGACTCTTGGCGGCATCACGGGGACAGTGACAGACACCTCGGGCGGAGCCATCATCGATTCGCAGGTGACCCTGGTCGCGGACGCCACCAAACTGACGCGCACGCAGAAAACGAACAGCGTCGGCAGCTATGAATTTGTGAACCTCGCCATCGGCGCTTACTCTCTCACGTTTACGCACGAGGGATTTGAGACTCTTAAGATTCCTTCCGTGCCCGTGCAAGCCGACCGCACCGCCACGGTGAACGCGACTCTGAAGGTGGGACTGGTAGGCACGACGGTGACGGTCGAGGCGGCGCCGCTGATGAACGCCGAAGACACCACCAACGGCTACATTCTCGAAGCGGGCCAGATTGAATCCGTGCCGCTCTCCACGGGCAGTTTTACAAGCCTGGCGATCTTATCTCCCGGCGTCAACGCCGAACTGCCCAGCGGCACCGGCGCGAATAGCGGATTGGGCAACCAACCCATCTGGGCCAATGGCCAGCGCGACACCAGCAACAGTTTCTTGCTGAACGGAGTAGACGCCAGCAACCTGTTCAACGGCAAGAGCACCAGCCAGGTGGCATCCGCGCGCGTGGTGAACAACACTGGCGTAAGCGGCGCCGCCAGCACAAGCGCCGCTATTATCCAGAGCACGGCGTCTCCCTATCTGGCCATCGGTCAGGCTCTGCCGACGCCTGCTCCGGATTCTATCCAAGAACTGCGCGTCAATACTTCGATGTACGACGCACAGCAAGGCTCCACCAGCGGTGCGCACATCGACATGAGCACGGCCTCGGGCAGCAATTCTCTCCACGGCACCGCCTCCGTTAAGCGCGGCACCAATGCACTCAACGCCGCGCCGTTCTTCTTCAACGCCGACCCCAACATTCCCGCGGATGAGAAAAACCCCGAATTGCATCGCGTCGAGCTTGGGGGAACGCTGGGCGGCGCGCTTATCAAGGACAAGCTTTTCGGTTTCATCAGTTACCAGCATATTCACAGTTCCGACCAGGAAATTGGCCTTTCTCGCATCACCGTGCCCGCGGGCCTGACGGATGACCGTAGCCCCGCTGCGTTGGCCAATCTCGTCAACACTACAAACGTGACCTCTTGGTGCCCGACTCCGCCATGCCAGAACTTTCCTGCCACGGTCACCCCAGGCGAGATCAGTCCTGTGGCTCTAGCGCTTCTGCAGTACAAACTCCCGAATGGCCAATACCTGATCCCCTCGGCTGACGGGCAGACGCCGACCGTAAACTTCCCGGAAAATGCGATTGTGCCGGGCACGGCCTTATTCACCGCGGACCAAGCGGTAGCAGACCTGGATTGGAACGCCTCCGCCAAAGATACGGTGGCGCTGAAGTATTACTACCAGCACGATCCGACCATTGCACCTTATGCGTATTCCAGCGTAGCCGGCTTCGCTCAGCACTTGGATGCGGGCAGCCAGGTGTTCTCCATCGGCAATACGCAGACCCTTAGATCGAATCTCAGTGTTAGCGAAACGTTTGGATTCATTCGGGAGAAGGTTTACAGCACCATTGCGCAACCGTTCGGGCCATCGGCCATACCAATGGGAAGTTCGTCCGTGGGTATCGACACGTTTGGGTCCACCATTTTTCCGGGCATCACCATCGTGGACCCCTACGGAAATTATGCCGGCTACAATACGGGTTGCCCCAATTCAGACAATACATGCGTCCCTTACGCTAATCCCGTCACCAATGCCGCTCTCTCCATTGGTCAGGGCTCGGCCTCCCAAGGTGCCTTCACCGGTGTATTCCAAAACCGCTTCATGCCCTCGGCCACCGCAATCTGGACCAAGGGCAAACACACCATCACGTTCGGAGGCAGCTATGCCTTTACGCAGTTGAACACGCGCGACCGGCGAACGGATACCGGCAATATTGGCGTCGTCGATTTCTCGCAGTTTCTGCTGGGCGACGTCACTCCCTACACCTCCAACGGCTTCGTGACTTCGGCTTACCTCCAGGGTGACGCGAACCGCTACTATCGAGCCGGGCAGACCGGGCTGTATCTTCAGGACAAATACCAGTTGCGCTCTAACCTCAATGTGACCCTTGGGCTGCGCTACGACTGGAACGGGGGGCTGACGGAGAAGTACGGCCGCATCTACAATTTCGATCCCGCCCTGTATTCATTTGATGGCAATGAAGTGACGTCTACCGGATTCATCATCGCGGGAAACAACAAGCAGTACCCCACGAAGGGGGTCAGCAATTCGACGCTCACCGGGCGCCAGTGGGGATTTGCGCCACGCCTTGGCATTGCCTGGAGTCCGCAAATGTTTCACAGCAAAGTGGTGGTCCGCGCGGGAACCGGCCTGTACTACGATCGCGGCGAGCTCTTTTCGTATTTTTCCCCGGGCTTTGCTGCCGGGGTCATCACCGGCGGCCCTTTTGGAGTGAACCAGTCGCCTCCGTTTGTGAACTCGCAACTGTGCCAAGCGCAGACGGCCGTTGGTTATGAGGGATACATTCCTACATGCGATCCGACGCAAGTTGGCCCGGGCACATCGGGAATCGGCGGTTCGCTCGCCTATCCTTGGGGCAGCAACGGCCCGCAGGCTCCTCCGACCGGCAATCCCGCCGATATAATCAATTACTTACCCAATGTCTCGGAAATAGAAAACGGGTCGCAACTTTTCGCCATTGCCGTGTACGACCGCAAGAACAAGCTGCCGTACACGATTAACAACACAATGGACATTCAGTGGCAGCCGCGCAACGACCTCTTGATTCAGATCGGCTACGTGGGCAACCTCGGGCGTCACTTGGTGATTCCTGTGCCCTTCAACCAGGCGCAGATCGCTTCGCCGTCTCATCCCATCAACGGGCAATACTACAGTTACGGCTACACGGTCGAGACCCTAGTGAATGGCATTCCCACGCCTATAGGCCTGCCGAGCATTCCCGGCCAGCCTTCGGTCTCTCCGGGAAATTACCTCAGCACGTATGAGGGCGGCAACGTCGATATGCGCGTACCCTACGTCGGCTATTCTTCGGAGTCATTGAGTTACGACGCCGCGGGCATTTCTATGTACAACGCGCTGCAGACGCACGTCGAGAAACGCCTGAGTCATGGTCTGCAGGTTGGCTTCTCTTATACCTGGTCGCACGCGACAGACGAACAGAGCGGGCTGGGACTGTTCTTCAACGGGAACAATCCGTTGGACCTGCGCAGCGCGTATGGAACATCGGACTTCGATCGCACGCACGTTTTCAATTTTAATTTCGGCTACCAATTGCCAAAGTTCGCGGCGGATTCCACTTCCGTTAAGGGGCGTTTCATCGACGGTTGGGCCCTGGAAGGGGTCGGCATTTACCAGAGCGGCCAGCCGTTTAGCGTGATTGATTACACCGGCGCAGTTGGCAGCCTTTTTTACGGCGTCAACGACGGCATTAACAACCCGATCGTTCCCGTCAAGTCGAGCTGCACGATGAGTCAGGCCGTGACCGGGAACAATGGCGCGACACCCGGCCTTCCCGCGCTCCAAGCTTCCTGCTTTACGATTCCGATTTTGCAGCCCGGCGCTCTGGATGGCGCAATTCCCATGAACGACCCGTATGAAACAAATTTCACCACCGGGCAGCGCAATATTTTCCGGCAAACGTGGCAGCGGCGCCTGGACGTTTCCTTCGTCAAGGACACCAGCATCACCGAACGCACGAACCTGAAGTTCAGCTTTGACGTGTTCAACGTGACCAACACTCCCAGCTTCGATATACCCATTGACGACGTCTCGCAGAACCAGTATTACAACGGCTTCCCGCTCGCGGGGACTGCTGTTCTGCCCACCGGATGCGGCACGGCAAATCAAGTCAACAACTTCTACAACTGCCCGTTTGGCTTGGGCAACGTCAACAAAACCATCGGCAGCGCACGCCAGGTTCAATTGGCTCTGCGCCTTACCTTCTGAGACAACTAGCGAGTGGCCAGGGCGGGGTTCTCAAATCTCCTGAGAACTCCATTCTGGCTTTGCCATTTGTAAGGTCGGGCAGCGAACAGGCCATAAGCCCGGTTAGCTGCCACGGTGACCGGTAGCATTTCCACCGGTGTGTGTCGGAATCGTTCCTGGAACTCCACAGGCGAGGTGCACTGCCCGCAGTTGGGCGTGAGAGCCGAGAGCGTTCTCGCGCATGACCGCGTTGTTCGCCGTCGCAGTCAGCTTTCCCGGCAATGTGGGACACAAGATGCTATCCTCGCCAGAATCACAATTCGGGAGCGAGATCGCAGCACGACTGGCCTGCCATGGGTCGGCAGCGTTCTGTCCTGTGGCGGTGGTTGCGGCGAATGAGGAAACCGGAGGCCTCCATGAAGCTGGATCACGGAGTATTGAAGGGTCTCCCCAAGGTGCTGTTACACGAACACCTGGACGGCGTGTTGCGGCCGGAAACGGTAATTGAGTTGGCGAGAAGCGCCGAATACAACCAGCTCCCCACGGAGGATGCGGAAGAACTGGGGCGCTGGTTCCACCAGGGGGCGAACCAGGGCAGTCTGCCAAAGTACCTGGAAGGGTTTGTTCACACGATCGCGGTGATGCAGACCGAAGAGGCGCTCGAGCGAGTGGCCTACGAACAAGCGGAAGACCTGCACCGTGACGGCGTGGTCTATTTTGAAACTCGCTTTGCTCCGGTTTTTCATACCCAGAGAGGATTAACCCACCAGCAGGTGGTCTCCGCCGTGCTCAAAGGCCTGGAGCGGGGCCGAAAGGACTTCGGAATTTCTTGCGGGCTAATCATCTGCGCCATGCGCAATATGGACGTGTCGCTGGAAATGGCCGAACTCGCCGTGGACTTTCGCAACCGCGGAGTTGTGGGATTCGATCTGGCGGGCGAAGAGGGTGGGTATCCCCCCAAAAAGCACGTGGATGCGTTCCACTATATACAACGGCAGAATTTCAACATTACGATTCATGCCGGCGAGGGATTTGGAAAGGAATCGATTTGGCAGGCCATTCAATACTGCGGGGCGCACCGCATCGGACACGGTACGCGCTTGATTGATGATATCGCCGTCGTGGATGGCAAGGCCGTGAAATTGGGCGACCTCGCGCAGTACATCCTCGATAAACGGATTCCCCTGGAGATTTGCCTGATCAGCAACGTCCATACTGGGGCCGTACGCAGCGTGTCTGAACATCCCTTTAAGATTCTCTATCAGGCGAAATTTCGCGTCACCCTGAACACCGACAACCGGTTGATGAGCGACACCACAATGACCAAGGAATTCGAGGCGGCGGCGGAAACCTTGGGTCTTACTCTGGAGGACTTTGAAAAGATCACCATCAATGCGATGAAGAGCGCCTTCCTACCCTATGACCAGCGTTGCGATCTCATCTACTCCGTCATCAAGCCAGGTTACGCCAAAGTCCGCAGCTCTTTGGCGACCGAGTGACCCCGATAATCTGGACTGCGTGCGCTAATGGGGGTCAGGCGGCGAGAGCAGTGAGAAGCAGGTGCCTGCAAAGTCTCCTGACAATGAGGCAAGAGGGTAGAAGCCATCTCATAAATGGTGGCAACGGGGGTCGGAGCTTCAGCTCCGACATTAAGAGCCAGCAAAAACTGGGCTTTAGCCCCTGAGCGAACTCTTCTCTTCGCTCCCCGACTATTTATGAGACAACCTCTAGTCTCATATCAACAATTTTTTCAACTCACGAAAATCGATAAGTCAACACGAAAAAAGTGCTGGCGGGCGGTTCTCTAGGCTTATACTTGCTGCCCTGAGCGGGTGTCCGCCTTGCTTTCTTTTGGAACTACAGGACCTACCGCGAACTTGCAACGCGGATATCGGACGAAGAAGCGGGAGCAACAACCAATGAGCAACCCTTTCATGGCTCGGGCGATTCAGCTCTCGATCGAGGGGGTCTACTCCGGGCGCGGCGGCCCGTTCGGTGCGGTGATTGTGAGAGACGGTAAGGTTGTCGCCGAGGGCGTAAATCAGGTGACCTCGACCCATGATCCAACGGCTCATGCGGAAATCCTGGCCATTCGCCAAGCCTGCGAAAAACTCGGCGTGTTCGAACTGAAAGATTGCGAGCTATACACCTCCTGCGAACCGTGTCCCATGTGCCTCGGTGCCATCTATTGGGCCCGCATTTCGCGCATTTATTTCGCCAACACCCACGAGGACGCAGCCAAAATCGGTTTCGACGATTCATTCCTCTACAGCGAGCTGAAACAGCCCCATTCGCGACGCCGCATCCCCACAATACAGATGATGCGCGAGGAAGCACTCGCGGGTTTTCGCGCGTGGGCAGCTAAGCCTGACAAGATTCCGTATTGAGTCCACTGTTCGCTGATGTGCATGATTGTCGCTGAACCCCGGCAATTATGCGCTCCTGCTGAGTGACCAGCATGTACGTGCCTTATGGAGAGCCTCTACCGGCTGTTTCGTAGCCGGGGTTTATGTGAGATTGAAGAGACTTTTGCAGGTCAGCTCAGGTCGTGGGGGGATGCTTGATCGATCGCTACTTCAGACTTGCCGAGAAACACACGTCCGTGAGGTAGGAACTGCTGGGGGCCTCACAACGTTCATAACCACGGCTTACATTGTCGTGGTTAACCCCCAGATTCTCGTCCAGGCTGGAATGCCCGCCGAAGGCGTTGTCTTCGCCACATGCTTCTCGGCCGCCGTTGCCACGCTGGTCATGGGATTGTATGCGAACTATCCGATCGCCCTGGCACCGGGGATGTCGCTGAACGCATACTTCACCTGCTCGGTATGTCTGGCGATGTACATACCCTTTTGAAAATATCTTCCACCCGATGACTCTTAGGCAACAGGGAAGCGCCAAGAACTGGCGGGGCAAACGGCAATCCCTTAGTCTGCAACTGGCCATTTTACCTCCCCTTTTGTTGGTAGAATCGGCTGGGGCGCATCGGTGTTTCCCAGCACCGGGCGTCCCTAAATTTTATTTCTTGCAACGACGGCCTCGCCTTCGAACCAATCTCCTAAGATCAAGCAAAGTTTTCGGACGTCGCGCTCTCTCACCGGTGCAACCAACCGCGCAGCACATGCCGCCCTGGGGAATAGAGTAGGCTCGCTGGCGTTCAGGGCTGTGTTTTTGGTTTATCGTTTTGCGTCGTTGTCGGTGCAGGTTGTGGCTGCTGCTTGTCATCAGGCTTGGCCCTGACTGTCGTTGGATCAATCGCTACCTTTTGCAAAGCTCTAATATACTGATCTGGGTCTACATTCTTATAGCGCTCCTGAATCTTCTGCCTCATGGCTTCGGCTTCGGGGTTGTTCGCCTTGCTGCTGTCCTTATCAATACCCAATTTTATCTTCCCAAAAGGCGTGTTCAGTTCCCCCGGCGGAGGCAGGACCAGGTACCACTGTCCATTGGATCGCTGCCAGGTGTCGATGACTTCGAGATCCAGGGGTTGCCCAACATTGGGGATCCGGGTGACGCGGATAACGCGAGCCGTGGCCTTCTCTCCACTCTGCTCTACCTCGATGCCTACAACTTGATAATCGGTCAACCCCGGATAGCGGTTGTTTAAGAACTGGTTCTTTGAGTCTGGCGAAACCAGTTCAAGAGCCGCCAGACGGTCGCCCTTTAGCAGATCCTGGTAAAATAGCTTTACCCGGTCCCTGAGCTGGGCATCTTGTGGCTGCGGCTTTCCCGCAGCATCCTGGCGTCCAGCCTCAACCTCTGCCGCTGCTGCAAAAAGTGCAAAACCGAGAAACAACATTCGAATGAATTTGCTCATAAAATGTACTAAATCCTTGTTTTCCAAAGTTTCTGGCGAGAATTGTGGAGAGATCTGAGACGCACGTGAACCTTGACAATCTTTACTTTAAGAATCTGGATAGGATAAGGGGCGCCAGTGAATTTCTTGGCGCCCCTTGACCGTGTCTTTGGGCCCTTGGCGGAACTACAGGCCCGTTGGTGGATTAGTTCTTCAACTGTTCAGGCAGCTTGGTGAGGTCGCCCTGGCGAGCCGAACTGCAGGCTGGCCACCGCAGAGGGCTAACAGCTGGCAGTTGCGCGTTGGGGTCACCGTTGTATCCGTAGCCATAGTCATAGGAGCAGTGCCCGCCCAGCACGAGAGCTGGGATGGCAGCGATGTTGCCGGTTGCATCGAAGACCATTCCAGCACCGTGGCCAAAGTTGAAATGCGCCACGACGATGAGGTAGCCATCAAAGCTGCCAGCGTGTCCGGCGTTGGTGAGCAGGTCACCGAGTGTATCGGCAAAGTCCGAACCGGCGTCCAGATTGCCGTTTGCATCCAAGCCGCGCCCGACGCCCGCTGCTGGTGTGTATTCGAAGGACGGTGCGTTCGACGGGAAGAAGTAGAAGTCGAGCTTCCCGTTCTGACCAGTATTGCCGAAAATAGAGGCGGGCACGTTCGCCGGACTTGTGGTCGCGACGTCAAGACCGGTGTTCCCGATTTCGACGCCCGTTTCCCAACCGTCCAGGTTGGTTACGTATGGATAGAGCAGAACGGTCTGGGTCGGATTGAGGAAGAAGTATTGAACTGGTTGGCCGCCGCTCCCGATGATTTCACGGGTCGGGACGCTGTCGGTAATGTTGGCCAGATAGCGGGGAATTGCAGTCGCTGAAACGTCGTCACCATAGAACTGAGAAACTGTCCCAGGACCCATGACAACGCGCAAATCAACCTGCATGTTTCCGTCCGCATTGTACCCGGAAGGACTGCCAACCGCCACGCCGATCGTGTTTTGCACCGGGCAGGCGGTCGTCGAGGCATTGTAACCCGTGTTAACGGTCAAAACGGCCCCAGTTCCCGTGGCCTTAACCGTCTGGTACCAAGTGATCAGGCTTCCAGCCTGCGAAGCCTGATTCGACTGCGTCCACTGATCGAGTATTGTGGTTCCGCTGCAAATATACAGGTTCGTAGGCATGGTAATTGTCACACCGGGGAGGATGTCTTCCACATCGACGACCAAATCGGTTTCCCCGATCCAGTTCGGATCGTTAACGTTTGGCGTATTCACGTAGCCCTCATTAACGCGGCGGAATGGGAAGTCCAGCGTCCATGCTGGGTTCGTCACCATATTCCATGTCGCCTGACTGAGCAAGTAGCCCGGTCCGGTTCCGCCCTTGTTTGGAAATGGGCAATTCGTGAATGGGCAGATGCCATTCTCAAAGCCCCATCCTACCCTTGTCACGCCCGCGCTGGCTACGGTCTTCAAAACATAGCCCACTTTAAATGGAGCCGCCACAAACGCGGGATTCGTCGTGTCAACATAGGCATTTAGGTAGCCGCCATCCGGTACCTGCGCATAAGGCGTTGGAACTGTGAGACTGGGAACGGTTTCACCGCTAACGTCAAAGCGCAGGTTCTTGAGAAGGACTTCAGCACCGGGGTTTATCGTGCCAGAATTGATCGAGATCTGGATCTTGGTGACATACCCGTTGGAAGCCTCCGGGTTAACGACGTTAACGCCATTGATGTTCAAAGCGTCGCTTGGGTCGTTGAAATCCCAATACGTGCCTTGGCCGGCTACGAAAGCGGCCGCTGTCGGCACACTCATAACCGCGTTGAAGGAAATCTCAAGTATGCTGCCTGGCGTGAAACAGCCTACCCCATTGATCACGATGTCGGCGGAACGCTCGGTGATGCCCTCCGCATTGAGATCGAGGTAGCCTGTAAACGGACCCGTGAAGCTCTGTGTAAGGGCAGCCCCACTGTAGGCCACATTGCAAAGCGGCGGATCCTGCGCGCTGGCTGGAATCGTCGCCAAGAACAGACCGGCTAGGACTACAGCAAGCGAGACTGCTATGCGTTTCCAATTCATTTACTTTCCTCCCCTTTTGCGATTGTCTTTAGACTGATTCCGGTCTTCCCAAGAACAGGAGGACTGGAATCTATTACCCTTGAGGGTTACGGAACGAACTTTTCCCAGTCCGAACCCTCAAAACAACTTCTAAATTGCCTCTGTTGGCCCGGCGAGCAAACCAAAGAAACGTCCGCCGAGAACCGACAGACATGACCCGGTGGGGACGGAGCAATTCACTAACCAGCTTTTCCCCTGTTTTGCACAGCAATGCAAGTAACTGACTCCATTTGTCTTGTTGGTCAAAAGGTAATCTGGAGTCGCTGCCCCGATATCAGACTATTTGCAACTATTTAGTAAATAAGTGCAGTCAAATTCCACAAGTCGTCTTAAATGATGCATATCCCCGGAGACTTTGCCCCATAGCTGTGAGCTCATTGTCATTGGTCCTCAGACCGGTAGTACCGGCCCTTTCATCCGGGTCTACCTGTCGTCGAAATGTCCCAGGTAATTGGTAAACAACCCTTCCCGCTTAGTTTTATTGTCTGCTGATTCAACTGCCCAGGGTGTTCTATCATAGGGACGAACCGTCTATTTCTTTGATCTGGTCAAGTTTCTTGGAATTCGTCATACGGCCGGCACATAATGCAAAGTGTCAGCTACTTTCACTGGATGAAACGGAGGAGTAAGGATGATTTGTTTTCGTCGAGGCTTTCTGCTGGTGTTGGGTCTTCTCATGGCGTGCGTGCCTCTGCGTGCCCAGGACAAGAATGCTCCCCTGGCCCTTCGGGGCGGAACACTGATCGATGGAACGGGTTCTACTCCTCACGCGGACGTGATCATTCTGATCCGGAATGGCAAAATCGAGGCTGTCGGCAAGGACGTTAAGGTACCGGCTGAGGCCAAAACGATCAATGCAGCGGGAAAGTTCATCATCCCGGCTCTGATCGATTCCCGGGTACGCATAGGTCCAACTCCTGGAAACCATATATCCCGAAATGAAGTGGGTCCCGAACAAAGGCTAGAGAGCCTGCGAGCCCTTCTGGCCGCGGGGGTTTCTACCGCGCGCCTCATACAGGGTGACCTTGCGGAACAGCAGGTATACCAACGCTGGTGGGAGGAGGAGGTGCTCGTCTCACCACGCATCGTAACTTCTGGACCTGTTTTCACAGCCAAGTCGGGGCATCCCATCGAGGAGTACTCTCTTCTGGCGGGCGCAGCTAGGGATCGCGAACTCCGGCAGATCACCAGTGAGGATCAGGCTAGAGAGGATGCCCGAGAGGTTGCCCATGGGGGAGCCAACTCGTTTGAAATCAATACTGATCAAGGTCCGTCTTCGGCCAAAAGAGCACACCTGGAAAAGCCCCTTCTCGAGGTACTTGTTGCCGAAGCGCACGGTCACGACCTGCCCGTTTTCTGTGAAGTCGGTTGGAACCAGGAGGTGTTGGATGCCATCGCGACAGGGGTAAATACGGTCGAGGGTGTGTGGGAGGAACTCTTTACGGATGATGTTGTGGCAGCCTTGGCCAGGGGGAAAGTCACGTTCGTACCTTCCCTCACACAACAAGGAGACCTGCTCAACCTGCTCGATGAACCGGATTTGAAAGCCTATCTCGACCAGCCTATGGTTCAGCAAAGTCTCTCGAGTACCATGAGGCAGAGTCTTGCCAACAACGCGGGGATGATTCAGCGACTCCGCGAAGGGCTGAACGCCGAAGGCGGAGCAGTGATCCGGCAGCAACTCCAGGAGCAGCAAAAGCGTGCATTTGCGAATGTCCGGAAGGCGCAGGCCGCGGGGATCAAGATCGCGGTGGGGACAGGAACAGGTAATCTGCTGGTCTTTCCCGGGGCCTCTGTACACCGAGAACTGCAACTGCTCGTGAAGGCGGGCCTGACTCCGATGGAAGCTATTGTGGCGGCAACCCACAACACCTCCCAAAGCCTTGGCCTGGGCAATGAGCTGGGTACCCTGGAACCCGGCAAGTTGGCCGACCTCTTGATCTTGGACGCGGACCCACTCGTCGACATCCAGAACACCCAAAAGATTCATGCGGTGATACAAAGAGGTAGGGAGGTTCGTCCTCAGGAACTGCAACTTCACTGACCAGGTTCGATTGTGGATGGCCTTGCCGAACGCTCGGAGATTCTCTTCTGTGCCTGGAACTGCGGGCTCTCACGCCCCATCCAAGACTTGACTGCCGTTCCTCTATCTTGGCACAGGGCTAATTCTGTTTGTCGATCTCTTTCTTGGCCTCACGCATTCTTTCGATGAACTCTTGGGATTGCGCAGCGGCCTGCGGCAGACTCTGCTGCACGTGTGGAGTCAAGATCAAAACGATCTCGCTGTGGTCCGTCTTTCGGCTCGTCGTGCCAAACAGAGCACCCACATAGGGAATTTGACCGAGAACCGGGATACGGTCGGTCGAAACCGTAGTGGTGCTCGATATAATCCCTCCAAGTGCCAAAGGCTCCCCATCTGCCAACACCACAGAAGTCTGAAAGGAGGATTTATTGATCACCGGGGCCACGATTCCCGAAGTTGTATTCGGAATGGCCGAGCTGACTTCCTGGGTGAGAACCAGTGAGACCACGCCGCTGGCATTGATGTGCGGGGTCACAGTCAGAATCACGCCCGTATCTTGATACTGGATGGTCTGCGCAAAGATGCTCGAGCCGCCCGATTGTACCGGGGTGAGCGCCGAGCCGATGGGGATGGGAACGGAGGCGCCCACCTGGATCCGAGCGCTGGTATTGTCCGTCACCAGGATGGAGGGCGCCGACAGCATCTTCACGCGTGACCTCTGATCGGTGGCATTTAGAAACATTTGCAGAGCCCGCGTCTGGCTGATGATCGCGAACGTCGAGGCCACAAGTGAACCTGGCGACTGTCCTGCGGCAAAGGATCCACTGGTGTTCAATGGTGTTGGGCCAGGGAGCGAACTCTGTTGACCTAGGTAATAAGAAATCCCCAGGGAGAGGTTGCCCGTTAGGTCCACAGAATAGATTTTGGCATCGATCAAGACCTGGCGTGGGAGAAGGTCCAACTGCGCAATCGTACGTTTGATAATTTCGTAGTCGTGCGGCGACGCCTGAATGATCAAAGCATTGTTCTTTACGTCAGACATGATGTGGATGCGCCCCTGAACAAGTTCAGGAGCCTGCGGGTTCATGGCCTTTTCGGCCTCTTCGATCGCCGCCTGCGAGACCATCGGATCTCTTGGGATAGTTGAGCCAGTCTTCTCCTGGGGTTTCTGGATCGAACCGCCATACAGTTCAACGAGAATATCCCGCAGATCGCTCGCCTTGGCATTCTGGACTGGATAGACGTAGTTCTGTTCCCCGCTTTGCTGAGGGGGTGCCTGATCCAACTGGTGAATCCAGGCTTCGATTTCCTTGAATGCTTCGGGATCTGGACTGATGGCCAATATGGCATTGAGGCTCTCGATCGGAACGAATCGGATGGCCGAGGTTCCGGTGAAGCTGTACCCACTGAACACGTCTTGCAATTCCTTGATCATGCTCTTTGCCGAATTGCTGGTCACTTGGAAGAGGCGGACCCGCTGACGGCTGAACGTGGAACTATCAAAGACATTCAAAAGGTCGGCGACTTGTTTGAGCTTGGGTGGCGTCTCCAAGACAAGGAGGACGTTTCCTTTCTCGTTGACAATCACCTGGCCAGCAGGGGAAATAAACGGCGCCAAAACCTTGCCCATTTCTCCGACCGAGACATAACGCATGGGAAAAACCTCTAACACTAACGTCTCTCCGGCGGTGGGAGGAGCTTCGGCTGCCTTCGCAAATTCCAGGGGAACAGGCTGCACTTTCGCGTCACCGGCGGGTACGATCCGGTAATAGCCATCCTGCTTTACGATCGCCGCACCGTTCACCTGCAGAATGGACTCCAGCACGGAGAATAAGTCAGCGCGCGAAATGGCTCCCGAGGTATTGATCGTGACCGAGCCCTTGACGGCGGGATCGACCATGTAATTGATCTTCAATTCCGTGCCAATAATGCGAATCACCTGATAGAGATCGACGTTCTCGAGATTGAGTGCGACCGATAGCGCCTGCTTATCTTCAGGAGCGATTTGGGGAGAAGGAACTGCCGGAGGTGCATTCTCCGGTGCGTTGGCTGGTTGTTGCTGGTTCGCTTGCGGACTTGGGGCAGAGGGAGCGACGGGCGCATCGGCTGGCTGCGGCGGTTTCGCCAGATCCTTGGTGGGCACCGTCGTTGGCTGTGGCGTCGGCACGCTCGGTGCAGGGTTTTGTCCTTGCACCGACGGCGCATTGCCGCGAGCCGAAGGAGCTCCAGGCGCGTTGATCTCTCCGAAGGGACTCAGGATGCGTTTTGCAGGTTGCGAGTTGGCCGTTGCCGAAGCGGTGGCGGCTCCTGCGCTTGCAGCACTCGTAGCCACCGTTTCGTTTTTCCCGCTAGACATTGTCGGTGGGGAAGGGGGTCCCGTCGACGGACGAGGCAGAACTGCACCTTGTGCATTCAACGGTTCTTGAGCTTCCAGCTTAGGTGTGGCCGCGGAAGACGGAGAACCGGCAGGCGGATTCGTACGGGCGGGAGCGATGGGCGTGGCGCTTGGCCCCCTTGGTTTCAAGCTCATCGTCGGCGCGCCCAAGTTGATCACGAGCGAGCTGCCGTCGTGTGCAATTTCGTAGGGAATGGCCGCCGTGAGATCGACGACCAACCGGGCCACGTCCGGGCGATATTGTACCAAGCGCACGCGGCGAATCGGCGCAGCCTCGCTCGGGATCACTCTTTCCTGCAGGGCCAGTCGTGTCCCGGCAAAATCGAGGACCAGCCGTTCAGGATTCTGCAGTCGAATCGCCTGGGCATCGAGCCGCCCCTTGCCGTCAACACGGACGCTGGCGCGCTGTCCGGCTGGCGCGATCGCCACGCTGGAGATCAGCGCGGCCGCGACCACTTCGTTCGCTGCCCTCCCGGTCGATGAAGAACCGACGGCTGGCCGATTCGCTGTCACGGGCGTTGCAAGATTCTTCGACGGCGGATTCTGGTTCAGCTGCTCGGCCTTCGCTGAATTCTCTGGCAACGAGGCCGGACTTCTAAGCTCCTGCGCGGCCGCATAGCTAAACGGCCACGCCAGAACCGCGGCTACGACGAAGAAGGAACGAGTTAAGTGGGCAGCTCGCCGCCGGAGACAGGCGTCTTGATTCGCAGAGCGTAATGCGTAAGGAATTTTCATGGTTTTTTCTTGTCTACCACAACAGGTCCAAACGGTGTACTTTTGACTTCCTTGCCAGCCGGAGCAGCCATGGCCGGAACGGTTGAAGAGGTTGGCGTCGTCGCGGAATTGTTGGGATCCGTGCCGGACGCAGCTGTTTGCACAGGTGTTACACTCGAGGCCGATGAGCTGGCGGGCGTCGTTGTCGAGGAATGGGAAGCCGTGGAAGCAGTGGTTTTCGATTGCTGACGATGCAAGCGCATCAAGGCGTTATAGAGCATGACTTCGTCGCGGCCTGCGGCTGATTCCAGAATGATCGACTCAGGAAGGACCTTCACGAGTTGGTAACCATCAAACGTACTGCCCTCGGACACGCGCTCTGGCTTCGGTGACTGTTCGGTTCCCATCAGGGCAAAACGTGTGTCCCCCATAATGATGGAACCGTAGAAAAGCGGAGCAGGGCCCGTGGGTTTGGCCTGCGCAGCAGCTTCTGGAATGACGT
>Ga0187784_10000412_pt1 | contig 31213 bp, 28 predicted proteins | sample 1015_SJ02_MP15_2_FD_132964 | JGI IMG/M metagenome (GOLD analysis project Ga0187784, IMG submission 132964) | Tropical peat soil microbial communities from peatlands in Department of Meta, Colombia - 1015_SJ02_MP15_20_MG | ecosystem: Environmental > Terrestrial > Soil > Wetlands > Peat | place... | reverse complement strand
GCCGGTCGCCGACAGCGCGCCGAGCGGACTCGAGGAGGAGCCGCCGCCGAGACCGCCGAGCGCCCCGCCGCCGCCGCTGGAGAGCGACGATTGCTGGCCGAAGCGCGGCGCCGCATTGCCCGCGCCGCTCGCGGAAGCGCCGAACATCGAGGCCAGCACTTGCACGAGCTCGACGGCGGGACGATTCTGCACGCGATACGCGAAGAACTGTTTTTCGGTGCCTTGCGCGCGCGAATCGAGCCGTTCGATCCAGGCGCGCGCGCGATCGAGGTAGCGGCGCTGCGGCGAGATCACGAGCACGGCCTGCAGCCGCTTGCTGCCGATGAAGCGGATCATGCCCGCCATCGGCCCTTCCTTCTCGCTGCCGAAGACGTTGCGGAGGTCGTCGGCGAGCTGCTCGGCGTCGGCGCTCTTGACGGGCACGAGCGCGAAGGACATCCCCCGCATCGTGTCGATGTCGAACATGCCGATCACGTCCTGAAGCGCCGTTATGTCCGCCGGGCTGCCTGCAAGGGTGATCGCGTTGCGAGCGTCGTCGGCGCGCACGATCGCGCCATGCTGCGTCATCGGCTCGAGGACGCGCTTCATCTCGGACGCCGAGACGTAGCGCAGCTGCACGACTTTTGCGCCGTCGCCGAGCTGCTCGCTCGTCGCTCCCGCCTCGTCCCCCGAGATCGTGAGGCCGGAGGTCGCGGCCTTGTCGAGCGGCACGACCTTATAGAGCGCGCCCGAGCGCACGACTGAAGCGCCAGCGACTCGCAACGCGGATTGGAACAGCTCGAGCGCCTTGGCCTTGCGGACGGGGCGCGCCGTATGAACCGAAACCTTGCCGTCGAGGCCGGGGTCGATCACATAGTCGACGCCCAGGATGTCGCCGAGGACGATCTTGACAGCCTGCGCCAGCGGCAGGTTGACGAAATTGAGCGTGACGTCGGCCGGATCGTCGCCTTCGAAACCTTGGCGGGTCGCCTTGTCCCCGACCAGGCGGCCCGTTCCAGGCACCACCAGAGCCTTCTGATCCGCGGCGCGGCTCTCGGACAGAGGTCGGACGTCGACCGGCGCGTCGCCTCTTCGGGACGAGCTCGGCGGCGAAGACGGCTCGACGCTCCACTCTGAGATGGGCGCCTCGCCACCTGTGGACTGACATGAGGCGAGCGCCACACTGACTAGCGCTGAAAATAGACGGGCTGTTCTTTTGCTCACGAGGTTCTCGCTGCGGCGCAGGGTCGAGGAGACGCTTCGGCGCGGCTATTAACACGCCCAAGGGCGCGGCGCTAGCCGCGGCGGCTCCAACCTTTCCGCAAGCCCTCGCGTTGCCTCGGGAAACGGGTCCCGACTGCGCAGCTATACAACAACTTTCAGGTTACAGGATTGTTAACCCCGCTTGAAACCTATACAAAATTTAACCATCTGGAAAGGCTTCGCGCAATGGTGGCGATCAGGAAAAGCGACGCGGAGCGATTTGTCGATGCGCCGGCCGCCAACTGCTTTCTGTTCCTTCTCCACGGCGACGACGCGGGCCTCGTCCGAGAGCGCGCCGCTCGCCTCGTCTCCGGGCGAGTTAGCGATCGCCGAGACCCTTTCCAGTTCGTGGAGATGAGCGGCGACGCCGTAGCTGCGGAGCCCCTCGATCTGCTCGACGAGGCGAACACGGCCCCCTTGCTGGGGGGACGACGGGCGGTGCTCGTCGCGAGCGGGACAAAATCCGTCGCGCCGGCGATCGAGCGGCTGCTCGCGGCGCCTCCCCGGGACTGCAGCGTCATCGTCACGGCGGGGCCGCTGCGCCGCGACTCGCCGCTGCGAAAGCTCGTCGAGGGCGCCAAGAACGCCGCCGCGATCGAATGTTCCCCGGACGCCGAGGCCGATCTGTCGACGCTCATCGACGCCGTGCTGAAGGAGGGGGGGCTGACCATCTCGCCGGAGGCGCGCGCGCTGCTCGCCGCCGCGCTCGGCGAGGACCGAATGATGAGCCGCTCCGAGCTTCAGAAGCTCAGGCTCTACATGCACGGTCGCGAGCGCGTGGAGGCGAGCGACGTGGCGGCCATCGTCGCGCACGCCGCGGCCGGTCCCGGCGAGGGCCTGACGCTCGCGGCGTTTTCCGGACGCGCGGAGGCGGTCGGCGCCGATTTCGACGCCGCGCTCGCCCATGGCGCGGATCCGACACTCCTGATATCGAACGCGCTTCGGTACGCCCAAGCGCTTCATCGCGGACGCGCCTCAGGCGGCGTGACGACCGTGAAGCGGGCCGGATTCTTCGGCCTGCCCGATTCGGAAATCGACGCGCATCTGAGACGGTGGCCATTGGCGCGCCTCGGCGCGCTCATCGAGACGTTGCGCGCGGCTCAGACCCGCGCGCGCGCCCACGCCAGCGGCGCGCGGCTCGAGGCGGCGCGCGCGCTGATGCATGTCGCGCGCGGGGCGGGACGCGGCTGAAGGCCTCAGACCGCGATCGGCTGGGGCTGCGCCGTCCGCCTCGCTTGCGCCTTGCGCCGCCTGCGCCCAAATAGGAAGAAAGCGGAAGGCCTGTCGGGCCGGCGGGCGAGAGAGAGTCGGGCTGAACGAGACGATGCGTGATCCATACGAGGTGCTTGGCGTCGCCAGGACGGCGAGCGCCGCTGACATAAAGAAGGCCTATCGGCAGCTCGCCAAGAAGTTTCATCCGGACCGCAACAAGAACGATCCGAAGGCGGCGTCGCGCTTTGCCGAGATCAATTCGGCCTATGAGATCGTCGGCGACGAGGAGAAGAAGGCCAAGTTCGATCGCGGCGAGATCGGGCCGGACGGAAAGCCGAGGTTCTCGGGTTTCGAGGGGTTCGGCGGCGGACCCGGTGGCTTTTCCGGCTTCTCGCGCGGCCCGGGGGGGCCGGGGGCGACGCATTACGAGTTTAACTTCGGCGGCGACGCAGCCCGCGGCGGCTTCGATCCGAGCGACATCCTCTCGGAGCTGTTCGGCGGCGCCCCGCGCCGCGGACGGGGCGCGCCGCCCCGGCGTGGCGACGACGTGGTGGCCACGGCGACCGTGCCGCTGGAGGCGGCGGCTCACGGAGGCTCCGCGCGGGTGCTTCTTCCGGGCGGGCGCGCGCTCGATGTGACGATTCCCGCCGGGATCGACGACGGCCAGCAAATTCGACTGCGGGGTCAGGGACAGCCCGGCCCGGTCGGCGCGGAGGCGGGCGATGCGATCATCACGGTCAGGATCGCGTCGCACCCATATTTCCGGGTCGAAGGGCGGGACCTGCGGCTCGACCTGCCGGTGACGCTTTATGAGGCGACGCTCGGCGGCAAGATCGCCGCGCCGACCCTCGCGGGCAGAGTCGAGCTCACCATTCCGCCGGGCTCCAATGGCGGTCGAGTCTTGCGCCTGCGCGGGAAGGGGCTGCCGGCGCACGACGGGAAGCCGGCCGGCGATCTCTATGTGCATCTCAAGCTGATGGCGCCCGAGCGACCCGACGCCGAATACGAGGCGCTCATGAACAAATGGCGCGCGGAAAAGCCATACGATCCTCGCAAGGATATGTGAGGCGTCAGCGACCCGAGCCTTCGTCTCGCGCTGGCGTCGCGATTTCGTAAGCTGCGCGCTCGGCCGCCGCCTGCAATCGATCACCTGCGAGCGGGCCGAGCAGCACGAAGGCGATCCCTTCGCCCCGCCATTCGATCGCGGTCAGGTTCTGGTCCGTTCTCGGCGGAACCAGCTCCCGCGGCTCTTCCTCCACAGGTTCGAAATAGAGGGCGACGCGCTCGCCGCCGATCGCCTCGTAGATCAGAAAGCCCGCGGGCCGCTGGAGCCCCGGGGTCAGTCGTCCGCCGATGAGCCGCAGTCCGGCGACGGAAAGGTCCGGGGCGAAGGCGAAGCCGATGCGTTCGAGCAAAGCGGCGAGCATTTCCGGCTTGTGCGCCGCGTCATAGTCGACGGGATGCGTGTCCTGGGCGAAGGTCGCGTAGGCGAGCTCGGCGCGCTCGACATAACCGTGCGTCGTCGTCTGCGCATGCGACGGAGCGCGGGGCGTCGGCAGTCGTGGCAGAATGATCATGAAGGTCGCGCCGATCGAGGCGGCGGCCAAGAGGACCGCGGCGGCGGCGATGAGCGCCTTGCGGGTTCGAGCGTCCCGCGGCTCGTTCAAGCGTCGCAAGGGCCGAAACGAGCTGCTCGGACGACCCCAATGCACCGCGCCGGATTCGATCGGCGGGGCGCCGAAAGCGGCTATCCGGGCCGCAGTATTGCGCAGCGACAGAGGCGGGGTTTCCTTCGCCACCGGCTCGAAGGCCGCGCGCAAAGCAGCGTTTTGGCGGCGCCAGTTTTCGACGAGCGCCGCATCCTCCTTGTGCTGCGACAGATAGTCCTCGAGCTCGCGCCGTCGCTGCGGCGTGAGCTCGCCGTCGACGAGGGCGTGAAGCTCGGACTCGTCCATTATCGCCTATTTCACTACCCGCAGATGGGCGGCGCGACGCACGCCGTCCTGGGGCGCCGAGGGATGCAGATCGAGCGGCGCGAGGGCGGCTCGGGCGCGCATGAGCCGCATCACGACGGCTTCGCGCGGCGCGTGAAGGATGGCGGCCGCTGCGTCGTAGGCAAAGCCCTCGAGCACGACGAGCAGGAGGGCGGCGCGTTCCTCGAAAGGCAGATCCGCGAGGGCGCGCAACAGAGCCGGCTCGCGGGGCGCGGCGCGATGATCGCCGCCCGTCGAGACCTTTTCTCGCGCGAGAGAGATTAGAATCTCATAGGCCGCGATCGGGGCCGCGTCGGCGTCTCGGAACTCTCGCCTGCGCGCCCTGACGGCGGCGCGGTCGATGGCGGTCTGGACGAGGTCGTCAGCCGCCGCTGCGCCTGAGCTCACGCAAAGCGCCCGCGCGAAACGCCGCAGGGCGGGCGTGACCGCCTCCAGACGCAAACTCCAGTCTTCTCTCTGGCCCATGGCTCGGCCCGCTTCCGGCGAAGGCTCGCTCGAGAGCTTCTTACACTCCAGTGTAATGATACGGCATGAACGCGCGTTTGACCATGGCCGCGCCGCGACGGCGTAATGAATTTCGGACAAGTCGGGGCGCAAATCGCTCCGGCTTCAGCTTCGAGCGCGTTGAATCCCGGACGTAAGATTGGTCTTGTTGAGCGCCGTCAAATCGCATAGGGGGGGGGGCCGTGACTATTGCAATCAGCGGGTCCGGTCCAAAGAAATGCGCGTCGCCGAGGCCGACATTCTGATCCTGCCCGGCCTGAACGACTCCGAGCCCGAACACTGGCAGAGCCGCTGGCGCCAAAAACTTTCCACCGCCCGCAAGGTCGAGCACGACGATTGGCGCGCGCCGCGCCTTTCGCCCTGGAGAGACGCGGTGGAGCGCGCAATCGTCGCGAGCGACCGCAAGATCGTCGCTGTCGCCCATTCGCTCGGCGCGCTGACCTTTCTGCACGTCGCCGAGCGCCAGAGCGATCGCATCGCAGGGGCGTTCCTGGTCGCGCCGCCCGCCGACTCTGCTGCGTCGCGCTTGCCTGCGGTCGATCCGGCCTTCTTCCCGGCCCCGCGCGGCCGGCTCGCATTCCCGGCGATCGTCGTCGGCAGCGCCGACGATCCCTATGCGCCGGTCCCGTTCGCGCGAGACCTCGCGACCGATCTCGGCGCCGACTATCTCGACGCGGGGGCCGCCGGCCACATCAATCTCGCGAGCGGACATGGCCCCTGGCCCGAGGGCTCGATGGTGTTCGCGCGCTTCCTCGCGTCGCTATGACGGGCGTCGCCCGCGCGGCCGCCCTCGCCGGCGCGCTTTTTGTCGGCGCCCCGTTGAGCGCAGCACAGCCTTCGGCCTATGGACCGCCGCCGCCGCCGCCCCTGCCCGACGGCTATGCGCGCGACGCGAGGAACGGAGAACTCGTCGTCTGGCGTCCGGCGTCGCGCGGACGCGCGTCGCTCCTCGTCGCCGATGACGAACCGCGGCTTGATCGCCTTCCCCAAGCCGACCTGCTTCAGATCGCCCGCGCCCGAAACATGACGATCGCGTTCCTCGGCTCCACTGACGTCGAGCGCTTGCGCGGCGAAGCCGCGAAGCTGCGCGGCGCGGGCAGGCTTCTTGGCGTGGCGTGGGGATCTCAGGCCGCCGCGCTCCTCGCCCTCAGCAAGGGCGCCCGACTCTTCGACGCGCTGATGCTCATCGACGCGCAGCCGATCGATCCCGGCGACGCCGCGCCCGTCATCGTCGAGTTCTATGGCTCCGACGCCTTCTGGCGCGCGGCGGCGCCTCCGCCGGCCGCCGCTACGCCCCGGCCGGGCCGGCGCCGCTACTTTCTCGCCGGCGCGGTCCTCTCCGCACGGGCCGAGGCGCCCTGCGCCGGAGCGGCGAATGATCTCGCCGCCGATCCGGCGCTGCGCGCGCTGCTCGTGGCCCTCGAAGATCGCTTGAACGGAGGCCCGGCGCTCCCGGCCTCGCGCGAGGCGGAGCTCGCGCCGAAGGAGTCGTTGCGCTGGCCGAAGCTTCCGGGCGCCGACGCGCCGCCCCCCGGCGACAGCGCCGCGCCCAGGATCGATTCCGACGGCAACGAGACGTCGGGGCTGCGTTTGCCGGACCAAGCCTTGCCGCTCGCGACGTTCACGGGGTGGAACGCCGCCAAAGGCTGCGGCGTGGGCCAGAGGTTCGACTTCGCGCCCTCGCGCGCTGCGCGGGAAGCCGCCGGCGACCCGCGCCCCTCGCTCGTCGAGCGCTATGGTTCGCGCGCCTATTTCGTCGCGGCGCTGCGCTCGGTCGCCGACCGGCTCGTGAAGGAGCGACTATTGCTGCCGCAGGACGCCGACGCCTATGTGGCGGCGGGCAAAAAAGCCCCGTTTTAGGGACGCCCATGCCGGAGCTTCCCGAGGTCGAAACCGTGCGCCGCGGCCTGGCCAAGGTCCTGGAGGGAGCCGTGATCGAGCGGGTCGAGCTCAAGCGCCCCGACCTGCGCTTCCCCTTTCCGTCGCGGTTTCGCGCGCGTCTCGAGGGACGGCGCATCCTGGCGCTGTCGAGACGCGCGAAATATCTCATCGCCGAACTCGACGACGGCGCGCGCCTCGTCATGCATCTCGGCATGAGCGGCTCTTTCCGCATCTCGGAGGCCGGACCGATCGGCGAGCCCTATCATCCGCGCGGACGCGATCCCGCGCATGATCATGTCGTGCTGCATCTCTCGGGCGGCGCGCGGGTGACCTACAACGATCCGCGCCGCTTCGGCTTCATGCTGCTGCTCGCTCCCGGCGAAATGGAGCGTCACCCGCTGTTCGTGGGCCTCGGCCCGGAGCCGCTGGCGCCGGAGCTGACCGCCGCGACTCTTGCGCCGAGTTTCGCAGGGCGGCGAGCGCCCTTGAAGGCGGCGCTGCTCGACCAGCGCACCATTGCGGGCCTCGGCAACATCTATGTCTGCGAGGCGCTGCACCGGGCGCGGCTGTCGCCCTCCCGCGCGGCTGCGGATCTTGTCGACGCCGCGGGGCGTCCCAAGCGCGAGCTCGCCCGACTGATTTCGGCGATCAAGGAAGTTTTGTGCGAAGCGATCGAAGCCGGGGGGTCGTCGCTGCGCGACCATCGCCAAGCGGACGGATCGCTCGGCTATTTCCAGCATAGTTTTCGCGTCTACGACCGCGAAGGCGGGGCTTGCCCAAGAAAGGGCTGTCGCGGGACGATCTTGCGAATTACGCAGTCGGGGCGATCGACTTTTTATTGCCCGGTCTGCCAGAAGTGACGAGGGCGCGCCTCTCGCCGACCACGGCGGGGAGCCGCCAGGCTGCGGCGAGCGCAGCCTGGCGCAATGAGCCCGCGATTACTGAATGACGGCCGGGAGCTTCTTGGCGGCCGCCTGCGAAGCCGCGACGGAATTGCCGAGGCAGGTCGGGTGGCCGAAGCCGCCCGCGCTGACGCCAGTTCCTCCGGCTGCGTTTGGCGTGATGTCGAAGACGATGTTGTCGGGACGCTGCGTATCGCCCGACACGCCCGTGATCGAGCCGAGATGGTCGTAACCCAGGTTGTGGCGCAGGTTCCAGGCGATGAGGTGGTCGGTGCAGGACGTGTCGCCGCTCACGCCGACGCCGCCGGCCTTCGAGCCGCCCGGCCCATAAAGCTCCAACCCGCCGCCGAAGGTGTTGATCCCGCCGACGACCTGCCCGATCAACGGATCGCTCGAGGTGCCATAGTAGGCCGTGTTGGACGGACCCGCGTAAGTTCCCGAGGAGGTTATGGTGTCGCCATAGGCCCCGGCCGCGGCGACCGGGTTGCTGGACGCCAAGCCGTATAGGCTGCCGCCAGGTTGGACGGCGGAGTAAAGATTGGCGGTCGAAAGCGCCAGTCGTCCGTCCGCAAGGCCGGTTCCAGAGCCCGAGGGGGCCGTCGGACCAAGGCTCAGCGACGTCGCGGTGAACGCCTTCTGCGCGGAGATCACCCGGCTTGCGAGCCACTGCCCGCCCCAGGCGTCATTGGACGAATTGACGACGAGACAAACGACGCCATCCGGCGCGACGACCGTCGCCCACATGTTCAGACCGAGGCCGAGAGCGCCGCCCGTCTGCGCAATCGCGCTCTGGAGCGCGCTTTGCAGCTGCGCGCCCGTTATGTTCGGACACGGAGCGTTCGCCCAGGCGCCCGTCGAAAAAAAGCAGACGGACGCGCCGGCCAATAGGATTTTCTTCAGCATGGAAACTTTCCCCCGATTCATGTGAGCGGCTGTTTCACCCCTTAGACCGCATCAAATAATAGGCGACCCAGCCCGACGCCTTCGTTACCGCTGTCAGAATAAACTTGCAAGGCGCAGCCCACGCCCGCGCGGAAACCCTCGTTTCGTCAAGCGTCTCCGCGATCATCGCAAGCTCATGGCGGACCTAGGGAATTCTTGCCCGCGGCGACGCGATTCTCGCCATCTGAGGCGGGCGTCATCCCAGAAGAGATGGTCCCGGCGCATCTTGCGCCGTCAACCCCCAATCTTAGGAATACTTTTCGATACTGAAAGAGGCGCCGCCGCCCCGCCGTAGCTCCAAGAAGAGCGTACGCTACTTCGACACCGCCTTTTTCGGCTTGGCCGGCGCCTTTTTCGCCGGCCTTGATTCGGCGAAGGGCGTCTCGACGTTGTCCCCGATCTTCTTTTTCGGCTTGGCCGCGGCTTTTTTGGGCGCGGCCTTCTTCTTATCTCCGCCGCCCTTGGCGTCGAGGAGCTTGATCGCCTCGTCGAGCGTGACTTCCGCGATGCTCAGGCCCTTGGGCAGCGTCGCGTTGACCTTGCCCCAGTTGACGTAAGGCCCGAATCGGCCCTCGCGCGCCGTAATCGGCCCGCCGTCGGGGTGATCGCCGAGCGCTCGTCCGTCCGCGGCGCCTCCGCCGGCGGCCTTGGCCGCCAAGAGCGCGACCGCGCCCTCGAGCGTCAGGGCCGCAGGGTCCGTCCCTTTCGGAATGGTGGCGTTGATCTTGCCCCAATTCACATAGGGCCCGAAGCGCCCGGACTTCACCGACACCGCGCCGCCTTCGGGATGGTCGCCGAGCGCGCGCCCCGGTTCCGACGCGCGCCCGAAGCGCGAGCCGCCCCCGCCCGACTCCTTCTCGATGATGAGATCGATCGCGCGATTGGCCCCGATCGACAGCACGTCGTCGTCGCGCCCGAGATTGGCGTAGGTTTTCCCATGCTGGACGTATGGGCCGAAGCGTCCGAGCCCGGCGACGATCGGTTCGCCTGACGTGGGATGCTTCGCCACCTGGCGCGGCAGCGCCAGCAGCGCGATCGCCTGAGCGAGCGTGAGCTCGTCGGGCTTCAGGCTCTTCGGCAGCGACGAGCGCTTGGGCTTCTCCCCCCCATCCTCCTGCTCGCCCTCCTGCACATAAGCGCCGAACCGCCCCTCCCGCAGCGTGATCTCGGCGCCGCTCTCCGGGTCCTGGCCCAAAACCTTGACGCCGGGCCGCGCGCCGTCGGCGGCCTCGCCAGAGGGCGGCGAAAGCGTGCGCGTGTAACGACATTCGGGATAGTTGGAGCAGCCGATGAACGCTCCGAATTTTCCGAGCTTCAGCGACAGCCGCCCGCTCGCGCAGCCGGGACAGGCGCGCGGATCCGAGCCGTCGCCTTTTTCGGGGAAGATATGCGGGCCGAGCAGTTCGTTGAGGAAGTCGAGCACCTGTCCGGTGCGCAGGTCCTTGGCGCCGTCCAGCGCCGCGGAGAAATCGCGCCAGAAGTCGCGCAGCACCGCCTTCCAGTCGATTTCGTTATTGGAGATGCGGTCGAGCTGCTCTTCGAGATCAGCCGTGAAGTCATATTCGACGTAGCGCGAAAAGAATCCTTCGAGGAAGGCGACGACGAGGCGGCCCTTGTCCTCGGGGATCAAGCGCTTCTTGTCGAGCCGCACATAGTCGCGCTCGCGCAGCACGGCGAGCGTCGAGGCGTAGGTCGAGGGCCGCCCGATGCCGAGCTCCTCCATGCGCTTGACGAGCGTCGCCTCGGTGAAGCGCGGCGGCGGCTCGGTGAAGTGCTGGGTCGCCTCGATCTTCTCCTTGGTCAAAGGATCGCCCGCGGCCATGGCGGGCAGCCGGCCGGCGTCCTGCTCCTCCTCGTCGTCGCGCCCTTCCTGATAGAGCGCGAGAAAGCCCGGGAAGCGCACCACCTGACCCGTGGCGCGCAGCTCCAGCTCCCGCTTTCCGACCTTGGCGTCGATGTCGACGGTGGTGCGCTCCAGCTCCGCCGACTCCATCTGACACGCGACAGCGCGCGTCCAGATCAGCTCGTAGAGCCTGGCCTGCTCCGGTTCGAGGTCGCGGGCCACGTCCTTAGGCAGCCGCGCGGCGTCGGTCGGACGGATCGCCTCATGCGCCTCTTGGGCGTTCTTGGCCTTCGCGGAATATTTACGCGGCGCCTGCGGGACGAACCGATCGCCATATTCCTTCTTGATCACGGCGCGCAGGCTCGCGACGGCCTCGGGCGCAAGGTCGACGCCGTCGGTTCGCATGTAGGTGATGAGGCCGACGGTTTCGCCGCCGATGTCGACGCCTTCGTAAAGGCGCTGCGCGATGCGCATCGTCTGGGCAGGCGCGAGGCCGAGCTTGCGGGAGGCCTCCTGCTGCAGCGTAGAGGTCGTGAAGGGCGCATAGGGGTGTCGCTTGACGGGCTTGGCCTCGACCGAGCGGACCAGGAACGTCGCCGCCTCGAGCGCCTTCTTGAACTCTTGCGCCTCCTCTTCGACGCCGATGTCGAGCCTGGCGATCTTCTTGCCGTCGGCGCCGACGAGCCGGGCGGCAAAGGGCTCGCCCGCCTTGGTCTTGAGATGCGCGACGAGCGACCAGTATTCCTGACGCTGGAACTTCTCGATCTCGAGCTCGCGGTCGCAGACGAGGCGCAGCGCCACCGACTGCACGCGGCCCGCCGAACGGGCGCCGGGCAGCTTGCGCCATAGCACTGGCGACAGGTTGAAGCCGACAAGATAGTCGAGCGCGCGGCGGGCGAGATAGGCGTCGACGAGCGCCTGGTCGATCTGACGCGGATGCGCCATCGCCTGCTTGATCGCTTCTTTCGTGACCGCATTGAAGACGACGCGCTCGATCGCCTTGTCCTTGAGCGCGCGCTTCTTGTTCAGAATATCCAGCAAGTGCCAGGAGATCGCCTCGCCCTCGCGATCAGGGTCAGTCGCGAGGATGACCTTCTTGGCCCCCTTGACGAGCTCGGCGATGGCGGAGACGCGCTTCGCCCCCTTGGCGTCCATCTCCCAGAGCATGGCGAAGTCGTCGTCTGGGTCGACCGAGCCGTCCTTGGGGGGGAGGTCGCGCACATGGCCGTAGCACGCCACGACATTGAAATCGCGACCGAGATATTTGTTGATCGTTTGCGCCTTGGCCGCCGATTCGACGATAACGACGTTCATTCCTGCCCCATATCCGCCCCGCGGCCGCCCGCGAGGCGCCAAACCTTGACGGGCCGGAACATGGGGAAGGCGGGCGGCGCTGTCAAATGTCGCCGGCTTGGCCCTGCGCTCTTGCGTAGTTTATGGATTTAGGAATTAGGACGCGGCGATCACCGCGACGGATCGAGACGCCGCTTGGTCTCAAAGATTTCCCGGTCGTTCCGCAGCTGATCAGCCATGGCGGCGGCCCAGTCCATGAGCTGGTCGGCGACCTTGTGGGTTTCCTCCGCATGCTTGAACGCGGCCTTGCGTCCAAGCTGCCGCATCAGCAGCGCGAGCGCTCGCGCTTCAACCACGGCGCGTTCCAGATTTGCGACATCGCTGCTTCTTTGTATTGTGTCGGGCGACATTCGGGGCTTCCATCCGGATGATGAGAGAGCCCGAGATTGGAGCGCCGGCTGCCCGAAAGCAGGCACGTGCCCCGTATTAACGCCGTTATCAGGGAGGTTTCGCGTGGGCGGAGACGGCGAAAACGGCGCGGCGACGCCGGAGGCGCTGAGGCCGCTCGTCGAGGCGGAGCTCGCGCGCCTGCTGGAGAGCGGGTTCGCCGATGCGAGCGAGCGCCAGCGCAATCTGCTCTCCTATCTCGTCACCGAGGAGCTCGAGGGCCGCGGGTCGCGGATCAAGGCCTACGCCATCGCGACGAAGATCTTCAATCGCGGCGAGGATTTCGACGCTCAGTCCGACAGCATCGTGCGCGTCGAGGTCGGGAGGCTGCGCCAGGCGCTGGAGCGCCAGTATCTGGGGGCGGGCGCGGACGCGCCGGTCAAGATCGAGATCCCCAAAGGCCAGTATCGCCCTCTGTTCACGCGAACGCCGGTCCCGCCGCGAGCAAGCCGGGGCGGGCGGCTCGCCAAAGGCGCGCTCGCGCTCGCCGTCGTTACGCTCTTCGCCGCAGCGCTCTTCGTCGTCGCGTCGCGGATCTTGCCGTCTCCCGGGAGCGGCGAACGCAAGGGGTCGCTCGTGGTCGTCGAGCCCGTCGCCTTCAGCGCGGACAAGGACGGGCTCGCCTACATCGGCGCCGGCCTCCAGGGAGAGATCGCCGCCATCCTCTCGGAGTTCAGCTGGCTCACGGCCGCGCCGCTCGACGCCGCGACCGATGCGCGGGCGAGGCAGGACCCGTCGGGGGGCGGCGCCGACTTTCTGCTGCGCGTCTCGGCGCGCCTCGCCGGCGACAGGCTTGCCGCCACGGCGCTGCTGCTCGACGGGCGCACCGGCGCGATCGTCTGGAGCCGCAATTACGACCTGCGGTTCGAGGCCGGCGACGTCATCGCGATGCAGCGCGACATCGCGGCGAGGATCGCCGCCGACGTCGGCCATCCCTTCGGCGCCATCGTCGACATCGAGCGCACGCGCGTCCATCTCGACGAGTTCAAGTCCGACGCCTCCTTCCGCTGCCAGCTGCGCGCGCTGCAATATTGGTCGAGCTACGCCGCGCCGGACTACGAACGCGCGAAGCAATGCTTCGAGGCGATCCGGGACCAGGAGGGCGCGGACTCGAACGCACTCGCGGCGCTGGCGCTGCTGCTCATCGCGCCGGGCGCCTCGCAGAACGAGGCGCGCCCGCGCGCGGAGGTCATCGCCGACGCCCTGAGCCTTGCGCAAAAAGCCTACACCGACAACAGATTCGGATTCCTGCCGCGCGTCGCCCGCTACAGCGCGGCGCTCTGCGTCGGCGATCTGGAGACCTTCCGCCGCATCGGCGCCGACGCCGTGGCCGACTACCCGAACAATCCGCTGGCGCTCGTCGACTTCGGCGCCAAACTCATCCTCGGCGCCGACGACGCGCGCGAGGGAGAGGCGCTGCTGGCGCGGGCGCGGGAAATCTCCTCGCGGCTCATCCCCGTCGAGGCCGCGGCGCCCGCCGTCGGCGTCCTTCGGGCTGGCGGAACGCCGGATGTAGAAGCGCTGCGGGACGCCGCAATTCGATCGACCTCTCCCGTCGTCGCCCTCGTGTATCTCGCCGCCGCCTCGGTGAAGGGCGAGAAGGACGACATCGCCCGTGCGGCGGCGCGGCTCGTGGAGCTCGGCGCCGACGAGCGCGGCGCGATGCGGCTCGCGGAAACGCTCTGCTGGTCCAAGGCCTCGCGCGAAGCCGTGACGCGGGCGCTGGCGAGCGGCTACCGGCGCCTGGCGGAGAGAGGGAAGGGGCGGTGAGGGCGCGTTGGCGTCGAGGGGCGCCGGGACCTACGACGCGCGTCCTGCCGTCAAACACGCCGAGTTCATGAGGAATGCCTTCGCTGTCGGCAACCGGGCCTTGGGCAACATGAGGACGCTCCAAAGTTACGCGGCCGTCGCCATGTGCAACCAGGACCTGCGACAGGACAACGCGCTCAATGTGACCATGGCGCTGTTCGAAGTATGGAACGAAAGGGAGACCGATTTCGGTTTCGCCTGGGAGTGCGTGGACGCGGGCGCCTTCTTGGGCCGGCGGCTTCGACAAAAATAGGCGGCTATGTGTTTGATGCCGAAAAGCTTCTCACGCCGAGCGCTTCGTTCTTTCTAACGGGATCGCACAGCCGGGAATGCGATGATCTCGGGTCCCCTGTGGAAGCCGCGGGGCTTCTTCCTGTAGCGACGTCGATCATCCAATTTGGAGGCGCTCAGCTTCAGGAGGTCGGCGTAAGCGTCTCGGCCGGATCGGAGAGCGCGAACGGAGGCCTGGTCGCGGCGCAGCCCGGCTTCGTGCTCTGGGACGCCTATTGCCGCTGATCTGAAGCGCTCGATCGGGGGAGCGAAGCATCCCCCCGGTCGGCGCGACGTCAACGACGACATGCCAAAGAACAGTCCGCGTCCGCCCCTCCGAAAACCCGCCGCCGCCCGCGCCCTTCACTCGACAGTGACGCTCTTCGCCAGATTCCGCGGCTGGTCCACGTCCTTGCCCATGAAGACGGCCACGTGATAGGCGAGCAGCTGCGCCGGGATCGCATAGACGAGCGCCGCGAACGCGCCCTTGACCTCCTCCGGCATCTCGATGAAGCCCGCAAGCTCCGCCGCCGCCGCCTCGCGCGCGCTCTGCGGGCCGATCAGGATCAGATGGCCGCCGCGCGCCGCGACCTCCTGCAGGTTCGAGACCGTCTTCTCCAGCGTCGCGTCCGGCGGGGCGAGCACGATGACGGGAATCGAGAAGTCGATCAGCGCGATCGGCCCGTGCTTTAATTCGCCCGCGGCGTAGCCCTCGGCGTGGATGTAGGACAGCTCCTTGAGCTTCAGGGCGCCCTCGAGCGCCATCGGATAGGCCGGGCCGCGCCCCAGATACAGAACGCTCGAGGCCCGCGCCACGTCGCGCGCCACCTTCTCGAAGCGCGACTCGTCGCGGCTTACTTGCGCGATCAGCGCCGGCGTCGCCACGAGCTCGGCGACGAGCGCCCGCTCCTGCTCTTCCGTCAGCACGCCGCGCGCGCGTCCGAAGGCGAGCGCCAGACAGGCGAAGACTGCGAGCTGGCAGGTGAAGGCCTTGGTCGAGGCGACGCCGATTTCGGGGCCGGCCAACGTCGGCGCCGTCGTGTCGCTCTCGCGCGCGATCGTCGAGCTGTCGACATTGACGATTGCGAGCACGTGCTGGCCCTGCGCCTTGGCGTAGCGCAGCGCCGCGAGCGTGTCCGCCGTCTCGCCCGACTGCGACACGACGATCATGAGCCCGCCCTCGGGCAGCGGCGCCTCGCGGTAGCGGAACTCCGAGGCGATGTCGATCTCGACGGGCAGGCGCGCGAAGCGCTCGAGCCAGTAGCGCGCGACGAGGCCCGAGAGATAGGCCGTGCCGCAAGCGGCGATGGTCACGCGCGACAGCGTCTTCGGGTCGAACTTAAGGTCGAACGGCAGCCGCACCGTCCCGTGCGCGAGATTGAGGTAATGGGCGAGCGTGCGGGCGACGACCTCCGGCTGCTCATGGATTTCCTTCGCCATGTAATGGCGGTAGTTGCCCTTGTCGACGAGCAGCGAGCCCGCCTGCAGCGGACGCCTGGCGCGTGCGACCTCCCTGCCGGAGGCGTCATGGAACGTGGCCTTCTCGCGCGTCAGCGTGACGAAATCGTCTTCCTCGAGATAGGCGATCTCGGTCGCGAAGGGCGCGAGCGCCAGCGCGTCGGAGCCGAGATAGACGCCGTCTGCGCCAAAGCCCACGGCCAGCGGCAAGGCGCGCCGCGCGCCGATCAGCAGGTTCTCCTCGCCTTCGAACAGGAACACGAGCGCGAAGGCGCCCCTGAGCCGCGTAAGCGCGCGCGCCACGGCGTCCTTTGGAGATGCGCCGTCGCGCAGTCCGTCCTCGACGAGATGGACGACGGTTTCCGAGTCGGTCTCGGTCGCAAACGCGTGTCCCTTGGCGGCGAGCGCCTCGCGCAGCTCGCGGAAATTCTCGATGATGCCGTTATGGACGACGGCGACGCGCGCGCTCGCATGGGGATGGGCGTTGTTCTCGGTCGGGCGCCCATGCGTCGCCCAGCGCGTATGGCCAAGCCCGATGTGGCCTTTGAGCGGCGTCTGCGCGAGCCTCTCCTCGAGATTTCGCAGCTTGCCGCTGGCGCGCAGGCGCGCGATCTTGCCGTTCTCCAGCGTCGCGACGCCCGCCGAGTCGTAGCCGCGATATTCGAGCCGCCGCAGCGCCTCGATGAGACGAGGGGCGACCGGCGCGTCGCCAATGATTCCCACAATGCCACACATCTGGTTCTCCGGGCGAATGCGTCGGCGCGCAGCAAGAACGCTGCCATTTGCACGCAAAAACGGGCGAATCCTGGACCTCGCGAACGGTCAGCTGTGACCCTGCTCGCCTCCATCGTAAATGCGGGTGTAATCGCCAAACTTCGTGTTCTTGAGGTCGGCTGCGACGACGGCTTGGGCAAGCGCGTAGTCGACCACCAAGCAGCAAACCTCCATCGTGCCCGAGCCGGCGCTGCCTCCATCACAGGCGCCAAGGCCGGTCCAGCCCAAAGTCTCGTTGAGGCGATCCTCCAGCTCATGGCGCTTGGCGAGAAGCGCCGCCGCGGATGCGGAAGCCCAGGGAAATTCTACGACGAGTCGCTCGTGCTCCTCCATTGGGATCGCAGCGTAGCCGGCGTGGATCGCCTCGCGCAAGGTCTCCTTGACGAGGGCCTCAGGGCGCAGCGATCGCTCGCGAGGGAGTGGATGGTCTCGGCTGTCGCCAGTCTCGCCAACGAAACCCCAATGTTCGACGATCGTGCCCTCGTCTTCGTTGATCCAGGCTTCCCAATAGGCCAGTCGTCGGTCGATGCGCTTGTAGAGCTTCAGCATGCGCTTCTCCGGAACGAGGTTGCATCCAGCAAAGATGCGTCGGGGTGATTAATTTTCGCCGCGAGGCGTGGCGACGGCGAGCCAATTAGGAATTTGCAGGCCCGCCTCCGGCGTTTAGCAGGATTTGGGCTTAGGGAGACCGAGCCGCACAGGCGCGCCCGCTGCGACCAAGGGACGCGCTGACGAAGCCCTTCAAGCGCAATCATGTTATGTTGAAGCGGCATATCCGGATGCGAAGCGCAGAACATAGGGAGGCGTTAAGTGTATAAGAAGATTCTCGCCGCGATCGACCTCACCGAGCCGGCCATGAAGAAGCTCGCGCTCGACGCCGCGGTCGAGCACGCCAAGCTCAATAACGGCCAGCTGCGCATCGTCAGCGTGGCCTCGCCCGCGCCGATGGCGTTCCTCGACTACCTGCCGCCGGAGCTCGACCAGCAGATCCGCGACAATGCCGAAGCCGAGCTCGCCACGGAGGTCGCAAAGATCGACTATCCCAAAGATCTCTTGAGTTCCGTGCTGCGGCTCGGCGGAGTGTATTCCGAGATCCTTGCGGAAGCGGAGGAGTGGGGCGCCGACCTCATCGTCGTGGGCTCGCATCGACCGAGCATGTCAACCTATCTGTTGGGCTCCAACGCCAAGACCATCGTGCGCCACGCCAAATGCTCGGTGCTGGTCGCGCGCTAAGGAGAGGCCGTCGATGCGCATCGCCTGGATCGTTCTCGCCAGCCTGGTTATCTCGGCGCCGGCCGGCGCGAATGACTCGATTGCGCGCGGCGCCGCCATCGCGCGGGCAAATTGCAGCCGATGCCATGCGATCGGCGCCCGGGGCGCCAGCCCTAATCCGAAATCGCCGCCGTTTTGGATGCTCGGACGCAAATATCCGCTCGCGGATCTTCAGGAAGCGCTCGCGGAAGGCATACTCGTCGGGCATGAGGGCGACGAGATGCCGAGGTTTCAATTCTCGCCAAGCCAAATCGAGGCGCTGCTCGCCTATCTCAAATCTGTGCAGCGCAAGTAGCTCTTTGAGACCTTCCTCTCCCGGACCCGGACAGATCGCCGGCGGCTTTCCCAAAGCGAGGCGACCCGCGGCGATTTGCGCTCTTGTTGGGACTCCGCTTAACTGAGAGACTGCTTGGCTCAGCTCCAACAAAAGAAAGCCGATCGCGCGATGGAAGAACTTCGGGAGCGCCCAGCCGATGTCGCGGTTCCAGGGCCCGTGAAGCCGGTTCGCGAGAGGTTGCGCGCCCCGCAGGCAGACCAGGAAAGCATCCGCCACGCCTTTGAGAGCGGGGAGTTTCCCTATCGCAGCCGTCTCACCGAGAAATTCTACCTGCAGCACATGGCGCCGCTGCAGGTCGAACTGCTCAAGGCGCAAAGCTGGGTCAAGGAGACGGGGCAGCGAATCGTCCTGCTGTTTGAGGGCCGCGACGCCGCGGGCAAGGGCGGGACGATCAAGCGCTTCATGGAGCACCTGAACCCGCGCGCCGCGCGCGTCGTGGCCCTGGAGAAGCCGACCGAGCGCGAACGCTCGCAGTGGTATTTTCAACGATATATCGAGCATTTGCCCGCAGCGGGCGAGATCGTCTTCTTCGACCGCTCCTGGTACAATCGCGCCGGAGTCGAGCGCGTGATGAACTTCTGCACGCCCAACGACTATCTCGATTTCATGCGCCAGTGTCCCGAGCTCGAGCGCATGTTCGTCTCCTCCGGCGTCCGGCTCTACAAATACTGGTTCTCGGTGACGCGCGAGGAGCAGCTGCGCCGCTTCGCCGCGCGCGAGACCGACCCGTTGAAGCAATGGAAGCTGTCGCCGATCGATCGCGCCTCGATCGACAAATGGGATGAATACACCGAGGCGAAGGAGGCGATGTTCTTCTTCACCGACACCGCCGACGCGCCCTGGGTCGTGATCAAGTCCGACGACAAGAAGCGGGCGCGCCTCAACTGCATGCAGCATTTTCTGGCGAGCCTCGAATATCCGAACAAGGACGAGCACGTCGCGCACGGCCCCGACCCGCTCATCGTCGGCTCCAGCGCGCATGTGATCGGCCGCGACAAGCACATCATCGGCAAGTCGCTGGACATCGACAAGAAGCGCCGCCGGGATCGATGAGAGACATCGCGCCCCGTCGACGCCGCATCCTCGAAAGCCTAAAAATCAAGCAGCGGCGGAGGAAATTGCGCTAAGCGTTCCTGCGGCGATTCAAAATGACATGGTTTGGCCATGTCCGTGCATTAGCACCTGCTGCTCGAAAGCCATTCCAGCTCCGACTCGATGGAAGACTTGCCCACTCGCATGAGGCGCATAGCAAGGGCGATTGTTACGATCGCGCTTCTCGCTCTGCTTGCGGCGTCGGCTTCAATGTCGACGCCGCAGGGTGGGGATTGCTTGCAGCTTGGCCACGGCGCCATTGAAGCGGTTGCTGCCCCTTGCCGAGCGCACCTCCACGCCGCGCCGCAAGGTGATCGAGCGGATTTGGCGGATCACGCGCAGACGGCGGATCACCACAGGGGACAAGTTTCGTCAAACGGGCATGGCGGGGCGGAGTGCCAACTAATTTGTTCTATTGCGCTGTGTGCGCCACCCGTCACAATTGAGCCGGTAGGTCGGGCGGCGGCTCTGGCCGTGTTCGCCTCGAAACGGAGCGAACACGAGAATCTTTCGCCAAATCGCCTCGCGCGTCCCCCGAGAGTTTCTCTCGCTTAGCGAGAGTCGCGCGGCCTGGTCCCGCGCAAAACGTTCGGCCGACGTCCGGGGGACTTCATGTTATCGCATCTCTGCGGCTTCTCCTGCGAGAGAGAGGCCGTCGCTGTCCACACGTTGCGTCGCGCGGTCGCCCCACTGCGGTCGGCGCAAGCGACCGGCCTGAGCCTCAGCGCGTTCGTCGCCGCTGGGGACGGCTCCTGGAAGCGCGCATCGCTCTTGAGGGCGATCGGCGTCTCTTGCTCGGCCGCGCTGCTCTCCGCTTGCGCGAGCTTCTCTCAAGACGGCGGCTTGGGCGCGGTCGGCGCCGCTGCGCGAAGCGAAATGGGCCATGATGCGGTTGTGCTCCGGACGCCGGAGGAGGCTTCCGATAACAGCGCCCGCGTGGCGCATTTGCTGAGCGGCTCGCTGACGCCGGCCAAAGCGGTAGAAATCGCCCTGCGTTCGAACCGGGGACTTCAGGCCGCTTACAATCGGCTGGGCGTCGCCGAAGCGATCAAGATTCGGGAAAGCCTGCCGCCAAACCCGAGGGTTTCGCTCGGGGGGATTGCGGGAAGCCTCTCCGCAGAGATCGAAGCGGCTGTCGCCGCTGATATTCTTGCTCTCGCGACTCTGCCGGCGCGCGCCGAAATCGCGGCGGACCGCTTTGAGGCGGCGCAACTCGAAGCGGCGGAGGCGACCTTGCGCGTCGCCGCCGAGGCGCGGCGCTCCTACTATCGGGCAGTTGCGGCTCGTGCGCAGGTTCGCATCATTGAGAGAATCGCCTTATCCGCGGATGTCGCCGCAAAGCTCGCGCGGCAGCTGGATGAGACCGGCGCGATGAACCGGCTGGATGAGGCCCGCGATCAGCTCGTCAAGGAGGAAATCGCGGCCAAGCTGACCACCGCGCGCAAGAGCGAGATAGCGGAGCGCGAGCGACTGGTGCGCGCGCTTGGCCTGTTGGAGGACAACTTGTCTCAAGCGTTGCCTGCCGCGTTGCCCGCGCTCCCGGCGCGACCGCTCGCCACGCCCTCGGTCGAGCGCGAGGCGGTCGAGCAACGCCTGGATTTGCAAGCAGCGCGCAAGGAGCTTTCCGCGTTGGCGAAGTCGCTTGGCTTGTCGAGCTCCACCCGCTTCCTGGACGCCTTTCAGCTCTCGGCGCTCGGAAAGATCACACGAGAGGACGTCGGCTCGGAGAAGGTGCAATTCAACGACGCGGGCGCCGGCGCGACGATCGAAATTCCGATCTTCGATCTGGGCGAGACGCGCGTTCGCGAAGCCGAACAGCGCTGGCTAGAAGCAGCCAATCTGCTTGCCGAAAGGATGGTCAACGTCCGTTCGCAAGCACGTGAAGCCTATCAAAGCTATCGCGCGGCTCATGACATCGCCATGCGTCACCAGCGCAGCATCGCGCCCTTGCATGAGCTCATCTCCGCGGAGTCGCTGAAGCGCTATAACGCGATGATCGTGGACGTATTTGTGTTGCTCGAGGACGCCCGACGACGGGCGCAGGCTTCGATCGCCGCGATTGAAGCAAAGCGGGATTTTTGGCTCGCCGATGTCGAGCTTCGCGTGGCTATCCGCGGCGGCGGCTTCCCTCCAGCGGAAGGAAAAGCCGTCAAAGCTTCGGTCGCGGATAATGAAAGGGATCAGCCATGAACGCCAGCACGACGAGATCGTCCGTGATGTCAAGGAGAGCGTTCCTGAATTCAGCCTGCGCCTTGGCGAGCGCGGCGACGATCGGCGAACGCGCGCAGGCCATGGCGATCCCTGAAGCCCCCCGGATGACGAGCGTAGAGACGCAGCCGCCGTTGTCTCCGAGCGGACTCGACTATCAGCCTGTCGTCACGCTTAACGGCTGGTCTCTGCCTTGCCACAGGAATGGGGATTGGAAAGAGTTCCATCTCATCGCCGAGCCTGTGCTGCGTGAGTTCGCTCCGGGCATGAAGGCGCATCTCTGGGGCTATAACGGAACGTCGCCTGGACCGACGATCGAGACGGTCGAGGGCGACAAGGTCCGCATCTTTGTTACGAACAGGCTGCCGGAGCACACCGCGGTTCATTGGCACGGCCTCGCTGTTCCGGCAGGAATGGATGGGGTTGGCGGCGTCACGCAGCCCCACATCCCGCCCGGCAAGACGTTCGTCTACGAGTTCGAGACCAATGAGAGCGGAAGCTTCATGTACCATCCGCATTCCGACGAAATGATCCAGTTGGCGATGGGCATGATGGGCATGTTCGTCGTTCACCCGCGCGACCCAGGCTTCATGCGCGTCGATCGCGATTTCGTGTTCATGATGAGCGCTTTCCGCGTCGATCCCGGAGGTTCCATGCCCCAGGTCGCCGAAATGACCGACTTCAACATCTGGGCTTGGAACAGTCGCGTCTTTCCCGGAATTGATCCGATGGTGGCGCGTCGCGGCGATCGGGTCCGCCTGCGCATGGCCAATCTATCGATGACCAATCATCCAATTCACATGCACGGCCATCACCTGCTGGTGACGGGGACCGACGGCGGTTGGACTCCAGCCGCCGGCCGATGGCCCGAGTCGACGACCGACGTGCCAGTCGGCGCGATCCGTGCAGCGGAATTCGTCGCCGAACATCCGGGAGATTGGCCAATTCATTGCCACAAGTCGCATCACACGATGAATGCGATGGGGCACAGTGTGCGCAACTTCATCGGGGTCAAGCAAAGACAAGAAATCGTCAAAGCGATCAGCAGGCTGGCGCCTGGCTATATGCCGATGGGCCAGTCGGGGATGGCCGAAATGGACAAGATGGTGATGCCTGGTCCTGACAATACTTTGCCTATGATATCAGGAAAAGGTCAATTTGGTCCAGCGGAAATGGGAGGAATGTTTTCTTTGGTCAAGATCCGTGAAGATCTGGCAAGGAACGATTACCGTGATCCGGGACAATATGCCCATCCGCAAGGAAGCGTCGCGCATGATGTCGATGAAGTGATAAACGCGGAGAAACGCACGGACAGCGGCGGGTCAGAGCATGAATCTCACAGGCGTCGCCACCCCTAGTGGCTTGCGTCAGCCAAACTGATGGGTTTTCGGGCGAGCCTCCAGGCTCGCATCGCCGCCCTCAAATCGGCTGACGCAAGACACTAGCTAGCCGCGCTTCAGCCTGAGGGGGAATACGGGTGGGCATCTCCATCGCCCATAAGCGCCGAAAGGCCAGGCTGAGGCAAAACGCCGAGGCGCCAAGCGACTCCGCGACGACCGAGGCGGATCGCGAATTCGCCGTCAAGCGCGCCGCCAGCAATTTCGTCCCTCTCAAAACAAGAGGCAGGGCTGTCTGGTTCGTCTCGCATGGGGGATTTATAACGACGCCCCGGAGCGGAGGCCCCATCGCCAACTGGTTTTAATGAGCTCCCAGGGTCAGGGTGACGTAGTTTCGATGCTGATCGTGGCGGCTTCATCGATCATGGTGTCGAGATCCGTCGATTTCGTCTCTTTGCTCAGGACAAGCGCGGATATCGTCAGGCCTCCCAACGCGGCGAGATAAAGGCCCACTGAGCCGGCCCCATAGTTTTGTGACAGCCAGGTCGCAATGAACGGCGTCAACGCGGCTCCAAGAATAGACGCAAAATTATAGGCGACGCCGGACCCCGTGTATCGCGTGTTCGTCGGGAACAGTTCCGGCAACAAGGCCGACATCGGCCCGAAGCTCAGCCCCATCAGGCACATGCCGACGCTCAGGAAAGCCAGCATTCGGGCGTGATTGGCCGTCTCGCCGAAACCCATGAGATCCCGAGAAAGAAAAAATCCGAAGCTGACGCCGAAAGCGACCATAAGCGTCGTCACGATAAGGAGAAGCGTTCGGCGGCCGATTCTGTCCGCCAGGTATCCGGCGACCGGGATGAAGGCCGCGAATAACACGGCGGACGCAAGTTGCAATACAAGGAAGTCACGATACCCAATACCCAGATTTCCTAGCTGAACCTTGCCGATGCCGAAGGATAATATCCACGTCGTCATCAGATAAAAAAGCCCATATGTCGCAACCATTATGAATGTTCCGAGAATTATCTCTCTTATGTTGTTTTTGAAAACATGAACCAGTGGTGATTTGAGTTTCTCACCCCTTTCCACAGCGCGCTCGAAAACCGGAGTTTCCTGAAGCTTGAGGCGCACATACAAGCCGAGCGTCACCAAGGCGATCGAGAGGAGGAAGGGAAGCCGCCAGCCCCAGGTCAGAAAGCGTTCGTCGGTCCTGGCCTGGGTCGAATCGAAGTTGAAAACGATCGTGAGCAGCAGGAAGAAGCCATTGGCCAGTATGAACCCGAATGGGGCGCCCAGCTGCGGCCACATGGCGGCCTGAGCGCGTTTGCCCTGATCGGCCGTCTCTGTCGCGAGCAATGCGGCGCCGGACCACTCGCCGCCGAGGCCGACGCCCTGGCAGAAACGCAATATCGTGAGGACAACGGGCGCAAACAAGCCGATCTGATGATAGGTGGGCAACAGGCCAATCGTGAATGTGGCCAAGCCCATCAGCAGCAGCGATCCGACGAGCGTCGCTTTCCGACCCACCCGATCGCCGAAGTGCCCGAACACGACCGAGCCGATCGGGCGGGCGATAAACGCAACGCCGAATGTCGCCATGGAGGCGAGCAGGGCGGCGCTTTCGGTTCCGGACGGAAAGAACAGCAACGGGAAAACGGATACGGCGGCGCTCGCATAGATGTAGAAGTCGAAAAATTCGATCGTCGTTCCCACCAGGCTCGCGAAAATGATGCGATTTCGATAGCCCTTTTCTGCGCCGCGGAGACCCATCTCGATGCCTTACCTGCTTAGGAGCTTTAAAGTTTTGGACAGCTTGCATTCGATCAACTGCAAGTCTCGCGAGAGGCTCGACCGTCGCGCAGCGAAAGTTCGGGCGAGCGCTCTCACCTTGGGCGGCGCCTTGGAAGCCCGTTCGCCGGGAGGCGTCCGTATAATAGCGACAACGATCTTGGCAAGGCCAAGTCGTCGCTGGCGGCGACCCAACGCGGCGTTTTTTTGGCGTCGCGGCAGGCTCACCTCGCTGGCGCCCGCTCTTCTCTGTCTATTGCCCGCTTCACCGCGAGCGACAGGACGAAGCCCGACGCCGCCATCGCCGCCATGGCCAGATAGCTGCTCTCGCCATAGCGCGAGTAAAGCGGGCCGCAGGCGAGCGTCGTGAGGCTCAGGCCCGCCGCATAGGCCGCGGCGAGCCACCCCTGCGCCTGGGCGAGCCGCGTCGGGCCGGCGAGGCGGGCGAGCAGATATGCGGGGCCGAGCTGCGCCGCGCCGCAGGTCAGGCCGTGCATCGCCTGGGCGCTCAGGATGCCCAAGGCGCCCGGGTCGCTCGCCATCCAAAGCCAGCGCGCCACCGCCGCCGCGCCGGAGAGCGACAGGTGCAGCGCAGCGTTGCGTTCGCCGCCGAACCAGCGGGCGGCGAGGAAAAAGAAGGCGACCTCGGTCAGGAGCGCCGCGCTCCAGCCGAGCGACACGAAGCCGTCGTCGAAACCCTTCGCCTTCCAATGCAGCGAGGCGAATCCCAAGGACAGCGCCTGGCTTACGAGGATGAGCGTCGCCGCGGCGACGACGATCGCAACGAGGACTGGCTTTTCGAGCGGTTGTTCGGCGACATCGGTCTCGCGGCGCGCGCCGGCGCCCGCCAGTCCGCTGGTCGCCAGAAATGCGCTTATGGCCGCCGCCAGCGCGACGCCGCCGATCAGCCAGATGAGCGCGCCGTTCGGAATCGCCGCCGCGACCGGTCCGCTTGCGAGCAGAACGACAAGGATCGCGAGCGAGCCGAAGCCGCGAATGAAGGAATAGTGCAATGTTCCCCGCCCCTCGAGCCTGCGCTGGCGCGCTTCGCCGAGGACCATGCCGTCCGCAAGACTGTTGACCGGGCCCTGGGCCATCGCGAGGAGGGCGATCGCGGCGAGCGTGGCCAAGAACCCGCACGTCAGGCCGAGCAGGGCGAAAGCGAGCGCCGAGCCGAAAAGATGCACGACGAGCACGGCGCCGTGCCGGCGCCAGCGGTCGGCGATGCGGGAGGAAACGAGGGTCGAGAAGATGCGGATGGCCGGCGGCGCTGCGAGAAGGGCCGCGATCTCAGTCGCGTCAAAGCCGCGCGCGCCGAGCCAGATGGGGAGGAACGGCAGCTGCACGCCGACGATCGCATAGACCGAGGCCATGACCGCGCACAGGCGCAGCTCGTCGCTCCGGTCGGCGCTCCGGCGCGCGCTGCGCCAGAATGCGGTTAGTTCGGCGAGCGTCAATCGAGGAGCGTCCCGCCGCAAATGTCGGGAGCAGCCCCGGACGAGGCCCGAGAGCGCCAGCGCTTTTGCTTCACGAATGTCCGCCTTCCGTGACTTTCGACGCCCGTCTTCCAAGCTTCTGGAGCGAATCGGCGCGCCTCGTTCGTGCGCCGATTTTGTTCGAATCAGATGACCTTGCGCAAGATCTCCTGTCATGAATTCGCAATGCGAATCTGGTCTTAGAAGCGCCCACTGAGGTCTTCGGCGCAGCGCGGCGCGCGCTTGAACGGAATGGGATTTCGCCATGGACGAATCCGCGTCGACCCGCTACCGCACGATTTTTCTCTCAGACCTGCATCTCGGCTCGCGCAGCGCGCAGGCCGAGCTTTTGCTCGATTTTCTGCGCCACAACGACGCCGACACGATTTATCTCGTGGGCGACATCGTCGACGGCTGGCGCCTGAAGAAGGGCTGGTACTGGCCGCAGGCCCACAACGACATCGTCCAGAAGCTGCTCCGCAAGGCGCGAAAGGGCGCGCGCGTCGTCTACATCCCCGGCAATCACGACGAGTTCGCGCGCGACTATACGGGCAACAACTTCGGCGGCGTCGAGGTCGCCGAGCACGCCATCCACGAGACGGCCGACGGCAAAAAGCTGCTCGTCATCCACGGCGACCAGTTCGACATCGTGGTACGGCACGCGCGCTGGCTGGCCTTCCTCGGCGACTGGGCCTATGAAACCGCGATCGTGCTGAACACGCACTACAACAGGTGGCGACGCCACTTCGGCTGGGGCTACTGGTCCTTCTCGGCCTGGGCGAAGCTCAAGGTCAAGGACGCGGTGAACTTCATCGGCGACTTCGAGGCGACTCTCGCCGCCGAAGCCGCCAAGCGCGGCGTCGACGGCGTGGTGTGCGGCCACATTCACCACGCGGCGATCAAGGACATCGGCGGCGTGCAATATGTCAACACTGGGGATTTTGTAGAAAGCTGCTCGGCGGTCGCCGAACACGCCGACGGACGCCTCGAGATCCTGAGCTGGCTCTCGACGTCACGCGAGCGCGTCGCCGCGGGGGAGAACGCCCTGCAGAACATGTCCCTGGAAGTTTCGGAGAGAGCCGCCGCCTGATGCGTATTCTCATCGCGACGGACGCGTGGCGTCCGCAGGTCAACGGAGTCGTGCGTTCCCTCGAGTCCATGGCGGCCGCGGCCGGCGAGCTCGGCGCCTCGATCGACTTCATAACGCCGCGCGCCTTCGCCTGCGTGCCCATGCCGACCTATCCGGAGATCGGCTTGGCCCTTGCGACGCCGGGCTCGGTGCGGCGCAAGCTCGCCGAAGGCTACGATCATGTCCATATCGCGACCGAGGGGCCGGTCGGCCTCGCCGCGCGCGCCTGCTGTCTGCGCGAGGGCCGCTGCTTCACGACGAGCTATCACACGCGCTTTCCGGAATATATTCACGCGCGCTCGGGGATTCCGGTCGCCGTTCCCTACGCGGCGCTGAAATGGTTCCACAACGCCGGCGCCGGCACGATGGTAGCGACCCAGACTCTGGCCAGTGAGCTCTACGGGCGCGGCTTCCGGCGCATCTTGCGCTGGTCGCGCGGCGTCGACCATGCGACCTTCAATCCCGGCGCCGCCACGTCTTTAGACTATGCCCGCCCGATCTTCCTCTACGCCGGCCGCGTGGCGATCGAAAAGAACATCGAGGCGTTCCTCTCCCTGGACCTGCCGGGCACGAAGCTCGTCGCGGGGGATGGGCCGGAGCGGCGCCGGCTGGAGGCCAAGCATCCGACGACGCGCTTTCTCGGCGTCAAAAACAGCGTGGAGCTCGCGAAGCTTTACGCAAGTTCGGACGTCTTCGTGTTCCCGAGCCGCACCGACACCTTCGGCAATGTGCTCATCGAGGCCATGGCCTGCGGCGCGCCGGTCGCAGCCTTTCCGACGCCGGGCCCGCTCGACGTGCTGGCGGGCAGCGGGGCGGGGGTGCTCGACGAAGACCTGCGCAAGGCGGCGCTCAAGGCGCTCGAGATCGATCGCAACATCCCGCTCCGCTACGCCAAGACTTTCACCTGGGAGAACAGCGCCCGCCAATTCCTCGGCAGCGTCTGCCTCGCGCGCGGCTGGGCGCCGGCGCCGCGCTCAGGCGAAAAGGGAGAGCTTCTGTTCGGGCGAGAGATGATCCAGCCGTGACAAGGCCGCGAGTCGCGGATCTTGTTGCGCAGGCGGGGCCGCATGCAGTCGGCGCTCGAGCCGCTCGATCGCGTCGAGCAACTCTTTGGTTTCGGCGGCGCGCAGGCGGCGGGCGTATTCCAGCAGGAACCAGCGACCGCGCGCCGTCTCCATGACGGCCGCCTCGATGCGCTCGAAGTCGTCGGGATCGACGCCTGCAGGCAAGGGCGAAGGCGCGTTCGTCAAAAGTTCAGTCCGAAGAAATCGGACGAAAAACGCCGCGGCTGCGGGTCGAATGCCTGATGCAGGTTTTCGTCCATGAACCAGCTGCGATGATAGGTCGCCACCGGATCGCCCCAGACATAGGCCGGCATGTCGACATATTGACGCCCGTAGCCGACCGGAACCTGCGTACCGGGGTCGAGAAAGCTGCGTCGCTCGATGTTCAGGGGCCGGCGCGCGTCGACGACCTGCTGGCGCGCGTGAGCATGAGAGCGTTGCGCGTGATGACGCGAAGATGCGTCCGCCGCCGGAGGGGAGGACAGAATGATCAGGCTCAGGGCCGCCGCGAGTTGGACGATCTTACGCATCTCTACGAGACTCCTCTCAAGCCGGACATCCTGCAGCGAAATATAGCGGAACTTGTGCCGGACCGGTAGGCCCGGCGCAGCTCAACGGGCTTTTTTGGTGTGTTTTGGCGGCAGCGACTCGACTTTTGGATCGACGCCGCGCGTGTGCGCCTCGATCCAGCTCGCCTTTTCCGCAGCAGCGCTTGACCCGCCGCAGGCCTTGACGCGATCCGCGTCCGACGCCGTCCGGAAAAACTCCGCGAGCGCGGGGTCGGCGCCGTCGGCGGCATAGTCGAGCCGGTCGATCATGCAGCCGACCGACTTGCGGTCGAAGGGCTTCGCGCCTGCTCCGCAGATGAAGCCCGTGATCTCGAGAGGCGCCTTGCCCGCTGGCAGCCGCAAGGCGACGCAGGCGCGTTCGCCGCCCGCGCCCTCGGGAGCGGCGAGCGACAACCGGATGTCCGCCGCCTCGAACGCCCCGAAGCGCGTCGCGAGGGTCGAAGGCTGCCCGATGCGGATCGCGGCCAGGCCCGCGCCGGCGGCGTGGCGCGTCAGATCGAGGAAGAAATCCTGATTGGCTTTCGCTTCGGCGCCGGCCGTGCGCAAATCCAGCCGCAAATAGGGACCTTGCGCGGCGAATTGCCCAAGCGTCAGATTCTCCTCGCGGCCGCTGGCGTCCGTGCGGGACGACCGGGTCTTTTTCTCTTTCGCAAACTCCGGAAGGGTCAAGTCGAAGCCCGACGTCTGCTTCGCCTCCGTCGCGGGCGCAGCAGGAGGCGTTACCGCCTGCACGGCGACGCTCTCCTGGGTCGACCGCGCGGCCTTGTTGGTCACGACGTAGCCCAGACCCAGCGCCATCAACGCCGTGACGCCCATCATCGAGGCCGCGATGCTGCCGATGGGACGGGCGTAGATCTGCCTTGCCCCAGGCGAAGCGACATACGCCTGCTCAAACCCCGTAACGCTCATGACGCTGCTCCAACTCGTCAATCGTCAGCCCGAAAGCACTTTCGAGCGAGTTGTTCAAAATAGAGTTACCAAAGGTCAACCCAGACCGCCTCGTGGTTAACGAAGGCTTGCCAAAGCGCGCCTAGCTTCGTGGCGCTACTGTGACGACGGATGGGGCGCGGTCGCTCCGATTGCCCCAAAGGCCCAAAATATCGAGGATTGGGCGGGATTTGCGCGCGCACAATTGTGACGGCGGCGTGGCGGCGCGCGCCGATTTTTTGCCAAGGCCGCGGATTAGCCTCGCGATTCTGGAGAATTAGCGAGGACGCATGAAATCAGGAGAGGTCCGCCTGCGCAACATCTGCAAGAGCGATTACGTCCGATCCCTGCGGGGCATGGTCTCGGATTTTATCGGATCGCAGGGGCGGGTCGAGCTGAAATTCTGGGACGATTCGAATGTCGCGGCCGCGGCGCGGGCGACGACCGTCGTCGGCCTGCTGTTGGCGCTCACGGCCGGCGCTGTCGCTGTCAAGGTCCTGAAGCCCGCCGGCGACGGCGCGAGGCCCGCGGCGCTGGCGCGGCACAAGCGCCCGAGCTCTGCGCCCGCTTCTGCGCAGCCTTTGGCCATGCTGGCCTCTTTCGGCCCCGACGAGGGCTTGGCGCTCGATTCGGATTTCGACGCCGGAGCGGCCGGCGCGCTCTATCGGCGCCTGCTCGGCAAGGTGGGCGAAGATCGACCAGGGCGCCTCCGCTTCGGCCAGGCGCAAGTGCAGCGATCGATCGTCGAGCGGGTGGTTTCGGCGGCGCGCACCGCCGGCGCGGACCCGGCGCTCATGATGAGCATCGCCGACAAGGAGTCCTCCTTCGCCCCCGCCGCCAAAGCGTCGACCTCTTCGGCGAGCGGGTTGTTCCAGTTCATCGACACGACCTGGCTGCGGGCGATCCGCGACTTCGGCGAGCGCTACGGCCTCGGCGAGCACGCAAAGGCGATCGCCGGCGACGAGGCGCGTCCGAACGTCGCGGAAAAGAAGCGCGCCGAAACGCTCAACCTGCGCAATGACCCCTATCTCGCGGCTGCGATGGCCGCAGAGATGCTCAAGCATGACGGGGCCAAGATCGCCGAGCTGGTCGGGCGTCCCCTCTCCGCCGGGGAAACCTACCTCCTGCACTTCCTCGGTCCGGATGACGCGGCGCGTTTCATGGCGAAGCTCGACGCCGAGCCGGAGGCGTCTGCGGCGCAGCTGCTGCCGAAGCCCGCGCGCGCCAACAAGCCGATTTTCTACGAGCGGCAGGGCGGCAGGCTCAAGGAGCGCTCGCTGAGCGAGGTGCATGAAGCCTTCGAGAACATGATGGGGACGCGCCTCGCCCGCTTCGGCGACGTGGAAGAGCGCCTGCCGCAGGGCGTCAGCGCCTATGCGCCGTCCGAACGCTGATTGTGAACGGAAGCCGAGGCGGCCCCAGCTGGCGAGCGCCCGTGGCG
>Ga0187784_10000411_pt1 | contig 31214 bp, 31 predicted proteins | sample 1015_SJ02_MP15_2_FD_132964 | JGI IMG/M metagenome (GOLD analysis project Ga0187784, IMG submission 132964) | Tropical peat soil microbial communities from peatlands in Department of Meta, Colombia - 1015_SJ02_MP15_20_MG | ecosystem: Environmental > Terrestrial > Soil > Wetlands > Peat | place... | reverse complement strand
GCCGTCAGCGAGGGAGCGGCGGGCGTGGATATGGGCCGCAACATCTTCCAAGCCGACGCGCCCATCGCCATGATCCAGGCGGTGGGAAAAGTGGTCCACGAGCTGATGAAGCCCGAGCAGGCATTCGATTTGTACGAGACTTTGAAGCACGAAAAGTAGGGGCGAGCGGCCCTTCGACAGGCTCAGGGCGGTCCCTTCGGCGTTGCTCAGGGACGCTGAGCGAAGTCGAAGCGTGGGCGAAGCCGAACCGCGCTCGCCCGAGGGCCGAACGCCGTTCGGCCCTACGAGCCGTATTTCGGAGAGTTCATGAACGCTTCAACCGCTTTCGACATGCTGCGCGAATCTTCCCCCGTCGTGAGTGTCGGTATCCTGACGGCTGATCTCCTTTCGCTCGGTTCAGAGTTAGCCCTGCTTGAACACAGCGGTGTCCAAGTGGCCCATGTGGACGTGATGGATGGCTGCTTTTGCCCCATGATGACCGTGGGCCCGCCATTTATTAAGGCCCTCAAGACTCCTCTGCTGAAGGACATCCACTTGATGATTGATGAGCCCCTGAATAAGGTGGCGGACTATGTTGCGGCAGGGGCCGACATCATTACGATTCATCCCGAAGCCTGCTCCCATGTTCACCGTGCTCTCCAACAGATGCGCATGATGAAAAACGCCAACAACCCCGAAAGGGGCCTGGTGCGCGGTGTGGGGTTGAATCCGGATACGCCGCTCGAGGTACTCGAGCCTCTGCTCGATGAACTGGAATTCATTTTGATCCTCGCCGTCAATCCAGGCTGGGGTGGCCAGAAATTCATTCCATCCACCAAGCGGCGAGTTGAGCAGGCCAAGCAGATGATCGCTGAATCCGGCCGCGCAATACTACTGGGCGTGGATGGCGGGATAACACGCGACAACATCGCCGAGGTGGCCGCGCTGGGCGTGGACCTGATCGTGACTGGCAGCGCGGTGTTCGATGGCAAGGCGGCGGAGGCAAACGCGAAATTCATGTTGTACGCGGCGTGGAGAGGAGCCGGACGTCTGTTGTCAACGGCGGTAGAGGAGGAGGTTGCTGCCACGCAGTGGGATGGAGGCTCGCTGCCGGTTATCCCTGAGGCGTCCTGGGAGGAACACGAAAAGGTCAAGATCCTGGAGGCGATGCGACGCACCGACTGGAACATCACTCACGCCGCTCGGCTGTTGGGCATGACATTTCGTACTCTGCAATACCGTTTGGACAAATTCGGAATCAAGAGGCCGTAACGGCTCGCGTGTGGCTCTGCCCCTTCTGAGCGAAATCGTTCGTCAGGTGGGGAGCTCGGTGGCGCAGACTTCAGCAGGTAGCGCGGACCTCCGCTTTTGAGGTCCGCGGCCCTTGAGCTTTGAACCCACTCCCTTGCTGGCACAAGGCGCCGCCGCGACAACCGCGCCTGAGCGGAAGACAAAAACCCTGATACCGGATAAGAACCGCGGACCTCAAAAGCGGAGGTCCGCGCTACGCGAGCGATACAATGAAAAGTCTATGGTCAGACGACGACGCTAGCCGGTTCGTAGCTCAGTATGCTTCAAAATGGGGCGAGGATTTGGCTCTGCGGACGTATTCGAGCCGCCTGCTTGGGGCTGAGGAAAGCCTGGTCCTTCACGGCGGCGGCAATACCTCGCTCAAAAGCTATGCCACGAACGTTTTGGGCGAACAAGTCTCGGCTCTTTTTGTGAAAGCTTCGGGCTACAACCTGGTTGACATCGAACCGGAGGGGCATTCGGCCGTAGACCTCGAATTCCTCAAGCGGTTGCGCGCGCTCGAGGACCTTTCCGACGCGGCGATGGCAGACGAGTTCCGCGCCCATCTTTTCAATCCTCGCGCCGCAACGCCCTCGATTGAAACCCTGGCGCACGCCTTTCTTCCCCACAGATTCATCGACCACACTCACGCCGACGCCATACTGGCTCTGACGAATCAGGGCGAAGCGGCGAAGCGCGTGCCAGAAGCGTTGGGCGAGGACGTGATCGTTCTGGACTACGTGAAGCCAGGCTTCAAGCTGGCCAAGGCTGCGGCCGCTGCCTACGAATCCCAGCCGGGCGCGAAGGGCATGGTGTGGATGCGGCACGGGATTGTTACTTGGGGAAGAACCGCGCGCGAGTCCTACGAGGCCACCATCGAACTGGTCACCCGCGCCGAGCAGTACTTGGCCCAGTGCGCCACTCGACCGCTGGTGGTGCAGGTCTCGACGCCGCCCGCTGTGGCGGAAAAGAGGCTGCTCACCGTTGCCCCCTTGGTCCGTGGCTTGCTCGCCGAACCTAGCGGGGACGCTGATCGGCCCTACCACCGCGTCATCCTCCATTCGTTGACTGACCGCGAAACTCTGGATTTCGTCGATTCCGACCGGGGGAAGCAAATTGCCCTCTCCCCTCCTCTCACTTCCGACCACCTGATTCGCACCAAGGCGCTGCCCCTCTGGCTCGATAGCCCGGCCTACGAGGACCCCGCGCGACTGCGCCAGCAACTCGCCACAGCCCTGGAAGAGTATACGGATGCCTACAAGGCTTACATTGAGAGGAACTCGGCACACTTGCCTGAGGGTCTCGCCACTTTCGATCCCCTGCCCCGTGTGTTGCTGCTGCCGGGCTTGGGAGCGATCTGTTCCGGCAAGAACGTTCAGGCGGCTAAAATCGCCCGCGACATCACGGCGCACACGATGACGGCCAAAGCCCAAATCGCCGCCATGGGAACGTACGAGGGCCTCTCTGAAAGCCACCTCTTTGAAATGGAGTACCACACGCTCCAACATGCCAAGCTGGGAAAGCGCGATGAGTTGCCGCTAGCGCGGGAAGTTGCTTTGATCACAGGAGCGGCGGGAGCAATCGGGTCGGCGATTGCTCAGGAGCTACTCGTGAATGGCTGTCATGTGGCGGTGACCGATCTGCCCGGGCAAGCCTTGGAGAACCTGGTCACGGAGCTAAAAGGAACATTTGGCGACCGCGTCCTGGGCGTCGCGATGGACGTGATCGATGCAGCTTCTGTGGCCCAAGGGTTCGAGACAATTATCAAGAATTGGGGCGGCGTGGATCTGGTTATCATCAACGCCGGAGTCGCCCTTGTCTCCTCGTTAGCCGAGATGAAGCTGGAAGCATTTCAGAAACTGGAGCGGGTGAATACCGAGGGCACGCTCCTGACACTCGCAGAAGCCGCCCGGCACTTCAAATATCAGGGAACGGGCGGCGACGTGGTGATGATTTCAACCAAGAACGTCTTTGCTCCCGGGGCCAAGTTCGGGGCGTATAGCGCCACCAAAGCTGCTGCGCATCAATTGGCCCGCATTGCCAGCCTGGAAATGGCCGAAATCGGGGTGCGCGTCAACATGGTCTCGCCGGATGCCGTGTTCTCCCACGGAACGCGCCGGTCCGGCTTGTGGGCGGAAGTTGGACCTGACCGCATGCGCGCGCGCGGCCTGGATGAAAAAGGCTTGGAGGAATACTATCAAAAGCGCAACCTCCTCAAGGCCCGCGTCACAGCGGAACACGTCGCCCGAGCCGTTCTCTTCTTTGCCACTCGCCAGACGCCCACCACGGGCGCAACCATTCCTGTGGATGGCGGGCTGCCGGACTCAACGCCGCGGTAGGGCAGAAGGGTAAAGTCTAAAGTGTAAAGGGTAAGGGGTGAAGGCTGCCGAAATCGGGAAGGCACAGGTCAAAAGTCAAAACGCAACGTGTAAAGGGCGAGGGCTACCGCAAGTCCGGAAAAACAGGTCATAAGGCAAAGCGCAAAACGCAAATGGCAAGATTCAATGACTCCATCTTTGCATTTGCCTTTTAACCCGCGACCGGGGCAACCAACCCCTCACCCGGCCCGCGACAGCTGGAGAAAGCGCCGTCGCGTTCCACCCTCTCCCCTCGGGAGAGGGCTGTTTGTCCCGCTTACCTTTACCCTTTACCCTTTACCCTTTATCCTTTACCCTTTACTTGAATGGCAGCCGGCCCAAAGTCCGCTATTCGCGTGATTGGTGTTGATCCGGGGCTGAACGTCACTGGCTACGGCATTGTGGTTTGCGGCGCAAGTGACGTAGAGCTTCTCGAAGCCGGTGTGATCCGCATGCCGCGACGCCATGGGGAAAGCTTGCCGGAACGGCTTGAGTCGCTGTTCATCGAACTAAAGCGAGTCCTCGAGGAATTCAACCCGCAGGCCATGTGCTTGGAGGAGGTTTACAGCCACGCGAATTATCCTCGAACGGCCATTCTGATGGGGCATGCGCGCGGAGTGATTTGCCTGGCGGCGCGGTTGGCAGGAATCCCCGTGTTGAATTTTTCCGCCAAGCGCGTGAAGCAGTCCATTACAGGCAATGGCAACGCCTCCAAGCTTCAGGTGCAGCGCGCCGTGCAGAATTATTTCTCGCTCCATCGCGTCCCCTACCCGCCGGACGTGGCCGACGCGCTGGCGGTGGCGCTTTGCTATGTGAATGGGCCCGCAAGGCAGTCGGCAGTAGGCGGTCGGCAGTAAGCGGTCGGCAGTAGGCGGTCGGCAGTAGGCAGTCGGCAGTAGGCGGATAGGCAGTGGGCAGTTCGCAGTAGGCAGTCGGCAGTGGGCAGATAGGCAGGTGGGCTGTAGGCAGAAGGCGGGAAGCGGAGGGCGGGGAGCGGAGAGCACTGGCTGTCTCAGAACTGAGAACTGAAGACTGAGAACTGAAAACTGCTTGCCGAAAGCTGAGAGCTTTTCTTATGATTTCCGAAATCACTGGTGAAGTCCTCTACGACCGCATCGCGCGGCAGTCGCTGCTGTTGCGCGTCAGTTCGCTCTGCTACGAGGTTTTCGTGCCATCCGGAATTGCTTCGCGGCTGCGAACCGCCCCACCCTCCGAGCGCCACAATCCCCTGACCTTTTACACAATCTATTACATCGATGGCGCTCTGGGCGGAGGCCACCTGACGCCTAAGCTGGTTGGGTTCCTCGACCCACTCGACCGGGAGTTTTTCGAGACGTTCACCACTGTTCCCGGTGTAGGGTTCATGCGGGCGCTAAAGTGCTTAGTGCGGCCGCTAAACGAAATCGCCCTGGCCATCGAGCGCGGCGACACCAACTTCCTGAAGGGGTTGCCCTTTATTGGCGCCAAAATCGCAGACCGCATCGTGACCGAATTGCGCGGTAAGATGGCCAAGTTCGCGTTGGCTCGAAGCGAAGAGCCTCTATCCGTGGAGCAGGAGTCAAGCTCCGAACTCAAGCAAGAAGCGCTGCAAGTTCTCGAGCAGTTAGAATACTCACGCTCGGAAGCCCAGCGCATGGTGGATGAAATCTTCTCCAGGCACAAGAACCTGAAGAGCGCGGAAGACTTCCTGCGCCGGGTGTTTGAGCAATTGCATCCGGGGACCTGAAACCTGACACCTGGCACCTGAAACCTGTATGCGAGAACGCCTGGTATCGCCGGACCTGATATCGAAGGAAGAGGAGAGCTTCAACCGCAGCCTTCGTCCGCCCACGCTGGAGGAGTATGTGGGTCAGAGGAAGGTGGTGGAGAAACTTTCCATCGCCTTGCAGGCCGCGCGGCAGCGCCACGAACCGCTCGAGCACGCCCTGTTTTACGGGCCGCCAGGGCTTGGCAAGACCACGCTTGCCTACATCATTGCCAACCACATGGGCTCGAAGATCACGACAACCTCCGGCCCCGCCCTGGAACGCACCGGCGACCTCATGGGCATTCTCACCAACCTGGCTGAGGGAGATATCCTGTTTATCGACGAAATCCATCGTCTGCCGGTGAACATCGAGGAATTCCTCTACCCGGCCATGGAAGACTTCAAAGTCGATTTTGTGGTGGACAAGGGAATGTTCGCCAAGACCATCAACATTCCCTTGAAGAAGTTCACCCTGATCGGCGCTACGACGCGCGCGGGAAGCCTCTCCGCGCCCTTGCGTAACCGCTTCGGCCTCTTTTACCACCTGGAGTTTTATGAGGTTGATGAGCTCCGCCAGATCATTATGCGCTCGGCGCGCATCCTGGCAGCACAGATCGAGGAATCGGGGGCCACGGAAGTGGCGCACCGGGCACGAGGAACGCCACGCATCGCCAACCGTTTGTTGCGCCGGGTGCGCGATTTCGCGGATGTCAAGGCTACCGGCGTCATAACTCCCCAGATAGCTCGCGAAGCCTTGAAACTGGAAGGGGTGGACGACGAGGGCCTGGACGATCTCGACAGAAACTTCCTCTCCACCATCATTCACGTCTACAATGGCGGGCCCGTCGGGGTCGAAGCGCTGTCGGCCACTCTCAATGAAGAAGTGGATACCCTGGTGGACATGGTGGAGCCTTATCTGCTTCAGCAGGGTTTTATCAGCCGCACCAAAGCGGGCCGCAAGGCCAATGAGCCGGCTTACAAGCACTTGAAGGCGAAACCGCCGGCTGGAATTCCGCCTAGGTTGTTCGAATAGGGGGTATCAGAAGTCAGGAGTCAGAAGTCAGGAGTCAGAATGAAGGCCTAGTTGGATCGGGTGGACTAGTAAGGCAATGTTCGGAAAACGCGCGCCGCTGTGGCTAGTGTGGTGGCCCGCCCAATTCTTGAGAGCAGCGAACATTGCAAGGGTGGCGCAGACATCGAAGTCAATGTCTGCGCCACCCCGACGAGAAAAGCAGAAATCAGAAGTCAGAAATCAGAAGACAAGAGTGAGAAGGCGGAAGAAGAAGCCAGGGGTCAGACATAAGCAGTGAGGAGACGGAATAAAGGCTTCAACCCGAAGGCCGCCTGGAGATGTTGGGGCTTCTAATTTCTAATTTCTGATTTCCGAGTTTCACAATGGGTGACTTCCAGGTGCAAGGGCCAACGCTGAAAGCTACATCGCCCGCGAAGCGCGTATTTCTATCTCTTGGCTCGAACTTGGGCGACCGGGTGGGGAACATTCGCAAAGCGCTTGTGGAGCTGCGGGAAGTAGGGGTTGAAATCAGACGGGTTTCATCCTTTTACAGGACCGAGCCAGTGGATTTCCGCCCGCAGGCATGGTTCGTGAACTGCGTGGCGGAAGCTGAGACCCACCTTATGCCCATGCAACTTCTCAAGGCGGTGAAACTCGTGGAGCGCGCTCTCGGGCGCCAGCCCGCTGTGGCCAAACGCCCGCGCCCGATCGATATTGATATCCTGCTATATGAGAGTGTAGTAGTGCGCTCGGCGGTGTTAAATATTCCCCACGAGCGCATGGCGGAGCGGCGATTCGTCTTGCTTCCGCTGCGCGAGCTTGCCGGGAACCTCCGGCATCCCATTAGCAAGCGGACTGTCTACGAAATGCTGGCGGATGCCTGCGACACAAGCCAGGTAGTTAAATTGAGCACTTAACGCGGGCTGGGCGCCCGCTGTGCGAACTTCGTGAAGGGCAGACTTGTCCAGATTACGCTTGTTAGCATTGGCGACGGCCTGCGGCTCTGCCGCCTGACTTGCGGAAAGGCTTGGCCTTTCCGAGGGACGACCGACCTGAACACCCTCCTCCGCGCAGGCGGGAAGGCTAAGCCTTCCAGCCTGCGCGGAGGAGCACGAAGGGCGCGGGATTGGCCGGAAAGCCGGAGGCTTCCCGCAAGTCGGGGCGGCGGAGCCGCTCGGAGTGCGGTCGTGAGCCGGTGATAGACAGCCTTGCGCGAAGGGACGCCCGCGCTACAGCGAAAGCTGAGGTGCGAAAAAATGGTCACTCGTTCCGCTTACGACGCGCCGCACTTCATCGCCGTCGAAGGTCCCATTCGCGTGGGCAAGACCACCTTGGCGAATATTCTTGCCGAGCGCCTGAGGGCGATCCGAGTTTACGATGCCGAGGACAATCCCTTCTTGGAAGCGTTTTATAAGGACAAGCACGGCGCCGGTTTTCAGGCCCAATTCTACTTTCTAATGAAGCGGTACAAGCAGCTTCGCGATCTGGACTTGGCTGCCAACCCCAATCGCGTGGTGGTGAGCGACTACATCTTCGAAAAGGATAAAATCTTTGCCTACCTCAACCTGAACGACATCGAACTCCAGGTCTATGACCAGTATTACGCTATGTTAGCCGAGCAGATCCCCATCCCGGATTTAGTGATCTACCTTCAGGCGAAGCCGGAGACGCTGAAGAAACGAATTGCGAAGAAGAATGTGCCATTCGAGGACCGCATCTCATACGAGTACCTCGAAGCGGTGGTGAATGCATACGAGCATTTCTTCTTTCATTACAAGTCCAGCGACCTGCTGGTGATCGATACGTCCGAGATCGACTTCGTCGACCGGAGCGAGCATTTGCAGGAACTGCTGAAGCGGCTGAGCCAGCCCGTGAAGGGCACGCAATATTTTCTACCGCTGGGAGGCGCGCCTGGGAACTGAAAGGGTGTTTTCACGTAATTCATTGCGGATGCTCAGCATGGCCTCGTAAGAGGTCAATGGCGTGGGGCAGAAGCTCGATAATGCTCTCGAGCGACTGGCAAGCGCCGCGTGGGCTGCCCGGCAGATTCACGATGAGCTTGTCTTTCCTGGCTCCCGCAATCGCACGGGAGAGCGCCGCGCGGGGAGTCTTCTTCACGCCTTCCGCCCGCATCAGTTCTGCAAGACCCGGGATTTCCTTATCGATGACCGCGCGCGTGGCCTCCGGCGTCACATCGCGCGCTCCAAGTCCTGTGCCGCCGGTAGTGAAGACAGCATCACAATCCTCACCGTCCGTCCAGGCCAGGAGCGTGGCCCGAATGCGGTCCACATCATCAGGCAGGACCTCGAGTGCCTGGACGAGCCAGCCGCGTTTTTCCAGTAACTCACGAACTGCTGGGCCGGATTGGTCCTCCCTGTCGCCCACCGATGCGGCATCACTCAGAACGAGAATCTTTGCGCGAAGGGACACAACTAAAGCTCTCAGCCGTCAGCTTTCAGCTATCAGCAAGAACTGCACGCCTTGCCGCTGAGTGATGATTGCTGAGAGCTGAGGACATCCTCCTGGCTGGACTTGGTTTTTCTCAATGATGAAAATCGCTATGCGGTTCATCTGACGACGTTGGAAACCCTTTCGGTTGTCAACCATCTACCGAAGCCTGTTTGCTGAAAGCTGATAGCTGACCGCTGATAGCTAGCTGGCATGGTACGTGCCGCTCTTCCCGCCACTCTTTTTCAGCAGCTTGATATCGGTGATCTCGATACCGCGGTCGATGGCCTTGCACATGTCATATACGGTGAGTGCAGCGACAGTCACCGCCATCAGCGCTTCCATCTCGACCCCGGTTGCTCCGGTCGAGCTCACTGTCGCAGAAAGCTCGACGCCATTCTTGCCAAAATGCGCTTGCACATCAATATGACTCAACAAAAGCGGGTGGCAAAGGGGGATCAGTTCTGCCGTGTGCTTCGCGGCGCTGATGCCGGCAATACGCGCGATTTCAAGCGGGTTTCCCTTGGGGTTTCGTTTCACCGCACGCAGCGCGCGAAGACTCATTTTCACCCGCGCGCTCGCTGAAGCCTGGCGCTGCGTGGCAGGTTTGGCCGAGACATCCACCATGCGAATGCGACCTGCCGGATCGTAATGACTGAGACTCTTGCGCATGCTCCCCACCCGACAAGGAGTCAGAAGTCAGAATGCGCAGCTAGAAGGCTTGCTTTCCTATGAAGTTCTGAACCGCGGCACCGGCCGTTCTCCATTCTGTCTTCTGACTTCCGCCTCCTGACTCCTGCTCGTCACTCGTCACTCATCACTCGTCACTGTTCTTTGGGCATCACATCAACCCAATCCCCCGCCGCCAACTCAGTCTGACCGGGATGAATCACCAGAAAACAGTTGGCCGCGGCCGTGCCCACCAAATCTCCCGAGCCCTGCCAGTTGACGGCTTCCACAACTGGATCGCCGTTCTGGTCGCAGACTCGCGCCGGCAGAAACATGGTCAGGCCACTCCTTTGGCAAAAAGCCTTGGCCAAACGGGCTCGAAAGAAGACCGGAGGCTCGAACCCCATTCCGCCCAACCTGGCGATAGCCGGACGAACAAATAACTCAAAGGTAACGAAAGTGGAGACCGGATTACCCGGCAGACCAAAGAAGAACCGCTCGCGCACCCGGCCAAAGACCAATGGCTTTCCAGGACGAATCGCTGCCCCCTGGAAAAAGAACTCCGCTCCCAACTCAGCCAAAACCTCTTCCACCAAATCAAACTTGCCCATCGACACGCCGCCGCTCAAAAGGAGCAAGTCTGAATCCAGGCCCCGTTCGACCTTATCTCGGAGGGCGTCTTCACGGTCGGGAGCAATGCCAAGGGGCACGGGCACACCGCCTGCTGCGCTGACCTGAGCGGCAAGGGTTACGGCATTGCTGTTCCGAATCTGAAACCACTGTGGCCGCTGCTCAACCGCCACCAACTCGTCGCCGGTAGGCAGTATGGCCACCTTGGGCTGCTGGTAAACCGCAACAGTTACCTTTCCCACCGCCGCCAGCAAGCCCATTTCAGCCGCGCGCAACCGCCTTCCGCGCGCCAGCACGCACGCGCCCGCTGCGGCCTCGCTGCCCTGAAGCACTACGTTCTCGCATCGCTGCACGCTGCGCTGGATTTCGATATCCTCGCCCAAAGACCGCGTGTGCTCGACCATCACGACAGCATCCGTGCCCTCAGGCAAAGGAGCTCCAGTCATGATCGAGACGCACTGGCCGGGGCCCACTTTGCCTTCAAAATGTTTCCCGGCAGGAACTTCCCCCACACACCGCAGCACAGCAGGTGGCGCGCTCAGATCAGCCGCACGCAAGGCATAGCCGTCGCGAATGGCGCGGTGAAAGGGGGGCAGATCGCGGTCCGCCACGACATCTTCTGCCAAAACTCGTCCCTGCGCCTCTTCCAACGACACAATCTGCACGGGAGGCACGGGATTGGCCTGGCCGATTCTTTCCTGAACAACTGATAGGGCCTGTGCGTAGGTGACAACCATTGCCAATGCTTCAGTAATCAGCGGGAAGCGCCTGTAAGCAGGGCGGTCAACCGGCTTTCCTCGATCCAAAAAACCTGGTCACGCTCCGGCCCTGTGGAAACCATAGCGATCCCAACGCCTACCTGGTCGGAAAGGAACCGCAAATAGTCTTTGGCCTTCTGGGGAAGCTTGGAGAAGTCCTGCAAGCCGAAGGTCGACTCCTGCCAACCCTGCAAAAGGCGATAGTGGACTTGCACGTTATCCAAGGTATCAACGTCAGGCGGGAAGTCCATGAATCGCCTGCCCTGATACTCGTATTCCACACCCACAGGAATTTCGGAGAGGTTATCCAGGATGTCGAGTTTGGTGATGATGAGCGAGTCGAGATGGTTGACGCGGGCGCTATAGCGGGCCGCCGGCACATCAAACCAACCGCAGCGGCGCGGCCGGCCAGTGACCGCACCATACTCTCCTCCGCGTTCGCGAATCTTCTCTCCCTCGGGACCCTTGGCCTCGGTTGGGAATGGGCCGCTCCCCACCCGCGTGGCATAGGCTTTTGAAACGCCAACTACAGATTGGATGCGCGTTGGCCCCACGCCCGTGCCGGTGCAAGCGCCGCCTGCCGAAGCGCTGGAGGAGGTCACGAAAGGATAGGTTCCGTGATCCAGGTCCAGAAGCGTGCCTTGCGCGCCTTCGAAGAGCACTCGTTTCCCACGGTCCATCTCGGCATTCAAATAGGCGGAGACATCCGCAAGAAACGGCACGATGTGCTGGGCGAGTTCCAAGCAACGGTCAGCCAGCGCCACCGGGTCGAGAGGGGCGCACCCAAACAACGCCGAGGCAAGCCGGTTCTTCTCCGCCACGACTTCGCTGCACCGGCGGCGGAACATTTCCGGGTGGCGAAGATCGCCCGCTCGCAGCCCGCGGCGGCCAGCCTTGTCCTCATAGGAAGGGCCGATCCCTTTTGCGGTCGTGCCGATTTTTCCTACGCCGCGCGCCTCTTCCGCGGCCAATTCGAGGGCTCGGTGGTAAGGCAGAATCAAGTGCGCGCGATCGCTGACGAGTAGGCGACCATCCACTCGCACACCGTTTCCCTCCACCGCTTTGATCTCGCGTAACAATGCTTCCGGGTCAACCACCACGGCGTTTCCGATAACTGCAGTCTTATCCGGCCGTACGATGCCGGTCGGGAGAAGTTGGAGAATGAATTTCTTGCCGTTGACGCAAACGGTGTGACCCGCGTTGGCGCCTCCCTGGTAGCGGGCGACTATGTCAAAGTGCTCCGCCAAAGCATCGACGACCTTACCCTTGCCCTCATCGCCCCATTGGGCGCCCACGACAACCACATTAGCCGGCATGTTGATCCTGTTCACGTGCCCCTCGTGTCTAATCCTTCACCCAGAGACTTGAGTGACTTCGTCTAATCTTTGGAGAATCCGCTATACGGAATCCCAGGGTTTGCCCAGTGGCCAGGGTATTTTCAAACGCTTCCCTAGAAACGTGGCCTGCGGGTTCCGAAAACAGAAGCCGCCCGCCTTTTGCGAGTGCCCGCTGAATTTCCGAGAGAAACCGTTTCGCGTCCGGGACCTCGTGCACGACTGCAAATACCAAAGCAAAATTGACTCTTCCCACCAGATCACCAATTCCCAGGGAGGTGAGCGTGCAGACGCGCAATTCAATTCTATCCATCAGTCCTGCCCTGAGGGCACGTTTCCTGACTCCCCTGATCATCCTCTCTTGCAGATCAACGCACACTACGTGGCCCGATGCTCCCACGAGTCGCGCCAAGGGCAAAGTAAAAAACCCCATCCCACTTCCAACCTCCAGCGCCGTCATCCCCTCCGTGATGTACGGCTTCAGAACATCTTCCGGTTTGTAGAGGAACTTCCTGAGGGGGTTTATCAGCAGATACCCTAGCCACCACGGACAGACTCTTTCGCTCATGGTTCCACCCGCGACGAGAGTGACGCGCGAGGCATGGGAAGGCCGGCAGCGGTGATTTTCCGCCGCCAACCAGGGGACGTAAAGTTGCCGCCCCGTCACTCGTCACTTGTTACTGTAGTTCAGAGGTACTTATCGAGCAGCTTGCTGATGGCCTCTTTGGAGGTGGCCCCCACGATCTGTTCCCGGATTTGACCGTCCTTGAAAAGAAGAAGGGTGGGGATGCCTCGGATGTTGTAACGACCGGTGACGGTGAAGTTGTCGTCCACGTTGAGTTTTCCCACCTTGGCACGGCCGGCATACGCCTCAGCAATGGCATCGACAGCGGGCGCCATCATCCGGCAGGGTGTGCACCACGTTGCCCAGAAATCGACCAGAACCGGCTTGTCGGACTTCAAGACTTCCTGCTCAAAGTTCTGCTCAGAAAACTCCAGAGTATGATCGCCCCCCATCGTCTCGAAACCTCCACAGATAAGTGATCCCTCAGAATGACGCGCCCATGAAATCTCTCATTCACCCGCTATCCGTTCGAGGTCACTGCCTCGGGTTCTGGAGCGGCCTTTCGCTTCTGCAAGGCTTCATAAATCTCCAAATACTGCCTTGCCGACCTTCCCCAAGAGAAATCTTCGCGCATTCCGTTGGCAACCAATTGCAGCCACACCTGGGGCTGGTGATAGGTTCCAATAGCTTGTTCGATTGCGTCGAGCAACGCCGCACCGGTGTACTCGCTAAATTTGAAGCCGGTGCCCGACTGGCCGTCGAAAGCTTCAATAGTATCATCCAAACCACCGGTGGCCCTGACGATAGGCACGGTGCCATATTTCAGGCTATAAATCTGGTTCAGCCCGCAGGGCTCGTAGCGCGAAGGCATCAAGAACATGTCGGATCCTGCTTCAATCTGGTGCGCCAAGGTGTTGTCGTAGGCGACCTCCAGCAGAAACTTGTCCGGATATCGGGCCGCCATGAAATGGAAAAGTTCTTCGTAAACCGGGTCGCCCGTTCCCAGGGCGACAACGTAAAGCTCCAAGGCGGCAAGCTGCTCGGCGATTTCCGCGACGAGGTCGAAGCCTTTCTGAGGCACAAAACGCGAAATGATGCCTATGACCGGCCGGTCAAGCACCGGGTGTTTCACTCCCATTCTTTCCAGCAGGGCTTTCTTGCACGCTCTCTTGCCCTTCATATCCACCGCACTGTAGGCGGCGGGGATCAGTTGGTCCGTGGCCGGACTCCAGGCGTCGTAGTCGACGCCATTCAGAATTCCCCCCAGACGGTCCCTTCGCGACCGAAACACTCCCTCGAGGCCACAGCCGAACTCTGGAGTCTGGATTTCTTCCGCGTACTTCCGACTGACCGTAGTGATGTAATCAGAAAAGACAATCCCCCCTTTCAGGAGGTTGACCTTTCCATAATATTCCAGGAAATCCACCGTGAATAACCCGGCTTGCAGAGAAAGCTGCGGCAGGATATCCGCCGGAAAGAGCCCGTTGTAACAAACGTTGTGCACGGTAAAGACAACGGAAGTGTTACGGAAGAATTCATCCTCCTGGTAAAGATTGCGCAAATAGATGGGAACCAGCGCCGTCTGCCAGTCGTGGCAGTGGATGATATCCGGCGGGATCGACGACCGCTTCATCAGTTCCAGCGCCGCTAAACTGAAGGCGGCAAAACGCTCTGCATTGTCAGGATAATCCTCGCCCTCTTCCTGGTACAGCCCCGCACGGTCAAAGAAAGGGGGGTATTCGACCAGAAAGGTGCGGACTTTACCTGCCACACCCGCGTTCTGGATGGAGACGAACTTGTAACCGGAAGCGAGTGGGATGGTCACACTCTGCATGTCGGCTTCAGGCTTGCCGGGCTTGGTTATTCTGTAGCGTGGCAGCACCACCTCGAGTTTATGCCCCAGCTTGGCCAGCGCTTTCGGCAACGCCCCTACCACGTCTGCCAGTCCACCGGTCTTCGAGAAGGGCACACCTTCAGATGCTACAAAAACAATACGCAACGCGCTACCTCGTCGAGTGGCCTAAAGATTCACGTGCCTCAATAAGCTAACTTAGAGGATGCTCACCAAGGTTGTCAAGCGCGGAGGCCTTCATTGCGGCATGTTCCTGCGCTACAATCTCTTACCGTGCCTCAGCCTGCGCGACCCAAGCTTGGCCAGTATTTTCTCCGCGACCGGCGGTTTCAACGCCGCATCGTCGAGAGCCTGGCGATCCACTCCAATGATTTGGTCTGCGAGATCGGCCCTGGGCGAGGGGCTATGACCGAACTTCTGGCGGCGCGAGCCCAGCAAGTGGTGGCCATCGAAGTCGACCGCGTGCTTGCTCGGGCGCTTCAAGAAAAGTTCAGGAATAAGCTCGGAATTGAAATTCTTGAAGCGGATATTCTCCAGGCCGACTTCGCCACCCTGTGCCGCCGCTACCAACGCGAGCAGTGTTTTGTTTTCGGGAATTTGCCCTACTACATCACTTCCCCCATCCTTCATCGCCTCTTGGACTTTGCCGGCTCGATCAGCGGCATGGGACTCGTCGTGCAGCGCGAGGTCGCCGACCGGCTCAGTGCCCTGCCCGGCTCGCGTCACTATGGATACTTGACCGTGCTGACGCGCCTCCACACGAACCCTCACATCGAATTCGGCATTCCCCCGGGGGCATTTTCTCCTCCGCCCCATGTCGATTCTGCCTTGGTCACGTTCCAGATGAGACCTAAGGAAACCCAACTGCCGGCCGAGCAGCGGAAAGCCTTACTGGAGTTCGTGAAGTTGTGCTTCACGCACAAACGGAAAAACCTGCTGAACAACCTCGCACCGATTTACACGCGCGAGCGCGTGGAAGCAGAGCTGGCGGCTATCAACCTGTCTCAGACTATTCGGGCCGAACAGTTGGCGCTGGAGCAGTTTGAGGACCTCTTCTCGCGGTTCCGCGCGGGCGGCAGGACGTAGCGCAGACCTGCTTTTAAGGTCTGCGGCCTTCCATATCGTATAGGAATGGCCGCCAGAGCCGTGTTCTTCCACCCTCAGAGTCTCAACACAGAGAGCACCGCGCGCGGCAAAGCCGCAACCAAACTTGCAGGGGCCAGCGGCGCTGGCGCCGGGCCGAACGCCGTTCGGCCCTACAGACCGCGGGAAACCCTCGCCAGAAAAACAAGAAATGCGACCTTGTATCACCGAAACGTTATTGGGTCGATGCCTGTGGGGAAACGCGAGAGTTGGGGAAAAGCTGTACCAGCTTCGGGTTCACGCGGGCTGGCCTGTCCAGCACCTCAAGGAACGCCTCCCATTGTTTTGGAGAAACGATAAATTCCCGCTTGTCCGCTAGGGCCTGCTCTGCCTGTGGGCGGGCGCTCTCCGGTCGCACCGCCCCCAACCTCTCCTCGAGTGTTGCCACCTTGTCCTTCAAACGCACGCATGTGCCCCTCACCCGGCTCGCGTCCCGATGAAGTGCATCGGGATCGCGGTCCACCCTCGCCCCTCGGGAGAAGGCTAAGACCCCGTTACCTCCCCTTCTCGTGGGGTAAAGAGAAGAAGCGAGAGGTGAGACCTCGGTGTCCAAGTGGGAGGGCAAAGGCCCGATGAGATGTTGTTACGGTTGCGGCGTGGTCAAGCCGGACAGGAATTGCTTGACCGCTGTCTCATATTGTTCCCTCGCCTGATTAAAACCTTCGCCGTGGCGCTGGCCGGGCAGGACGACCAAAGCCTTCTGTGGGCTGGCGGCGTGGGAATACAGGTCTCGGGCGATGGAAGGCGGCATCCTGCGGTCATCCTGGAGAGCCACGAAAAGAATGGGGCGATTGCCGATACGAACCACGGCGTTGACCAGGTCGAAGTCGGAAGGGCGAAATCCGCCGCGCCTGGCAATCCAATAGACCATTTCATTGGCGAAAGGAAAGCTCGGAAGATGAAAGAAGAGCCTCCAGTGGTGTTCGACAGTGGCGCGCAGAGACTCGAAGGAACTGTCGGAGATCACGGCGGCGACCTCCGGAGACTGAGCCGCTGCCAGCAAAGCCGCCGCCGCGCCCATCGAAACGCCCCACAGGATCACGGGGCGCGGCGCCTGTAGCTGGTCGAGGGCATACCAAACGGCGGCGATCGCATCCCAGCGCTCTTGGTAGCCCAGTGTCGTCACTTCACCTCCACTCGCACCCTGGTGGCTGAGATCAAAAAGCAGGCCATCGTAACCCAGTTGGTGGCCGAAGGCCGCCATGGGCAGCATCTCGATGCGCGTGCGGTTCAATCCGTGGCAATAGATGATCGTCCCGCGCGCCTGGCTCGTGGCAGGAACAAACCAACCCTTAAGCTCTGCGCCATCGCGCGAGGGGAACTCAACCCATCTGAAATCCATGCCATAAGATATAGGGGACTTCCCATCGTTCGGGTCGGGGTAGTGGTAGCGCCCTGAGGTTCCAATGTTGGCGAAGAACCACGGAACGAAAAGAAAGAAAAAACCGGCGGCCAGCGCTGCCAGTATCAGTACCACGTTTCGGATGATATGCCAGATTCTTCGCTTCGAGACCATCACGCCTGCTCCTGGACAGACTGGGGTTCCACGATGTGCGTAATCAAGAGGAGAACAACCACGCCCGTCATGAGCGCGCAGAGAGTGGTCACTGCCCCGTAGCCGTGCCATTCATAAAGCAACCCGCCCAGGAAGGCGGCGATGCCGATACCCGTCTGGGAGAATATGTTCCTGAGGGCAATGAAAGCGCCGCGCTGGGTCGAAGGAACGAGCTCGCTGATCAGCGCTGTCAAAGGGCCCTGCCGAAAGGCGGCGCCCAAACTGGCCAGGGCAAAAACCGCTAACAGCCAAAGCCCCCAGGAGAGGAGCGGGATTAACGCCACCGCCAGCGCCAGGATAATGTTGCTGACAATGGCCACCGCGCGTTTCCCCATACGGTCAGAAATGATGCCGCCTAACGGAGCGCTTCCGACAGCTACCAAGCCGCCGAGCATAAAGACCCACCCTATGGTTCGGGTGGAGATAGCGAATTGGCCGTGCAACCATTGGCCGACATAAGTGAGGAATCCCACTAGTCCACCGGACACCAGGAAAGCGATGCCCAAGGCAGCAGCCGTGTCGCGTCGAACAAGAAATGAACGAAAAGATCGGCCGGCCGCCCTCAACTTATCTGAGGAGGGCTCAGGATTCAACCGATCTTTCGGCAAGGTGAGGGAAAGGATGGCTGCAGCTAGAGCCAAAACGGCGAACAAGAGGAAAGCCCGCCGCCAGCCGTAGCGGTCGGCGATTTGCGCTGCCAGCGGAACACCCAGGATGGGAGCAGCAAAATAGGCGCTCGAGATCAATCCCAGCGCTTTACCTCGCACCCCATATTCGAACCAATCCGCGGCGTAGGTGATGGAACAAGTGGAAAGCGTCCCGGCAGCGAATCCCGTAAGGGCTCGAGCCAATAGAAGCTCATTGAACGTCCCGGTGCGGGAGGCCGCCCAGGAGGCCAGCGCGAACAGGAGGACGCCCAAGAGGAGGAATCGCCGGCGTCCATAGTGGTCGGAAAGAAAACCAGAGACAAAAGAAGCGAGCGCCGCCGTGAGGGAATAAACCGCAACCAGCAGGCCCGCCACTCCCACGCTGACATGCAGCGAACCCAGCAACGAGGGAAGCAGCGCGGCTATCATCTGATTGTCGGCCAAGCCGAGGAACAGCAAAACGAATAAGTCGGCAATTACAAGTGAGTCCAAGCGCGCCCCGAAAGGAATGGTGAATAGCAAATAGATTGTCGATAGTACGTAACCGCTGTCATCCTGAGAGCTTGTGACTTTTTTCGGGTTTAATGGGTGGCGCATACATTGCCTTTTATGTATGCGTCACGTAGGTTAAGGGGTACGAGCAAGCTGGGGCGCAGACATAAAAACCGATGTCTGCGCCACCCATCCAGCCGTTGCAAAAAGTCACAAGCTCTGAGCGAAGCGAAGGATCACGGTAGTTTGGTGGGAACGGGGAAGAGCGAAATGCGCTGATCCTTCGCTCAGAATGACAACCTCGCCCACCCATTCACAATTTACAATTCACTATGACTATTTCTATTCAAAATGGTGGAGGTCGAGTTTGATAGCCGCTTTATCGGACATATCTATGATCCCCGCCGCGGCTATGCCGACTGCAACCACAATCGCGTCGCTGATCTCCTGTTTCGTCGCCCCAATCTCCAGCGCCTTTTTGATGTGGCCCTCCAGGCAGCCCTCGCACCTGGCCACCAAGGAACAACCAATGGCGATCAGTTCCTTAGTCTTCAAGTCCAGCGCGCTGGGGGTAAAGTAGCTCTCCTTGTAAAACGCCAAATAGATGTTGCGCAAGCGCGGCTCGATCATGCTCATCGACTTTGGGAGTGCTTTGCCCTCCTCGGGTCCATCGTTCGCCATAGCAGAATCCTCACCTACTTGAGTTTAGTCATCCACGAAGCACACTCAGGAGTCAGGAGCCAGAATCGAGTGGATCCGCAGAGCGCATCCGCCAGCCCCACCTTTGCTGACACCTGCCTCACCCCTAGCTGACACCTTTCACCTGATACTTTATATTCTGACTCCTGACCTCTGTCACATCGAGACTTGCGCCGCCTCGACGGAAACAGGCTGACTGGCGGTGACCAGTTCGGGAATCTCAATGAAAATCGCAGTCCCCTTCCCAGCCTGGCTCTTGATCTTCATGGAAGCGTCCTGGCCGTAAAGGACCTTCAACCTTTCGCGGACGTTGCTGATGCCAATGCCGGATTCGAGAATGCCGTAGCGGCGTTCCTCGGCAATCCCCACTCCGTCGTCAATGACTTCGATGCTCAAGCGCCCTTTGCTGCGGGTAGCACGAAGCGTGATCGTGCCTCCCTCGATCTTGGGCCCGATGCCATGCCGGATGGCGTTCTCCAGCAAGGGTTGAAGGATCATGCTGGGGACCATGACGTCCAACGTATCGGCTTCGATCTCTTTGCGGATTCGAAGCTTATCCTGACCGAATCGGACAACCTCGATATCCAAGTAGTCGTCGATGAATTCCAGTTCCTGTTTCAGGGGCACAAAATGAATTTGACTTTTCAGCCTGCGACGCAGGATGCTCGCCAACTTGAAGAGTACCGTCCGCGCCGTGTCCGGGTCAAAGCGTATCAGAGAAGAAACGGTATTGAGTGTATTAAACAGGAAGTGGGGATTAATCTGGCTGATCAGCGCGTCCATGCGAGCCTGCATCAGGGCCTTTTCCTGTTCAACGAGCTTGCGCTCAATCCGGGTGTTGTTCCAGATGAGCACGGGCAGGCCGACCCCAATGAGCGTTGCTAGCACAATCAAGACCCTGGTCCAGAAATGCGGAGAATCCGTATAGTAGAGTAACTTGCCATGACCCATCCTGCCGAAGGTCATGCGCGCGATTTCGAGCATGATACAGAGAAAAGAGAACAGCACCTGCCAATCGAGCTCCGGGCGCTTGAAACGTTGCTTGATCGAACGGTAGAGGCTGAGGTCAATGAAGCCGGAGAATTTCCAGATTTCTTCCTTATCCGGGCAAACCCACCTGGCCGTCCCTGCCACCACTGCATAGAGCACCGCCATGGGCGCGGCCAATATCTCGCCCCCAATCAAAACCGCCGGCAAGCTGACCATCATGCCAACTACCAGGCCGGCGATGGTCCCGCCCAGCAACCCCGCCAGGACCGTCACCTCCAAGCTGAGATCGGTAGTCGGATAGCCGGACAACAAGCGGGCCAGGACACCCAGCATGAACGGTATCCCGAGGAATGCGGCGAACTCCAGCTTCTCGCTTGGAGAGCGCTGTTCGATGAAGATCAGTTGCCGGAACCTTCCGAACCGTGCGATGAAACCTGCAAGCAGAGCGATCACCGCCAGCTTGATGAGCAGGGCCACCAGGATTGTGGCTGCGGAAATGTTCAGGTGGGGATTCATTGAATGTTCTTGACCACTGGCGACTTCACTCAGGACGGCATGAATCAAGCATGGCGACCTGCGGTGGTGTCCAACCGGCCTGCAAACCCACCACCTACCAAGTGTACCACTTCCAGGTGGTCACCCGCTTGGATGGGGGTCACATTCCAGCGGGCTCGGGGGACGATTTCCAGATTTCGTTCCACCGCCACGCGATCGCGAGGGAGTTTCAGCCATTCCATCAAAGCCGCCAAATTCAAGCCTTCGGGCACTTCGCGAAGCTCGCCGTTTAATTGGACAGTCACAACCTGCATCTCCAACGCGTATGGTGTCAGTTTTGAAACCCATTACCCCACATGCAGCCCCAACATTAGCGGCCAAACCACGGGCCCCAACAGTCACAATGGTAATGACTGAACCCGCCGCAGGCAAGAAAAAACTTGACACGTTGGCTAGCCGTCCGTATAGTGAAGTGTTTCGGTGGGGTTCACAAGATTCACTGTAACTGATTGCAATGACAAGCCCTTATTTGCCTGTTCTGATCTATTTTCTGGTGGTCGTGGCGTTGGTGGCGGCCATGCTTGGCCTGTCTGCCTGGGTGGGAGTCAAACGCCCCTCGAGGGTGAAACTAAGCCCCTATGAGTGCGGAATGCCCCCGGTGGGCAATGCGCGCGAGCGTTTCTCGATCAGTTTTTATCTCGTGGGAATGCTCTTCATCCTCTTCGATGTGGAAGCTGTGTTCCTTTATCCATGGGCAGTTATTTATCGGAGCTTGAAGTGGTTTGGCTTTGTAGAGATGCTCCTTTACATTGCCATCTTGCTGGCAGGATACGTCTACATTTGGAAGAAAGGCGCCTTGGAGTGGAAACGGTAGCACCTGCCAGGAGGGAGATCCCTTGCTGCCGTAACGACGGCTCCCCTCCTCAGCGGGGGAGGGGTTAGGGGGTCGTGGGTACCCGACCCAGTGTACGGCCAACCACCCCTGCCCCCTCCTTAGCTTAAGGAGGGGAATTACTAGAGGCGCCGCTTGGGCCTCTGAACTTACCATCCATCATGCCTTCCAATCTCGAATCGAACCTGGCTCTGCAAAAGCTCCGCCAATTTAATCCGGAATCCATTGAAGACGCGCGCGCGTTTCGTGGCGAGGTGACGATCTACATCCGGCCCGAAGGATTGGTGAGAGTCTGCGAGTTTTTGCGTGACGAGTCCGGCCTGAGTTTCAAATACCTCTCAGACGTTACCGCGGTGGACCTTTATCCTAACGAACCCCGATTTGAGGTGGTCTACCATCTGCTTTCACTTCAAACTGCCGAGCGGCTTCGGCTCAAGGTGCGGACCAGCGGCGAAAATCCAAGTGTGGACTCCTTGATTCCCGTCTATCCGTCCGCCAACGCTTTTGAGCGCGAAGTCTTCGATCTCTTTGGGATCCAGTTCGCGGGGCACCCCTATTTGAGGAGGATCCTCCTCCCGGAAGAGTGGGAAGGTCACCCGCTCCGCAAAGATTACCCCACTGAGGGATATCGCTAGATGCCGATCACGCTGGAGAGAATTCCGGGTCAGGAAGAACGGGTTATCCTGAGCATGGGACCGCAACACCCCTCGACACACGGGGTATTGCGCCTGGTTCTTGAACTCGAGGGCGAGACAGTCGTTCGCGCCCTTTACGACATCGGCTATCTCCACACGGGCTTCGAGAAATCTTTCGAGAGCAAGACCTATACCCAGGGAATCCCGCTCACGGACCGGATGGATTACCTTTCCTCACTCTCCAACAACTTGGGCTTTTGCTTGGCGGTGGAGAAGTTGCTGAATATCGAAATCCCCTCACGCGCCCAGTGGATTCGCGTCCTGCTGACCGAACTCACGCGCCTCCAGAGCCACCTGGTGTGGCTGGGAACCCACGCCATAGACTTGGGGGCCATGTCGGTCCTTCTTTATTGTTTCCGGGAGCGCGAGGATATCCTCCATATCTTCGAAATGGTGTCGGGCCAGCGCATGATGACGAGTTATTTCCGTATAGGCGGCTTGGCCCTTGAACCGCCTCTCGGCTGGCTCAAGCGCGTGGAGAAGTTCGTCAAGGCATTCCCCAGCCGCCTCGAGGAATACGAGAATCTGTTGACGAAGAACCCGATCTGGCTGAGGCGGACCGTGGGCGTGGGAAAGCTTACCGCTGAGGAGGCCATTGCCTGGGGGCTTTCAGGTCCCTCACTGAGCGGCTCCGGAGTTGAATGGGATATTCGAAAGAGGCAGCCCTACTCGAGCTACGATAGATTTGATTTCAAAGTCCCCACGCGGCCGGAGGGCGACGTGTACGCCCGGTACTTGGTCCGGTTGGAAGAAATGCGACAGTCGCTCCGAATCGTACAACAAGCGATGGACGGTCTCCCCGAGGGCCCCATCAAGGCCAACGCGCCCCATATCGTTTTGCCGGACCGGGAGAGCATGAAAACCTCCATCGAGGCGCTCATCTACCACTTCAAGATTGTGACCGAAGGATTCCATCCCCCGGTCGGCGAAGTGTATCAGGCCATTGAGTCCCCCCGCGGCGAGTTGGGGTTTTACATGGTCAGCGACGGGTCACCTAAACCCTTCCGCTGTCACGTTCGCGCGCCCTCTTTCGCCAATCTGCAGGCTTTGCCCAAGATGATCGAGGGCCGCTTGATCGCGGACGTGGTGGCGTGTGTAGGCACAATCGATATTGTTTTGGGTGAGGTGGACCGGTAGGGCAGTGACCAGTGACGAGTGACAAGTGACGAGCATGAAGACAGGAGTCAGAAGTCAGGAGTCAGAATGGAAACACGAAATCCCAAACTCGAAATTCGTCTGTTATCGCCGAGCTTCGAATTTCGATTTTCCAGTTTCTAATTTCTGATTTCTAGTTTTATCCGCCATGCTTTCCGACGTGCTGCTTAAAAAGTTCGACCAGGTGATCTCCCACTACCCGCTGAAGCGATCCGCCATCGTACCCTGTCTCCTCTTCGCTCAGGACGAGATCGGCTTTATTAGCGACGAGGTCATCGAGGAAGTGGCTCGCCGGGTCGAAGTTCGGCCGATCGAGGTGATTGAGGACATCGGTTACTACTCGATGCTCCATCGCCAGCCGATCGGCAAGTACAACCTCCAGGTGTGCACCAACGTCTCGTGCACGGCTCGCGGCGGAGAAGAGATCCTCGAGCATTGCAAGAAACGGCTGGGCATTGGCCATAAGGAGACGACGCCTGACGGATTATTCTCCCTGGAGGAAGTCGAATGCCTTGGCGCTTGTTGTGGCGCGCCAGCCATGCAAGTGAATTACGACTTTTACGAAGACCTCACGCCGGAGAAGGTCGATGCGCTTCTGGAGAGGTTGAGAGGGCAGTAGGCAGTAGGCAGTAGGCAGTAGGCAGTAGGCAGTCAGGACGAAATTGCGTCCTTGACATCTAGAAGTGAGTGAACAGCCCTCTCCCTTGGGGAGAGGGTGTCCCGCTCCGGCGCCTTCACCAGCCGGAGCGGGACGGGTGAGGGGTCAGTTGCAGTAATATGTCGGACTACCAAAACTACCTCAAAGGATCGCCGCTGGAGGTGAGGGTTCTCACCCAACGGTTCGGTCTCCCCAACTCGACCTCGATCGACGTGTACCTCCAGCACGACGGTTACAAAGCCCTCAAGAAGGCGTTCGAAATGGGGCCAGACGCGGTCATCAGTGAGATGAAGAACTCTGGTCTCCGCGGCCGCGGCGGGGCCGGCTTCAACACCGGCATGAAATGGAGTTTCGTTCCCAAACGGTCCATCAAACCCAAGTACGTGGTCTGCAATGCGGACGAGAGCGAGCCAGGAACCTGCAAGGACCGGCCATTGCTCGAATACGATCCCCACCAATTGATCGAGGGGATCGTCATCGCCGGCTTTGCCATCGGGTCCCACCAAGGCTATATCTACATCCGGGGAGAATACCGCTATTTGAAGGACATCGTCGATCGCGCTCTGGAAGAGGCCTACACGCGCGGATTCCTCGGAAAGAACATTCAGGGAACGGGTTTTGATTTTGACCTTTGCACTCACTCGGGTGCGGGCGCCTATGAGTGCGGCGAGGAAACCGCGCTCTTGAATTCGCTCGAAGGTCTACGCGGGTACCCACGCATCAAGCCTCCATTCCCCGCTATCGTGGGACTTTACGAAGGCCCGACAATTATCAATAACGTCGAGACGCTGGCCAACGTCCCACATATCATCCTGAACGGCGCGGATTGGTACGCCAAGCTGGGAACGCCCAAGAACGGCGGCACTCGCCTCTTTTGCCTGAGCGGCCACATCGAAAGGCCGGGAGTCTATGAACTGCCGATGGGCTTTCCTCTCCGGCGCATGATCGAGGACGTAGGTGGTGGGGTGCGGGGCGGAAAGAAGTTGAAGGCTGTCATTCCTGGCGGTTCTTCTTGCCCGCTGCTGACGGCTGACGAAATCGACGTTGCCATGGACTTCGATGCCGTGGCTAAAATCGGCTCGATGCTGGGCTCCGGCGGAGTGGTAGTTCTGGACGAAGAAACCTGCATGGTGAAAGTCGCCTACCGCATCATGAAGTTCTATGCTCACGAATCGTGCGGTTGGTGCATCCCCTGCCGCGAGGGGACGTCCTGGCTGAAGTCGCTGCTCGAGCGATTTCACGCGGGCGCCGGACTACCTGAAGATCCGGACACCGCCCTGGACGTTTCGCTTAACATGCTGGGCAAAACCCTCTGCCCGCTCGGCGATGCGGCGGCCATGCCCACCATCAGCATCCTGAAGAAGTTCCGGGCCGAATTCGAGGAGCACTTGAAACTGGGCGCGTGTCCATTCGAGAAGAAGGCGGTGGCGGTGGCATGAAGGATCCTGTAGGCGGACGGCTTGCCGTCCCCTGGGACGGGGTAGGGCAAGCCCTACCCCTACAGTCGGCGGGAAAGTGGCGGTGAGCGCAGCATGAAAGACGGGGCACAAAACCCGGGCTTCCAGATCGTGGATCACCCTCTGAAGGAAGAGAACCGTAAGGTTTCGGCTCCCTACACTCGCAGTTCGGCTTTGATGCCCAGTCTAACGACTCAGAAGGGACCGGCGCCCGAGCCGGTCAAGCTCACCATCAATGGCCAGGCCGTGACGGTCCCCGCAGGCACATTGCTGATTGAAGCCGCCAAGCAAATAGGAATCGTGATTCCTTCCTACTGCTACTACCCTAACCTGACTTTACAGGGCGCATGTCGCATGTGCCTGGTCGCCATCGAAAGGATGCCCAAGCTGCAAACCGCCTGCACGACCGTAGTGACCAATGGGATGGTGGTCCACACCGAGACTGAGGCAGTGAAGAATGCCCGGAAGTCCATGCTCGAGTTCCTTCTTACCAACCACCCCTTGGATTGCCCGGTCTGCGACAAGGGTGGAGAGTGTGAGCTACAGGACGCAGTCTTCCGGTACGGAGCTGCCGAAACGCGCTTCATGGAGTCGAAGCTCCATCACCAGGAGAAGAAGTTCTCCAGCCTTGTCTATTACGATTGGCCACGCTGCATCCTGTGCTACCGCTGCGTGCGGGTATGCGATGAGGGCATGGACGTCAACGCCTATGGTATCGGTTTCCGCGGCGCGCATAGCGAGATCATTCCCAATCGCGGAGAGGAACTGGAATGCGAAGAGTGCGGGATGTGCATCGATATATGCCCGGTGGGTGCGCTCACCAGCGGGACCTATCGCTATCACACCCGGCCATGGGAAATGGCCTATACGGGGACGATCTGCAATCACTGTGGCGACGGCTGCAAGACGACCCTTTCCGTGCGCAACAATCGGATCATCCGAGCCAACAACCGTGACCACTCCGGGTTCAATGGCGAGTTCCTTTGTGTCAAAGGGCGTTTCGGATGGGACTTCGTCAATAGCGACCAACGACTGACGGCTCCTTTAATCCGTCGCAATGCGGCGCGGGAAGCCTGCACTTGGGACGACGCTATCAGCGAGACAGTGGAGCGGCTCAAAGGCATCTTGGCGGAATATGGACCCGAATCCATCGCCGTCGTCGGCTCCAATCGCACCACTAACGAGGAGAATTATCTCCTCGGGCGCTTCACGCGAACGGTCCTCGGCACCAACAACCTGGACCACCATCGGTCCGCCGACTACTCTTCCCTGGTGCGCGCCTTGACCGAAATGCAGGCCACCGACCGCCACGCCGCGATGGAGGATATTCTCAACGCCTCGAGCATCCTGCTTGTGGGCAACGACCCCAGCCACCAACATCCGCTGGCGGCATACCAAATTCGACAGGCAGTTCAACGGCAAGGAGCGCGCCTGTACGTCATCAACCATCAGGAGATCAAACTCCGTCGCCAGTCGAGCCTCTGCCTTACGGTAAAACCTCGAGGTGAAGCTGAAGCTATCCGCGCGTTGGCAGGAGCCGAAACACCTTCCGCAGGTCTTGCTGTGGATGGGGTTGACACACTGGATGCGCTACGGGAGAGGCTTCAGAAGGAAAGCGATAGCATCGTCATTTTCGGTGATGAGATCCAGGGCGCGGCGGTTCGCGACTTGGTCGGTTGGGGGCTCTCGCTTCCCGGCCGAACGCGATTCGTGGCCCTGAGCGACTATGCCAATTCCCGTGGAGCGGCAGACATGGGCGTTCTTCCCGGGACTCTTCCGGGGTACTCAGCCATCAGCGATGAGGCGGCGCGGGGGAGTTTCGAGTCCGCCTGGCAGGCAAAGATCCCGGTCAATCCCGGACTCAATCTTCTGGATATGGTTGAGGGGATCGGAAAGGGACAAGTCAAGGCGTTGCTGGCGTTCGGGTCAAACCCGGTTAAGACGTTCAAAATATCGAAAGAGGCTTTGAGCCAACTGGCCTTCGTCATGGTGGCTGAAATGTTCCCCACGGAAACCACGGAGGTGGCGGACGTGATCTTGCCTGCCACAAGCTTCGCCGAGAAGTCGGGCACCGTCACCAACACCTGTGGGCAGGTGCAGACGCTCAAGAAGACCCTGCGCAAAGCCGGAACCCGCAGCGATCTTGAAATCCTGCTGGCTCTGGCACGCCTGTTTGACCAGAAATGGAATTACCAATCGCCGGATGACGTGCTGCGGGAGATTATTACTCAAGTGCCCGGTTACGCCGTTCCTCTTCCCAGCCTGCTAGTGGGCCGGGCAGTCGCGACGCGTCCCCAGGGGATGCCACCCGAACTGGAGCGTCCGGACCTGATTTTCTCCTCCCGTGATTCCCTCTTTACTTCCGGGACCGTGAGCCGTTACAGTTGGGCGCTGAATTCAGTGCAGGAAGTCAAGAAACCCTATGGCCACATTTTCTAACAAAGGGGTAGTGCTGCTTATCATCCTGATAAAAATCGCGGTGGTGCTGGTGGTTCTGCTCGCCACGATCGCCTACCTCACTTGGCTGGAACGGAAAGTTGTGGCGCACATCCAGGCCCGCTGGGGGCCTTACTTGGTTGGACCGCATGGGCTTCTCCAACCAATCGCGGACGGAGCCAAGGCCTTCCTCAAAGAAGATATCGTGCCCCTGGAGGCCGACAAGGTCATCTACTGGCTGGCGCCCTTCTTGGGATTTACCCTGGCTTTATTTTCCATTGCCGTGATTCCATTCGGAGAGGGTTTTACGATCTACGGCCACACCATCAGTTTTCAGATTACCGATTTAAACGTCGGCCTGCTCTTTGTTTTCGCTGTAACTTCGCTGGGGGTTTACAGCATCGCGCTCGCCGGCTGGTCCTCGAATAGCAAGTATCCGCTCCTAGGCGGCCTTCGTTCTTCGGCCCAGATGATTAGTTATGAGCTGTCGCTGGGCCTGGCCGTGGTGGGCGTCTTGATGATTTCCGGCACGTTGAGCCTGCGCGGCATCGTGAATAGCCAAGCGGGCTTCTGGCATGTGGGCGGGGTCAACACCTACCTTCCTCATTGGAATATCTTCGTGCAGCCGGTGGGGTTCCTCGTATACTTTACCGCCGCCATCGCCGAGACCAACCGCATTCCCTTCGACTTGCCGGAAGGCGAGAACGAGCTAGTGGGTGGATTTCATACCGAGTACAGCAGCATGAAATTCGCCATGTTCTTCATGTCCGAATATGCCAACATGATCACGGTCTCTTGCCTGGCCACCCTGCTGTTTTTCGGCGGCTGGCATGGCCCCGTCCTTGGGCCATATGTGTTTCGAGTTTTCTTGCCTGTTTTTTGGTTTTGCGCGAAGCTCTTCTGCTTCCTGTTTTTCTATATCTGGATGCGCGGCACTCTCCCCCGCTTCCGGTACGATCAGTTGATGGCCTTCGGTTGGAAATTTCTCTTGCCGGTGGGTGTGCTTAACGTTTTGGTGACCAGCTTCTTAGTCGCCTGGAAAAGTGGGTAGCGCGGACCGCCGCCTTTGCGGTCCGCGGTTTTTCTTGGGGCACGGGGACGAGCCGCGGACCGCAAAAGCGGCGGTCCGCGCTACGACTGACATGGTAGTGCTCTTTTACATTTTGGCCACCCTGGCCGTAGTCGCGGCGCTAAGCGTGGTGGCGCAGCGCAAGCCAGTATACAGCGCCCTTTCGCTTATCGTGGTGCTGTGTTCGCTGGCCGTGGTGTATCTGTTGCTGGGCGCGGAATTCATCGCCGTCATCCAGGTGATTGTTTACGCCGGCGCAATTATGGTGTTATTCGTTTTCGTCATCATGCTGCTGAACGCAGGCCAGGAAGTGCCAAGCCACCGCAGTCGAATGGCGCATTGGCTGGGCGCCCCTTTGGTGGCTGCTTTCCTGGTAGAAATCCTGCTGGCAGTCTGGCAGCAATTTCCGGCGGCGAGCACGCGCCCTGCCTCATCCCTGGACGCCGGACCTGCCGCCATTGGCCATCTCTTGTTCAGGAATTACGTGTTGCCTTTCGAGGTCACCTCCATCTTGATCCTGGTAGCCATTTTGGGCGCGGCGGTCCTGGCCAAGAAGGAGTTCTGAGGTTTCGGGAATGGTTCCGCTCGCACACCTGTTGGCCCTCAGTATCGCCCTTTTCGTGATTGGCGCTGCGGGCTTCGTTTTTCGGAAAAACGTCATCACCGTTTTCATGTGCATCGAGTTGATGCTGAACGCCGTCAACCTGGCGTTCATTGCTTTTTCGCGCTATTTGGGAAACCTGAGCGGGCAATTGTTTGTTTTCTTCGTGATCGTGGTGGCGGCGGCCGAAGCAGCGGTGGGCCTGGCCATCATCATCGCCCTTTATCGGAACCGGGATACGCTCAATATCGAGGACCTGGACTCGATGAAGATGTAGACCACTGACCATGGAAACCCTTCTCATCCTCATGCTGCTGCCCCCCTTGGTAGGGACAGCCTTGAACGGCCTGTTTGGCCGGCGTTTTTCGCGGGCTGTGGTTTCCCTGGTCGGATGCGGCGCTTCAGGACTTTCCATGATCTTCGCGCTCCTCAGCGCCTGGATATACTCGAGCTCCGCCAGCCAACCTGCGGCGTTCATCCGCAGCTACTTCACTTGGATTGAGGCCGGGAATCTTCGCGCTGATTACGCCCTCTATTATGATCGGCTCACCCTAGTCATGACCGTGACGGTCACGGTGGTCGCCTTCCTGATTCACCTCTATTCCCGAGGGTACATGGAGCACGAGGGCGGCTACTATCGCTTTTTCACTTACTTAAACCTCTTTCTCTTCATGATGCTGACGCTGGTGACGGCGGCCAATTACCCGCTCATGTTCGTGGGCTGGGAAGGCGTAGGCCTTTGCTCCTATTTGCTCATCGGCTTTTATTTCCGCAAACAGTCGGCTTCCGACGCGGGGAAGAAGGCATTCATCGTCACACGCATCGGTGACGCGGGTTTCACCGTGGGCGTGGCGCTGCTCTTCTGGACCTTTGGCTCGCTGAATTTCCAGCAGGCTTTTGCAAGCATCTCGGCCCTCCAGGCTGGTGAAATGCAGGGTGCCTTGACGGCCGTCGGCATTCTGCTTTTCCTCGGCGCGGTAGGGAAATCAGCCCAGATCCCACTTTACGTTTGGCTTCCGGACGCCATGGAGGGCCCTACGCCGGTCAGCGCGTTGATTCATGCCGCCACCATGGTTACGGCTGGGGTCTACCTGGTGGCAAGGTCCAATCCCATTTATGCACATGCACCTCTTGCTCTGGAGATTGTGGGCGTGGTGGGGTGCCTCACGGCCTTCTACGCGGCGACGATCGCTCTCACACAAAACGACCTCAAGAGGATGCTGGCCTATTCCACCATCAGCCAGCTTGGGTACATGTTCGTCGGCTGCGGGGTAGGTCTCTTCGCCGCCGGAATCTTCCACCTCATGACCCACGCCTTTTTCAAGTCGCTTCTCTTCCTCGCCTCCGGAAGCGTGATGCACGCCCTGGGCGGCGAACTGGACATGCGCAAGATGGGCGGCCTGCGCCACAAAATGAAGACCACCTTCCTAACCTTCTTCATTGCCACGCTGGCCATCAGTGGAGTTCCGGGATTGTCAGGGTTCTTCAGCAAAGATGAAATCCTCGCCGGGGCATATGAAGGGCCTCTCGGGCAACCATGGCTGTACTGGCTGGCCACGCTCACCGCGGGCCTGACGGCCTTCTACATG
>Ga0187784_10000410_pt1 | contig 31230 bp, 29 predicted proteins | sample 1015_SJ02_MP15_2_FD_132964 | JGI IMG/M metagenome (GOLD analysis project Ga0187784, IMG submission 132964) | Tropical peat soil microbial communities from peatlands in Department of Meta, Colombia - 1015_SJ02_MP15_20_MG | ecosystem: Environmental > Terrestrial > Soil > Wetlands > Peat | place... | reverse complement strand
CCTGATTCAATGGGCAAACTCAAATCGACAAAACGCTTCCGCTTCATATATTACCCTTTCCTCTCCGTGCTCTCTTGGCCCTTTTCCAGACTCGCCCGGCACGGACACCGCTGGGAACAATGCGGGCACGGTCCCAACGCAACACTTCGGAGTCCATAGGATTTTTATTATAGCAAAAGTCTCGTCCAAACGCATGCTGTAAATCCTGGCTGGCGATTCGACGAAATTCTTGTCGGTCCCTCAGGCGAAAGGCCTCCTTAAAATACAGTATTTGCAATGAGAAAATACAGCGTTTATCCCGTTTACAACTCAGGCCATTCTCAAATATACTTGAGTTGAGCGTGATGTTTCTTAATTCTCAACGGCAAGGAGGTTAAGGAATGAAAAAGAACCTATTTTTGGCTTTATGCCTGGGGATTGTTTTTCTGCTTCCGAATCTGAGCTCGGCAGAATGCACGACCATTGGAGGTTTTAGCAATTTTTCTCTGGAAGGAACCAATACGGTCATTCTTTATGCCGGATCATCGCCGGTGGTGCGTTTTGACGTCTTGGACTGTAGCGTCCAGCCTTCGTCAAAAATCCAGCTTATTAAAACCGATGTCTGCGACGGGGACGAAATTATGATAGACGGCTCAAAATGTACGATGATGGAAATAAAACCATTGGGGCCTTAAGCAGAAGCCTTCGTTAGCGAGCCTCCCCATCCGCGACCCTTCGGCCCTGAATGTCGATCGTCCGCGAAGAAGAGAGCACATTTCCAGGATATGGTGATGTCTCTTGGTTTCTCAGCTCGGCATGATTCGTTGTGCATTTCCGTTGACTCGCGTAGTCATTCCAGGCCCGTTGAAGAACGGGCTCCATGCCCTGCCTCTACGCTCTTAATTTGAACCCGCTATCCTTAATCATTCTAAAATCATCCTCCGCACTCCGACCGGGAGTTGTGAGATAATTTCCTACAATCAGACCATTCGCACCGGCAAGAAGGGCCAAAGACTGTAAATCTCTCAGATTAGCTTCCCTCCCGCCCGCAATCTTGATCGTCCCTTTGGGTAGAACGAGACGAAACAAAGAGATGGTCTTGATGATTTCCATGGGAGGAATGGATTCCGAATGTTCGAGCGGCGTCCCCGGTCTCGGATTAAGAATATTGAAGGGGATGCAGTCGATTCCGAGTTGCTTCAGGGAGAAGGCAAGTTCCAGTCGTTGTCGAGGCGATTCTCCCAAACCGATAATTCCCCCACAGCAGATGGAAAATCCCTGTTTTTTCAAAACTTCAATGGTCTTAACGCGATCCCCATAGGAGTGGGTCGAACATATTTGAGGGAAATAACTCTGCGCCGTTTCTACATTATGGTTATATCGGGTGACTCCAACTTTCTTTAAAGAATCTGCCCTTTCTTCACTCAACGTTCCCAAGGAGCAATCGAGGTCAAGCGTTGTTTCTCTCCGTATCCGGTCGAGAGCCCCCAGAATCACTTCAAATTCTTTGTCATTTGGCTCCCGGCCGCTCGTGATCAGACAGAAACGACGCGTCCCTCTCGCCTGTGCCTCTTTAGCCTCCTTTACCATTCGCTCCACATCCAAAAGGGGATAAACAGGGGCTTCCGTTTTGTAGTGAGCCGACTGGGCACAGAAAGCACAGTCCTCGGGACATCTTCCTGATTTAGCGCTGAGGAGTGAGCAGAGATCGATCTCATTTCCGTTGAACTCTTCCCTCACACGATTGGCGACGGCAGCAAGATCCAAAATATCAGGCCCCTTTGCCCCTAATAGAGGGAGCGCGTCCTTCATGCTGACGTCCCTCCCTTCAAGCACTTTATCTCCGATTGTTCGAATCCTCGTCTTCATTGGATTCCTCCTTGAATCGCCCTCTTGCCCCTCGCACCGTAACCTCGTGGGCAAATCGACACTCCTGTTGACCCGTCCACCCAGATATGGAGGACCTTTCATCTCCTTTTAAAAAAGGAGAATGGCGGAATTAGTTTAAACCCTCGGCTTCCAGTTGAGAACAGCTTTCTCTTCGATCAGGATTCCTGTGGCGCATACGTTACAGACGATGGTTTTGCCCTCGATGTGAAACCGGGTCGGTCGACACGGCTCACATATGCTGACGGCGGTGACCACCCTGCCAGTCGAAGTAACATAGGCAAGGAGGGGAACCTTTACCCCATGGCTTTCATATTCAAACCGAACCATCCTTTTCTCTTTTAAGACATCCATCGGGATGGAGATCTTCCTACTTTCGACTTTGGCCACAATATCCGTCGTCGAAATCGTCTGCCCTGAATAGTCCACCCTCTCCATCACCTTCTGTTGAGAGGCGATTTTTGGATTAGGCGTCGTTTTCCCCTCGATGATCCAGAAGACAGCTCCCTCTAACGCAAAAAAGGCAACGATGAATGTGATCCACTTCCAGGGCAACTTCTTCTGGGCTAGCACCTTATCTCTCTTTTCTTTCAATGAAGAATTGGAAAGGAGAAACCCACATTTTTTGCAGAAATGGTTTAAATCATCATTCTTTGTTCGACATTCCGGACATACCTTCATCCACGTATCCTTCCTTTCTCCCCCCTGAACCTCCCCTCTCCCCTCCCTGAAGCTGTGAAAAAATCATTCAACGTTGACGGGCCGGGTGGGGACGCCCCAATTGTAAATCTTTAGAAATATTCCTACCCGCCCGGCGGTCTTGATTTCTTCACCCCTTCCCTCCCTTTCAAGGAGGGGTAAGCCCGCCTGCCCTGTACCAGGTTAGGTCAGGGCCTGCCGGTAGGCCGGGGTGGAAGTATTACTCATTGATCATGGGAGAATAGCAGATAAGAATTTCAGTAAGTTAGCGAAACGACTCACGCACTCTGTAATCATAATTAACGCAGTATAAGCTATTTTGTCAATTAAAAGTGGGAAAAATAGTGGGAAAACGGCCGCTGTGGTCGACGTGGAGAAGCAAGACTAATGGCCGGCCTCAGCGATCGAGTTAAAGAATTTCTTGAGACATGGGAAAAGCGAAAAGCCGGCGAGCTTCCTTCTCCGGACATCAGTGTGTGTTGTTGTGTATGCGGTGTGGTTATGGGAGATGAGCAGAGAAAAAAGCCACAAAGACCACACTCTTCGACCAATAGTCCTTGGCCCTTTTAGGGCTTTGGATTTTCTCTCCGCATCCCTTTACTTTCTGTCATATTCCAGAGCCTTCCTCAGCTGCTCGATGGCTCTGTTCACGGCTTCTAATGCCTCGGCACGGTGGCCCCCGAAGTCATGGGCGGCGTGCTCAAGATCATATTTGGCCTTTTCGAGTGCCTTAATCGCAGCTCGAATGGCTGGATGTTGCTCTTTGACTTGTACCTGTTTGGGCTGAGTTTGTCCCAGGGTTTGAGATACCATCAGGGCAGGAACCATAAGGCTCAGAATCAACATTGCAACGATAAGTCTCTTGGTCATAGTAGAATCCTCCTTTGACTATTGGTCCAACCAGACCCTTCATTACCAAAAGAACTATCAGCTTTTTTTGGTAAATGGCGGGGTTATCTGGTAAGAAAGAGTTCTTTGTAATCGTAGCGAAAATCGATAAGGAAAAAGCCAACCTTTATGTTTGGCGAACTGGCAATCATAGAATGGGCTCTCCCGGCTGGCAAAGAGTTAAAGCCGAGGTGATTGAAGATCGTGGGAAATACAAACTTCGGTTTAGAGGTCGTGAAGCTACCAGTGCGTTCACGTTAAGAGGAGAGCAGTTAGATTGGACCGCTCCTCCATCTTTTAGTGTTGTACTCAAACGGGTCCCTTAAATTGGAAGGGCGAACCAAAAAGCAACCATAAAGAGACAGGAGCAGAAATTTACCCTGCCTTTTTTGTTTGTTTGCGTCCGGAATATTCATTCTTCATCATGCATTGCAGGTGGAGACCAACAGGTTTAATCCAGGGTCCTTAGGAAGGACACAGGACGGATTCATCCACAGCTCGATCCCTTCAGGTTTTCAATGATGGCCCTGACAACGATTTCCGGGGGCGGAGAGATATCCACGGATAAACCATCTTTCGGCTCTTCGAGAGTGTCTAATTGACTCCTTAACAAGCTCTTATTCATATAAGGATGTTGACGTCCTTCAATTCGTTCGCGCAACAATTCGTAGGAGCCTTTCAAATAGACCGTCCTCACTGTACTCTGATTCACACCGAGAATGTCCCGGTAAGCCTGTTTCAGGACTGAACAAGCCAGAAGGGTGTTCTGTCCATCTTTCAGCCAGCGTTGTATGTGAGCGTGCAACGTTTCCAGCCAGAGTCTACGATCTTCGTCGTTCAAGGCAATGCCGGCCCGCATCTTTTCAACATTTTTCACGGGGTGAAAATCATCTCCATCGTAAAAAGGCCATCCGAGTTTCTCAGCGAGCATTTTCCCGACGAGGGTTTTGCCGCAACCCATCGGACCCATCAGTATGAGTACCATCGCGTCTTTTCCCATCGTTCAGTGAGTGGCCATTCCCGCAACTACGGTCTCATTTTTTCAAAGCGGCCATCGTCAGTTCCTAGTGTAGTGCGTCCAACACTTCTTTACATAAGTTCAGAAGCTGTCATTCCTGCAAAAGCGCGCCTCGGCGAAGCCTGGGCAGGAATCCAGTTGAAATCATTGGATTCCGGGTCAAGCCCGGAATGACATTCAAAGTAAAGGGACTTCTGACGCAGGACACTAGACGATCGTTCTCCGCACAAAGTTTGATATTTGTTTGATAAGAACTCGCTTTGGGGTGAGTTAACTATACAAAAATTGGATTTATGGGGCAAGGGAATTTTAGCAGAAAATTTCGAGCTTGTTTGGGGCACCTTTTCACCGGGGGCTTGAGGGCTTTTCGCGGTGACTGAGCAGTAGGTGGAGTCGCCAATTTTTACCATCAACCTGCTTCAAAAATTTGGTAAAGGAAATTTCGTTTAGTACTTCCTCTTCTAAGGCCAAGAATTTCTGTTGTTGTACGAGATTCCAATCGATAATGGTTAGAAGATAATTTTCACAATCACCTTTTCTAGTCAAACAGGACCAGGACTGTTGACGCCGTCCTGTTTCCATGGCATGATTAGCCCAAATGATTTTGGATGAATCAGGGACTGGGCATCGTTACTCACGAAGAAAAAACCTACGACCTTCGCATTTCAAACAAATCCCAAAGACAAATCGACCAGGAACACTGGAGACGTTTAGTGTGGGAACCTTTCGGGAGATTTCCAGAATTTACCTCCAGAAGATTCTCACTTGTCTGTACGTTCGTCAATGTTGACTTGACGGAAATATCAAAAAAAGGAGGAAGGAACATGTATGCACGTTTGGGCTGGAATGTTAGCATCGCAGTCATCGGGGTTCTCGTCCTATCGTTCGGAATGGCTCATGCCCAGGGCAAGCCGATCAAGATCGGCCAGATAATTCCCATGACCGGCGAGGCGGCGGAGTCGGGAAAGTACCACAAACAGGGGGCGGAGATCGCTATCGACAAGATCAATGCTTCCGGGGGGATCAAGGGCCGAAAGCTTACCGTTGTGCTCGAGGACGATCAGACGACCAACCCGGGCGGGGTGGCGGCGCTCCAGAAACTTCTGGAGGACAAAGAGATTCCTGTGATCCTGAGTTCCATCCGATCCACCCAGGTACAGGCCATGCTGCCGACCATCAACGAGGCCAAAATCCCCGTGGCGATCGGCGGCACCAACTACGGCCTCACCCATAGCGGTAGCCAGTGGGTCTTCCGCTTCCGGCCCCACGACGGCATGAGCGCCAAGGTTGTCGCCAAATTCCTGGTAGAAGAGCTCAAGCTGAAGAAGATCGCCATCATTCACGCCTCGGATGCTTTCGGCAACGGCGCGCGAGACAGCCTCGTCCCGGCCGTAAAGGCGCTGGGAGGAGAGATGGTCCTCGACCAGAGTTACAACAACCAGGAGAAGGACTTTACCGGTGTGGTACAGGCGCTCAAGAAGTCGGGAGCCACCGGCCTCAGCACCTACATGACCTTCGGTACGGACCTGGGCGTGCTCGCCCGCCAGATCAAGCAGCTTGGCGTCCAGGTGACGTGGGTGGGCTCCCCCTCGATCACCGGCGTTGATAGCCGGAACCTGGCCGGAGACTCGCTCTATGGCACCTACGGGGTTGCGGATTTCAACGCCGATGCAAGCCCTACTTCCAAGGCTTTCGCTGCCGCTTACAAGGCGAAGTTCAACCAGGAGCCCGACCTGTATGCCTCCTGGTGTTACGATGCGGTGATGGTTTTCGCAGAAGCGATGAAGCGGTCACCCGACTTCAAGCCCGGGAACCTCCGGAAGGCGATCCTCGAGATCCAGAAATTCCCCGGTGCTGAGGGTGAGTACAACTTCGATCAGAACGGCGACGGCCTGGACCACTATCACGTCGTTCGGAACGTCAACGGCAACATCAAATATTTCAAGACGCTTCACGTTTCCCGCTAGGAAGGTCGAGTTATGGAAATCACATGACACCGTAGCCCCTCAGTCACATGGGGCGGGGGTTGGACCGGGGTAGACTCCCCTTCGAAATCTTGTGAAGCGGATTTTTTCCCCACCCCGATTCCTAGGGCAGGATCTCGATCTGAGACTGAAGGGTTACGTGACACCCCCTTGAATCTGGGAAGGGCAAGGTATGGCTGAAAATCTGTCTATGAACGGACAGCTCGTTTTCGCCGGTCTTGCGATCGGGAGCGTCTACGCGTTGGTCGCCCTGGGGTTCGTCATGATCTTCCGGGCCACCAACGTCGTGAACTTCGCCCAGGGCGAGTTCTCCATGCTGGGCGCGTACTTCCTGGTTGCTTTGTGGCAGGGTCTAAAGCTCGATTATTTTGCCGCTATTGCGCTGGCACTGCTGCTCATGGTGGGCATTGGGCTTCTCTTCGAAATCACGGTTTACTACCCGCTGCGAAACCGGACCTTCCTCCCCGTCATCATCGCAACGATCGGCGCCAGCATCATGTTTCAGAACGGGGCCCTGGCGATTTTCGGCTCGAGCCCGGAGAAGGTTCGCCCGGTGATCGAAACGGTGGGTGGAACCGGCGGCGTCACGGTGGCAGGCGTTTTTTTCGACTACCAATACCTGATCATCCTCGCCGTCGCGGTGATGCTCGTCGGCCTCCAGTACCTGTTCTTCGAGTACACCCTTCTGGGCAAAAAGATGCAGGCCACCTCCCAGGACAAGGATATGGCCAGACTCCTGGGCATCCCGGTCGTTTATATGATCGCCCTCACCTTCATCTACAGCAGCCTGCTGGGCGGCCTGAGCGGCATGCTGGTGGCCCCCATCTTCTTCGTGACGCACAAGATGGGGGCGACGCTTGGCCTAAAGGCTTTCGCAGCAACCATCTGTGGCGGGTTCGGTGATGTCCGGGGGGCCATCGTGGGCGGCCTCGCACTGGGCGTGATCGAGAGCTTCGGTTCCGCTTATATTTCTGCCGTCTACAAGGATGCGTTCTCCTTTCTGGTCCTCATTGTGATCCTCCTCGTGCGGCCCCAGGGAATCTTCGGCGAGAAAGTCTCGGAGAAGGCATGAACCATTCTGCGACCGTACATGCTTCCGCCTGGTCTCGCCTCCGATTCAGGGTCCTTGCCCTGGCACTGGGAGCCGTGTTGGTGGCGGTCCTTCCTCTGCTCTTCACCACACGCTACAGCACAAACCTCCTGATCCTGGGCGCAGCGATGGGCATCGGGACGCTCGGCTTGGTGGTTGTTCTGGGCTACGCCGGACAGATCTCGCTGGCCCAGGCAGCCTTCTACGGCATCGGCGCTTACGCCGCGGCCCTCGGTACAACCCATTGGGGGATAAACTGGTGGGTTGCCGTGGTGCTGGGCCTGGTAGCGGCCGCAGTGGCCGGCGGGATACTGGGCACGGCCACACTCAAGCTGGGCGGCCACTACCTGGCCATGACCACGATCTGTTTCCAGGTCATCTTCACCCTCATCGCCACGAACTGGATCGCCTTCACAGGTGGTCCGGATGGGATCAGCAACATCAAGCGGCCGCCCTTCTTCATCCCCCTCAATTCGGTTCAGCGCTATGCCTGGTTTGCCCTCGCCGCGCTCTACCTGGTCGCCGGTCTTGTCTGGTGGCTCCGGGATACTGACTTGGGCCGCGCCATGCGCGCCATCCGGGAGAATGAGCTGGCGGCGGAGGCGCTAGGAATCAATACGCCCCGGATCAAGGTGATCGCATTTACTTTGAGTGCGGTCCTCGGAGCGCTGGGGGGCACGATCTATGCCTCCGGTTACCTCTATATCAGCCCGGACAGCTTCAACTTCGACCATGCAGTGCTCTTCCTCGCCATGGCGCTCGTGGGGGGGACCGAGTCCTTTCTGGGCGCCATCCTGGGGGCAAGTCTGCTCACCTTCCTGCCCGAGTGGCTAAGAGACCTGAAGAAGATCTATCTCGTGATCTATGGCTGTGTCATCATTCTGGTGATCGTTTTTATGCCCGAGGGACTTTGGGGCTATGTCAAGTTGTTGGGGCGTCGCTTTGCGCGGCGGCGGCTATTGCCGCCGGCTGAGCGTCCGCTTCAGGTCGGCAGAGGCGTTGCGAGCGAGGAGATCCTTTACGTCGTGGGCCTCGTCAAGCGTTTCGGAGGCCTCGTTGCCGTGGATAAGGTAGACCTTGTAGTCCGGCGAGGGGAGATCCATGCCCTGATCGGACCCAACGGCTCCGGGAAGACTACTTACATTAACCTCCTGTCAGGCCTCTACGCGCCGACCTCGGGGAGCATCCGTTTCCTCGGGAAGGACGTGGCGGGTCTTCGACCGAGCCGCATCGCCAGCAGCGGCATGGCACGCTCGTTTCAGAACCTGCGTCTCTTCCGGGAATTGACGGTCTGGGAGAACGTCCTAGTCGGGGCGAAGCGCGCTGGGGGTAACGAGACCGAAACCAAAGGACGCGCCCTGGCTGCCATCGAGTTCGCTGGACTCTCCGACAAGGCCTATGAGATCTGCCGGAGCCTTCCCTACGGGCACCAGAAACTCGTTGAATTGGCACGCGCCATTGCCGGAGAGCCAGAACTCCTGCTCCTCGACGAGCCGGGCGCCGGATTGAACCAGACTGAGAAACAGGAACTGATTCGGCTGTTGCGACGCCTGAACGAGATGGGACTCACGATCGTCATCGTAGAACATGACATGTCCCTGGTCTCAAGGGTCGCCGCAACGGCAACGGTCCTCAATTTCGGCAAGAAGATCGCCGAAGGGACGATAGACGAAGTGCTGCGGCATCCCGCGGTCGTGGAGGCTTATCTTGGCAACAGGGAGGTGGCCCTCGGTGTTTGAGATTCGAGACGTTCATGTGGCTTATGGCGCAGTAATGGCCTTGAGAGGAATCTCTCTTGAGGTGAATGAGAAGGAGATCGTCTGCCTCCTGGGAGCGAACGGCGCAGGAAAATCGACGACCCTGCGTACGGTCTCCGGCCTCCTCCACCCTTTGCGTGGGGAGGTACTGCTCGATGGCCAGCCTATCCACCGTCTCTCTGCAGAGGCCATTGCCAAACGGGGGATCTCTCAGGTCCCCGAAGGCCGGCGTGTCTTTCCGGGCCTCACGGTGCGGGAGAATATGATCCTCGGAACCTCTAACCGTTCCGGCGTCCGCCGGGAAGAGATGGAAGCGGACATGGCGAAGTTGTTCGAGATCTTCCCTGACCTGGAGCGGCTTAAACACGCCCACGGATGGACCCTTTCCGGCGGCCAGCAGCAGATGCTGGCCATCGCCCGCGGCCTCATGGCCAGGCCGCACATCTTGCTGATGGATGAGCCGTCCCTCGGCCTGGCGCCGATCCTTGTTCAGGAAGTATTCCGTGTCATAAAAGATATCAACGCCACTGGCGCCATGACGATCCTGCTGGTGGAGCAGAACGCGACCATGGCCCTTGCCATCTCCCATCGGGGTTATGTCATGGAAACAGGTCGCATCGTCCTTCAGGGACCTGCAAAAGACCTCCTCCAAAATCTCCAGGTGAGGGATGCCTACCTCGGCGGCGGCAAAAGGATGCTTTAACCAATAGTCGGGGTGGACAAGGCGGGATCGCTTGTTCGAAGGTTTGAATAGCTATAACTTCACTATTTCCACCACCTCAAAAAAGCCAGGGTTTGATTTCCATATAATCACCTGGGATACATGATTTCTACTGATAATCCAACATTTCAAATCGCAATTGATGATTTAGAGTGTCTGCCTTTCATGTCCGAACCCAATCGAATTGTACGTTTGACGAATCCAATGCATTTTGAGAAAATTAAACCTATAATATGTTCGAGGGGGAACTTCCAAAACTTCTGGCCACTTTGACAAAGTAATACCCTTTTACAGGTGAAGGTATTTTCTGATGAAGAAGGACATTCTTGCGATTGATGTTGGAACCACCGCCTTCAAGATAGGAGTTTTCAGCCCTGATCTCGGGAAAAGATGTGAAACTTCCCGGGAATACCAGATCAATCTCTATGACCACGGAAAGGCAGATATTGAACCTGAAAAATGGTGGCGGGCTCTGAAAGAATGCTGTGCTGAGATAAAAGAGTATCTAACCGAGGTGGGCGTGATCTCCTTTTCTGTGACGACCCCTGGACTGACGCCCATGGAAGAGGATGGAAAGGCAATAGGTCCTGCTATTCTGATGCTGGATGGCCGTTCTCATAAACAGGCCAGAGAGATTCGGCAACTGGTCGGCGAGGAAAAATTTCTAAACGAAACCTGCAACCTGCCCGTCTCTGGTGGTTCATCTCTCTGTTCCATCCTCTGGATAAGAGAAAATCAGCCGGAGGTCTGGGATCGAGCAGCAAAATTCGGCCATTGTAATACTTATATGACTAAACGCTTTACCGGTCAGTGGGCCATCGATCCTTCTACTACTTCGATCACTGGACTTTATAATACAACCCGGCATGACCTGACTTGGAATAGAGATGTTTTAGCTATGGCGAGGATACCCGAAAACAAACTTCCACCTCTGATTCAATCCTATCATAAGGTTGGCAACATCTTACCAGAGGTCGCCGCCGACCTGGGTCTGCCTGAGGATTGCGATGTTCTGTGTGGAGGAAACGATGCCGTCCTTGCCGCCCTATCAGGAGGGCTCACGGCGCCCGGGGATATTAACTTTATTTGCGGCACTTGTGAGATAACCAATGTGTGCGTGGACAGGCCAGTGAGCTCCAGGAATTTCAACGTCCGCTGTCATGTAATTCCTAATCGATGGGTGACTTTCTTTGTGCTCAACACAGGAGGGTTGGCTTTTGAATGGTTCCATTCCGTATTTTGTCGGGATATGACACTCGATCATTTTTTTGAAGACTATATCCCAACAGTTTTGGAAAATTTTCTTCATAGTGACAACCCAAATAGCCTGGAGGCTGACCTTCCTGAATACGTGCCTTACTTGCAGGGGTGCCGCTATAGTCTCGAACAGCTGACCGCGAGTTTTTTAGGCCTAACACTGGAGACAACGCGGGAGAAGATCCTCCTGGCCTTGATTAAAGGCAATGCAGTCTACCACAGAGAACACCTAAAGGAGGTGGCAGGCTTGGTCAAATTAGGCCAGATTGTGATGACCACAGGGGGTGCGGCAAAAATCCGGGGTTTCTTGCAAGCGAAAAAGCGCTGGACCGGTGATTTTGAGTACAAGTATCAGGACCAGTCCTCGCTCTTGGGAGCGGCCATCCTGGGTCAGTTTTATCAGACAACAAATATCCCTCAGTTCACCTAAAGCTTGCAAAGAATCGATGGTCCGATGTGTTTCCAAACCTTTGCACAGCGGTTCTTTGGCATGTCTTATGGGGAACATTACACTTCACTTAGAGTGAACTGTGCAAAGTGCTTGATAACTCTTAGAGTAAAAGCTTAAAGGTGCCGCCGCAAAACTTTCTCAGCACATCAGGCTACCTCTTTGAACCTTTTTTCATATTGGTGGACATCTCTCCTGTTTAAATCCCTCCCACCCTCCTTTTAGAAAAGGGAGGAGAAAATTATCCCCTTTTGTAAAGGGAAGGTATGGGGGGATTTGTCAAAATGAGGGTCCGATTCGGTTAATGGCAAATTCTCTGTGCCCCAAAATCTCACTCTTGGTCAATTTCCCATTCGCAACCCTTATCACTTCACGAAGGATCTTTTCTCCCATCTCCTGAACGCTTTTATTGCCGGTGATGATTTCCCCTGCATTGAGATCCATGTTATCTTTCATTCTCGAATAGAGATAGGAATTGGTAGCAATTTTAATCACGGGAGCAATGGGGGAGCCCATGGGACTGCCTCGGCCGGTTGTAAAAGTGATCACTTGTGTTCCTCCGGCTAAAAGGCCGGTAACTGATTCTGCATCATGGCCTGGGGTATCCATAAGAACTAGACCTTTTTGAGTAGGGGCTTCAGCGTATTCAAGAACCTCCATGATCTTTCCCGTTCCACCCTTCATGACACATCCCAATGACTTCTCTTCCAGTGTGGTAATTCCTCCTGCATAGTTTCCCGGTGCGGGATTGGCCTTACCAATGTTTAGTCCGAGGCTGAGCGCTCGCATCTCTGTCCGTTTCACAATCTCAAAGATCTTCTTTCTTACGGATCGGTTGATGGCCCGCTTCGCCAGGATGTGTTCAGCTCCGATGCTCTCTGTGGTCTCTGAGAGGATGACAGTTCCTCCTTCTTTGATCAGAAGGTCGCTTGCAACGCCAAGGGCAGGATTGGCTGATAAACCTGAGCAAGCATCCGAGCCACCACATTCCACTCCGAGAATCAAGGAGCTGAGATTCACCTTTTCTCTCCTGAGACGAGAGGCGTAGGATACCATCTCGTTTACAATTTTAACACCCTCCTTCACGGTCTTCGGGCCCCCCCCAACCTCCTGGATGATAAGGTGTTTAGCCCGTTTCCCAGATTCTGTTATCTTCGATGCGATCATCGATGAATCGACCACTTCACATCCCAGACCGATGACCAAAACGGCTGCCACATTGGGATTTTTGCCAACGCCAATTAGCGTTCTCGCCGTCTGTTCTGCATCAAAGGTTAATTGGGCGCAGCCATGTTGATGGGGAATGGAGACGGTGCCCTTTACTTTTCTGGCAATGGCATTGCAGACTTCATTGGAACAGACGACAGATGGAAGGATGACGACATGATTTCTCACACCCACCTTTCCATCCGGCCTCTTATAACCAAGAAAATTCATTTCCCTTATCCTCAACCTTAACCTTTCTTTTTACTTTTTACTTTTTCCTTTTCCCCGTTCACCTATCACATTATGGATGTGGACCCATTCCCCAGGTTTGATCTCAGAAACCGCCCTGCCGATCCGCTCGCCATATTTGATGACCGCTCCGCCTTTAGGTATGGCTCGAAGAGCGATTTTGTGGCCAAAAGGTATTTTCTCCTTTACGATTATTTTCTTATCTTTTGAGAGTGCGAGAAGAGCTTCTGGTTCAATGACTATCCTTGCGGTGGCAACATTATCTTTTGGGTGACTCAGAATGACTTTTTCAAAATATTTCTTATCCATGGCCCTCCAAATATACAAGAGTTTCTGGTGAAATTCCACTCTTTCTGGGATGAGATGAAGTTGATTGATTTGGAAGAAAATATTTGATAGCATCTTTATAAATGCTTTCCAAAAAGGTGGGGACGGCGATGACGATTCAGCAAAAGGCGAAACCATTTCGAGAAAATTGGCTGCAGATCGATACCCTGAGGTGCGGGATGGACTGGACGGAAGAGGATTTGGAGAAACCGCAGATCCTCATTGACGATGTCTTCGGCCACAGCCACCCCGGAAGCTTTCACTTAGACTCCCTTTCCCACGAGAGCTCCAAAGGGGTTTATCAAAGTGGAGGGAAACCATCGGAGTTCCATGTGACGGACATTTGTGATGGGTGGGCCATGGGCCACGACGGAATGAACTACATCCTTCTCTCCCGAGAGATCATCTCCGAGATGGTGGAAGTTCATGCAGCCGTCCTTCCCTGGGATGGGATCATCTTGGTCTCTTCCTGTGACAAGGCCACTCCCGCTCATCTCATGGCAGCAGCCCGGATCAATGTCCCTACTATCCATCTACCGGGTGGAAGCGCGAGGATCGGTCCGGACATGACCAGCTCGGTCAAGAGCGGTGAGATGACCTCAGGGTATAAACAAAAGCAATTTTCAAGGGAAGAAATGAGATCTTACATCCTTTCTTGTGATCCAAGCTGTGGTGCCTGTCAGTTCATGGGCACGGCCAGCACCATGCAGTGCATGTCTGAAGCTTTGGGAATGGCTCTTCCAGGCTCGGCCTTGGTTCCTGCGACCCTTCAAGAGATCAATCGCTACGCCCGGAAAGCGGGCCAGAAGATTATGGAATTGGCAGAGAAAGGGGTCAAGGTTTCAGATATCCTCACCCGAGAAGCCTTCCTCAATGCCATCAAAATCCACGCCGCGATTGGAGGTTCTACTAACGCATTACTTCACCTTCCAGCCATCGCCCATGAATTGAATATTGAAATTTCTTATGAGGATTTTGAAAAGGCCAATCAGACCGTTCCTTACCTCACGAATATTCAGCCGAGCGGCAATTTTCTAACCGAGCTCTTCTGGTTTGCAGGAGGGGTCCCCAGGGTGGAATGGGAGATTCAGGAGCTTCTCGATGTAGGTGTCCTGACAGTAACGGGGAAGACGCTGAGGGAGAATCTAGAGGATTTGAAGAGGGAAGGCTTCTTTGAGCGAACAGAAGGGTGGCTCCGAAATTATAAGGTGGATCGCAAGGAGGTCATCCGTGACGGGAAGAATAGGAAGCACAGAGGCTCGATTGCTATTCTGAAAGGAAACCTGGCACCAGAAGGCGCAGTCGTAAAATTCTCTGCTATCGCAAAGGAGATGATGGTTCACGAAGGACCCGCAGCGGTCTTCAATCAGGAAGAGGAAGCATTGAAAGGGATCCTTGAAAAAAGAATCAGGCCAGGGGATGTAATGATTATCCGTTACGAAGGTCCAAGAGGGACGGGAATGCCTGAGATGCTCGCCACGACCGAAGCACTGATAACCGACCCAGTTCTTTCAAAAACCACTGCGTTGATCACGGACGGGAGATATTCTGGGGCAACGAGAGGTCCTTGCATTGGCCATGTCTGTCCAGAGGCGGCCCGGGGAGGCCCTATCGCTTTGATTGAGAATGGAGATCTCATCCGAATCGATATTCCTCAAAGGAAATTGGAAATTGTCGGATTCAAGGGAACAAGGATGCCTCCCGAAAAGGTGGAGCAGATTCTGAGCGAAAGGAAAAAGAATTGGAAAATGCCGGAGTTTCCCTCAAAGTCGGGTGTTTTAAGACGATATTGCCAATCCGCTGCTCCAGCCAATAAAGGGGCCTATACGGAGTATTGAGAAGGAGGTCAGTGGTCTGCCGATTGCGATTGGGCATCCTTGCCGATGATTTGACCGGGGCGTTGGATACGGGTGTCCAGTTTAGAGAGAAAGGATTTGCCACTTTCGTCCCTTTAAAATTTTCTCATCCCTTTTCGGATGCGCCCGCTCTGGTCTTCAATTCAGAGAGTCGCCATCTCAGTGGTGAAATGGCGTATGAAAGGGTCCGACGGATTTGTAAAAAGTTGAATGGACGTATCCTTTATAAGAAGATCGATTCGACCCTGAGGGGAAATGTGGGCTGGGAAATCGAGGCTATGCTTGATGGGTTGGGTTATAAGAAGGCTATTCTTGTTCCTTCATACCCAGCTCAAGGCCGAACTGTAGAAAATGGAATCCTAAGAGTGAATGGAATTCCTCTTCATCGAACATCCTTTGGAAAAGAATTTAAGGATCCATTAACATCCTCCTCCATTCCCAATCAATTGGAAAAAGGGATTGGAGAAGACATCAGCCACATCGGTAGAAGAGGATTGAGCCAAGTCCCCACCGCATTGGCCAGGAGAATCCTCCAGGCGGAAGAGAGGATTGTCCTCATCGACGCGAAGACATCAAATGATCTAAGATGTATCGCAAGGGCTTGGATCCTGCTAAAGGATGAAGTTCTGGCCTGTGGTTCTGCAGGTTTGGCCAAAGAGATCCCGGTCCGTTCTTCTCCCTTTACAAAAAAGAGATTGAAGTTTAAAAATGTTGGGGAACCCTTCCTGATCGTTTCCGGAAGTCGAAATCAAAGAACCTTGGATCAATTGGGTCGAGTGATAGATCGGCTTTCTTTCCCTCTCGTTGAGCCAGACCTGAAACGATTCACCCATGCCAAGGGTTCTCATCAGGAGATCGATCGACTCTCCCATCGTCTCTTGCAATTATTAGAAGAATACCCGGGTGCAATCCTTTCTACTTCTTTTCAGAGGCTGCTTCCAAATCGAAGGGACTCTGTTTCGACAAATTTAGGAAAGGTCGCCGTCGATGTTCTAAGCCACCAGAGTCTTTCTGGCTTGATTCTGACCGGTGGAGATGTGGCATGGAAGGCATGTCATTTTCTCGAATCATCAGCGATGAGGATTGAGGGAGAGATTCTTCACGGGATTCCACTCAGTTCTTTAACCGATGGACCTTTTGAAGGATTGAGGATCATCACGAAGTCAGGAGGCTTCGGGGATCGAGGGACACTGATTAAACTGGCTCGTTATTTAGGAAGAGAGAAATGAAGATCAATGAAAAGCCTTTTGTCGCCATTACGATGGGAGATCCTGCGGGCATTGGTCCTGAGATTATTGTCAAGGCGCTGGGCCTAGGAAGGAAGTGGATACATCGTCATGTCATCCCTGTTGTGGTGGGTGATGCCCAAGTGATGGCCCAGGCGGCTCGTATTGCTAAAAGCGATCTAAAGATTTATCCCATAAACGATCTGCCCTCTGCAGTTCGTCATTCTATGACGATCAATGTCCTTGATCTCGAGAATGTGAGGGTCGATCAGCTCAAACATGGGAGAGTGGATCCCATGGCTGGAAGGGCCTCCGTTGAGTATATTCGAAAAGCAGCAGAACTGGCCAGGGCTGGTCTCATCCGCGCCATCGTCACTGGTCCTGTGAGCAAAGAGGCGATTAACAAAGCTCACATTCCTTTTACTGGCCACACAGAACTCTTAGCCGAATTGATGGATAGGAAAGAGTATGCCATGCTCCTGGCTCACGGCCCTTTTCGAGTATCCCATGTCACCACACATGCTTCTTTGAGAAAGGCCTGTGGAATGGTGAAGAAGGAAAGGATCTTATCTGTGATTCGACTGACTCATCAGACGATGAAAGAATTGGGTATGGAAAATCCGAGGATCGGCGTTGCAGGATTGAACCCCCATTCAGGAGAAGATGGCCTTTTTGGTGATGAGGAGAAGAGAGAGATTCTTCCTGCTGTGGAGAAGGCAAAGAGAGAAGGGATTGAGGTGGAAGGCCCTGTCTCACCTGATACAATCTTTACGAAATTGAAAGGGAAGCTTTATGATGCTGCGGTAGCGATGTACCATGACCAAGGCCATATTCCTGTGAAACTCCTCGGTTTCTCGCTGAAGAAAGGCGGGAAAGAATGGTCCCAGATGGGAGGCGTGAATATCACCATGGGTCTTCCTGTCATTCGAACCTCTGTGGACCATGGGGTTGCCTTTGGAAAGGCTGGGAAGGGCCGGGCCAACCCGCAGAGCATGGTGGATGCGATCAAGCTGACCATCCGATTCATTCAACGAAAGAGGAGCTAAGATGGGAAGAAAGAAAAGATCTCACCTCTCTGGCCAGAGGATTTCTGGATAGTCTTCTTTCGACAGAGGAAGGGGTTAGACCAAGGGTATGACGGTAAAATTTGTTTTCTCTTGACAGACTTTGTTTTTTCCTAATATCCTAATTGCGTAAAAAAATATACATAAATTTCAACCGGTTCTGCAGCTATAACATTTGGGAGGAGGTAGTGAAGGATTTTTTGGAGGATAGGGGAATAGGTTTATCTGGTTGTGTTCTGGAGGATAACGGGTCTTTTAAATTCTTCCACAGTCCTTAAGGCAAATCTTGGCAAAGGAGGGTTATTTATGAAGGAGAATTCAAGAAGGCAAACAAAGGAGAAGGTGAGTCGGCGGGATTTCATTAAGGCTGGAGTTGCTGGTCTGGGTATGGCCGCTGTAGGTGGGCTGACTGGGAAGGTCTTCGGAGCCCCAGCCGTCATTAAGGGAACAAAGCTTTCTATTCTTCAGGCCACTTACTTCATTGCACCCGCCCAGGATCTCTTCAAGAAACAAGCAGAGGAGTGGGGCAAGATGGCTGGTGTCACGGTGGCCGTCGACTTTCTGAACTGGCCTGATCTGCAGCCCAAGATCGCGGCGGCAGTACAGGCCGGTGGTGTGGACCTCGTGGAGCTGTGGTCGACCTGGAATTTCTTGTATAGGAACAACCTGGTGGACCTCACCAAGGAAGCAGAGGAGTTCGGCAAGCGTGGTGGCGGCTTCGAGGAGTACGTTCTGAAGTCGGGCAAGGTGGGCAACCGGTGGCTGGGCATCCCCACCGGCTTCAGCAACGACTCCTGCAACTATCGAATCAGCTGGTTCAAGGAAGCCGGTGTAGCCAACGCCGAGGACGGCAACAAGCTCGACATGACATGGGATGAATACCATGCCGTGGCCAAGAAGTGTAAGGCGGCCGGCCATCCGTTTGGCCAGGCTCTTGGGCACAGCACCGGCGATCCACCGAATTTCGCCTATCCCTACATGTGGTCCCATGGCGCCATGGAGATTTCCAAGGACCAGAAGTCGATCGCGTTCAACAAGCCCGAGTTCGTAGATGCCATGCGGAAGTTCACCCAGGCATGGAAGGACGGCTACGACGAGACCGGCACGTCCTGGGACGACAGCAGCAACAACCGCGCCTTCCTGTCGGGGCAGATCGCAGCCACCTTCAACGGCTCGAGCATCTACTTCGCTGCCAAGAAGGACAAGCCTGAGATCGCCCGGGACATGCACCACATGCTTATCCCAAAGGGGCCGGCTGGCCGGTTCTACTGGCTGGAGACGCGGACCTGGGCCATCCTCAAGAACTCCAAGAACATCGCCGGGGCGAAGGAGTTCTTGAGGTGGTGGTTCGAGGACGAGCAGTACAATGCGTGGTGGCGAATTCAGGAGGGCTACCACCTGCAGCCCATTAAGAAGCTGGCAGATGACCCGATGTGGTTCAAGGACCCGAAGATGGCGCCCTTCCGGCAACAGCCCAAGTACGGCATCAACGCGGGTTACGCCGGGCCTCCGAACGAAAAGGCGGCGCTTGCCTGGTCGAAATACATCGTTGTAGACACCTACGCCAGGGCGATCCAGACAGGCGACGCCAAGGCGGCGGTGGAGTGGGGTGCCGAGCAGCTCAAACGAATTTACGGTGTCTAAAAGGAGCGGATAACGAACGTACTTCAAATGACACGGACCCAAAAACCGTGTCATCGCCGTATGTCGGTCAGTTTTCTTCAAATACGAAGAGGGCAGCTGCAAATTCAGCGGCTGCCCTTTTTCTGGAAAACCAAATGATCGAAGTCGAACCTTCCAGCAGTAGACGGACTTCCAAAAGGCATAGTCGCTGGTCTTTAAAGCGGCTTCTCGAACGCGAGTCCAGCCTGGGTGTCATCCTCATGCTTCCCGGGGCCTTCCTGCTGATGCTCTTCATGGCCTATCCTTTCTTCCTTGGGATCTGGTTGTCCCTCACGGACAGCATGATCGGCAGGCTGGGCTACTTCGTCGGGTTGCGCAATTTTATCGACCTCCTTCACGATTCCATCTTCCACCAGACCGTTCGCAATACCTTTGTCTATGCCATGGTGACCGTGCCTTTCAAGGCAGTGTTAGGACTCGGGCTTGCATTAATCCTCACAAACCGCATGCGCTTCAGCAACCCGATCCGGGCTGCGGTCATGATGCCCTGGATTGTTCCCACCGCCCTGTCAGCACTCGGTTGGTACATGATCTTTGATCCGGTCTTCAGCCCCATTTCATGGCTCCTGAAGTCTCTGGGACTGATCACAAAGAACGTTAACTTTCTGGGCGATCCCAAGCTGGCCATCGCCTCCGTCTGTCTGGCCAATATCTGGCGCGGCATTCCTTTTTTCGGCATCACGATTCTGGCTGGGCTCCAGGCGGTTCCGCACGAATTGCACGAGGCAGCCGCCATCGACGGCGCAAACGCCTGGCACCGATTCCTCCATATCACGATCCCGGCGATCCGCGGGGTGGTTCTGATCGCCACCCTTCTTTCGATCATCTGGACCTTCGCCGATTTCCAGCTCATCTATATTTTGACGAAGGGCGGGCCCGCCAATATGACGCACATCTTCGGTACCTATGCCTACCAGATCGGCCTCGCTGCCACGGACATCGGCCAGGGGGCTGCGATCGCCCTCTATATGTTCCCCATTCTTTCAGTGTTCGCGATATTGCTTCTAAAGTATCTGCGGAGAGAGTAGCATGGTCGGGAGCAGAACACTCGGACGCCAAATTTTAAATATCTACCTGCCACTGGCGTTGTTTGTCGTCTTTCTGCTCTTCCCGTTCTACTGGATGAGCATCGTCTCCCTCAAGCCTACTAACGATCTTTTCGAAATGAAGTTTAACCCCTTCTGGATTCAGCGCTTCACTCTGGAGAACTATCTTTATCTCTTCCAAAACACGGACTTTCCCGAATGGGTGAAGAACACCCTGATCATTTCAGTGATCTCAACAGCCATCTCCCTGTTATGCAGCATCTTGATCGGCTACGCCCTTGCCCGGCTTCGATTTCCTGGAAGCAACTTTCTGGGCGTGGGGATCTTTCTCGCCTACCTCGTACCGCCCACTCTCCTCTTTTTGCCGCTGGCTCAGGTCATCGCCGAACTAAACCTTTATAATACCTATTGGGCACTTATCCTGACCTACCCAACGCAGCTCATCCCCTTTGCGTCATGGCTTCTGATGGGTTATTTCCGGACGATCCCAAAAGAGATCGAAGAGTGTGCCATGGCGGACGGTTGCACCCGGATGGAGGCCCTGCTGAAGATCATCCTGCCTTTGTCGACGCCCGGTCTGATCTCAGCGGGCATCTTCTGTTTTACCCTCTGCTGGAACGAGTTCCTTTATGCCCTAATTTTCATGTCCTCAGGACCGATGAAGACCATTCCTGTCGGGACAGTGAGCGATCTCATCAAGGCCGACGTCCTCTTCTGGGGAGCACTCATGGCCTCAGCCGTTCTGGGTTCTTTCCCTATTGCTTTTCTGTATTCTTTTTTTGTGAAATACTACGTTTCGGGCCTGACGGCTGGTGCAGTCAAACGATGAGCGATTCGATCCCAAGGCACAAAGCGTAATCTCTTGAGGGACAGCAAATTGAAAAATGTGAGTAGAAACAGTAAAAATACAGTTACCTTTTGACACTTCACATCTTGGATTGGAGGTAGGTTATGAAAAACTTTCCAAAAATTTTCAAAATCCATCAGAAGATTGATACACCCCATCTGGACGAAGTGGAGAACAGGGTCCACGAACTCTTAGACCAGTTTGAACTGTCAAAAAAGGTGAAGAGGGGAGAACGGATCGGTCTGACAGCCGGGAGCCGTGGCATTAAAGACAAACCGAGGGTTTTGGAGACGATCGTCGATCGGCTAAAAGACTTGGGAGCCTCTCCCTTCATTGTGCCCTGCATGGGAAGTCATGGAGGGGCAACTGCTGAAGGCCAGATCGAGGTGTTGGAGAGCCTTGGTATCACAGAAAAAAGTGTTGGGGCCCCAATCCTTTCTTCCATGGATGTGGAAGAAATCGGCCGAACCAAGTTTGGAACACCCGTTCTCATTGCTCAGGATCTCTTAAAGGCTGATCGGGTTGTCGTAGTTAACCGCGTCAAACCGCATACGGATTTTCAAGGAGAGATTGAAAGTGGATTGGTGAAGATGATGGTCATCGGCATGGGCAAACAGCAAGGAGCGCTAATGGTTCATCGTCTCACGATTAAACACGGATTTCCTGCCGTCATCGGAGAAGTCGGTTCCATCATTCTCAAGAAAGTCCCCATTTTGTTTGGGATGGGAATGATCGAAAATCAGTACGGCAAAACCGCTTTTATCGACCTGTTAGAATCCGAGAAATTGGTCGAGAAGGAGAAGGCCCTTCTGAAGAAGGCGAGGAGGTTGATCCCTTCGCTTCCGTTTGATCAGATGGATATCCTGATCTTGGATGAGATGGGCAAAAATATCAGTGGTGCGGGGATGGATACCAATGTCATTGGGCGGAGGCTTTTCGTTGGGAGCCCAAAGCCCCGAAAGCCGAAGATTATACGGATCTTCGTTCGTGACATCACTGAAGAGAGCCATGGGAATGCAACCGGAATCGGGATGGCTGACTATATTACCAAACGATTGTTTGATAAGATCGATTATTCCTCCACGGCCGTCAATTGTCTAACAGGAATGGCACCTGAGAATGGTCGCATCCCTATTTTCTTTGAAAGGGATCGCGACGCCCTCACTGCGACCCACGATAACTCCGGAGTCCTCCATCCTCAAGATCTCCGGATCCTCTGGGTCAAAAATACGTTGGAGCTCGAATACCTCTACGCGTCCCAGGCCCTTTTGAAGGAAGCTCGATCCAATACACAACTCGAAATCCTCAGCGATCCTTTCAAATTCCCTTTCGATCCGAATGGAAACCTAATCTCAAATTGGAGTTAGTATTACGTTTCAGGCCTCACGGGCGGAACACTCAAACGATAAACGAGGATGAAAAGACGAGGTTAGCACAAGGATTATTGGCGGAAAAGATTGCTTAATTATAATAGTTGGGCCAAGTAATTGTGGAGGCTGAATCATGGCCAGGGTGATTTTGGAGGGTATCTCGAAGACGTTTGGCAATGTGGAGGCGGTGAAGGACTTCGATCTGACAGTGGAGGACAAGGAGTTTGCCATCTTGGTGGGGCCTTCGGGGTGTGGGAAATCGACAGCCCTGCGGATGGTCGCGGGGCTGGAGGAGCCCACCCGAGGGATGATCTACATTGGAGACCGTGCGGTCAATGATCTGCCTCCCAAGGACCGAGACATTGCCATGGTCTTTCAGGAATATGCTCTTTATCCTCACATGTCGGTGTATAAGAACATGGCCTTTGGCCTGAAGTTAAGGAAGTTTTCGAAGGATGAGATTGATCAGAGGGTAAAATGGGCTTCGGAGATTTTGGGGATTCAGAATCTACTGGATCGCAAGCCGAGGCAGCTTTCGGGGGGTCAGCGTCAGAGGGTGGCGGTGGGGAGGGCCATTGTCCGCAAGCCTGCGGTTTTTCTCTTTGATGAGCCTTTATCGAATCTGGATGCGAAATTGCGGGTACAGATGCGGGCAGAGCTTTCGAAGCTACATGATCGGCTTGAGACGACGATCATCTATGTGACCCATGATCAGGTGGAAGCGATGACGATGGGGACGAAGATTGTGGTGATGAAGGATGGGTTGATTCAGCAGATCGGGGCTCCTTTGGAGGTTTATAATCATCCGGTGAATATGTTTGTGGCGGGGTTCATAGGGAGTCCGGTGATCAACTTCTTTCCTTGCCGGTTGGTATCGAAGAGGGGTCGTCTCTTTATGGATGCAGAGGCCTTTGAGCTTCCCATTCCGGAGAAGAAAGTTTCGTATTATCAATCGTTGGCGGGGTTGGAAGTGATCTTTGGGATCAGGCCCAGTGACATTTATGATCGTCATTATACACCGGATCGTCTCAGGGATAAATTTATTCGTGCAGTGGTGGAGGTGATAGAGCCGTTGGGGTCGGAGATTCATTTGAATGTGACATCGGGGAGGCACAGTTTTGTGGCGGTGGTGGATGCGCAGACGTCGGTGCGGGTTCATCAGGAGATTGAGTTGGCCTTGGACCTCGATCAGATGCACCTCTTTGAGAAGGATGGTCCCAACCTCCGGATAAAAACAGACTCCTAATAGATCGATCTTATCCGGCTAATACAAACGTAATACCTTTTCAAAAGCCTACCTAAGCGCTCAGAGTGGGTATTCTCTAAGGCTGATGGCACTACATACGCCCACATCCAAACCTACAAGCCATTTAAAAAAATCTTGAAGTCTTTGGGCATCGACGACAAGAAATACTCTTGGAAGGAGATCAGGCATACCACCGCCTCTATTATGAACCTCAAGGGGTCGCCGCCGCTGGCGATCCGAGACCAACTTCGCCACAGGAGCGTCAAGACAACGGAAGGGTTTTACATTGGATTGGATATTGAGTATCAACGGCAGCAGGCTGAAAAGTTGACCTTGGATAAGTGGGAGAAAATCGGGAAATCAGATGCAACTACTTGAAATGTTTGGCGAAGGTTACTCATTGATCATCAGTCTCTCAATTTCTCTTCTCGAAATAGGCGAAGCAGAAATGGACTGAGAGCGGCCTTCACGAGCGCTTTGATAGGTCACTTCTGCGTTTGCTAAATCCTTTGCCTTACTATATTGAGCTGTGACGGCTGCTGCCTTTTCAACTTCTCCTCCACCCAGCTTTCCCCTCAGGAGAGAAAGGGGCCCTGGAACACCGGAGACTTTCAATAAAATATCCCCGTCGCGAGCAAAAGTCCCGATCTTTTGATTCTCCTCCTCGCTCCTGCCGACGACCAATTTCACTCCATCGGAGAGCCGAAAATGTCTCCCCATCTTAAGAAGGTGAACATCGTTCAAGGAAAAAAAAGGGTTATGGAGCATCAAGTCTTTCATGCGTTTTGCAAAGCCCGGATCAGTAAGAAGACATCCCCCCGCAGGGCAGGGGTAGTCACGAATGCCATAATGCTCTGCCAATTTGATCTGAGGCTTTCTCGACCGTCCCTGAAACTTTAACAGCTTTTCCCGATCCACCCATCCTTCTCTTTCCGGAATCGTCATCGGAAGGATGTGGGCGGAGAGGGGGCGCAGAATGAGCCCCTCCAGTTCTGCCTCCTTTTCAATCAGCCGCATTGCATCTTTTCTTTGAGACATCGGTCTTTGTCCCAACACTTCACCCGTTACGATGAAGGCGGCTCCTGAATCCTGCATATAGGCCTTTGCTTTCTTCAGCATGAAGATCCGGCAATCGATGCACGGGTTCATATTTCTTCCGTACCCATGTCTGGGATTCTTCACCACACTGAGGTACTCCTCGGAAACATTGAATACACTCAAAGGAATGCCCAAGGTTTCAACGGCCTTTTGTGACGCCAGACAGGTCTCCCCACGGTTGGTGCATGTGCAAAATAACGTCATGAAATTGAGGGCCTCGAGTTCGATTCCTTGTTCTACGACCACCTTGGCCGCCAGCGTACTGTCAAGTCCTCCGGATAAGAGCGCGATCGCCTTCACCCTAAAACCTCATTCATCGACCCAGAACGGAAACCTTGAAGATCCAGCGTGACATAGCGATAGCCAATCTCTTTCAAGCGGCCTGTCACTTTCTCTCTTAACGGGCCATCGATCAGACGTGACATTTCTTCTTTGAGGATTTCGATTCTCGCCAGGTTCCCGTAGTGGCGCACCCGGACCTGTTTGAACCCCAGTCCAAACAGAAAATCCTCTGCTTCATCAACCCTTCTCAATCCCTCTTCATCAATTTCTTCTCCGTAAGGAAATCGCGAGGCGAGGCAGGCGAAAGAAGGCTTATCCCACGTGGGAAGCCTCAACCCTTTGGACAATTCCCTGACCTCCGCTTTTGTGAAGGATGCTTCTTTGAGGGGACTTCTTATCCCCAGCTCCTGAACCGCTATCCTTCCAGGCCTGTGGTCTTTGTCGTCGTCTAAGGTGGAGCCTTCGACGATAAACGAGAGCCCTTCCTCCTTGGCTACCTCCAATAATTCCCCGAAGAGCTTACGTTTACAGTAATAGCAACGATTGGGAGGATTCTTAGAAAATCCGGGAATCTCCAGTTCATTCGATTCGATCACGCGGTGTCTCGCCCCTAAGGTTCGAATCAGCTTCTTCACTCCCGCTAATTCGCGCTCCGGATAAAGAGGAGAGCTTGCCGTCACAGCGAGGACATTCCCGTCCCCAAGAGTATCTTGAGCAACCTTCAGGAGGAGCGTGCTATCCACCCCGCCCGAAAAGGCAACCAGTACTTTCCCCATGGATTGAAATATCTCTTTCAATCTTTGAGCCTTAGTTTTTAACTCTAAACTCATCACTCTCAATTCTGAACTCATCACTCTTAACTCAAGATTTTCTTAATCCATCCTCCTCCGAGCACTATATCTCCATCATAAAAAACGGCCGCTTGTCCGGGAGTAATGGCCTTCTGGGGGGACTTGAATTTCACCTCCCATTCACCTTCTCCTTTCGGAGACATCCTGGCCGCAGAACCAGGGTGGTTATATCTGATCTTCACCTGTGCATTTTGGAGAGGAATCCTTTCCTGTGGCACAATCCAGTTGACGGAATCAACAAGGAATGTATCACCATAAACCTCTTCTTCTTCGCCAACAAGAATCGTATTCCTTTCTCGATCGATCCCAACCACATAGAAGGGCTTCCCTTTGGCCAGGCGGAGACCCCTTCGCTGGCCGATGGTGTAGAAAGGGATACCTTTATGTTTTCCCAGGATATTTCCTTCCCTGTCAACAAAGGGACCCGGCTCAAAAGCCTTCTCAAGTCTCTCGGATAAAAAAGGATGATATGACGATCCCTGAATAAAACAGACTTCCTGGCTCTCGGGTTTATCATGGACCCCAAGGCCACGTTGACCCGCCCTCTTCCTCACTTCCTCTTTTCGAAATTCTCCCAACGGAAAGAGCGTGCGGCGAAATTGGTCTTGCGTCAAAGAGAAAAGGACGTAGGACTGATCCTTCTTCTGATCCATCCCTTTTTTTAAGAGATAGCGCCCAATGGTTTCGTCGAAATCCAGCCTTGCATAGTGGCCTGTCGCGATGAAATCGGCCTCGAGCTCCAATGCCTTCTTTAAGAAAGAGCCAAACTTTATCCTTTCATTACAGAGAATGCAAGGATTGGGCGTTTTCCCACTGGCGTAGGCTTCGCAGAAATATTGAATGACATCTTTTTCAAACGCCTCTCTTAGATGGAAAACATAAAAAGGAATGTTGATCTGAAGCGCAACACGTCTGGCATCCTCGATATCGGCAACGCCACAGCATCGGGCCGGTCCTCCATAGGCCCTGTCCGTCATTCCGATGCACATTGTTGCCCCAATCACCTCATAACCCTCCTCCTTGAGAAGGCAGGCCGCCGTGCTTGAATCCACCCCGCCACTCATGGCCACAACGACCCGCTTTTTCATCTCTCTCTTCTTCTCATACCGGCATCACGCCAAATCACAAATCCCGGGTAATCTCCAAATATCAATTTCGAATGGCGAAGCGGATTTTGTTTCGAACAGGGGTGATCGGGATTTGTTTGGGGGTTGGCCTGCCTGCCCTGTCCCCTGCTAGGTTTAGGGGCTGCCGGTAGGCGGGGGATTTTAGTGCTTCGATACGACTGTGCCCCCTCCGTTAGGCCCCTTGCTTCTTAAAACAGGATCTCCACAGCCTGGTATGGACAGACCGGGAGACACAGCTCACAGGCAATGCACTTGTCCCGCCTAAAAGATACCTGCATGTTCGACCTTTGGACATCCAATGCCTTCGTGGGACAGACACTGATGCAGGCCGTGCAGTGGGTACAGCGATCCTCGTGCCATTTGACATCTTGAGCCAAAGACTGTGTCTGTACACCGATCTCACTGAGATATTTAAGCCCCGCCTCCATTCCGGCCCTCTTCCCGGTAAGCTCTAAGACGAGCCTTCCCTCTTCCTTGGGTGTAATCCGGGCTCTCATAATATTGACGACCAAATCATAATCCTTAACGAGCTTCGAGATGATGGGTTGGTCGACGAGATGCTGAGGATAGTTGAGAACGATTCTTTTTTTCTGCATGGTCCACCCCTCCCTAATAAGCAAGAAGCCGGGAGATAGAGTTTTCTTTCTCTTATGCCCTACGCCCTTTGCTCTATGCTGTTCTCCTAATTGGCCGTTCTTTTAACGGCTTGAAGGCGATCCCGGAGTCGGCAGAGGGAAGAAGTTCAACGGGTCGGGTTAAAAAGAACTTTCCCGCTTCGATCCACTCTTTCAAGGTCTGAGCGATCTCCGTAGCCTTCAGGTAACTCGAAAGGCCAGAGGCCGGAATCTCTTTTCCCCGGACCGTAATTCTGCCGCTCTTGAGTTGCTTATAATTCACCTCTCCGATGCTTCCAGGAATACATTGCGGATAGGCATCACTGTAGTCCACCACCTGAGCCAAGATCTCCTCATCCCGAACCGCCGTATACCGAAGTATCTCCTCGTTCAAAATGGGAATAGGAACTCCCACACCTACGGTGAGCGTCACCCCATACCCCGTGTAGGAAGTTCCTCTAAGCCATTTTGGGCTCATCATCTTGAGATCTCCGGTGACGCAAAGCGTGCCGGATGGCGTTTTAGGAATCCCTCCATCCGTCCTCTTCACTCCTGGATTATGCTGGGTCCCATTTCCAACCACGTATCCGATGCCTCCACCAAGGAAAATTCGAGTTCCCACTCCTATCGTCTTGAAATATGGATCGTTAAGAAGCGGACTTAATTGGCCTGCACTGCAATAGTTCGCGTTACTCATCTTGGGTTGAAGAACTCCCATATAGGTATAGATCACCTTCTCTGAAAGATTGACGGCAACATTATAGTTCTGATAAGCGTTCCGGATGTTCAAAAGGACTGCTTCGTTCATATCCTTGAGGGAGATATAAGTCTCCAAGGTCTTTCTGGGATAGCAATCCGTCCCATAAGCGCTTGCCGTTAATCTGACATCTTTTCCTCCGACCAGTTCTTCGATGACGTAGGCTCCCCCGTAAGTGAACTTTCCCGGGAAGATTTTATTCCTGGGATCATCCTCCGGCATCGCCGTTGCACCCAAGAAAAAGTCTACCGCTGCAAAACCCGTATAGACGGGGACATCATTAAGATAAGTCTTTCCCCCTCCCAACTTGATCCGGGGTTTCGTATGTCCCACATTAAAGTATGCTCCCGAAGAACACATCGGTCCAAAGGTCCCAGTGGTCACCACATCCACTTCCTGAGCCGCCCTCTTCACTCCCTTTTCAGCAGCGTAATCGATAATCTCCTCTGCCGTCAACACGACGGCCTTCCCCTTCCTAATCTTTTCATTTATTTCTTCAATGGTCTTGGACATGTCTATCCTCCCGAATAGTTTAATTGCAAATTACGGGTTTCAGAATCGAAATTTCAACGCTCAACTCTGAATTCTTAACTCTTAACTTTAATCCGTCCCCTTTCGGGCCGTCCATGATCCATAGCATGAAATCACCCCCCCCAATTCGATTGTGGATTGTAGATTGCGGAATGCGGAGAAAATAATTCGTAATTAGCTTTGATTTTGTAACGGTTAGCATTCATACTCCGAACTCAATGTTCCGACCTTTTATTTCAGCCCGTTAAACAGCCAGGTGCTGATATATCTTTCTCCTGTATCGGGCAGGATGACGATAATCGTCTTCCCTTCGCTTTCTCGTCTCTTGGCAACCTCAATGGCTGCCCAGGCCGCCGCACCCGAAGAAATGCCCGTCAATACGCCCTCTTCTCTGGCCAGTCTTCTTGCCAACCTCCCGGCATCCTCATCGGATACTTTGATGACCTCATCGACCAAGTCCGCTCGAAACACTTCTGGAACAAAGCCGGCACCGATCCCCTGAATCTTATGGGGCCCGGGTCTGCCTCCAGAAAGAACCGGAGAATTCTCCGGCTCTACGGCGATCGCTTTGAATTCCGGCTTTCTCTTCTTGAGGACTTCAGAAATTCCGCATATCGTTCCCCCTGTTCCCACCCCCGCCACTAAGACATCCGCTTGCCCATCGGTATCCTCCCAGATTTCCAAGGCAGTGGTCTTTCGGTGGATTTCCGGATTGGCAGGATTCTTAAATTGCTGTGGAATAAAATATCGAGCATCCTTTGAAGCCATTTCCTCCGCCGTCTTCACCGCGCCTGTCATCCCATCGTTTCCGGCTGTGAGAATCACCTCTGCTCCGAACATCCTCAGGAGATGGATTCGTTCAGGCGACATGGTATCGGGCATCGTTAGAACCAACGGATAACCCTTCGCGGCGCAGATAAATGCCAGAGCGATTCCAGTATTTCCACTGGTGGGTTCCAAAATAACCGTATCCTTCTTGATCAAACCTGCCTTCTCAGCCGCCTCAATCATTGAACAGCCGATGCGGTCTTTGATACTCCCACAGGGGTTAAAGGACTCGAGCTTCGCTAAAACCTGTCCTCGACACCCTGCCGTGATTCGATTCAATCTCAATAAAGGGGTGTGTCCTATCAATTCGGAAATGAAGTTAGCGACTCTTGCCATTTGTTCTCCTAAAAATGACACTAAGCGCTTAGCGCTATGCGAATATCGTATTTAAATTTGGTACATCGGAAAGTCTCTTCCCTCTTTTTCCTTCCTTCGATTGACCATATCTTCCAAGGTGACCGAATAGAAAACCTTGGAGATCGCATCCGAAACTTCCTTCCAGATGTCTCGAGTGACGCACGACGGGATTTTCTGGCAGGCCTTCGGATCATGCAAACATTCAAGCAGATTGAGCGGACCCTCCAGCGTCTCAACCACATCGTACAAACAGATCGCAGAAGGAGGTTTGGCTAAGGCATACCCCCCCTTCGACCCACGAATCGCTTTCACCAAGCCGGCCGCGCGAAGCGGATTGATCACCTGCTCGAGATATTTTAAGGATATATCCTCTTTCCTCGCTATTTCCTTCAATTCGATAGGACCCTCCCCATAACGAGAAGCAAGCTCCAACATCGCCCTTGCGCCATACCTGATTTTCGTTGATATTCTCATTAGTTATAAAATCATACTTTTTCTATAGGAATTAGAATTTATTAACCTAATCCTGCGACGGTTGTCAAGGGGTGGTACGAGCCTACCTTCCCGGCCAATCTTAGCTCCTGACCTGGGGAAATTCCTCTCCGAACCCTCATAAGGCCCATGCTTAATAAGAATGAGTTAAAGACGCATCAAGAAAAGGATAAGGGATTGCAAAGATTGTCAAATGGAATGAGTGGGGGAAAAAGATGCGGTTTTCTAAACTACCTTTACTGTCAATACCTTTCCTGTCTTGTCGGTCACCTTGACCCGTTCATCTATTCTATATCCGACGACCCATACGATCCTCTCTCCCGAAACAAGCAGAGGAACCTTGGGTCTCTCAAACTTTGGGATCTTATGATCGATAAAGAATTCTTTCAATTTCTGGGTTCCTTTCGATCCCAACGGATAGAACCGATCGCCCGGTCTGAAATT